>Ga0065707_10081846_pt1 | contig 34057 bp, 32 predicted proteins | sample SwiRhicommuniRL3_FD_59094 | JGI IMG/M metagenome (GOLD analysis project Ga0065707, IMG submission 59094) | Switchgrass rhizosphere bacterial communities from Rose Lake, Michigan, USA - RL3 v2 (version 2) | ecosystem: Host-associated > Plants > Roots > Rhizosphere > Soil | place: East Lansing...
AGATCATCTGAATAGGCTCGTGCCATCGCTGCCGGCCTCCTGCCCAGCCAGCAGCTTGAATCACAATCAGCCCCATTTGGGAATCCACAATCGATTCAAATCAATCAGGACAGACTCTAGAATGGATTCCTGATCCACAGCGCGATCCCAAATTCCCTGTACACGGGATTTTCTAAAAATTCCGATACCATGTGCCACGAAACGCCATGAGCCGGTAACGCCGCCGACGCAGCGCTCCACTGCGTTCGGCCGCCCGATTGTCCGGACATATGCCGCTCTACACGTCTCAAAATGAAACGGCGATAACCATCACTCGCAAAGAGCGCTGTCCCATGGCTTATGCTATATTGAGAAGCTTGAACTCAGGAGGGGCGCATGCCTGAAATAACGCAAGCCGACGAGAATGCGGCGATGAAATTTTTGGTGAAGCTGGACGGCGTGTGGGGCGCCTACTGCTCAGCGTTGGCCAAGGCATTTGCCGAGCATCGGGAAACCGCTGCCGCACAAGCATTAATGACGTACTCCCCATCCAAAACAAATGGGCGATTGCCGAAAATCGGCTCCTAAAGCACGCTTCGGCAAGCGATTATCGGGGGCACCTATCAGCTTTATTGGCAAGGTGCTGGCACGGGCACACCATGATAGCGTATTGTGCCGCAAGCGTGCACCCAGACCATGTGCCGAGCATCGCTTACAAAAGCCTTGCGAGCAAAGCATCCCAATCAGCTCGACGTCCCGCGGACTTCGATACTGCCATATCGTCCTGGCACAGCCAGAGGACGATCATCAGCAACAACGCGGTTTAGGGCGCCTCCTTTGATCGCACCGGAATCGAGGCCAGTAGCTTCTATCAGGATCGCCTCATTCTCGTGCCCATCCAGATAGATACCTTGAGGAAAGGCGCCCGGTCGTCCCTTGACTCGCACATTTAGTGTACCGCGCAGACAGCTGCGCAGCCACGCCGCGCCCTGGCTACCCGGCTGATCGGGGTTGTTGATTGCAATCGAGGCCACAAAATCATGGCACCCCACAAGTGTGACGGGCCGTCGCAGGCCCAGCAGTTTGGTGCCGGCCACCTCAAAGCCTTCACTATCAAGTGCATAGAATCCGATCCCATTTCCTCCCGCGTCGGCATCCACCCATCCGATCAATTGCCCGCCGGTGATGGTGGACAGGCCGTGAACCGAGGAAAGAAAGATTGCCGCCAGCGCACCGGGCGCAAGTGCAACATAGGGATCCTGAATGTCTATCAGGCAATGATCGCTGGTATCCTTGATCTCAATTCCGCTCGTCGCGCATTGATCAATGATCGGCATCTGGATGTGGACATCCGCGTGGCCGGATCGGCGACGGCCGGCGCCCAAGCTGGCCGCCATACCCTCGATCCGGATACCGACCGGAACCTCCGATGTCTCGAAGTTGATGATGTAGCTGTCCGCAACGGCGCCTTGCAGGAGCATACCCACCGCCTCGCTCAGCTTCGGGCGCCCGCCGATCGTGGCATTGCAATCTATGAGATAGACTGATGCATTGCCGCCAGCGAGCCCAATCTCTCGCTGGCCATCAAGGTCGAAACCTCGAAAAACATGCGGTCCGGTACCGCTTCCTTCAAACGAACGGAAGGCGAGGCAATTGCGAAAATAAGTACGGACCGCGCCTGAGATAGCGAAGCCGGTCGTATGCTCGCGCGCGCTGATAGACTCGAAGTGTGAGAAGAGGACGAAGCTTACCCGCATCCCGGTGGCCAAGGGATCGATCGGCCCGGTGCGGGCAAGCTCGATCCAGCGTATGTCGATCCCCTGCGGGAAACCGTTGACGCTTGGCGGCTTCTTGACCGTACCGACATGCATGACGTCGCCGGTGCCCGAAAGCACCAGCCGACTGCCCTGATTGGAGCCATTGGAACGATAGCCCGCGCCCCAGATCCGGATGTAGGCCCGTTCCACGACCAGCGTGTCGGAAATGAAATAATCACCGCCGCCAAGCAGCATGATCCTGTGGGCGGCGAGACATGCACGAAGCGCGGGGAGGCAATCCACCGAGGAATCATTCGGCACTGCGCCCCACCATTCGGGATATGCCGCAGGTGTCCGACCTTTACCGAGAATGACCTTTCCAGGGCCGACAAAGACGGGCCCAATGGGCGCCTGGAAATCGCCAAGGATTGTAAGAGTGCGATCCGCTGCGATAAAAATCCGCCCGCCTGGCAGAACCGTGACATCCGCCTTCATCGTAATGTTGGCAGCAACCTGATGAATGCCTGGGCCAAGCACGATTCCACCGGCGGGATTGTCGGCGATGGGCGTATTCTGCGCCGCGGCGCTGGCGTCGGCTGCCGGCAACAGCGTGGCAGCGGAGCCTAGCACGGCCTTCCCCAACGTGCGGCGAGATACAAACAGAATCTCGGAGCCGGCGCCGGTCATGCCACCGAAGCCGGCTCGCTTGTGTAAGGTTTGGACAACCTCCGGGCGGCCCGCAGATCGGTAAGCAAGCGCTTGAGGCTGTCAAGCGAGAGCAAAATGATCATTATTTGGATCAACGCTGGGCGGAGCAGGGAGCCGACACCAATTCCGAACTGAAGGTAAACAGGCCGCTGACCGAAATAACTGTAGCCCGGAATAGCGGGGATTGTACCAAATGTAATATCTGCAGGAATCGCCAAAAGATAGGCAATGATGATCGCGCCCTTCTGAAAGCCGCTCTCCCACCGTTCCATCAGCACAAAATAGAGCAACACCAACTGCGTGTAGCCACCCGCTTCCGAGGTGACGAGCGCAAAGGCAATGGTGAGCAGCGCCAACCGATTGGTCGCGAGAATATTGGGCCGGAAAAACGACCCAATGCAGGCCAACGCAATCGACCCCTGGGTCACCCGAAGCAGCACCGGAAGATAAGTCTCGATAAACTCCACCCAGTCCGATCCAATGATATTGGAAAGTGGGAATGGCCCCTGCGCCAAGGAAACCATCGGATTATAGGTACCCGAATACCAGAGATCCAGAAAACTGACGGCTTGGTATACGCCGGTGAAATCGAGAATATTCTGATAGAGCACCATGGGTGAGCCCGAACCGAGAATGGTCCACGTCAATCCATAGACCGCCACAAAGCTAACCACGCATCCCTCGAACCGCGACCAGCGGCGCTTGAGCAGATGCGCGAATAAAACCGGCAACAGATATGGCTTGAAATTGATTGCGATCCCGGTGGCGAGCCAACGCAGTCGTGCCGATTTGAGGATGTTCCCAAAGGCTAAGGCCACAAACGTGAAACATATGATCAACAGCTGGCCACGGTTTAACGCATAAAGCATGGGCAGACCAGCGCCGGCAGCAATGCTCCGACAAAGTGCGGTCTTGCGATCGAGCCTGACGTAAGTCACAGAAATCAAAAACAAGTTTAGCACGAAGAAGATGTGCATCGTAGCCAATCCCACCCAATCGCATAACCGGGCAAGACCGGGCGTTGAAGCGACATAGCACTGATGCAGAGAAAATATTTTCAGGAATACGAAAGAAATCGGAGGGTAAATGCTATTAAAGACATCATAAGCACCGCCATTGACCGCCCAATATGATACATTAAACCAATCCATAAACGTATCATCTACGGCATAGAAAAATGGCTGTGGCAGAAAATACTCTCGCTGTAGGAACCACATTGCATACGCAATACTGACTATGATTGCCGTTGCGAAGAACGGCTCCAGCACTCTGTTAATATGGCGCTCTTCCTCAACCATCGCGTCGTCCATTCTCGAAAACACCGAATTTAAGAACGAAGTACATGATCAATGATGCACCGAAGGTCGCAAGGACTCCAGCGTAATAAGGTGACCGTACGGCAAAACTGATCAGATAGAGCAGGACAAAATTCAGTAGACCGCTCAGCAGATACGAGAGCGCAAACCGAATCTTGGATCCTTCATTACGAAAGACATGCCGGCTGTACGTAAAATAGTTGAAGCACATCCCGATTAAGTGCGATAGAATTTGAGCATAATAGCGGTTCGCTCCAAAGTGGACAAATAGTGCGTAAATTGAAAATCCGAAGATCGTATTTACAATTGCCGCTTGGTAAAAACGAAAAAATTGCCAAGACTTGGTGCCAAAGGTTATTTCGAACAACCTCATAAGCGGGTGGGCAGGTTTACCCGCTCCGCTTCGACAACCAAAGGTGTCCCGCGTGTCCGCTCCGAAATTAGCCTGACCTGATCGCCGAGCAAGCCAAGGAATATAAAGAGAATGGCAAAATTGGCTTGCACGATCGCCCAAAGAAACAGGGGCCAGCCATCCCTGCCGCTGGCCGCGACCACGCCGCCGGCCAGCATGAGAGCAAGCGCTAGCAGCCCGCTAAAAATTCCTATGAAAACCGGTATGCGTAATAGGCGCTTGCCCATACCCGCGACGGCCGACATCGAAAAATCAAGCAGAGTGAAGAAGTTGTTGTTCGAGCGACCTCCCGCTCGACCAGGTCGATCGAATGCAATCTGTTTGATCGGAAAACCGAATTCAACGAGCAGCCCGCGGAAAAATGGTTCCGGTTCGTCGAGGGCGGCAAGCGTGTCCACCACGCGACGATCATAGAGCCCGAAGCCTGTTGCCTGCGGGATTACCGGATGATCGAAGAACCGATTGGAGAAGGAATAAGCGATGTAACGAATAGCGCGCATTTTCAATGAATTGCGCTCAAGGCGCCGGACGCCTAATACGATTGGAAACCCTTCGCGCCACGCCTTGATGAAATCCGGAATGAGCGTAGGCGGATCTTGAAAGTCCGCGCACAAATTGATTACGGCACGGCCCCGCGCTTGATAGATGCCATAGGTTGGGGACCGCATCTGTCCAAAATTGTTCTGGTTGGCTATCAATCTTATCCGGGCATCTACTGCGCACATTTCACTGATGATCGCCACCGTCCGATCGCTCGATGCATTGTCGATGAATATCAGTTCAAAATCGATTTTGAGCCGTTCCAACTCGGCAATCACCGCCTTGGCGATACCCGCAGCATTCTCCTGCTCGTTGCGGGTCGGGATTACGACCGAAATCTCGGGCTTCTGGGCCTCAACGGACGGCATCGACTTCGGGCTCATGGCGTAGATGAAATCTGCCCACCGGCTCGAACAGATAGAATTCAAAGCCCGCTGCGAGCGCCATGACAACCAGCAGGAGGCTTAGCGGAATCAAGTTAAACTGGTAAGCGGGGTCGACATAGGGTTGCTCTATTACACGCAGACTGCCGTTTGAGACCAGATCCTCAAACGTAGTGCCGTCGATCAATCGCTTGTAGGAATCATAGAGATCCTGCGCGTAATCGACCTCGCTCTGAAGGTCGTCGAACTTCTCACGCTTGTCGATCACCCAATCGATCGACTGCGTGGTCTCGGCACCGGGACGATCAACGAGCTTTATCTGACGTTCGATCTCGGCGATTTCGGCGAGCGTCGTTTGAACCGGATAAGCTTCGTCGGTCTGGAACTGGCGCATCACCTCAAGCTGGCTCTGCTTGTCACGGAGTTGATTGCGCAGTGAAGGCAATCGCTCGGCGGCTGCATCCAACGCGCTATCCGGCGAAGGCATGCCGTATTTTCGGCTAAAAGCAGCCAGTGCTGCCTCGGCATTTATTTTACGGCGTGTCGCGTCGCGGAAGCGGTTTTTCAGGACTTCCCGTTTGAACATGGTCTGATTACGGATCATGAGTCCTACCCGGTCGCGCATGGCCGCGCTGTACGCGGCGACCAATTGCAGTCCGAAATCCGGATCCCTCGTCTTGGCCTCGACCTGAATCATGCTGCCCCGCAAGGCGCTTAACGTAACGATGCGATCGAGCTTGCGCATCAGATAGGCGTTGTCATCGGTGCCCCATCGATCGGCTAGTTTAAGCCGATTTATTACGTCCTGCCGCACATTGACGCCTCGCGACAGCTTGAGCAGAACGTCGACGATCTGCTGCGATCCGACGAGTCCCGCAAAGGCGCCAACGGTACCGGCCGCCGCGGCAAGCCCGCCTGACGTTTGGTCTGCCGGTGTCAGCGTCGTTACAGCTCTGTAGGGCCTTGGAAAAATCGTAAGGGCAGCAAGGAACAACAGCAGAATTGCGAAAAGTATTCGCCGCCGCCTTGCATCGGCCAACCATTCCAGACGGCTTACGCGGCCCATAACGCCATAATATGGTTTCATTGTATCGCAGCGATCGTTGCCGCCCCCAAACCAAGCTGGAAGATCAAGGTGGATATGTCACGTATCTTGGCCCACACGGAAGACGACTGGGCTCGCGCCGGAACGAACACAAGATCGCCGGGAAGCACCCGCTCATTCAGTGCACCGCGTTTCTTCGGAATCACCGCGCCGTTCGCGCGTACCAGGAAGATTGCTCCCTTGTCGGCTGCCCGCGCTGGCCCCCCAGCCATGTCGATCAGATCTTTGACCCGAAGCCGGGTGTCGAGCTGGAACGAGCCTGGTCGATAAACTGAGCCAAATACGCCAACCGTGGTCGGACGGGGTGGAATGTAGATATGATCATTATTTTCCAGCCGCATATTGTCAGGCAATGCGGCCATGCCCGGCTTCATTTGCAGAACGATACGACCATCAGGTTCGGCCGTCTTCAGGCGCGCAAGAACTTCCTTTCCAGCTGCCACCTGCGCCTGAACGGCTCCTGCATCCTTGAAATCGCTTCCCGTGAGCGGTGCGCTAACGAGTGCAATCTCGAATTGATTGATCGCCTCCCGGTAACTTTCGCGCTGCTGCTCGCGGACCGAGACGCGCTGGAATTTGGTTCCAAAGATGAATGCGCGTTGAGTAAGGCCCCCCGCTCGCGAAATTATGTCGCCGACCGACGTGTTGGGCTCGACGTAATAGTCGCCTGGATGGAGAACCTCGCCATCCAGACGAACCATGACGGCCTGTCGCTCAAGTGGGCGCGCAATGCTGCCGACGGAAAGAACCTGGACGATGTCTCCGGTCTTGACCTCGGCGGTTGCCACTTCGGCGCTGGAAAGCTCGCGGCTGCCGTTGGTGTCGAGATATTCGACGCGGTAAAGCATCACGCGTGAATTGTCGGCCAGTGCATTGGTGCCGCCAGCATAGCGGGTAATGATGTCGCCCAGCGTTTCGCCGGGCCTAGCCTCGTAGATTGCTTCATCATTGACGCTGCCAGAAACCGCAACCTGCGCGCCCACTGCCGGAATGACAATCGAGTCCTCATTCTGCAAAATGACATCATCAGAACGATCGCCTTTGCGTAGCAGGCTGTAGAGATCGAAATCGCTAACCAGTCGTCCATTCCGGAAAAGCTGGATGGAACGAAAACTCCCGCCCGCCGAGGGACCACCGGCCGCAAGCACCGCATTTGCGAGCGTGGAAAGTCCGCCAACGGTGTATGCTCCAGGATTGTTCGCAAAACCGGACACGTATACCCGAATCCCACGCAGGCGCGCCATTGTGACACTGACTTCGAAACGGCGATAACGAGTACCGAGTGCGGCAGCGACGACCCTCTGAATATCCGCGTACCGCACCCCCGCTACAGTTACCCGACCCACTGTTGGCAGAAAGATCTTGCCCTCATTATCGACCTGGACGTCGATATTCGATTCCACGCTGCCCGTCGCAGCGATCGTCAAATAGTCGCCTGGATTGACCCGATAGGATGGGGGGACGGACGTCGTTGCAGGAACCGCAAAATCGCGCGTGGCCGGCACGAGTAGATTAGCGCCGTAACGCGACAATCTGCGGCCAAGCTGGCGCTCGACATAGCGCTCAAATTCGCCCGGTGGCGCCGGAGCCAGCTGGGTTGTTACATCGAGGCCCGTACCGCCAACGACTGTGCTGCGCAGCCGCTCTCCGGAAATTTGCGCCGGGCCGTTCCCCAAGGGAGACGTCAGCGGCTCGGGACTGTCATTTGAATCATTATTGCGCGATCGTGAGTTCGATCTGCGATCATCGTCGTCATCGGAATTACTTCGCCGGTTTTGATCACTCGAATCATTTTGCTGCGCGCGCTGCTGGCCCACCTGTGCAGCCGCCGGCGCGGGGAGGATCATTGTAATTGTCGGAAGCGTGGCAACGCCGATGAGACCGAGCAACCCCAACCTGCCGTCCCATCTCTCATGCCGTTTGCGCAGGTACGTAGCTTTAACGGCCATCCGAGGCTCCTTTACCGAGCGTTCGGGTATCAGAGTGAGAAGATATTGCAAGGCAGCCTACCGCTTTTCAATTCCTTTTGCGTGGCCGCGCGGGCGCCAAACGATCCTCTCTCAATCGAGAGATCACGTCGTCCAGTGCGGCGTCGAGATCGAGCGTCAAAGTCAGGCCGAGCCGGTCTTGAGCCCGCGTGATCGAGGGAATGTACCGATCGACATCGGCGGTCTCGAATTCGGGCACGTCTGCCCGCACACCAAATCGCTCGGCCACCTTGCGCGCAACATCGCCTACGGTGAACGCCTCATTCGAACCTACATTGTAGATCCCGCAGGTGGTGTCGGCACCGTCTGCGAGGGTCATCAGCCAACGCACCAGATCATCAGCATGCATGTAACTACGATACACGGGCTTGCGCGCGTTCACAGTGACGGGCCGGCCGGCGAGACCATCTGCCAGGAAATTTCCTATGGCAAAATGCTGATCGCGGGGCAGGTAGGCGCCGACGAACGCGAAGCACCGCGCTACCGAGACTGAAATTCCATGCTCTTCGCCGAGCGACGCCATGCGTTGCTCCGCTGTGCGCTTGGCCTCCGCGTAATCGCGCTTGTAGGCTATGAGTTCGCTGACATCACCAGGATCAAAATCCTCAGCCACCTGGTCGATATGGGGCGGAACCTGTCCATATACCGCACCGCTACTGGCGTAGACGATCTTGCTGCTCCGGTGCACCCGTGCGGCAAGCCGACAATAATTATCAATGGCCTGGAGAATATTGGCACGTTCGTCGGCGGGCGCGCTGACATAACGCCGCGCGTCGGTAGAACTGGCAGCGTGAATGACATAATCAGCATAGGGCAAATCTGCCGCGGTGCCGATGTCTGTTGAGATCATTTCGACGCTGTCAGTAATTAGATCTGGGTATTCGTGCCGTAAGGTGTCGGCCTGCCGTGCCGCAACGATAATCCGCTCAATCTCCCATGGCGAAAGCAGGCCCCGCCCATGGGCATCGAGAATGGACTTTCCAAAAAACCCGGATCCGCCGATCACCAGTAGCGATTTTGCAGTCACGATGCGCTGGATCGCTCCTCTTTCACGACCGGGGAATGCGCGGCCGCCTGCAAAGGATTAGAGATGGGCAACATAGTCAATCTCGGGCGACATCCGGTCGATCGGGTTCGATTCCATGGACCCTTCCGCGGTGATCCGGCTGGTGATTTTCGGAAAATAGGTCTGTTCGGGGTCAATTGGCACTATGAACGCGGCGGCACCTCGAGAGGCCATTAGATCGCGAAAACGCGACGACGCTTCAAACTCAAGACCAAGCTGCATGACTGGGATATCCCAAGCCGCAAATATCTTTTCCCACTCCGGAAGGCCTAGTCCGGACTGACGATCACAACCAAGATATTTGCCGTTAAAATAGCTTCGCTGGGTCATTCGGATCGAGGCATGGCCCTGATCGTGGAAGATGAATATCTTGAGGTTGCATTGGTTGACCGAAACCGTGCCAAGTTCCTGCAGATTCTGCGCGAAACCGCCATCACCCTCGATCAGGATCGTCCGCCGCTCGCCACCGCTGGCAATGGCGGCACCGATCGCGCCAGACAACCCATATCCCATTGATGCCAATGACTTGTTGGTCAACATCCGCTGACCATATTGCTGCTTGTAGAGCTGCATCGACAGGGTGAACGCACTGCCGCTACTGCACGGGATGATCAAATCATTCGACGTCGTGAGTTTTTCCAACCGGACGATGAAATCATAGGGCGAAAGATAGCCCTGCCGGGTCTGATTGACGTCCTCCACCCGCGGCACCGCGTCGCGCACCTTGCGTGCGTAAGCCAGCCAATCATCCTTGGGTGCCAGATCATGGCTCACCAGGCGGCGCACAAAATCATTAGCATCGGCCGCAAAGCCGTGATTGATCCGCGGGTGACCCTTGCTGAGCTCTCCCTCGTCAATTTCGACCTGCACAATTTGTGCATCCCGACCGAATTCCTGCCAGTTAAATCCCGTTTGCTGAAGGCCCAGGCGCGTGCCCAGCGCAATGATCAGATCCGACTTTTGGATGATGATGTTGCTGCTACGCTGCCCCCAGGTATTAGGCCGGCCGAGGTAAATAGGGTCGTCGCCGTCAAACCGGTCGGCACCATTGTAGGTCGTCATTACCGGGATACGAAGATCAAGGAAGCGCTGACGGAGCTCACGCATTACGTCATATGTAATGCCCCCGCCGACTAGAACGACCGGCCGCGACGCCGCATTATAGAGCGCGACTATTTTGTCCATGTCCGCGCTACTTACGGTATCCATCCCCGGCGTTTCGACAGCGGGTAATGGCCGCGCAGTGACCTTTGTCGCTTGGACGTCGAGCGGTATCTCCAGAAAGACCGGCCCCTTGCGCGGTTGCCAGCTGATGGAGATTTTCTGCAAGAAAGTCGCCGCATCAACGGGCTTTAGAAAACGGAATGCCTCCTTTGTCGTCGACTTAACAAGCTCGACGCCGTCAATCTCCTGGATCCCTCGCGAACGGACCCGCCCCAGGGCAAGATCGGCAGTCTTTACCTGCCCCCCGATCACCAGCAGTTCCCGACTTTCGAGATAAGCGCCCGACAATGCAGTAACGATATTCGTGAGTCCCGGGCCAGCGGTGACAAGAGCCAGTGCCTTCGCCGGCGCGGCGATCTCGTTAAAATATTCAGCCGCGATCCCCGCCGCGACTTCATGCACGACCGGCACCCCCGTCAAATAGCGACTAAGGCTTTCCGTGAGGTGCATGATATTGCCGCCCCCCACATAGAAATAATGGGTATATCCGGCTTGCTGCAGCCATTGAGCGATCTGATCGCTGTATTTGAGGTCAGTCACCGTTTTTCGCCAGCTTTAGCATGGATTGAATTATGGCGATCACCTGATGCTGGCTCAAGCTGTCGCTGCCCGCTTTATCATAACCCCAGTTTGCATGGAGCGGCAGATGGACCTTGCCGTCGAACGGTTCCAGATGAGCGCTCATATCATCGACGTAGACAATGAGGTACTTGCCGCCTTCAAGCCACCCTTGGTTGTTTGCAACCGCTATCTTCGATCCGTGCTGCCTGATATCCTCCTGGCCGAAGATTTGCAGCACGTCCGCGCCGAAAAAGGCCATTGTTCGGCGCACCGATTCCACATTGCGCGTTGAAAGTATGCAGAATTTCTCAGAGAATTCGAGCAACAAGGGCTTAAGCAGAAAAAAGAAGTCATAGGGCGACATCATCTTTGCCCATTCGGGATCGGCCATCATCGTAGCGCGTGTTGCAAAGAAGGCGCGAGAAAACTCCCAGTCATCATCATCGGGGCTAATTCCCGGCAGATCTTCAAACTCTTCGCAACGTCTCACCGTGCTGTAAAGACGGCTATATTGCCAAGCGTCGGTTACGAAGGCACGGAATTCAAGAAACTCTTCGAAACTGACATCGTGCCGGAAGTTGGCAACCCCTTTCGTTGCCTTATTGGCAACGGAATATGCCTCGAATGCGCTATTAAATAGCACCCCATCAAAATCGAGGACACATTTGAGTTCCATATCACAACCGCTCCCGGATCTGGGCAGTTCGGTCAGTCGTCGCAGAGAGCGTTTCGTGTAGCGGCGCGCTTCGGAGTTCCAGCAATTCAAGTTCCACCGCAATGGCATCTTCAAACGTGCCGCCATCGACAAAATGCGGGATCGACATGATGACCTTACGGGTCTCGACACAATCGAGCAGGTCAGCCAACTCCGCATCCGTCCGCAGCAGATCGCGCGTGACGCTGTTGACTCCGCCGCCCATGGTGACTTCCAAGTCCCGTTTTCGTCCAGCGCGAGCAACCGTTTTGACCATGGCGATCGTCTCGGCCGTGTTAACGCCCGCGCCACGGTACGACGCGTTAAGATCGGAGCGCCCGATCGTCACGTTGGTCAACGCCGTGCCGGCATCCAATATGTCATCAATTCGCCTTACGGCATTGATGGTTTCGATTGTCACACCAACATGTGAGAATGCACCCGACGGCAGCATCCCCATATATTTTTCCATGGCGAACGCACTTTCGATCATGGGCGCGACGACACTGGTGATGCCGAAGCGTTGAAGATACGCGATGTCCGATTTCGCTTCACAGCCGCCGATTTTGACAAGATAGTCAATGTTGTGGCGCGCCGCATAGAGGGCTTCCACAGCCACTTCATCACGCGCGAGGCCCTCGGCTTCGAACTCACCCTTCAACGAAACGAAGCGGGAAAAATCGATTTCAGCCATGATCTGCGTTCTGCTCCGTAGGAGTATGGTCGGCGATGACATGGGAGATCAACGCCGCAGGAACTGACTGATACAGTCAGTCATATAACTGATGTGGTCACTATGGAGGCCCGGATACAAACCAATCCAAAAGGTATTTTCAGTCACAATATCGGAATTTGTGAGATCACCGGCAACGCGATAGTTATACCTGCTCATATAGGGCTGGCGAATGAGATTACCGCCAAATAGCAATCGCGTACCGATCCGGTGGGCCTCGAGATGGCGGATCAGATCGTCCCGGCTAAGCCCGGCCTCAGGCCTCAGGGTAATGGGAAAACCGAACCATGAAGGATTGCTATTGGGCGTTGCCTTCGGCATGATCAACCGGTCTTCGAAGACCCCAAGCCGCTCGCTCAGCAGAGCGAAATTGCGGCGGCGGGCTGCAACGAATTCGTCGATCCGGTCCAATTGCGAGACGCCGACTGCGGCCTGCATATCGGTGATTTTCAAATTATAGCCCGCATGGCTATAGGTGTATTTGTGGTCATACCCCTTGGGCAGGCTGCCGAGCTTATGACCAAAACGCTTGCCGCATGTGTTGTCCTTGCCCGGTTCGCACCAGCAATCACGGCCCCAATCGCGCATTGATTCAGCAAGCAGTTTCAGGGTTCCGGATTTCGTAAAGACAGCGCCGCCTTCTCCCATGGTTATATGATGTGCAGGATAAAAGCTCAGCGTTCCGATGTCGCCAAAGGTGCCCACCATTTGCCCATTATATGTTGCGCCCAATGCATCGCAGCAATCCTCTACGACCCACAGATTGTGCTTCTTGGCCAAGCGCATCACGGTGTCGAGATCAAAGGGATTTCCGAGTGTGTGCGCGACCATAATCGCGCGGGTCTTGTCGGTGATCGCCGCTTCGATCTTCGCAGGGTCGATATTATATGTCGGGATATCGACATCGACGAATACAGGCACGAGCCCATATTGAAGCGAAGGATTAACGGTGGTGGGGAAGCCAGTGGCACATGTGATGACTTCATCGCCGGGCTTGAGCGCCCGTTTGCGGAGATTGTGAGACGTAAGCGTCGAGAGCGCCAGCAAATTTGCCGATGATCCGGAATTGGTAGTCAGCGCAAATTTCGTGCCGATATAGTTGGCGAGTTTAGTCTCGAACTCAGTGTTAAAGCGTCCCGTCGTAAGCCAGAAGTCAAGCGAGGCATCGACAAGCGAACGCATGTCCGCTTCCCCGTAGACCTTTCCGGAAACAGGCACGACACTTTCATTCGGCACGAACGGCTTGGGAGCATGGAATGTGCGCGCATATTGCCCGACAAGATCCAGGATGAGTTGTCGGAAACGCGCCTCGTCACATTCCTGAGCAAGAGCCTCAAGCTGTTCGGCACCGGCAACAGATGTCAATTCAAATCTCCTTTTCCCTGGCCGAATTGGCGAGAGAGCTGCGATACTCTCTCAATTGGCCAAAAGTCACTTCCAGCGCATCTGCTCCAGCCGCCACGTCGCGATGCCAGGATATGACTTTCGCCAAAGCTTCTCGAAGGACCAGCTTGGGACGCCATCCTAGTTCGCTGCGCGCCTTTGAACAATCAAGTCGCAGCAATTGCGCCTCGTGCGGCTGCAAATTCTGAGGCTGATCCCATCCCGACGCACCGCCCCACTGTGCAAGCATTTGCTCGACGATCCAGCCAACGGGCCGCGTATCGTCATCGCTTGGACCAAAATTCCAGCCGGTGGCGGCCGTCTTGTCACCCGCCAACAGCCGCTCTGCAATCAAAATATATCCGCTGAGCGCGTCCAACACATGCTGCCACGGGCGAACCGAGTGAGGCGACCGAATGAGGGGCCGTAGCCCAGCTTCGAGCGCCCGAATAATGTCCGGAACGAGCCGGTCATTTGCCCAATCACCGCCGCCGATCACATTACCGGCGCGCACCGAGGCAACACCGGTGCCGGCACTGAAGAAGGACCGGCGATAGGCGGCAACCACCAATTCTGCTGCACCTTTGCTGCAGCTATAGGGATCATGCCCGCCCATCGGGTCACTCTCGCGGTAAGGCCATACCCACTCTCGGTTCTCATAGCACTTGTCGCTCGTCACACACACCACTGCGCGCAGCCCCTCGACCCGGCGGCATGCGTCGAGCAGGTTCACGGTTCCCATGACATTGGTTTCGAATGTCTCAACGGGAATATCATAGGAGTCGCGAACCAGCGGTTGGGCGGCGAGGTGAAAGACAACTTCCGGACGCGCCGAGACCAGAGCGGCTTCCAACGCGGCCAGATCGCGAACGTCGTTTTGGATATGGCGCAGCCTTGTTCCGATCCGCGCTTGCTCGAACAAGCTAGGATTGGTCGGAGGCGCCAGTGCATAGCCCGTAACCTCGGCGCCGAGGTCAGCAAGCCAAAGCGCTAGCCAGCCGCCCTTGAAGCCAGTGTGGCCGGTGATGAAAACGCGGCGGCCATTCCAGTCGGTATTGCTCACCAGAATTTCCAAGGTGCGCCTGTTTGCCACAACTGCTCAAGATGAATTTTGTCACGCAATGTGTCCATCGCGTGCCAGAAGCCATCATGGTGATAAGCTACAAGATCGCCGGCCGCAGCGAGTCGCTCGAGCGGCTCTCGTTCCCAGATCGTTTCGGGCCCATCGACCAGGTCCAGCACCGAAGGGGACGCCACAAAGAAGCCGCCGTTTATCAATCCGCCGTCGCCCGCCGGCTTCTCGCGGAAGCTGCGCACAACGTCGCCCTCGAGTTCGAGTGCACCAAAGCGGCCCGGAGGCGAAACTGCCGTGATTGTTGCCCTGCGGCCATGCCTACGATGAAATGCCAGCAGCGCACTGATGTCGATTGCCGCCACCCCGTCGCCATATGTGAAGCAGAAAGGCTGATCAGACTTGAGATAGGGGCGGATCGCCTTCAGCCGCCCCCCCGTCATGGTTGAGGCGCCCGTTTCCACCAGCGTAATTCGCCAAGGCTCGCTCCAGTTCTGATGAATCTCAAGCGCATTCTTCTTAAGATCGATAGTCACATCAGCAGTATGAAGAAAGTAATTTGCAAAGTATTCTTTAATTAAATAGCCCTTGTAGCCAAGACAAATTATGAAATCATTGATGCCATGAGCCGAGTAAATTTTCATGACATGCCAGATGATCGGCATGCCGCCAATCTCGACCATTGGTTTTGGCTTGATGGCGGTTTCCTCGCCGAGCCTGGTTCCCAGCCCTCCTGCCAGAATTACCGCCTGAACAGACATTCTCTTTCCGTAACACCTTTGACGCAATTTTTGCGCGTCTGGATGAACGTCGACATCTTGTCAACATGGGGCCCGGCGGCGATGGAGATCGTGCGATCCATGCACCGGCTTCCTATTCCCCAGTCTTACGCCGACCAAATCTCAACGCATGCGCACTACCATTTCGTGAAGCCGAGCGAACAAACAAAGCCGTCGGAGTGGAACTCTCCCTCGACCAAGCTGCTAACGCTCTAATCCCGTTCGAACAACTCTATCAAGATGATTCCGGCCTGGATGTCGGCCGGTTAAATTTGCGGCAAGTGGCGCGGACCGCGTCATGCGTAGAATACGAACGACGGGCCCGCCCCTTTCCCCCGGTACGGGTTTGAACGTGGCGACCAGCGTCCCCTCGCGGAAAAACCGGCGATACATCTCGATTTCCTGTGGATAAACGGTCGGCTCTGCGAGATAGCGGTCATAATGCGTCAGAATCATATAGTCGGCTTGGCACGCCGCATAATTGACGGGGTTGATCGTACCGAAGTCCAAGATTGCGCGCGCATCCCGCCATTTGTCGATCTTGCCGTTATCGACTCCGCCGCTGAGTTCCGCTGCGGCATCTATGCAGCCCGGACGGCCGGCTGGGAGTAGAATTTTCCAGCCCTGCGGCAGCAGATCGAAGGCCAGATATTCTAGGCCGACCGTACTGCCCTTCGGGATGTTGCGGCGCGCCCAGCGCGAGGCCAAGTCGCGCGTATCCGCTGTCCTCTCAGCGGCGTCGACCCGTGCTGCCATGAGCATCGGCACCCCCTGAATAAACGCAAGCGCCATCATGAACGCGACCGCCGACTTTCGGCCGAAATCTTTGGCAACAAAAGAGGCGAGCGCACTGATAGCCAGGACGATGAAGATTGAGGCGAAGGGCAAAAGGGGTACGATCCACCGCTCCCAAACCAGCGACTGCACACAAAGTACGCTCAGGATCAACGCCGTTGCGGGAATGATTGTCGCCAGCGCAACACGGCTTTTTTTGCCGGCGATGAAGATGCCGGCTGCGAGGAGGCCAAGACCGAGCCGCCCGAAGGCATGATGCAGTGGGCCGCCAATATACCAGCCGATGTTCCCGAAGAAGCCATGGCCACTGGCCCCCAGATGATGCGCCTGCGCCTCCCCCCGGAGATCGGTGATCAACGTCGGATAATCCAGCACCACATAGGGAGAAACGGCGATAAGCGTCACCAACGCCGTCATGCCGGTAACGATCAAGCCAGCGACACGTCGTTTGGCCTCCACTTGATGCTGGATCGCGCGCAGTAGTCCAGCCCCTGCGGGCGCGATGACAATCAAAGCCGCCGGCCATTTGGTTGCGCAGGCGAGCCCCACCCAAATTCCGGCCAGGACGTCATCCCGCAACTTTCCGCGCGCCGCTATTTCGGCAGAGGCAAGAACGCACAACAGGATAAAAATGGTGGAGTGCACGTCGGTCCGAATAAGCTGTGAAAAGCTTATATGGAGCGGATTGATGGCGAGCAGTGCGGCAGCGCCGAGCCCGATCTTTTCATCAAACAGACGCCGCCCTACAAGAAATGTTAGCAGGACGCAGAGAACTCCGCACAGCAGGATGAACAGGCGGCCAGGCAGGACAATGATGGTTGGATCGGTATAAACAGCGTGTGCGAAATCCTGCGCGTTATCGAACCGGCCCGAGATGACACCCGCAAGGAAGACGAGCAGTTCAACAAGGGCCATGGCATATATTGTCGTCGTTCCGGGATGGCCGAACCATCCCGGATTGAGGGTATGCTCCTTCAGCAGCTTGAGACCGTTGATAATGAACAGGGGCTCATCGGGATCGTAAAGGGCGGGCAAGCCGAACGTGATGCCGTTCAAACGCAATAGGATCGAAGCCAAAAGTACAATACAAAGGATCCATGCCGCACTTCGCGAAATACTGCAGTTCATTGAAATTTTGTCCGCTCAGTGGTGGTCGGGCGGTACAAGAAGTGTTTATAGACTGCAAGGAATCGCCGGCCGTTTCAATAGCTAGGCTGGCTGAACTCTCCACACCCGGACGCACCTCCATTTGGTCACCGTACATGATGATCCCGCGCTTTGGCCTCAGAGGTTTGCCGACATAGTTTGTTGCAATGTCATTGGACGCAGCACGCTGCAGATGGGTAACGTCGATACGGTTTACGGCGTGATCGGCGCGGCCCACAATGCAGTAAACGACAGGCATCAGGGCGGTGGAAATCTCTCTGGCATGACCGCAATCAATCAACGCTGACGCATGGGGACTAGCCCGGACGACAGCCTGGTCCTCGCAGCCGCTAGCGGCGACCGCGCAGCATTCGAGGCCGAGGCCCTCTTGCGGCAGCATTATGGCCGCATGCATGGCCAAGCCTAGCAGTTGACGGGCGCGCGCGCCGATGCGGATGATATCGCGCGGGATGTGTGCTGCACGCTGGTCGAGAAGATTAGCAGTTTCCGGGGGAACGCCAAGTTCACCACCTGGCTGTGCGGCATCGTGTACAATGCATGCAGGAATCTCCGGCGGTGGCGCCGATCGTTCAGCGGCTTCACCCAACGGCTCGCGGTGATGGTCGGCCTAGCGAGCCGGCCTGACGGCCGCGATCTCTATGATGCAATCTGGGTCAAACATGCCATCGCCCGCCTCAAGCCGCCTATCGTGATATGGCGGTGCTCGTCGCAAGCCAGCAGCTGACCTGCGCCGAGGTGGCCGTAATTCTTGGGGTAACGGAATCGACAGTCGCGTGGCGGATACATGAGGACCGTGGAAAGTTCCCATTACGAACGCCGCAATTCGCGAGCTGTGCTCAATCAGGAATGGCCGTTTTTCGCCACTCCCCGCCCATAACAGACAAGCTCACTGGTCTACCTGATAACGACGAGGTTGATACCGATCTCCTTGGCAACTGCTGCCCATTGTTTGTCGGCGGTCCACGCCGGCAATCCTTCACGCATGGCCAACGCCAGACAGAAGCGATCACCCAGCGATAATCCCGCCTTGGAAGTTACGGCACGTAAGTGGCCGGCCACTCTCGCGAGTTCAGCATCTGCCTCAACAAGGGTGATGGGGAGCGGATGCAGCATGGCATCCACTTCCTCTGGCGGCATGCCATTGTGCACAAAATGACTTGTCACTTCAGCGAGGTTGACCACGCACATATGTGACCCGATGATCGCGTCCGCAACCTTGTCGCCCCCAGGTTCATCGCGCAGCATGGCGAGCAACGCCGAAGCATCGAGAATGATGGACGTCATTCGCCACTTTCCGTGCGCCGATTGGCCAGGAAGGCATCAACCGAGGCTTCCGGCTTGTTTACTGTATATTTGCGGGCCAGCGCGCGCGCGCGCGCAATTGATTGTTCGACGGTACGTAGGATGACGCCGTCCGGGGTTTCTTCGACAAGTAAGGTGCCGCCGCCAGATAGGCCCAGACGCTTCCGAAGGTCGGCAGGTAAGCTCATCCTGCCATTTGACGTGATATTCACCTGAATTGTCATATCTGCCTCTTACAGGCCCAAGTTCGCCAGGGAGTCACATACTACATTTTGTGGCATAAATCAGCCATTATGTCATATGGGGCTTTTTGGGCGCAGATAGCGTTTTCGGCATCGCGCTGAAGCGATCTGGCGAGGCATTCTCCGGCTGGCTAACATTTGCCGACTATCGATACGGCGCGAAGGCTATTTTTCCGTCATTCCCCACCCAAGACTTGCCAGCTCCGCTGCTCGCACGAGTGGCTGACTTCCGCCATCTTCCTCCCGCAACACGCTAGCCCCGCCACGCCGCGAAACTCCTTTGCTGGGAAGGCAAATGCATTACCGCTGTGCTACGTTCCGGCCCAATGTGCTCGCGTCCGATACGCCATCAGCCCGCCGAAAGTTCTTCGTAACTCTGCTCAACGAGCGTCACATGATGCAGCATGGCAGCGTGAGCGGCGTTGGCATCGCCCCGAATGATGGCCGAGACCACCTGGTCATGCTCGGCGAAGGAACGAGGCGGCCGTCCTTCCAGCTGGAACTGCGCCCGGCGAAAAGGAGAAAGTCGTCGGCGGAGAGCGACGGCGAGCTCCTCGATCACGCCATTATGCGCGCCTGCATAGATCATCGTGTGCAGAAGATGATTGTCGTCCGCAAAGGCCTCGGCGTCCTGCTGCCGCTCCGCATTGCCCATGCGATCATGAAGGGCCTGCAGGCGGCGACGCTCGGTTGGCGACATCGACATTGCGGCAAGACGCGCGCAGGTGGCCTCAAGCTCTCCCATCGCAACGAACAGTTCTTCCAGTTGCTGGGGCGTGACTCGGGTTACGATCGCACCACGTCGAGGGCGAATCTCGATCAGCCCGGTAGTGGCCAATTGACGTAGTGCTTCTCGCACCGGCGTGCGCGAGACTTCGTAGCGCTGAGCGAGAAGCTGTTCGTCAAGGCGGTACCCTGGGGCGAACTCTCCGGACAAGATCGCCTCAGCCATGGCGTTGGCGAGCTTGTCTACCGTCGTAACGCCCGTCACCGCCTGTCTTTCCTTTGATCGTCTGATGCGTCAGGCCGGGAAAGATGCCGCCGACCAGCGGCTTGCATACAAAAATGACGGGGGAGCCACAACGGTGTTGCCGACTCGGGAAATGTGTGCAAGCTTGCGTTCGTGCATACAAGATGAGTCTACAGGGCCATCGATGCATGTTCGCTTAAAAGGGGGATGTCTAGGGCGCTGACCACTAAAGAGGGGCGACCTAACATGCGAACATTTTATGCCTTAACCGCACTCTTGCTGGGTGCCACCGGCACCATGGCCGCTGCTGCGGACGGTCCGGAACTTCACGGCTTCGGCGAAGTATCCGTCAAGAATGACTATGTGACGCCGCGCGGTCTCGTCGTGACGACGGGCGGAGTGACGGTGCAGATATTGAATGGGCTTGTGCTGGTTCTCCCGAGCGGCATCGCCTTTCACGCCGGCACCTGGACCGATCTCAATCCCGGCTACAGCACGGCGGACGGCAATATCACCACGGTCAACGAGTTCGACTTCTTCTTCGGCGTGAGCGGCGATATCGCGCCCAATCTCAAGGCCGGCGTGGAATATGTGCAGTTCATAAGTGGGCAGCCCTCGGTGGCTTTCAAGGATGAACGGAACATCGAGTTCAGCCTGAAATATTCGGATGCGCCGGATGCGGCCTTCTCCGTCAATCCCTATGCCAAGGTCTTCTGGGCGTTTTCGAGCAAGTCGTCCACCGTCGTGCTCGGCAAGGCCGGCGGTACGTTCGATGTCGAGCTTGGCGTGGTGCCCACGCTCAAGACGGGTTCTGCGACGCTTTCCGCGCCGACCTGGATCACGGTCGGCCCGAAGAGCTACTGGCTTACCAAGACCAATGCGGCCGCCTTCGGGGCTGACCGCAGCAATGTGGGCGTCATTTCAACGGGCTTGAAGGTATCGACTCCGCTCAGCTTCATCAAGGGCGGCGCCGGTGCGAGCATATTCGCGTTTGGGCAATATTATCATCTGGTCAATGACGGCCTGCAGGCATCCAAGGCCTTGCTGAACAGCGGCGACAGCAAGCGGGATCATGTCGTCTTTGGCGGAGGGCTTGGGTTCAACTTCTAGCTGGGAAGCTTGGGGCAGGCGGCGGCGATGGGGAGCCGCCGCCTTACCCGGCCGGGGAGAACATAGATGGCGCAGATTTCAGCGAAACCCTATGATTTCCAACTCGATCCCGCACATGCCGCGCTGCTTATCATCGATATGCAGCGTGATTTCGTTGAGCCCGGAGGCTTCGGCGCGGCGCTCGGCAATGACGTCAGCCAGCTCACGCGCACTATCCAGCCGCTCATGGCGCTGCTGGCGGCCGCGCGCGAATCCGGGCTGATGGTCATCCACACCCGCGAAGGCCATTTGCCCGACCTCAGCGACCTGCACGAGACCAAGCGCGTGCGCGGCAAGGGCGCGATCACCATCGGCGATGTCGGGCCGATGGGCCGTATCCTCGTGCGCGGGGAGCCGGGCCATGACATCATCCCCGAGCTTTATCCCATCGCGGGCGAGCCGGTGGTCGACAAACCCGGCAAGGGCGCTTTCTATGCGACAGAGCTGACCGATATCGTCGCCGAGCATGGGCTGACCCAACTCATCGTTTGCGGCGTCACCACCGAGGTCTGCGTGCATACCACCGTGCGCGAGGCCAATGATCGCGGCATCGAATGCCTGGTGCTGAGCGACTGCACTGGCTCCTATTTCCCGGAATTTCATGAAACCGCGCTGCGCATGATCGCGGCGCAGGGCGGCATCTTCGGATGGGTTGGCGAATCGTCGAGCGTGATCGCCGCGCTCACCGCTCCGGCGGAACCGGAGAAAATTCTATAGGGGGAGCAAGCATCATGACTGCGACCGCGAAAAGCGCGTCCACACCGGCAAAATTGCCGTGGTGGACGCCGGGCGACTGGAATGCGTTCTTTGGTTTCGGCACCAATATCCTTGTGAACGTGCTCGTGCTTACCGGCTTGTTGCGTTTCGTCCTGAAGCTTCCCGATCCCATCATCTTCGGCCGCATCCTGCCCGCCGTCGGGTTGATGCTCTTCCTGAGTACCGTTTATTATGCCTGGCTGGCGCGGAAGCTCGCCCAAGAAACCGGGCGAACCGATGTCTGCGCGCTGCCGTCCGGCATCAGCGTGCCGCACATGTTCGTGGTCGTGTTCGTGGTCATGCTGCCGATCCTGCTTTCGAGCGGCAATCCGATCGAAGCCTGGAGTGCGGGCCTGACCTGGGTGTTCGTGCAGAGCTTCGTGCTGATGGTCGGCGGTTTCGTGGCGCCCCTCATCCGGCGGATCACGCCACGCGCCGCGTTGCTCGGCTCGCTCGCCGGCATCTCGCTGACCTTCATCTCCTTGAGCCCCGGCGCTCAACTCTTCATGACACCGATCATCGGCGTGACCTGCCTTGCCGTCATCCTGGCGAGCTGGTTCGGCGGCTTCCGCTATCCCGGCGGCATCCCCGGCGGCCTGATGGCGATCATGGTGGGCACGCTCATCGCCTGGGGCGGCCAGGCGCTCGGCTTCGAGCTTGGCGGCGTCGGTCCCGAAAAGGTGACCGGCGCGCTTGCCGATTTCGGCTTCAGCGTGCCGACGCCGGCCTTCCACGAGATCCTCGGGGGCTTCAAATATATCGGCGTCATCCTCGTCACCGCCATTCCCTTCGGCATCTATGATCTTGTCGAGGCGATGGACAATGTCGAAAGCGCCGAGGCGGCGGGCGATCATTTCCCGACCACCCGCGTGCTGACCGCCGATGGCGTCATCAGCCTGATCGGCTGCCTGATGGGCAACCCGTTCATCAACGCGGTCTATATCGGCCATCCCGGCTGGAAGGCGATGGGCGGCCGCACCGGCTATTCGGCGGCGACCGGCTTCCTGATGCTGTTCCTCACATGGTTCGGCGTGGTGGCGCTGATGATGGCGATCATCCCCGCCGTCGCCCTGCTGCCGATCCTGCTCTACATCGGCATGCTGATCGGCGCGCAGGCCTTCCAGGAAAGCCCGCACAAGCATGCTCCGGCGGTCGTGCTGGCGATCGTGCCGACCATCGCGGCCTGGGGCACCACGCAGATCAACAATGCGCTGGGCGCCGCAGGTACCGATGCGGGCAAGGTCGGCCTTGATGCGCTCGCCAATAATGGCGTGCTCTATCACGGCTTGCAGATCCTCGGCAGTGGCGCCACCCTGTGCGGCATCATATTGGGATCTATCGCCGTGATGATCATCGACAAGAAGCTCGACAAGGCCGCCTATTTCGCGCTGACCGGCGCCGTGCTGACCTTCTTCGGCCTGATTCATGCCGAAGCGATCGGTATCGCGCAGACGCCAGCGGTGGCGGTCGCCTATCTGATCGTGGCGGTGTTCCTGTTCGCCTGTTCGAAGAAGGCGGATACCGCCAGCGACAGCGATGAACCCCTGCCCGCCGAGGCGGCGGCGCAGCCGGCCTGATTCTCGCATGCCTGATTCTCGCATGATTGAGCAAGAGGATGTCGAAGGGCTGGCACGGGTGGCGGGGTTGACTATCGACCCCGCCCATCTGCCCGGCGTGATGACCAACATGCGCATTCTTCTCGCGCAGGCGGCATTGCTGATGACGCCGCCGATCGTTCCCGAAGTCGAGCCCGCACCGGCCTATCACGCATGATCGATCTTGACTGTATGAACCTTCTTGATGGCGCCTGCGCCATCGCGGCGGCGGTGCGGCGTGGGCAGCTATCTGCTGTTTCAGTGATCGAAAGCCGGTTCGATCGGATCAAGCGGCTCGATCCGCTGCTCAACTGCTTCACGGCGCTGTTCGAGGAGCGGGCATACGAGATGGCGCGCAAGGTCGACGCGGCGGTCGCGGCAGGGCGTGATCCCGGTCCGCTGGCGGGCGTACCGTTCGGGGTGAAGGATAATTATGATGTCGCCGGGCGGGTGACGCTGGCGGGATCTATCATCAACCGGTCCCGTCCGCCGGCGACAGCGGATGCCGTGATCGCTCAGCGCGCTGCCAGGGCCGGAGCGGTGCTGGTCGGCACCCAGAATATGGATGAGTTCGCTTATGGCTTCACCACGGAGAACGCGCATTACGGAGCGACCCGTAACCCGCGCGACACCGCACGCAGCGCCGGCGGCTCGTCCGGCGGATCGGCGGCATCAGTGGCGGCCGGGCTGACCGAGTTCAGCCTGGGCACCGATACCAATGGATCCATCCGGGTGCCCTCCTCCTTCTGCGGTATCTTCGGGTTGAAGCCCACCTTCGGCCGCCTGCCGCGCACCGGCACCTTTCCCTTCGTCCATGATCTCGATCATCTCGGGCCGTTCGCGCGCAACGTGGACGATCTGGCGACGGTCTATGATTCGCTGCAAGGCTTCGACCCTCACGACGTCGCCTGCGCGGAGCGGCCGGCGGAGCCAACGGCCGGTGCGCTCGATCAAGGCGCGACAGGGTTGCGTGTCGCGGTCCTCGACGGCTGGTTTCACGATCTGGCCGACGCTCAAGGCTGCGATGCGGTCCGTGAGGCAGCCGAAGCCATTGGCGCGCGCGGATCGGTAACGCTGCCGGGAACCCAGCGGGCGCGGGCGGCGGCGTTCGTGCTGACGGCAGCATCGGGCGGCAACTTGCATCGTGAAGCCTTGCGCGCGCATGCGGCCGACTTCGATCCCGCCACGCGTGATCGACTGCTGGCAGGTGCGTTGATCCCGGCTGATGCGATACTGCAGGCGCAGCGCGTGCGGCAGGAGTATCGGAGCGAGGTGCTGGCTGCATTTCGGAATCATGACGTACTGCTGGCGCCGGCCACGCCCTGCGCTGCGGTGTTGCTCGGCCAGCCGACGATCAGGGTCAACGGCGAGGACGTGCCTACCCGCGCCAATATCGGTCTGCTGACCCAGCCGCTGAGCTTCATCGGCCTGCCGATTGTCACCGTGCCGATTACGAACGGGACGATGCCGATCGGCGTCCAGATCATCGCTCCGCCCTGGCGCGAGGATGTCGCACTCGCGGCTGCGCGCCGGATCGAGCGAAACGGGCTGGCCGGCGCTCAGGTGGCTGAACCATGCTGATCAACGCACCTGGGATCGTGGAGGAGGTCGAGGCGGCGTTCGCGGCTTATGAGCGCGCCTTGATGCACAACGATCTCGACGCGCTGGATGCCCTGTTCTGGGATTCGCGTTTTACCGTGCGGTTCGGCCCCGGCCAGAATCTGTACGGGTTCGAAGCGATCGCCGCCTTTCGCGTGGCGCGGGTCGGGGGATCGCCGCAACGGTCCATCTTCAACACCGTCATCACCACCTTCGGCACCGATTTCGCGACCGCCAATACCGAGTTCCAGCGCGAGGGCGCGCCGAAACCCGGCCGGCAGAGCCAGAGTTGGGTGCGCTTTGCCGAGGGGTGGCGCGTGGTGAGCGCGCATATCTCGATGCTGGCGGACGGGCACTGAGATGATCCTGCCCGAGATCCTCGATATCCCGACGCTTCGACACGGCTATGGCGAGGAAGGCTGGTCGCCGGCCGAGCTGTTGACGGCGCTGGCCGAGCGGATCGACCAGGCCGATCCGGCGGTGTTCATCACCCGCAGGCCGATCGCCGGATTGCTCGATCAGGCTGCGGCGCTGGTCGCCCACGCGCCCGAACCGAACAGCCTGCCGCTCTGGGGCATCCCCTTTGCGGTAAAGGATAATATCGACGTGGCCGGGTTGCCGACGACGGCGGCCTGCCCGGCCTTCGCCTATTTCCCCGAGAAAGATGCGGAGGTCGTGGCGCGGCTCCGTGCGGCGGGGGCGATCGTGATCGGCAAGACCAATCTCGATCAGTTCGCGACCGGCCTCAACGGCACCCGCTCGCCTTATGGCGCGCCGCGCTGCGTATTCGATTCGAGCTATATCTCGGGCGGATCGAGTTCGGGATCAGCCGTGGCGGTCGCTGCCGGCCTCGCCGCCTTCTCGCTCGGCACCGACACCGCCGGATCGGGCCGCGTGCCTGCCGCCTTCAACAACATCGTCGGCATCAAGCCCACGCCTGGCCTGATCAGCAACGCGGGCATGGTCCCCGCCTGCCGGAGTCTTGATTGCGTGAGCATCTTCGCGGCGACAGTCGCGGATGGCGCGCTCGTCCGCCAGATCGCTGAGGGGTTCGATGCGCACGACCCGTTCAGCCGCCGGGCAGTCCCGGGCAGCTTGCCCGCGCAATCGCTTAGGGTCGGTGTGCTCGCCGCCGCCGACCGGGAGTTCTTCGGCGATCGCGAAGCCGAACGTCTTTACGCCATGGCGATTGAACGGGCAGTGGCCTTGGGCGCGGTGCCGGTCGAGATCGACTATGCCCCGTTCCGCGAAACCGCCGCGCTGCTCTATCACGGGCCGTGGGTGGCGGAGCGGCTGGCCGCGTTCGAAAGCTTCGGCATCTCCGCCGACGAACTCGACCCCAGCGTGCGCACCATCACGCTCGGCGGCGCTGGGCAATCGGCGGCCGATGCCTTTCGCGGCCAATACCGACTGGCCGAGCTGCGCCGCCTGACCGAGGCCGAATGGGCGAAGGCGGATGTGCTGCTGCTGCCGACCGCGCCCACCATCTACCGCGTCGAGGAGATGCTGGCCGATCCGATTGCGCTCAACACCCGGCTCGGCACCTACACCAATTTCTTCAACCTGCTCGGCCTGTCGGCAATCGCGGTGCCGGGCGGCTTCCGCAGCGACGGCCTGCCGTTCGGTATCACAGTCGCCGCGCCGGGTTTCTGCGACGAGGCGCTGGTGCCGATCGCAGAAGCGCTGCACCGGGCGGCGGATACTGGCGCCGGTCTAAATCGCGGCTTCGTCGTGCCGGTTTCGCCTATGGCATCTCCGGACGACCGGCTCCGCCTTGCGGTGGTGGGCGCGCATTTGAGCGGGATGGCGCTCAACCACGAGCTGCTCGCCCTCGGCGCGACGCTTGATCAGCGCTGCCGCACCAGCGCCGACTACAGGCTCTATCTGCTGCCCGGCACCAATCCTGCCAAACCGGGCCTGGTGCGCGAATCCGGCTTCGACGGGCCGGGAATCGAGATCGAGATCTGGGCGCTCCCCGCCGAAGCCTTCGGCCGCTTCGTCGCCGCGATCCCGGCCCCGCTAGGCATTGGCAAGATCAGCCTTTCCGACGGCGGCACAGTCTCGGGCTTTCTGGCCGAGGCGGACGCGGTGATCGGGGCGAGGGAGATCACCAGCTTTGGCGGCTGGCGCAGCTATATTGCCTCGCAGCAGGCGGCGGCGGAATAGACTATCCGTGATTGAACAGCGCTCGTGTCGCGATTGCCGCCGCCGCCGCCCGGTTTTCGACGCCGAGCTTGATGAATATCTGTTCGAGATGCTTGTTGACGGTGCGGGCGCTGATGTTGAGGATTTCGCTGGCATCGCGGTTTGATTTTCCCCTGGAAATCCAGAGCAATACGTCCGCCTCGCGCGGGGTGAGGGCGAGGGCGTTCTGGAGGATCGAGGCTTCCATGCCCTCGATGTTCTGGGCGACGCGGAAGAGATGCTCGCCCTCCGACGCCTCGCCCAGATAGGAGACGACCACCTTGAAGCCGCCAAGGTTGAGAGTAGCCTTGGGCAGGTCGCCATCGGGGGCGCGGCGCGAGTCCTGGATCAGGCGGATGAGGACGGGCGGCAGGCCCATATCGTCTGCCGCGCCGAATTCGGCCAAAGCGCGGCTGGCCTCGGGGGTCATCCAGCGAATGGTGCCGCCCTCGTCCGCAGCGATCAGGCGGCGGCCGGCGGTGTCGAGCGCGTTGAGCGCGCTGCGGGTAAGCCGCGCATTGCCGAGATGGACGCGGACCCGCGCGATCAGCTCTTCGAGATTGACCGGCTTGGTGACATAATCGACGCAGCCGCCGTCAAGCGCGCGGACGACATGCTCGGTCTCGGTCAGCCCGGTCATGAACATGACCGGCACATGCGCGACCTCCGGGGTCGCCTTGATGCGGGCGCAGGTCGCGAAGCCGTCGAGCCCCGGCATCACCGCATCGAGCAGGATCAGATCGGGCGCCAGCTCGCGCAGCATCTCCAGCGCCATCGTGCCGTCGGAGGCGGTGACAGGCTGCATGTCCGCGCCGGCAAGCGTGGCGCGCAGCATGTCGCGGGTGTCGGGATCGTCATCGACGATGAGGATCAGCGCCGCCATCAGCCTTCCGCCCCGGTCAGCGAAAGCAGCGATTCGACGCGCTGGACCAGCGCCTCGATATCGTAAGGCTTGACCAGATAGTCGTCATGCGGATCGTCGGGGCGGCGGGTCCGCTGGAAATCGTGGACATTGGCCGAGACCATCAGGATCGGGACGTCCGCGTCAATGTCGGCACGGATGCGGCGCGCCGTCTCCCAGCCGTCGATGCCGGGCATGGCGATATCGAGAATGACGAGATCGGGGCGGTGCTGTCGCGCGGCATCGAGAGCGGCTTCGCCATCGGCGGCGAACAGCAGCTCGAAGCCGATTGGCGACAGGATGTCGCGCACCAGATTGAGATGCACGGGATCGTCATCGGCGACGAGGATGCGGCGGTGCTTGCCATCAAGGATCTGGGGCTTTGTCGGTTCCTTGCTTTGCGCGGGCGCGGTCGCCTCGGAGAAGAACATCTTCACGCGGAAGGTGCTGCCCGCACCCGGCTTGCTCTCGACCGAAAGCTGGCCGCCCATGATATCGACAAGCAGCCTGGTGATGGTGAGGCCGAGCCCGACACCCTGCGCTTCGCGCACCGTCTCGATCCGCTCGAATGGCTCGAAGATGCGATCGAGATGCTCCTCGGCGATGCCGACGCCGGTGTCCCTGATCTCGAATTCCGCGACGGGGTTGCGCCACCACAGGTTGAGCTGAGCCGATCCGGACAGGGTATATTTGATCGCGTTGGAGCTGAGGTTGATCAGGATCTGGCGCAAGCGCTTCTCGTCGGTCCAGACATGGGTTGGCAGATGCGGCGAGCGGCTATGTTCGAAGATGATTCCCTTGGCGACCGCCTGCAGCCGGAACATGTCGACGATCTGGCTCACCAGCTCACCGAGATTGACCCGGTTGCGCTCGATGCGGAGCGAACCGTTCTCGATGCGCGAGACATCGGTGAGGCCATCGACCAGATCGGCGAGATGGGTGGCGCTGCGGCGGATGACGCGGACGGCATCTTCCATGTGGCGCTCGGGGTTGCGTTCGAGCAGCTGGGCATAGCCTGAGATGGTGTTGAGCGGGGTGCGGATCTCGTGGCTGACGCCGACGATGTAACGGCTCTTGGCGAGATTGGCCGCCTCGGCGACTTCCTTGGCTTTCTGGAGCGCGGCGTCGGTGCGGCCATGCGCCTCGATCTCCTCGACCAGCATCATCGTCTGGCGTTCGGATTCCTCCTCGGCGGCACGCTGGCTCTCGCGGGCGAGGACGAAATACCAGGAGGCAAAGGCGGCCAGGGCGAGCAGCCCCAAAAGCACCGGCTGGAGGATCGTCATCAGCCGCACGGGATCGGCGCCCTGGCCGGTCTGCTGGTAGAAGACCAGCACCAGCACCAGCGCGATCAGCGCGGCGACGATCGCATAGACCACCACGAAGCGGACGATGCGGAGATAGACCACATCGGCGAGCGGTGCCGGCAGCAGGCGACGGAGCAGCCCGGCAAGGCGCTCGATCGGGCGCTTCTGCTCCTTACAGGCATCGTGGCAACGCGCTTCGAGCGTACAGCAGAGCGAGCAGATCGGGCCCTGATAGACCGGGCAGTGCGCCATGTCCGGCGGCTCGAAGGCGTTTTCGCAAACGGTGCAGCGGATTTCGCCGGGGCCAAGCGCTTCCGGCGTACGCGCCAGATAGTAGCGCCCGTCAGTGGCCCACGCGATCAGCGGCGCTGCGATAAAGGAAGTGGCGAGACCCACGACCGGCGAAAAGACGCTGGCGATATCCCCGAACAGGCCGATGAAGCAGAGCGTCGAGGCCACCAGCGACAGCGCCATCGCACCGACGCCGACGGGGTTGATGTCCGGCAGATAGGCGCGGCGGAACTCGACTCCCTTGGGCGAGAGGCCGAGCGGCTTGCTGATCATGAGGTCCGCTGTCACCGCGCCGAACCAGGCCACCGCGAAATTGCTGTAGAGCGCGAGCACGCGCTCGACGACGCTCTGGATGCCGCCTTCCATCAGCATCAGCGCGATCAGCACGTTGAAGATCAGCCAGACGACGCGGCCGGGATGGCGATGGGTCAGCCGCGAGAAGAAGTTGGAGGAGGCGATCGAGCCGGCATAGGCGTTGGTGACGTTGATCTTGAGCTGGCAGATCGCGACGAACAGCCCGGTCAGCACCACCGCCGTCATCGGCGAGGCGGTGAGGCCATTGAAGGTCATGTAATAAAGCATGGTCGGGTTGGCCGCGTCCGACGCGCTCAGCGCATAATGGAGCGCCAGAACCGCGAGGCAGGAGCCGATCAGGATCTTGATCCCGCCGATCAGGATCCAGCCCGGCCCGGTCAGCAATACGGCGCTCCACCAGGCGCGCTTTCCCGCTTTTTCGGGCTCGGGCAGGAAGCGGAGATAATCGACCTGCTCGCCGATCTGCGGCAGCAGCGACAGAAACACCGCCAGCGCGATACCGAAACTCAGCAGCGGCGCGGTGCTGGCCGAGCCTTCATAGCCGGTCCACAGCGTCATCGCTTCCGCGCCATGCGCGGCGAGATAGGCAAGCGGGGCGAGCTGAAGCAGCAACCAGACCGGTTGGGTCCAGTTCTGCCAGCGGCTGATCCGGCGGAAGCCATAGGCGGCGATCGGGATCACCAGCAGCGCGCTGATGATATGGCCGATCGGCAGCGGGATACCGAAGCACAATTTCAGTGCGGCCGAGAGGATCACCGCCTCGATCGCGAACAGGATGAAGGTGAAGGAGGCGTAGACCGCCGAGGTGATCGTCGAGCCCAGATAGCCGAAGCCCGACCCGCGCGTGAGCAGGTCCATGTCGACGCCGTAACGCGCGCCGTAATAGCAGATCGGCAGGCCCGAGATCAGGAACACCACGCCCGCCACCAGCAGCGCCGCCAGCATGTTCGTAAAGCCGTAGCTGATCGTGACGGTGGCGCCGATCGCCTCGCAGGCAAGGAAGGCGATCGATCCCATCGCCGTGTTCGCGACCCACCAAGGCGACCAGATGCGTGCACGCCGCGCGGTGAAGCGCAGCGCATAATCCTCAAGCGTCTGGTTGTTGACCCACTGATTATACTGCCGCCGGGTGCCGACGATCCGCTGCCGCTTGACGGCGATGCGGTTCGAGGCGGGCGGGGATGGGGCGTGCATCAGGTGGCGAACATCCACACCAGCCCCAGCGCGGCCGCGCCGCCGCCGATCGCGCGTGCGGCGGGCCGATTGGCGAGCAGCGCAAGACCGACACCTGCGCCATGCAGCGCCGCGGTCATCAGCGCGAAACCGGCGCCGAAGGTGAGCACATGCGCGTCAGCCGGCATCTCGGCGCCATGGGCATGGCCATGCGCGAAGGCGAACAAGGCAATCAGCGCGCTGGCGACAGCAAGCGGCGGCTTCACTTCGAACAGGACCATCGCGCCGAGCACGATCACCGAGGTGGCGATCAGCAGCTCGGTGAGCGGCAGGATGCCACCCGCCGCGCCGTACGTGAAGCCGGTCAGCATGAAGGCGACGAAGGCGAGCGGCGGGACGATCAGCTGCTTGCGGAACACCATGCCCGCCCAGAGCCCGACCATCAGCATCGCGGCCAGATGGTCGAGGCCGGTCAGCGGATGGAGCAGGCCGGCCGTGAAGCCCGACATGTGGAGATGGCCGGGATGCGCAAAAGCGGGCGCCGAGAAAAGTCCCGCAAGCACCACGAACAGGCCCGGTCCGGTCTTACGCATCATGCAAGCTCCTTTTCGGGCAGCCCGCCCGTCTTGATCACGAAGCGGGCGATATCGAGCACGCCCGTGCCGTGGCGGATATTGGTGAAGACGAAGGGCCGCTCGCCGCGCATTTTCTTCGCGTCGCGATCCATCACCTCAAGGCTCGCGCCGACGAAGGGAGCTAGGTCGATCTTGTTGATGACGAGCAGGTCGGAGCGGGTAATGCCGGGGCCGCCCTTGCGCGGGATCTTGTCGCCTGCCGAGACGTCGATCACGTAGATGGTGACGTCCGCCAGCTCGGGGCTGAAGGTCGCCGCGAGATTGTCGCCACCGCTCTCGATCAGGATCAGGTCGAGCGCGGGGAATTTGCGCTGGAGCTGATCGACGGCGGCGAGGTTCATCGAGGCGTCCTCGCGGATCGCGGTGTGCGGGCAGCCGCCGGTTTCCACGCCGACGATCCGTTCGGGCACCAGCGATCCGGCGCGGGTCAGGAACTCGGCGTCCTCGCGGGTGTAGATGTCGTTGGTGATGGCGGCGATGTCGTAATGCGCGCGGAAGACCTTGCAGAGCGCGTCCATCAGCGCGGTCTTGCCCGATCCGACCGGGCCGCCGATCCCGACCCGCAGCGGGGATGTGTTCATCTCGCTCATGTCCTGAACAGCCTCGTATATTGGGTTTCATGCGCCATGCACCCGATCTCGGCGACCAGCGCCGAGCCGCCGAGCTGATCGAACGGATCGCCGTCGGGGAGCGACTCTATTTCGTCCACCAGATCGAAGATGATCGCGCGCAGGTCGCGCAGGATGAGCTGACCGTCGGTCTGCCCAAGCGGTACGAGGCGCTGGGCGGCGGAGACGAGGTTCGACACCACGCCGTGGGCATAGGCGGTGAGTGCCTGGCGGAGCGGGATCGCCTGATCGGCGGTGAGGCAGGCCACGGCGATCGGATAGGTCAGGTCATCGTCCATATCGGAAAGGATTGCCTGTCCGACCGTGGCGCGTGCGATCTTCCGGAAGGCCATGCCCTGCGCGATCGTCTCGATCCGGCGTTCCAGCCCGGTCTGCGTGGCCAGCGAGAGTTCGGCGATCTCGTGCAGGCGCCGTTCGTCACCCGCCGTCATCGCGCGCCAGGCATGGACGAACAGGATCATGTCGTTGCGGATCGGGCCATGTTCGATCAGGTCGGCGATCCACTGGCGGGTGGTCGCGCGATCGGTGACGTGGCTCGCTTCGACGGCCCATTCGAGGCCGCTCGAATGCGCGAACGCCCCGATCGGCCACGCCGGCGACATCCAGGTCAGCAGGTTATAGAGCGCCGCCTCAGCCATGGCTGTGCTCGTGGTGGTGATGGTGGCGGGCGTGGTGATGATGATCGTGGCCGGCGAGGATCGCCTCGCCGTCGCGGCCGGCATAGGCGCCGCCTTCGGGATCGAACGGCGCCATCAGCAGCTCGCATTTTCCGCCAAGGCCTTCCGCCATCTCGGCGATGACATGGTCCTGCCGGATGCGCAGCCTGCCGCCATCCTCGCCGGGCAAGAGCTGGGTCGGCAAATGGCGATTGCCGAGATGCCATGCGATCCGCACCAGCGCCGAAACGGAGGATGCGCTGATTTCGACCAAGGCCTCGGCAGCGGCATCGACCCGCACGATCGCCCCATCCTCCAGCTCAAGCCCGTCGCCGTCGCGGAGATGGGCGGGCCGTTGCAGATCGAGCAGGATCGGCGCGCCGGACGCGGTGGTGAACACCATCCGCCGCCGCGTGCGCAGATCATGGTCAAGCCGGACGCTGTCGTCGCTGTGCGAGACCTGGGGGAGAATGGCGGTGATCCTGCGCATCAGCATGGTCAGTAGAGAAAGTAGCGTTGCGCGAGCGGCAGTTCGGTCGCCGGTTCGCAGGTGAGCAGTTCGCCGTCGGCGCGGACCTCATAGGTCTCGGGATCGACGCGGATATCGGGAACGGCATCGTTGAGCTTCATGTCCGCCTTGCCGATACCGCGCGTGCGGATGACCGGCAGGACGGTACGGGCAAGGCCGAGC
>Ga0065707_10081848_pt1 | contig 33961 bp, 27 predicted proteins | sample SwiRhicommuniRL3_FD_59094 | JGI IMG/M metagenome (GOLD analysis project Ga0065707, IMG submission 59094) | Switchgrass rhizosphere bacterial communities from Rose Lake, Michigan, USA - RL3 v2 (version 2) | ecosystem: Host-associated > Plants > Roots > Rhizosphere > Soil | place: East Lansing...
GAGATGATCGTCGCATTCGCTCTCGTCGTCATGGGCAACATTGTCTGGTCTCCGTGGGTCGATGCGCTGACGAACAATCGCTATGGCGCGGTCAACGAAGTCAGCTTCCTGATCCTGTCGCTGTGCATCCCTTCGCAGTTCGCGATCAACCTGATGTGGGCGTCGCTGTTCGCAGAAAAGTACTATGCGCAATTGAGCAGGATTACGATCCTCACCGGCGTGATCAACCTGACGGCGAGCCTGATCCTCATTCCCATGCTGCGGGGTGTCGGCGCCGCGCTCGCCTTCCTGATTGCGACGCTGATCCAGACCGGCATGTACTTCCACCAGATGTCACGCGCCGGCATTTCGTTGTCGGTGCGACCCATGTTCAGCTGCCTGCTCCTGGCAGGCGCGAGCATCGCAGCGGTCAGATTCCTTCCCTGGCCCGCGATTACACAGGTAGTGGGAGGAACGTTGATCTATGTTCTGGGCGCCGTTATGACTGGCATGCTGCGTAAGCAGAAAATCCAGGCGCTGGGCGGATACCTGCGGTGAACATTCTCTTCCTCTGCGACGAATATCCCCCTGGCCACCATGGAGGCATCGGCACGGCAGTGCAGTTGCTGGCGCGCACGCTCGCGGCACAGGGGCATCGAGTTGTCGTCACCGGTCTCTACGATTGGGGCTACGGCGAACTCGACCGGTTCGAAGACCGTGGCGTGCTCGTCTATCGGTTCCGCCAGGTCTTGGATACACGCCTGCTGCGCGACAAGAAGTCGGTCGCAGTAAGGGCTGCGTTGCGGCTGATGAAAGTGACTGGCGTGCTGCAATGGGACGTGGACCGAAGCCTCAAACGCTACGGCAGATTCGTCAATGCGCTCATTGCCGAGCACCGGATCGACCTGGTCGAAATGCCCGATTTCCAGAGTTACATGGGATCGTGCCTGCGGGCAGTCCATCTGCCCATGCTGGCAGCGCCGACGATCGTCAAACTGCACGGGTCGACCACTTACTTCGCGAAGGAAGCAGGACAAAGCGTACCCGAGCACGTGTATGCAATGGATCGTGAACTCCTGTGCCGCGCCGATGCCGTGACGAGCGTGAGTCACTACACAGCGCGCATGACGGCTCGTTACATGGAATACACGCGTCCCATTCACGTGCTCCACAACGGCATCGACATTCCCGACCTGCCTCCCGTCGCGAACGAGCATGGCAGGGTGGTGTTCTCAGGATCGCTGATCGAAAAGAAAGGCATCTACCAGCTCATCAAGGCCTGGAACCTGGTGCATCGCCAGCTGCCGGCCGCCCGCCTCGCCGTCTATGGCAAGGGCCCGACGGAACAGATTGCCGGCCTGCTCGAGCCTACCGCCAGGCAGAGCGTGCACTTTCATGGGCACATCGACAGGACGGCGTTGCAATCGAAGCTGGCCGCCGCGAGCCTGGCCGTGTTCCCTTCCTACGCAGAGTGTTTCGCGCTCGCTCCGATGGAGGCGATGGCGATGGGAACGGCCATCATCTACTCGACACGCACGTCCGGTCCCGAACTCATCGCCCACGGTGAGAACGGCTACTTGTGCGACCCGGACGATGTACAGGAACTGGCGCGGCAAATCGTCGAACTGCTGCAAGACGACGAATCGCGCGCCAGGCTGGCGCAGGCGGGGCAGACTCACGTCCGCGAGAGATTCTCGATGCACCGTATCGCGGAGGACCACATCGAGTGGTATCAGCGGGTCCTGGCCCAGGGCCGGCAACCCGGCCTGCCGGTGCATCGAACCGGTTCGGATGGTTGAGGCCACGTCCATTCACCGAACGGACAATGGTGTCATCATGACTGGCCGGCAATTCTAATCGGGCCCGCGGTCGGTCGAAGGCCGCCGCCAAAGTCGTTGCCTCACGCACAACGGTCCACCACGCCTGGCCGCGACACCACGCCTGCATTCACTTTTGTGATATGGTTCAGCTGATTAAAGTGCCAGTTCCGTCAATCTATGCGGGTTCCGTCAATCCAGCAGGCCGGTGTGTCCGCAGAGATTGGCGCCGTACCGGCTACCGCGGTCTCGTACCCATGATCAAGGGCCGGGCGGCAACCTCCTGACTGAGTAATATCGCTGTGGGCGAATCCATGCAGACCGTCGCTGACCCCAAGCTGTCAGTCATCGTTCCCTTCTATAACGAGGAAGAGAACATCCGTTCGATGCACAAGGCCATCGTCACGGCCATAGAGCCGTTGAACGTGTCCTTCGAGATGGTGTTCGTCAACGATGGGAGCAAGGATTCCACGCTCGAACTGGCCATCGACATCGCCCGTAACGATCCGCGCGTGAAAGTCGTCAACTTCCGCCGCAACTACGGGCAGACTCCCGCGATGGCGGCCGGCATCGAACATGCGAGCGGCCAGATCCTGATCACCATGGACGGCGACTTGCAGAACGACCCGGGCGACATCCAGAACTTCCTGAACAAGATCGACGAAGGCTACGATATCGTGGTCGGCTGGCGTTTCAATCGGCAGGACAAGCTGGTCTCGCGCAAGATTCCGTCGAAAATCGCCAACTGGATCATCGGCAAGGTCACCGGCGTGCCGATCAAGGACAACGGCTGCTCGCTGAAGGCCTTCCGCGGCTCGCTGATCAAGCAGATCCCGCTGTACTCCGAGATGCATCGCTTCATTCCCGCCATGGCATCGATTGCCGGCCCGCGGATCGCGGAGATCAAGGTGCGGCACCATGCCCGCCAGTTCGGCCAGTCGAAGTACGGCCTGTCCCGAATCTACAAAGTCGTTCTCGACCTGATGGTGATCAAGACCATCGCGTCGTTCACCCCGCGGCCCCTGCTGTGGTTCAGCATGCTCGCATTGCCGGGAGCGATCCTGGGGACGATCATGCTGGGATATGCAATCTGGCTGATGCTCTCCACCTGGTCCGGCCAGGCGATGCCGTTAGCCGGTTCGGGCGTTATCTTTCTGGCTTCGTCCACCATCCTGTTCTGCAGCGGCGCCGTGGGCGAACTCGTGTACAACATGGGCGACATGCGTGAATCGCAGTTCGCGCGGCTGACACGGAAACTCCGCGACAGGCAGACCTGAGCGACCTTCGTCATCGAGTCGCGTACGTACGGCGAAGACCGTCACCCGCGACACACTTGTGAGGCTTTGATGGACGTGCGTGAGCAGTTCGATATTTCCGTGATCGTACCGGTGGGCGAACGCCAGTCGGATCCGAAGACGTTGTTTGCAGACTATCGGGCGGGCCTGGCCAAGACCGGCCTGAGCGCCGAGTTCATCTACGTCGTGGACGGGCAGTTCCCCGCCTACACCGCGGCGCTGGAAGAACTCGCCTCGCAAGGCGCGCCCATCACCATCGTCCTGCTATCGCGAACCTTCGGTGAAGCAACCGCGGTCAGCGCGGGCTTCGAGCGGGCAACTGCTCCCGTGATCGTGACGCTTCCCGCTCATGCGCAGATCAGTGCGGATCATATCCGCCTGCTGGTCGACCAACTCGGCACGGTGGACCTGGCGATCGCCCGTCGCTGGCCACGCATCGGTGGCGTGTTTGAACGTATGCGGCGCGGAATATTCCACGGCCTGCTGTCACGCGTAACTCACCTCAAGTTCCACGATCTCGGCTGTTCCGCCCGCGCCATGAAGCGGCGGGTGCTCGAGGAAATCGCGCTGTATGGCGACCAGCAGCGCTTCCTTCCGGTGCTCGCCGATCGTCAGGGCTTCCGCGTCGCCGAAATCGATATCCCCCAGGCGACCAACGACCGACGCAGCGGCGTCTATGGACCCAGGGCGTACACGCGTGGCTTCCTGGACATCTTCACGGTCTTCTTCCTGGTGCGCTTCACCAAGAAGCCGCTGCGCTTCTTCGGCATGATCGGCGTGATCACTTTCGCCATCGGAGCACTGGCCCAGATCTACATGGTGATCGAGCGCCTGTTCCTGCAACGAGCGCTCGCCGACCGCCCGGCATTCCTGGTCGCGACGCTGTTCATAGTCATGGGGCTGCAGATCTTCGCCCTGGGCCTGTTGGGCGAGCTGATCATTTTCGTTCACGCGGGCGGTACCAAGGACTACCAGGTCGACCGGGTAATTCAGTTCCCGGCGCGAGGCTCCGAGGCACCGTTGTCCCAGAACCGCGTCGCCGCAAACAAGTAGACAGCGTCCCCGCCGTCGGCGGACCGGCCTCGGGATCCCTCAGAGACCTGTCGAATGCAAGAATCGAAATCGAGAGCCGCGCTGCCGTACCTGTTGTTCGCGGCGGCGGCTTTTCTGATCGGGCTGTATGGACGCTTCAAAGGCCTGGGCTTCGCACCGGTCAGCGTCGATGAATATTACCTGCTGCGCAGCGTCGACCAGCTCATGGTGCATGGCCTGCCGCAGTTCGAATGCGGCGGCTACTACCACCGCGGTGTAGCCCTCCAGTACCTGATTGCATCGCTACGCTGGATGGGGCTTCAGCCTGAACTGTCGTCGCGACTGGTCTGTGCGGTGGCAAGTCTCATCACGCTGCCCGCCGTTTACCTGATAGCTCGCCGCTGGCTCTCGGCCAACGCCGCCTTGGTCGTCGTGGGCATCCTGTGCCTGTCGGTCTGGGAAATCGAGATTGCCCGCTTCGGCCGCATGTATGCGCCGTTCCAGGCGGTATTCGCCTGGTACCTGGTCTACTTCCTCAAATACACAGTCGACAAGGACCGGCGGGCACTGCCCAAGATGCTGGCCCTGACTCTGTTCAGCGCGTTGACATGGGAAGGCGCGGTGTTCCTGGCCCTGGTCAATTTCGTGCCGGCCTTGGTCGCCTATGCCGAATCGAACGAACTGAAGAAGGTCAACTGGGGCGGCGTGGTTGCCGCGGGCGTGGTGCTGGCCCTGACGTTCCTCTATGTCACCGCGGACCTGCGCTACTACTCGGACTTCGCTCCCTACCCCGCCGGCTTCAAGGAAGAGTTGGTACAGCTGCCACCGTCGAAACTGGATCTGTTCCGCTTTTCGATCGCCGATATTTTTCAGAACCGGCTCTGGGCAGGGCTGTTCATTCTGCCCGTCGTGTGCATCGCGCTGGCAACTCGATATGCATGGTACTGGCGCAGCAAGCCGTTGGCGGCCTGTGGCCTGCTGTTGATTCTCGCCGGGGCGCTGCTGCATCAGTTTGCTATCGTCCTCGCAGTGGCACTGCTGCTGTTGTTGCTCAAACAGGTGGCGTTGCGCGATCTGGCCGAGCCCCGTGCAAGGGTGTTCATCGGCGCGGTGGTGTTCGCAGGCATCTGGTGGATTGCCTATGCAGCAGCAACGATCGACTGGGCGGCAGTCGCTGCGGAAGCCGGTGGCACTCGCCGGGCGCTCGCCGTCTTCGCCTATCAATTGATCAGGTTTCCCGATGTCATCGGCGAAATCGTGCGTCCGTTCGCCGATGCCGTCCCCCTGCTCAGCGTGCTGCTGTTTGCCGGCCTCGCGATCTCCATCTGGCGCCATGTCGGTGTCGAACCGGAAATGCGCACGCCGGAACGCTTGTTGCTATTGGTGGTGATTCTGCTCGCGCTCGGCGTCGGCATCGCCCATCCGCCACGACACGAAACGCGCTACGTCGCGTTCCTGTACCCCGTCTGCATTCTCATCCTGGTCTCATCGATAGCCTGGCTGAGCAGTTTTCTCGGCGACCGTGCGCGCGTGCGTGACGCGTCGACCGCGATTTTCGCACTGCTACTGTTCTGCATGACCGAAGATTTCAGCCTGCATCATGTCTACGCAGTCGACAGTCCCGAAATCACGTTCCGCATCAACATGTCGTCGGATCGCAAGGCGCACCTGGAAATCCGCGACGATATTCGCGGCGTCGCCGCTTGGCTGCGAGAGCACGTGGATCCTGCGCAGGACATCGTCATCAACGGTGTCCACGGCATGGACTACTACTACGACGGCATCAAGTACTTCTTCGCCGACCAGCACGATGAGAATTATCCGACCTGGGCTTGCCGCGCCGGCACCGTCGACCGCTGGACCAATTTGCCGCTCATCGGCAGCTTCGACGCTCTGAAGCACACCACCGATCGCTATCGCAATACCTATCTGATCGCCTTCACGCCGCGTCCCGATGGCTTGCAGGTCCTCGCAGATCACAATGCGCGCGTCGTCATGACGGAGGGCATCGTCTCGATCGTCGCGCTCAATCCGGCTGGCAGGTGATCCGATGAACTGGCGCTGCGGCCGCTGCGACGGCGAACCCTAGTCGCTCCCATGGCACCGTACCTGGCAATTCTCGGCCTGCTCCTCATTGCGGCGCTGCTGCTGTTCGCGAAACAGAGCGTCAATGAGGAGGACGTCTGGTCGATCGGAATCTTCGCCGGTGCGACGCCGCTGTCGATCGGACCTCATCCCCGCATCGCGAGACAGCCCGTCTTGCGCGCCGAGGACGTAAGCGACGTGCCGGCTGCGTTCGTGGCGGATCCGTTCCTGCTGCGCGATGGAGATAAATGGCACCTGTTCTTCGAAGTGCTGAATCGGTCGACGCAACGCGGCGAGCTCGCTTGCGCATCGAGCGACGACGGACTGCAATGGCGCTACGACCGCATCGTTCTGCGCGAGCCATTTCATCTTTCCTACCCCTGCGTGTTCCGGTCCGGCGGCGACTACTACATGATCCCGGAGTCGGGCGAGGCGCAGTCGGTCAGGTTGTATCGCGCGGTGGCGTTCCCCCACCGGTGGGAATTCGTCCAGGAACTGCTGCATGGACACTACCTGGACGCCTCGATCGTCCAGTACGCTGGCCGCTGGTGGCTGTTTTCGTTGCGGAACGAGCGGGAGCTGGTACTGCACTTCGCAGCCGCGTTGACCGGCCCCTGGATCGAGCATCCCGCCAGCCCGATAGCGCAAAGCAAGGATGTAGCCCGGCCGGGCGGACGCATCCTCGTCGATGGCGAGCGGTTGTTGCGCTTCTCGCAGGATGGCACCGGGACTTACGGTCGTTGCCTGCACGCTTTCGAGGTGACCACGCTCACGACTGACGACTATGCGGAGCGTCGCGTCGCGTCGAACTCGCCGGTGGGCGCTTCAGGTGCGGGCTGGAATGCTCACGGCATGCATCACATCGATGCCGTGGTCCTGGACGACGGCTCGTGGATCGCCGCAGTGGATGGCAAGTTCATCCGCCGGCGTTTTCTCTGGCGCAAAGGCGCGCGTGCACTAGTTGACTGGCTGACTTCGTTCCGGCGGCGTACGGTAGCGGATACAGCCTCGAACTGATCGATATTTTTTCGAACCCTGTCACCGGACGGATCAGATACCGTGCATTACCTAGTAATGGTCATCATCGCTGCGGTCATGTTGGCGTCGTATCTCGGCGAGAACGTGGGCCCGAAGGCGTTGCAGTACCTGCCTGAGATGTTCTCCGCAGTGGTCACCATCGCGGTGATCCTGGCGGGCATCAAGACCCGTTTCCGACTGGTACGCAGGTCCTATTGGATGGTGTTCATCGCCCTGATCATCACCGTGCTGTGCGGAATTTTTGCGAACGCCGTTGGATCCGGCCCCATCATCGCAGGCATGCGCTGGTACGTGCGCGCCTTTCCGCTCTTCTTCCTGCCGGCCGTATTCCCGTTCACCGATAGACAGATCAAGCAGCAGCTGACGCTGCTGTCCGGCTTCGGCTTGCTGCAGTTGCCGATAGCGGCGTTGCAGCGGTATCAGGGCATCCAGACCGGACATAACACCGGCGATACCGTGTACGGCACACTGAATGTCTCGGGCACGCTGACGATCTTCCTGCTGAGCGGCATCTGCATCGTCCTTGCGATGTTCGTGCGCGGGCGGCTCGACAAAACCAAGGCGATCGTCCTCGCGTTGCTGTTCATGATCCCCACGACCATCAACGAAACCAAGATCACCATCTTCCTGCTGCCCATGGCGGTACTTATCACCATGCTCATGGGCGCTGCGCCGGGCAAACGCCTGCGCGTAGTCGGACTTTCCACGCTGTTCATTGCCGTGGCCGGCGCCATTTTCATTCCCATCTACGACTACATGGGCGCGCAGAACGTCACGACCAAGGAGGCCTACTCCATCACCGACATGTTTACCAAGAAAGGATGGTTCGAGCAGTACCTTGCTACCGACGCCGACGTCGGCAGCAACAAGAAGGATGTCGGCCGTGTGGACGCCCTGACTGTGCCGCTCGGGTACATTACCCGCGACCCGGTCTCGGCCGCGTTCGGGCTCGGCATCGGCAACGCCTCCCTTTCTTCACTCGGCACGCAGTTCAGCGGCGACTATGGCGGCCTGCTCTGGATGTACTCCAGCGCCACTACCGGCGGCGCCCTGTTTCTCGAATTAGGCATTCTCGGTGCCGTCTGCCTGCTGATGTTGTTATGGATGATTACCAGCGATAGCCTGAAGTTAGCGCGCATATCTGAAGGCTTGGTTGGAGTTATCGCGGTCGCGTGGCCGGCCGTCGTGGCCATCGTTTTCATCACCATGTTCTATGCACCGACCTACTATTTCGAATCGGTGTCGTACCTGTTCTGGTATTTCTCGGGCATGATTGCTGCCCACCGGACGGAACTATTGCTAGCCGCGCAGCGCGCGCCCGCGCGCGCCACTGCGAGACAGAATTCGCTGCTCAGTGAATCTCCCCGATCGCGTCCGATTTGACATAGCGAAATTATTTTTTCGTAACCGGCATTGCCGCCGCTTGCAAACAAATTTCGCCCGTTGACTATTCCACGGGACTGGCTTCTTGATTCGCACTGTCGCAGAATAGCGTCGGAAAAAACAACTTCCTGTCACACTTCATCCAGCTCGGCGAGGTGATGCATGGCGTCTGTGAACTGAGCGAAGTGCGTAGATGACAGTTTTATTTATCGTGCGGGCAAGGTGCTTGAAGGCAGATGGTTCGCGGTAGGATCCGTGTCACCCTGTCGACGGTCGTATCGGGGAATAGTTCATGCGAGTCTGTGTCGTCTGCGAGAGCCATCCATCCGTGCATATGGGAGGCGCCGAATATCAGGCGCACGTCCTCGCGGAAGAACTTGGCAAGCGCAGCAATGTCTCTGTGCACTACCTGGCGCGGCGCACTCCCGAAGTTCCCGATCCCGCATTGCCGTATGAGATCCGCTCCATCGGCAGCAGAAAGGGCTTTCGACGGCATGGCGTGTTCTTCGACGCACCGCAACTGGCGCGGACGCTTCGCGAGCTGCAGCCGGATCTGATCTACGAACAGATGAAGCAAAGCTACACCGCGGTGTGCGCTTCATACGCCCGTCGCGCCAACATTCCTTTCTTCCTACATATCGCCAGTGAATGGGACCTCAATCCGGCGGCCGTTCCCTTCGGCTTCTCCAAACACACCCCGTTCGAAGTCATCGAGGCAGTGGCGGGTAACTGGGGATTGCGACGGGCATCGCACATCATTGCGCAGACCGCTGCGCAGGCCAGTAAGCTGAGCGAGCGTTTCGGCCGTGAAGCCGCGGTTCTGATTCGGAATTTCCAACCGGTGCCCACAGTGCTGCCGGTTCGCACGCCGGGGCCGATTCGCGTGCTCTGGGTGGGTAACATCAAACCGGTGAAGCGCCCAGAGCTGTACGTCGAACTCGCGCGGCGGTTCGCGGGTCGAAACGATGTTCACTTCGACATGGTCGGTCGTCCGTGGCAACACCCCGAAGGAGACAAGCTCCTGCAGGAAATTGCCAAGCTGCCCAATTTTAAATTCCATGGCGAGCTGCCCATCGAGCGCGTCAACGAACTCATGTGCTCGGCGCACCTCTATGTGAATACGAGCGCTCATGAGGGATTTCCCAATACCTATGTACAGGCGTGGGCGCATGGCGCCGTACTGCTCAGTCTCGTCGTCGATCCATACGACGGCATGGAAGACCTGGGTATTGGCTTCTGCACAGGAACGCTCGAGCGCATGCAGGTAACCATCGAAGACCTGATCCGCAATCCTGAGCGTCGTCAGGCGATTGCACAACGAAGCTTCGAATTCGCTCACGAGAAGCATTCGCTTGCGGAAGGTGCGCGCCTGGCGGACATCATGCTTGAAGCCGCGACGCGCTCCACCGCCAATCCTCCGGGCCGTTCCGTACTGCCGCCGTTGATCCCTCCGGCGAAGTCAGCGCACGTGGCATCCCGGTTCACGGACTGACACGACCCTCGACCGCGGTCGCTACAAACAAAAATGCCCGCGCAGTGCGCGGGCATTTTTCATTTCATCCCTCGGATCTCCCGGCATGCCGGCTGTTCCGAGTCGGAGCAGCGCCGCGAGGACGCTTGCTCCGATAGATCGCTTAGGGCCGCTTATTTCGGCCACACGGTCGGATAGGTCGTCACAGTCTTGCCGCCCACCGACTTGATCGCGGGCAGCACGCCGTCGGCGTAGCCAAAACCCGCTTCGTTGCCAGTCGATGACGGAACCCATGCGATGTGCGTACAGCGCAGGCTGTCCGTGGCGTAGCCGATCAACTGAGCCGGCGCACCATCCTTGATGGACGCTTCGTAGGACCACGAAGTGGGAATCCGGCCGCGATAATCGGTCGTACCCTTGTCGCCACCCAGACCCTGCAACACGCTGCTGCCGTCATCCTGCGCCGGTCGATAGGCGGGAATGATGTCCGGGCCGCCGACGCCGACGCCGTTGGGCAGCATGTAGTTGACGAACAAGTCCTGCGAATACGGATACCAATTCATGTAGAACACGACACCAGTGTGCGGCCAGGCCGTGGCAACAGCCGGAATCAAGCGCTTGAACTGCTCGTGGAACTGATCCTTGTTCTGTTCCGCGTACGGAGTCGACGGTTCGGTGATGATGATCTGTTCGACGGTGTCGTTGCCGTCGTAGCGCTTGCCAAGAGCCTGAAACACCTCTATCAGGCGTGTCATGCAATCGGCCTTGTGCAGCTGAACGGTATAGCCACCGTTCGTAGAAACCGCAGCGCAGCCGCTGGAGATCACGTGATCGGGCAACCAGCTCTGGCCGCCCTGCGGCACGCTGGGAATGGAATTCCAGTAATTCATCCACCACACTTCGATGATCAGCTTCTTACCCATCGCCTTGAAGGTGGCGACGTCGGCGTCGATTTCGGTGAAATCGAACTGGCCGCGGTTGCTTTCGATCGCGCCCCACGGCACGACGACCAAGCCGCCCTTGAGCAGGGGCTCGTCCTTGACCATCTGCCAGATCTTGTTGCGGTTGGCCCGCTGGTAACTGAATGCCTGCTCGTTGGCGCGCAGGTAGTGGCCCGGATTCCACTTCTTGGCAGTAGTCCCGGTGGTGGTAGCCGGAGCGCAGGCCGTGGAGCCGGCGGCATCGGCAATGCACAGATTCTGCGGCGCTTTTGGGTTCGCCCCGGCAGGAACCGTGGCAGCAAGAGCGGACATCGCAAAGATCAATGGCCCAAACATTCTCATTTCGACAGTCTCCTCACCGAGCAGTAGTGGCGGTCCGCTCGATGAGACAGGTGCCAGGTTAACGACTGATGAAGATCCGGCGACACAATATCGCTCGAAATTTCAGCCGGCAACCCCGCTATCCTGTCTCATAAGAGAGTCGGACCGGAGGCTTTGCGTCCTCACCTTGCGATGAGTTTGCCAAGTGGCGGCATTATTGATAGCGCATTGAATATGGTCAATGCGCCGGAGGCTTGCCGCCGCTTCAGGCTAACCCTGAACTTGGTGTCTCCAAACAAAGACTTACAGATGGTCTGCGCCGCCATTGTACGACGGGCACCCACGCCATGGCGCGCCTGCAACTGGCGACATTTGAGACTTTTGTCGCAGTCTCGATGGAAACCGACTCTGCCACCGGTTATAGACTCTTATCACCGGCCGGCGGTTCAATCCGCTAACGGCCCTGCTGCAGCTCGGCGATCGTCGCCGGCACGTCGCGGAGGGGCTTGGCGGGAACGCCGCCTGCGATGACATTTGCCGGCAGATTGCGCGTGACGACCGCACCGGCGGCGACAATCGTGTTCTCACCGATCGTGACCCCCTTCATCACGCTCGCACGCATGCCTATCCAAACGTTGTCTCCGAGATGGATAGGGGCTTGCGGCGGCCGTTGCCGATAGCGTTCCTCGTGCGACCTGACCGGCGGATGCGAGTCGTTGTCGACGAGGATCGATCCCGGCCCCATCAGCACGCCGTTGCCGAGCCTGATCAGGCAATTGCTATGCAGGACTGCACCGTTGATCAGACAACCGTCACCGATCTCGATGCGAGCATCTGGATAATACGTACGCAGGCTGCAGGTATACGCAGTCCCATCCGGATAGGAACCCAGCGACACGCCGCGCCCCAGCGAGATGCTGCCACGATTGAGCAGGATGACGCGGTTTGCACGTAGCCGGCCGCCATGCGACACGCCGTACAACCGGAACTGCGCATAGCCGAGAAGATAGTTGGCCATGCGAACGATGCGCCAGTGCGCTGGCGGCTCGGTAAGAATTTTTTGCATGCGTTGCGCCGAACCTTGGATGCTGCTGCCTGCGGCGGCACTCAAGCGATCGAGTCCGTACCTCGATACAGTGCCAGCAATTCGCGATCGGGCAGAGTCCGCGTACTCTTCCTGCCCAGGAGATAGAACCCCGATGCCGAATCGGTGGCGCCGGGCTTGTCGACCAGGAAGTAGTCGAAATACTTGAGCCAGAACGCCGTCCAGTTGGCGAATTCACGAGCCAGCCGCCGCATCCCCTGCGACCTGGCAAAGCTCATGAGAAAGTACTGGTAGCCCCATGCGAACGTCATGCCCGGTCCACAGACGATGCCGCTGGCGATTTCCTCGAACTGCCGAAACAGCCGGCGATGACCCAGATGCGTGAAGCGCGTGAAATCGTAGCGCCCGGCATGGACCTGCTGCATGAAGGGCGTTTCGGCATAGATCAAGCCGTCATCCTTCAGTACGCGATGGATCTCCGCTACGCAGCGATAGGGATCGACCACATGCTCAAGCACCGCCTGCGAAATCACGCAGTCGAAGCTGCCGTCGACGAAAGGCACGTCGTGCGCGTCGCAGATCAACTTGGTTCGCGGTCCGAACGAGACGTCGCTCTCGACCAGGTCGATGCCCGGCCGGTTCACCAGTACCTCCAGTCCGTCGCCGAGAATGCCGCCGCCCAGAATCAGCACTCGCGGATTGGGCTTTGCCGCGAGCATCTGGGCGAGCCGCGCATAGTTCTGCTTGCCCCGGATATTCCTGCTGACCGTGGGCAGGGAGCGGCGGATGAATTTTTTGAGCCGGCTGTAGCGATCTGCACCCAGCATCTTTTCGATCGCATTTTTCAGCGCGCTCGGCTTGGCTCGCAGCAAGGTGGTGGTGCGATTCGCGGCGAAGTCTTCCACGGTGAAGACGCTGTTGGCCTCGTTGATGATCACCGGGATCGATTCGATAACGGGATACTTTCCACCGCAGGCGCCGCTGCAAAGAACATGTGCATCGGCCAGTACCAGACCTGAGTGACAACGAGGACAGCGCAGTGCTTCCACGGCAGCGCTGGAAAGTTTGACGTGTGACGGCACGGTTTGGACCTGTTTTGCTGTTCGGCTTGTAGCGCAGATTCGCAGCACTCGAATCGCACTGCAAGCCGGGGCTCACCATGACCGTTCGGATTTGCCGAGGCCGCGGACTACGCCGCCCGCTGCGCCATGCGATTCAGGCGCAGATAGTAACCTGTCGCCGCGGTTGTCGACTGTGTAACCTTCGACCGTGGACAATGGACACTCATCGGCGGCGCTGCTAGGTTACCGGTCCCGAGTCGCCCCGACTCCTGCAAGCCACGATGAAGAATGAGCAATGAGGTGAGCGGGCCCGCCATGCATGGCTCGATACGACAAGGCGCGAACCAGCCCGTCACGAGACAGCAATGGCTGTTGCTGGGGCTGATCGTTGTCGGCGCCGTGCTGCTGCGGCTGCAGGGACTGCACTGGCTGCTTGCGGTCGCCCCGACTGCCGACTTCAGCTACATGATGGACGACCAGCGCTTCGTCGAACTGGCCAAGGATTTCTCGGCCGGCACGTTCGACGGCTATCCCTACGGAATGACGACCCAGCTGCTGGCGCTGCAGGCGCTCATCTCCCCTTTCGTGTCCGACGTGAATCTCCTGCACCTGCTGCGGGTGGTGACTCTGATCTACGCGGCGCTGACCCTGGTGCTCACGTTCTTCATCAGTAGGAGCTGGGGAATCGGCAACGGCTGGTCGCTGCTCGCGGTTTTCTTGCTGGCGACCGCGCCTACCCACGTCGTGACCTCGAACTACGGCACTGCCGATGTCACTGCGGTCTTCTTTTTCTACCTGGCGCTGTTCGTCGAGGGGCGCTACCTGATAACGCGCAAGCAGGTCTGGTTCGTAGTCGCCGCGGCTCTCACGGGCGCCGCGATCGCGATCAAACTGTTCCTACCGCTCCTCGTACCCCTGGGGCTGATCGTGCTCGCCCATAAGGGAGCCCGTTTCTTCACTCAGGCCCTGCTGGCTGCGGTGGTCGTATTGATCAGTTTCGAGGCGCTATCGCTGTTCTCGTACGAGATTTCCGACCTCATGAAAATGTCGGCGTCCATCAAGAACGACAACATTTCGATTCAGGGAGGCAACGGGCCGGTGAAACAGCTGGTGCTGTATACGTGGGACCTGGTGAGCGCGGTCAGTATCCCAGTGTTCCTGCTGGGCTTCGCAGGACTGGCATTGTGGGTCAAAGGATTCTTTTCCCGCGTCCAGCCTTTGGCTGCAATACGCAGCGACTGGCGCAGCCTGATCACGCCGGAAACGATCCTGTTGTGTGCTTTGGCCGCGCATGGGGTCCTGCTGATTTTCGCCGGCATCCACGCTGTCCGGCACCTGCTGGTCTTCGTTCCGGCGACCTGTATCGCTGCCGCTTTCGCGGCGAAGCGCATGAGCGAGGCCGGCTGGCTGAACCGGCCAGGCAGAATCGTGAGCGGCCTGCTGCTGATCGCCTATGCCATCAGCAACGCCGTCGCGGTGGAAGCCTTGTATGTTCGCGACATACGCAACCAGCTTGGAGCCTGGGCCGCCGAAACCGCGAGCCGCGGCCGCAAAATCGTGTCCGTGGGCGAATGGACGCAAATGCAAGGTGTATCTTTTGAAAGGCGCGCGGATCTGGCTGCGCTGGGTCCCGACGACTATCTCGTCACCTGCGACCTGGAGTTCAATGGCTACCTGCGCAGCCGGGATGCAAAGACCTACAATGTATTCGGCGGTCAGCCGCGTACCGACTTCTATTGGAACGTACTGGAAGGCCGCGCGGATTTTCGGATCGTGAAATTGTTGCGCGAGGAACCGCTCAGCATCGAACAATGGCTCATCGACCGCCAGTTCATGCGCCCCATCGGCACATTCGTCCCCAAACGCTGCCTGGTCCTGGGGCGCAACGAGAACGCCATCACGCCGCCGCGGGAAATATGGCCTCGCGTCTATTACACTTCCGGTTGGTAGCTGTCGGGGCGCCACTGACACAGAATTGGCCGCCGGTGCTTGCAGCAAGCCGATCGCCTAAGGGATCCTGAAGTTTGTCCTGCCTTGTGAGCGTAATCACGCACTTTTGGCAGGGTTTCGCTAGATTGCGGGACTGCATCGCACGTGCACGCACGTCGTTTTGTCAGCCGCGATGATTTTCCCATCGGCAGGGGCCGACATGAGTACGACCATGCAATCCGAAGCGACTCCGCGAACCGAAAACCCGCGCTCCAGCAGCGTACGCGCGGATCAGGACTTCAATACAACTCCCACACAGTCGGTCAGGTCAACGATGCGTCCGGTAGTCGCGGTTCTGGTTCCCTGCTACAACGAAGAATCTGCCATCAGTAAAGTCGTCGCCGATTTCCGCGCCGCCTTGCCGGAAGCGACGGTATTCGTCTACGACAACAATTCTACTGACCGCACTGTCGATATTGCGAGAGCGGCCGGCGCCGTCGTCAGAATCGAGCGGCTCCAGGGCAAAGGCAATGTGGTCAGACGCATGTTCGCCGACATCGAAGCAGACATCTTCATTCTCGTCGACGGCGACGATACCTACGATGCGCCGAGCGCCCCGCAGATGATCGAATTGCTGTTGAACGAATCGCTCGACATGGTCAATGCCGTTCGCGTGGAAAGCTCCGCGGCCGCTTATCGCCTCGGCCATCGGTTTGGAAATCGCGCGCTGACCGGCTTCGTCGCCTGGATGTTCGGCAGCCGCTCCTCGGATATGTTGTCGGGTTATCGCGCGTTTTCACGGCGATTCGTCAAGACCTTCCCTGCCCTGGCCGGCGGATTCGAGATCGAAACCGAGCTCACTGTGCATGCACTGGAACTCGGCCTGCCGATCTCCGAGATTCGCACGCCTTACCGCGAACGGCCACCGGGCTCGGTCAGCAAGTTGCATACTTACCGCGACGGCGCGCGCATCGCCCGGACGATTTTCAACCTGATCAAGGGCGAAAAACCCCTCGCCTTCTTCAGTATCGCGGCGCTCGTACTCGCGCTCATGTCCGTCGGCCTGGCCGTTCCCGTGGTCGTGACTTACATGCATACAGGCTTGGTTCCTCGCCTGCCCACCGCCATCCTCGCTGTCAGCATGATGATGATCGCCGCGCTCAGCCTCACTTGCGGATTGGTACTGGACACCGTTACACGGGGCAGGAAAGAGGCAAAGAGGATTGCCTATCTGAGCGTGCCGATCCGCTTCATGCCGCCGCCGCAGTGATGCGATCGCGCCTGCTAGCGTTCGGCCTCGTCGGCGCGGTCGGCTTCGCCGTCGATGCCGGCGTACTGCAGCTGCTCTTTTCTCTTGGAGGAGTTCGACCGCTGCTGGGACGCTTGGTGTCGTTTCCTCTTGCAGTCACGGCGACCTGGCTGCTGAACCGACGCTTCACCTTCAAGGACCGCGCGGCGGTCCCCGGCAAGTCGAGTTATTTTCTCTATGTATTCGGACAGGTCCTCGGCGGCCTGCTGAACGTAGCAACTTTCGCCGCGGCTGTCTGGGCATGGCCCGGACTGGAAAAGTATCCAGTGATTCCGCTGGCGTTCGGTTCCGGCGTCGGCCTCGTGTTCAATTTCGCCTGGGCCAATGCGCTGGTCTTTGCGCAGAACCGGCAGCATGACGCTTCGCCGAGCGCAGGTGGCGGGCGTGCGCTGTGACTGCGGTTTCGTCTCCGGCAGCTTCCACTGACTCCCGACGGCCCACCAAGACAATCAGGCGCCGCATCGCTGTCGTCGTCCCGGAGCTGTTGCCCGTACCTCCCGTGAAAGGTGGCGCGGTCGAACTCTGGGTGCACGAAGTCACCGGCAGGATGCAGGCATTCATCGCGAATCGCACTCCTGCGGAACGATCGTCACTCTCTATCGTGTCCCGCCCGGCCGGCTCGGCAGGTGTACCCGGCATCGACTACATCGGTATCCCTTGGACCGCCATGGAACGCCGCATGCAGAAGATCAAGGATGCGGTCACGTGGAGAAATCCGCTGCGGTACGTCGCGAAGATTCAAAACGTGTGGTCTTACGGACGGCGGGCAGCACGCGCCGTTCAGGATTTCGATCTGATCTATATCCACAACGAGCCGAACCTGCTGCTGTTCTTCGCGAAATCCCCGCAGCGCAAACTCGTGCTCCACATGCACAACGACCATCTTTCGTCGCGGCTGTTCCGGCCGATCTACGATCGGGCACTCGCTCGAGCGGACGTGGTGCTGTGCGTTAGCGACTATATCCGCGAGCGCGCCGTGCAGATGTATCCGGCACACGCTGCTCGCTTCCGAGTCGTCGAGAATTCCACCGATCCGCAGGTATTTCGGCCGTACGGCGCGGAAGCCTGGACGGCAGTCCAAACCGTCATGCCGCGTGCACCCGCCATCAACCTGCTCTATGTCGGCCGGCTCGTCGCCATCAAGGGTGTCCACGTACTGATCGAAGCTTTCAAGCTCGTCCATGCACGCGACCCTCGAGCGCGGCTGGTGATAGCCGGCTCTTCATTCTTCGAAGGAGCCAGCACCACGCCGTATCAGAATGAACTGGTGGCGCTGGCGGAACCGGTGAAGGACGCCCTGATCTTCACCGGCTATCTTCCGCACGCGACCCTGAAGTTCCTCTACTCAGCCGCCGACATGGTCGTGGTGCCCTCGGTGTGGCAAGAGCCTTCCGGACTGGTCGTGCTGGAGGCGATGGCATCCGGCACTTGCGTAGTCGCCGCTGCAGTCGGCGGCATTCCCGAACTGATCGAGGATGGGACGACGGGTGTGCTGGTGCCGGCAAACGATCCGCGTGCACTGGCCGCGGCCGTGCTGGAGACACTGTCGAATCCCGAGAAAAAGTCGCGTATGGAAGCTGCGGCACGCACGAGAGTAGCGTCGAAATACACGTGGGAGCGCGTCGTGGGCGAGATCGATTCCGTGTTCGGTGACCTGTCGTGATTGCTATCGTTTATCCGCAGTTCTATGGCGTTGGCGGCATCGCACGCTATCTCGCTTCGTTTCTGGAGAATCTGCCGCCGGGTTCGCCGCCCATAGTGCTGATTACCGGAGACAAGGATCGCGTGCCCGTCGCGTATCCCGGCGTCGAGATCGTGCACGTCCCTGTCTCTTCCAGTCGCTTCAACCTCGTCATCTGGAGTTGGACGGTGCGCAAGCTGCTGCGTCAACTGCATGCGCAGAAGAAGATCCGCTACGTGAATTTCCATTGGCCGCCGCTGATTCCCGGCCTGTTCCTGCCACCGGAAATTCCCCTGGTGTTGACGGCTCACACCACCTATCTCGGAATGTCCGGACGGTTCTATCCCGAACGGCACTTTCAGAGCCAGTGGAGCGACGCCTCGCTGGCAGTGAAGATGTGGATGGAACGCCGCGTCTTCAAAATTGCTCGCAAGGTCATCACTCTCACCGAGCAGGGACGACAGGAAGTACTGTCCTACGGCTTCAAAGGCGATGTCACCGTCATTCCCAATGGCGCCGACACGCAGAAGTTTGCACCCACTGCCGGCGTGTCCAAGGACATCGACGTCCTGTTCTCAGGGCGAATCGAACAGCGCAAGGGCAGCCGGGGCATGGTCACCCTGTGCCAGCGCCTGGTGGCGGCTCGCCCGAACATTCGTATTTGCATCGTCGGCTACGGCGAGGATGAAGCATTCGTACGCGAAGCATTGACGCCCTTGAGCCCGGCCGTGGAGCTCACCGGCAAGGTGCCGTTCGAGAAGATGGTCAACTACTACAATCGCAGCCGCGTCTACGCTTCCACGGCTTACTACGAAGGCCTGCCAGGCACCTGCCTGGAAGCGCTGGCAATGCAGCTTCCCGCCGTCGTCTGGGACTATCTTTTCTATCGTGGCCTGGTCGTTCCCGGAGAGACCGGGCTGATCGCGCCATCGAACGACTTCGACGCCATGTCGGCTCATATTTTCAAGTTGCTGGATGACCGCGCCATGGCGCAGGCCTATGGCGAAAACGGCCGCAGGTTGCTGACGACGCAATACGATTGGAAATCGCTGGCGGCGGCAATCGTCGGCGAGTTCGGTTGACGAACGCGCTCGGCGCGGTGTCAGGTCAATTGCAGCGGCGAGCGGTTCAGGATCTTCAGCAGCAGGTTGCGACCCGCACGCATTGCCGGATACATCACTCTAGCAAGCCTGGGGTGGCGGAAGATCGCGGCATTGACGCGATTGAAGAAGCCCGAAGGAGTGCTGAGCAGCGCCAGCATGTGGATGCAATCGGCGCCGTGATACCACCGTCCGCCGTAGTACATGGCCATGCCCTCGTCGAGCTGCAGGCCCTGCGACACCACCTGGTCCACCCATACACCCCCATCCCTTGCATTGATCAGCTTGACGCTGCCGGCGTTCTCGCGAAAGCGCAGGAAACGCACATACGCCGAGCAGACGGGACATTCGCCGTCGTAAACGATGACGGACTCGGTGCCCGGGACTGGCGTTGCTGTGGCGGTGTTCAACTAGTGACTCGAGCTTCGACCGGCGTCGTTTCCCTCGCGGCCGAGGGACTGGGAACGAGTACTCGGGTCTCGTACAGCTTTTTCAAGGCCAACGACCAGGGAATGTAGGCAACCAGCAGGAAGAGGATCCACTGCGGGAATGGCGCCTTGATGATCAGGTAGTTCGCGAGATGGAAGCCCATGCCGATGGGCAGGTAGATCCAGCGCAGCTTCGGATAAGGCACGACCAGGAAATAGGTCATCTGGTAGAACAGCACGGTGATCTGGCCGAGGAAAATGACGGTGTGCCACTGCGATGCCCACAGTGCCAGCGGACTGACTTTGCGGATGTCGTCCTGGATGAAGTAGTACTGCAGCGTATAGCCGTTAGCCCATTCCAGGCTGTACCCCGAATACGCGACCTTGGCCACCGCGGCGGAGATATACATCAGCGGGAAGAAGCACTGGATGAACTTGATGGGCCAGCCCGCATACGGACCCTTGTAGTCCAGCAGCGGCACCGACGTACCGCCGACGGGAGCGGTCCCCCGGAATCGGGCGATCAGGTTATCGACGCTGAACAGTTTGCCGCAGGGGCTGAGCGCCAGCGCGAGCAGGCCGATCACCATGATCGCTTCGGGATGGTGATAGTCGCCGAACGAGAAAATGAAGAGCTGCAGGTACAGATTGCAGAGCGAGAAGACGACCATGCTTGCATTGGTGAGCAGGCCGACCAGGGCCGCGAATCCCGCCAGCACCGTGATCCAGTACAACGGGTAGATCACCGATGCGGTCCACGGTTCGGTTCCACCCGTGAGCGCCCACATGAGCACCGGCGGGTGGTACATGTCCGCGGGCAGACTCAGGACGTACTGGACCGCCCCGAACTGTGAGTCCAGCAGGAAGAAGCATTGGAATGCCACGCACGCGATGCGCATCACCGCGAGATCGAAATACGGCGCGTCGGCAAACCAGAAATTATTCCAGCGCTCGGATAAGGTCATGGAAGTTCTCGGCGTGGGCTCAGCGAGCGGGAGTGGTGGCGGCCAGCGGCTGCGCCGGGAAAGGAATCGTCAGCAGCGTCTCTGCGTCGATCTTCTCGGGTCCGTTACGCGACACACGCAGCCCCAACGACTTGATGTGCAGCTCGCTGATGTTCGCGCTGTCCGGCACGCGCGTGCGGACGAGGTTGATCAACTGGCTCTTCTGTTTTTCCAGGTGCTGGTTGAGGATGCCCTGCATCAGCCCGATGAAGTCCCAGATCTCCAGGCCCAGCATCTGGCGCGTGATTTCCATCTTGCGGCCGTCGGCAAAGCTGGCTTCCAGATTCCAGCTGGCGTCGACGCGCTCGCCCTCCTTATGAGGATCGCGATACATGTCGTATTCGACGATGGGATACAGCCGCAGCCATAGCTTGCCGCTCGTGGCCGCGGTGAAACAGATAGTGGCGGCCTGTGCGAAAAGCACCATGCCGACAAAGAAGCTGACCAGGCGCCGCAGCGCCAGTTCACGTCCGGAAATTGCCGTCGTCATGATCTAGGTACCTTTCCCGCCCGCGCTGTAATCGAGAGTATGGCCGAGGCAGCGTCCCGATTATCGGAGAACGGAGTCGACCGCTTCAAGAGCGCCGCCGCCGCCCCGCTACCACGCATGCAGCCGGTTCAGTGGTCGAAAATCGCCGTGAATGCTGCATCTTGCAAGTTTCGACCCCGGTACGCCGTGATCGAAGTCGAAATCGATGGTGAAAGCGCCGCGCTCCGGCCGCCCACACCATTACATGTCCATTACATGTCTGTAACTACATGCCTGTAAACGGCAAGGGTGCTGGCCGCGATGGTGCGCCAGTCGTAGCGCACTCTGACCAGCTCCTTCAGTCTGGCACGGTCCTCAGCAGGCTGCACCGCTGTCGTAAACTGTCGCAGCCGCTCCGCCAGGGACTCGATGTCGCCCATGCGGAAATAGTTTGCCGCATCGAGCCCCACTTCCAGATTGGCCGGAATGTCGCTTGCAACCACCCGCAGGCCGTAACTCAGCGCTTCCAGCATCGCGATCGGCAGCCCCTCGTGCGACGAGGGCAGTACGAACAGGCCCGCATTGGCATACAACTGCTCCAGCGCCTGGCCGTTGCGGAATCCAGCGAGCACGACTTTATCGCTTCGTGCAGCAAGTTGCTGCACCTCCTTTCCATAAGCCGAGCCGTCCAGGCCGCCGACGACCGCCAGTTTCCAGCCTGCCGGCTGGGCCAGCTCGAAGGCCGCGATGAGATCCGTCTGCCGCTTTTCGGGCACCAGCCGGCTCACCTGCAGCACGTACTTGCCCGGCTCCAGGCCTAGCTCCCGGACATGGTCGTCACCGCCGCGCACCACCGGAGGAATGACGCCATTAGGAATCAAGTCGGATTCGACGCGATATTTGTTGCGGACCAGATCGGCGATCACCTTCGAGATGACGATGCGTGCATGCGACCGCTGCATCCCCACGCGTTCGCCGGTCTGCAGCACCCAGCGGGCGACCATGCCCCACTTGTCGCGATCGTAGTCCGGGCCATGATGGGTGACCACTACCCTGAGACCTAACAGGCGCGCCAGCGGAGTAACGATCGCAGGACCGATCGCATGGATATGCAGAATGTCTGGCCGCTTGACCGCCGCATACAGCACGCCGAGAAACGAATGCACGAAGGCTTCGAGCCCGGCCTGCCGCGGCGCCCAGATCCGATGCAGGCGGATCGTGCCCAGCGTCTTGTGTTCGGGCGTCACGAACGGCGAACGCACGATGACATCGATGCTGCAACCCATGCCCGCGAGTTGCTCGTACAACCGCTCCGCATGGGTCTCGACGCCGCCTTGTACGTTCGGCATACCTCGTACGCCAAGCACCATGATTCGCACGCGCTGTTCTCGCTTCTGCCGCCGTCCGGTCGGCGATGATCGGCCGCCTAGCCGGTTCGTTTCAGTCCCAGCAGGCTGACATATTTTCCTTCGACGTCGTCAGCGATGCGGGTATATGTTCGATTCTCTCGCACCCACGCTAGTCCGCGCTGACCCATTTCTGTTCGTCGCTCCGCGCTGAGCGACATGAGCGCACGAACCGCTCGCGCGAAATACTTCGCACCCCAAGGGACGCAGAGTCCCGCCCTGCTCTGCCGCAGGACCAGTTTCTGCTCGGGATGATCGTTGGCGATCACCGGCATGCCGAGCGCCATATATTCGACCAGCTTGGTGGGCGAAGTCGAACGCAGCACCGGCGTGGGGAAGAAAGGTGAGATACAGATGTCGGCAACCCGCATGCGCTCGAGCGCTTGTGCGCGAGGCAGAAAACCGGTGATCTCGAGGGACCCTCGCACTCCCAACTCATCGGCGCGGCGTTCCAGCTTCAACCGGTCTGCCGGCAGATCGCCATCGCCCACCAGCAACAGCTTTGCCTGCATGCCTTGCCGGTGCAGCAGCGCAAGCATATCTATCAGCACCTCCAGCCGACGCTGCCCGTTCAAAGTACCTAAGTATGCGAGCACCGGCTGGTGAGTCTCGCCTGCGGTCGAGGGCAGTCGCCCGAGAGCACTCAGAGCAGCGACATCGGCGGCCGCTATTCCCATCGGCACCGGAGTGACTTTGGCGGGGTCGATCCCGTGAGCGCAAACGTCTTCCCGCATCTGCGCGCTCTGAACGAAGGCATGATCGCAGCGGGGCAAGATCCATTTGTACAGCAGCCATCCGCACACCACGCCTCGCATGTGCACCAGGAAATCCGCCCGGCTGGTGCCTGCCTTCGCACGCAGGATGTCATCCTCCGGCAACGGGAAGGACAGCCAGAAAAAGAACTTCAATCCACGCAGGTGCGCAATCGGCAGCGCGATGGCGGCAATCAGGAACTTGTCCCGCACCTGGATTGCGTCATAGCGTTTGCTCGAGGCATGACGCAACGACGCAAGGTCGTGCCAGAAGCTGAACCAGACCTTCCTGAAGCGGCCGAGCAGATTCTGACCGTCGTCGGTCGCTCCCACGAACACCGTGCGGCCGTGCCAAGGCTGCGCCCCTGTGGGCACCTTGTTCGACGCCGCCTGCATCACATAGTCGATCGCATTGCCGCGGCCGGCCATCTCCCGACCGAACAGGACATCGACGTCTACTCGGTGCGTCGGAAATTCCTCGCGCACCAGGTACAGCATACGAACTGCATTCATTTGATGATTGCCGCTGCCGCCTCACCGCGCGGAAACAATCCTACCCATTTCAAAGCGCGACTCTCGCCCCCGTGAAGAATGTTGGCGAGGATGCGCCGATCTGAATCGCAGACGGCCGGACTGCGCAGATGCACCAACGCAGCTGCCGCACAGACGACCAGGCCGAGAGCCATCGATAGCAACGCAGGCACATGCAAAGCTTCACGCAACGTCAGGCACAACCAGACCGCGGTACCCCAGATCGCCAGCGCCGCCCCCAGGAACGACCTGAAATTGGTCCAGACCGCCTCGTGCCGGACGTGCCACCAGACGAACAGGTTGCGAAACAGGTGAAACGTGCCGGTCGCCGTCGCCGCGCCAGCCAGTCCGAACAGCGGCACCAGCACCAGCATGGCGGCAACCTGGTACAGGCCCACCGCCTGGCTGACCAGCACGATGGACGCTTTCTCCTTGTACTGCGCCACCATGGTCACGGGAATCGAAATGATGTTGTCGCTGGCGGAAAACGCCACGACCACCGGCAGCAGCCACGAATGCTCGATGAACTTGCCCCCGAACGCCACCGCAACGATATCGTGGTGATAGACGACCGCGAACACGATCACGGGCAGCTGATAGACCCAATTCAAGTTGATCAGCAGCGTGAAATAGCGTGGAATTTTTTCGCGCGCCTCGTCCTTGGGCACGCCGAAGAACAGCGGTTGCACTACGTTGTCGAAATACTTCATGGGCACCAGGCTCGACACCATGTCGGTGAGGCGCGTATAGAACGCATAGGCGCCTACGGCAATCGGATTCATCAGCGCAGCGACGAACCAGCGATCGGTCTCGGTGAATGTCAGCAGCGAGGCCGAATCGTTCAGATAACTGAAGCCAGCGAACCGCGTGAGGCGCGACAGCGCGCTGCCATCGGGCTTCTGCGGCCGTGCGTCGGGAGCAGCAAGCTGCAGCCGGCGATAGTGGAAAGCGAGAAACGCATAGCCGAGTGCATACGCGAACGTGTCGCAAAGGATCGCATTGCGCAGCGACAATTCGCTCGCATACATGGTCCCCGCGTAGGCGAGTAGCTTGGTGATCGACACCACCGCGACCGAGCCGACGCTGTAGCGATGCTCCATCAGCGATGCGAGCGAGAACTGCAGGATCATGATCTGGAAATGCAGCACGATCAGGCCGCTGAAAATAATGAAATCCCAGCGATAGCCGGCCAGGTGCACCCAGGGAGCAGCCCAGTCCCACACCAGCAGGAGCAACGCCAGGAACGCTACCGTGGAAAAGAAGCGCAGTCGACGGACCGTGCTGACGAGCCAGGCCGACTGCGATCGCTGCTGTACGCGCAGGAATTCCGGCTGGAAGCGCCGCAGCGTGCTGTCCAGTCCCAGCGAGACGCAGGTGCTCACGATCGGAATGATGGAATAAAGCAGGTTGAGCACGCCGAATCCCTGTTCGGACATGCCCCTGACCAGCACCGCGTAGCTGACTACGGTGGCGAGTTGAGAAAGTGCGCGAAAGCCGACAGTGTCTAACAGCGAGCGCCGCGCGCTATGAGCACTGTAGAGTTTCAATAGTAGCCGTAGCCCTTGACGGAGTCCTGCGAGCGGTTCAGGACGAAACCGGCGAGTCGGAATTCAGAGAGAGTATCGACGGCGCGCTGCAGTTCCGCGCGCGGTGTCTTGCCTTCGGATGTCACGAGCAGGATCGCATCCAGGCGCGGAGCCAGCACCAGCGCGTCGTCCGTGATCAGCACGGGCGGCAGGTCGACGATGATCAACGGATTCGTCGAACTTTGTTTTATGTGGTTCACCAGCTCTTCGAATTTGTTGCTCGACAACAGTTCGGACGAGCGATCCGACACCTGCGCTCCACCGGCCAGCATCAGGTTGTCGACGCCGATGGTCACGAACAACGAGTCGAGCGCGACCGAGCCTTCGAAGTACTCGCGAATATGATCCGGGGGCGACGCGCCGATACATTTGAAGACGCTCGGATTGCGCATGTCCAGGTCGAGCAGGAAGATCTCGCTGTTCTTCTCCTTGGCGAGGCTCAGAGCGAGATTCAGCGCGGTCAGCGTCTTGCCGTCGTCGGGGCAGGCGCTGGTTATGCCGATGGTGGTCCATCCCTGCGTGCGGGCGCGCTGCAGGAGCCGCGTACGCAGCATCGAATAAGCCGATTCTACTTTTCGATCCAGCAGCTCTTCCGAGCCCGCCAGCAACAGGCGATTGCGCCGGCAGGTCAGCGGATCGAGGTCGACCGAGGCCGGCTCGATGCGCTTAAGCGGCGCCTGAGGTGCGGGAGGCACCGGTGGCTGGGCCACGATGGGAGGTGCAACCGGAACGACTGCCTCGCGCGGCTGGACCAGTGTGACGTCCTGGTTGCGAAGCTGCGCGTTCTTCTTCGCCTTGCTGAGGGCGTCGACAATACTCATGGAATGCTACGACCTTACGTTGATTCGCGGGCTAGCTCGACGACGCAATGGTGAGCCCAACCGCCACTATTGCCACTGCATAGACTGCGCTTACCGAGCCCCATAGCAACATGCGCTTGCGCCGATCTTCGCTAGTGAGGATAACGGGAATGCTGCCCAGGACCGGAACGCCCGGGATGATGGCCAGATCGGAACTGCCGCGAACGTTGGGGTCCGCGGACTCTGCAATCGCTACTGCTACGGCCGTCAGGCCGCCACCCAGTACCAGACCAAGAAGAATCAGGCCGATCCGGTTCGGATAGACCGGCAGCCGGGCCGCGAACGGCGCTCGAACCATCGTAAAGCGTTCGCCGCGACTCTCCGACTCGAAAGACTGCGCCAGCTGCGCGTTGCGCAGGCGCTCCTGCAGGCCCTGGAACTGCGTCTGCAAGGCAGCGTGGCGCCGCTCGACATCGCTGAATTCTTTCTCGGCCGTGGGCGAACGGCCGATGTTCTGCATGTACTGCGTGATCTGGGCATTGATCCTCGCTCCCGCCGCCCGCAAAGCGGACAACTCGCTGCGGGCGCCCTTCAACTGGCTCTCGACACGCAGGTATTCTGGATTGTTGGCCTTGGCGACGGTTTCCTTACCGCTCGCTGCATTGCGGGCAATGAGGTCTTCCATGACACGCCGCAGGCGCTTCACGTCCGGATGATCGGGCGTATAGCGGCGCTCGGCTTCGGCGAGCTGGGCCCTGACCGTCGCCAGGTCGGTCAGATCGCCGCCCAGCATCACCAGGTTCGGACTGATCTGCGACAGCTGCAACGCGAGCAGGTTCTCCTTCTCCTCGGCAGCGCGGGTATCGCGATTGACCTGGTCGAGGTCACGCTGTGCCCGATCCAGATTGGCTTCGTTACGCAACTGGGATTCGGGGGCGGCATCGCCGTACTTCTGCTTCATCTGCGCAAGCTGGGCGTCCACGCGCTGCAGTTCCTCCGTGACCCCTTTCGCCTGCTCAGCGAGAAATGCCGCAGTCTGTTTGGCGGAATCTTCGCGCGAACGCTGGTTGTACGTGAGGAACAGCTGCGAAATCATCGAGGCCACCTTGGCGGCGCGCTTCGGATCGGGATTGTCGTAGTGCAGGGAGAAGGCGGTCGATTCCACCAGGACCTTGAGCGTGACCGGATCGACGCGCTCGAACGAGGTGTTCTCGATGATCTGCAGCGCCTTCTCTTCCGTGCTCAGCGCCTTTTCCTGCGGATACGGATCGAACTCGCTGACCAGCTGCGACAACGCGGGAATCGTCATCACCTTGCCCTGCACGATTTCGATCTGCTTGTCGGCGTAACTCGCCACCGTCGTTTCGACCAGATCCTTCTGCACGGACGAGGGCTCGAGCATGATGGTCGCGCTCGAGCGGTACAGAGCCGGAATGGCGAACGCACCGTAGATCGACAACAGGATGATGGCAGGCGCAATCGTCGCGACGTACGGCCAACGTCGTTTCAGGATGGCGGAAAAACTCCGCGACGGTGCATCGACATCTTCTCTATCCATACATCCTCAAACGTAGGCAACCCGCGAACGCACGCCGCTAGCGCGGCTGTTGACGCTCCAGTCCCTTGTAGCCGAACGAAACGTGGAACTGGTTATTTCTCGCGGTCCCGGAAACGAAATCGTATTTCTGCGACGTGTACTCATAACCCGCACGGACATACCAGGTGCGGGTCAGCATATATCGCAGTTCAAGATCGGCCTGGCCGTAGTCGCGATCGAGCGCCGACGCCGTTTTAGACAGCGACCGGTCGCGAATGTACCGGGCCGCGGTCATCAGCGTGAGCCGCTCGCTGAGGTCGCGGTCATACTGAACCTGAAGCTGGTCGGTATTGTAGACATTGCCCCCGCCGCTGGGTGTGACGCCCCGCCCAAGACTGAGAATCAGCTCGCTGACCTCGGCGCGGTGCACCAAGCCGACGTTGGCGCCCCAGGAATTCACCGTGTCCTTGTTGACCTCCGGCTGGGTCTGATCGATCTTGGACTGCTGGTAGGACACCTCGAACTTGCCGATCAGCGTCTTCGACCAACGCATTTCCATGCCCAGCGCACCGCCGGTCGAGTCGGTCTGCGAATCCAGATCGCGGGCTTCATACCGCGCCACGTACGGACTGATCGTCACGTCGGCGCGCGGCGAAACGGCTCGCTTGATGCCGACATTGGCGCGATAGAAATCATAGTCGATGAAGGCATCGGCATCGTTCGGGCTGTAGTTGGTTCCCTGATAGGAAAGCGACGCGCCGATACCTGTCCGCTCCGTCAGCTTGTAGCCGAACGACGGATTCAGATTGATCGTGTCGCGCGTCGTACCCGGCCGGACGCGTCCGGTGCCGGTGTCGAGCTGGCCCGACTGGTTCAGCTCGTTGAATCGGGCGTCCGAGAGTTCGCCATTCAGTTCGTCGACGTGCTCGTAGGTTCCGTACACGCTGAACGAGCTGCGCTGCGAATTGTAGGCATTGACGAACGTGAGATCGCCTTGCAGCTGGTTCGCGTCCGACAGGTCCGGGTAGTTCTGGTATTGAAGGCGCGGAATGATGGTCGTTTCCGAACGCGGCGTGGCTATGCCGAGCACCGTGCTCACTTCGGCCAGGTACCCTTCCGCGCTCGTGCCTTTGATGCGCGGATCCAGCTCGATGTTGGAATTGGTCTGCACCGAAACATCGGCCCGCGGTTGAATGAAATATTGGGCCGCGTGTGCAGTCCCGCCCACTGCGGCAGCGAGCGACGTCGCCGCCACGCATGCCGCCACCTTGGATGATTCGATTACAAGGCGTCCTGCGCGATTACGGTACGACGACGACATCACCGGCCTCCAGCTGTACGTTTTGTTCTAGATTTTTACCATCGGCGACCTGTCCGTACCGGAAGTTGAGGATCTTCTGGCCGCCGGCACCGCGACGAATGACGATGATGCTGTCGAGCTTCGCGAAGGGCGTGGCGCCGCCCGCGATACTCAAAGCCTGCATGACGTTGATGGCGGGGTTCATGACGATGGCGCCCGGCTTGTTGACCTGTCCGATCACATAGGACACGTTGCCTTCGACTCCCGCGACCAGCACCGTGACCACCGGTTCGGGGATGTATTTCTTCAAGCGGTTTTCGATTTCGCCCCGCACCTCGGTCACGGTCCTGCCGCCCGCCATCACGTCGCCCACGAGCGGAAACGAAATCCGTCCGTCGGGACTGATGACCAGCGCGGGCCGGGTCAATTCGGTTTCCTTCCACACAGCTACGTCGAGTTTGTCGCCGGCATGCAGCCGGTATTCGGCAATCGACGTGGTGCTTTCCGCAGCGTTCGCCACACCGACCCCCAATGAAGCGGCGAACAGGGCCAGCGTGGCCAGTGGGGTTGCCAGCAGCTTCGTCAGCTGGCGGAGGGATTTGAAAAAATTTCCTGTCATGGGCGGAAGCGCTCCTGGCATTGAATCGCGGGCATTATAAGGAAAGCCCCTGACCCGGGGGACAATTCTGGCCCTCGCCGGAGGAGCAGGCTCGGGGCGTCGGCTAGTAGGCCTTGTCGTCGCGAAACACTTTAACAACTGTCAGCAGCAGGATCTTCAGATCCAGCAGCGCCGACCACCGGCGCAGGTACTCCAAATCGTATTGCACGCGAGCCTGCATTTCCTCGATCTTGGCGGTCTCGCCACGGCAACCATTCACCTGGGCCAGACCGGTGATGCCGGGCAGCACCTTGTGGCGGATCATGTACCCCTTGATCAGCTTGCGATACTCCTCGTTGTGGGCGACAGCATGCGGGCGCGGCCCGACCAGGCTCATGTTGCCCAGCAGGACGTTGAACAACTGCGGCAACTCATCCAGCGAGGTCTGGCGGATGATACGGCCGATGGGCGTAATGCGGTCATCGTCCTTCCGGGCCTGCGTGACCTTCTGGCCGTCCTCCATGACTTTCATGCTGCGGAACTTGTAGATGAAGATTTCGCGACCGTCGAGCCCATAACGGCGCTGCTTGAAAATGACCGGCCCCGGCGAGGAGAACTTCACCAGCGCAGCTACCGCCAGGAGCACCGGGGACAACACGACGATGGCAAGCGCCGACACGAACAGGTCGAACACCCGCTTGACCACGCCGCGATACCCGTAGAACGGGGTCTCGCACATGGCTACCACAGGAATACCCGAGATTTCCCCGGTGCGCGCCTGGATCAGATCGAACATGAAGAGATCGGGCACGTAGTAAATCGAAGCGGTCGTGTCGCGCAGATCGTCGAGAAGATCCAGCACGCGGGTGATATGCCGGATCGGCAGTGCGATGAAAATGACGTCGACGCCATTGGAGCGGACGAATGATGCAAGCTCCGACAGCCGGCCGATCAACTGGATATCGTCGGCGATTCCGAGCCGCTCGCGGCCGCGGTCGTCGAAAAAGCCTGCGACTGTCATGCCTAGTTCGGGCGTGGTTCGTAACCGGTGCGAGAGCGACTGGCTGGTTTCATTGCATCCAGCCAGGACCACTCGCCGCGCCGCCGTTGGATCGTAGATGACCCGCTTCATGAGCTCCTGCAGCAGCAGCGCCGTGCCGATCAGGAAGGCCGGGGTCGCCAGCGCCCACGTCATCGTCACCAGGCGCGAGAAGTCCTCGGAAAATTTGGTCGCATAGCCGATCAGCAACAGGATCAGCACCAGCACGATCCAGCGCAGCAGCATCGAAAACACCAGCGGCACGCGGCCAATGATCATCTGGGAGCCCAGATTTTTCGGCGGCTGGAGCAGCAGCGCGCCCAGCGCCATGACCAGCGACGCGAGCACGCCATACTTGCGATCGAAGGGCGTATGCCAGATCAGCATGGCTGCCAGCAGGGAGCCCACGGCAACGAGCGGCGGCAAGGTTACTTGCAGCAACGTAACCATCGCGGTCAGGAACGGTCTGCGCAGAACGATCTGTTCGCTCATCGTTCAGAGCCTGGGATTGACATGAGGAGGCATGAATTTGCCGTGGGCGATCAAACGCGCATTGTGGTGATGGGGACATCGCAAGAATGTGACCGGAATTCCGGATCACGCAGACAACGGGAGTGTAACGTCTACGCGAACTGTGACGAAATCCGTTCTTGCGTCGCTGGCAATGGATGCTGCCACCGGTGTACACAAGCCGCTGCTCCGTAGCAGGAGATCGCAGTGGCGCAGACCGTGCACTCCGTATTGAAACGGAACACGACACATGAGCAGTACGTCTCGGCTGCGCCGCACTCTGTTAAGTACGATTCGCTAAGATTTCAGTGTGCCGCCCTTGTTTTCGGCCCGCATCCGCAAGGTTTTCGGCCCGCATCCGCAAGACTTTTCTACCCCCCAGCCGCAGGACCCGTACGGCACCAGGGCCGCAAAACTTCGAACCCGATCGCATGCGCAAAGTCCTGATCCTTGGAGGCGACTCCGACTATAACCTTGGCGACGCCGCCATTCTTGCGGCGCTGTGCGCCCAATTCGCTGCGGACGGAGCTACGCGCGTGACCGTAACGTCGAGCCGGCCGGCCAAGCGACTGCCGCAGGGCGCAACCGATGTCATCAGCCGAGGCTTGAGTTCCTCCGCAGAGGTGCTGCGGGCTGCTCATGCCGCGGACCTGGTAGTGGTCGGCGGCGGTGGTTTGTTTCAGGACGATGACAGCCGTGTAAAAATGCCCTACTGGGCGTCGCGAATAGCAGCTCTCAAGCTCGCCAACGGCAATCTGGCCGGTCACAGCGTAGGCGCCGGCCCGCTGCGGCATCCCGAAAGCCGTCTCGCCGCACGCATCACCTGCAGCACCCTCGCCTCGGTCAGCGTCCGCGACCCGTTCGCACACGCGGCTTTGAGCGCCTGCACTCGCAGGCAGATCGACATCGTTCCGGATCCCGCGTTCATGCTCGCGCCCGCCCCCCAAGCCACCGCCGACAGTTACCTCGCGTCGATCGGAGTCAATCCGGGGCGCCCGATACTCGGCCTGTCGCTGCGCAAGTGGTTCCATTCCCGCGGCGGTTTCCTGCCCTCGCGAATGCGCATCGCACTGGGCATGCAAGACCACCGCGGACGCCAGACGATGTCGGACCTACTCGCGCAACTCGCGACGGTTCTGGTTCCTATCGCCACGCAGCTCGGAGCATCCATCCTGCTGCTGCCGACGTACACCGCTGCATACGAAAACGACGTCGACATCTGCCGCGAGTTTGCGAGGCTGGTGCGCGATTGCGACGTCAACCTGGCAGCCATCGACGACCCCACCCTGTACAAAGCCGTCACCGGGCGTCTGACGGTCCTGGTGTCCGCACGCATGCATCCACTCATTCTCGCCGCAGGCATGGGCACTCCCGTCGTCGGCCTCGCCTACAACGGGAAGTTCAGCGGCATGTTCGACATGCTCGGCATTCCTCGGCGGATGCTGTGGCTGGACCAGGCCGCGGGGGAGCTTGCGTCGACGCTGCCGAAACTGGTCGAAGAGGCCCTGCATGCGAAGGATGGATTGCAGCAGCGTGCAGACGGACTTGCCGCAACCGTCCGCGTCCGCACGACCGCACTACTCCACTCGCAGGCAGCTTTGAGGGCTGCGTAATGACCGTGCATTCCCCATCGCTCGACATGCCTGCGCCTACCGCGACGGACGGCGTCAAACTGGATGCCGCTTCCACCCGTAAGCAACTGCAGCGCCTGATTCAAGGAGCGCAACAGCGCGTCCCGTTCTATTCCAGGCATTGGGCGAGCGGCGCCACGCCGGTGCAGGGACTGAATTTTCCGGAGGACCTGCGGCGTTTGCCTGTCGTGCTCAAATCCGATCTGCTCAAACAGCCCGTGGAAGATCTGCTGGACAGCGCCTTCAGCAATCATCAGCTCGCCACGGAGAAAACCAGCGGATCGAGCGGCCAGCCAATGGAAATCTACAAAGACCCGGCCACTGCGCGCCGCCGCGGTCTGCGATTCCTTCGTGCATTGCTGAGCTGCGGATACAGGCCAGGACAGAAACTGATGCTGATCAGCACGCGGCGCAACGGCGGCCTGATGAGCTACGCCCGTTGGCACTATGTGGACCTGCGTGACGAGCAGCTACTGCAGGAATATCAGACGCTGCGGCCCGACGCATTGTATGGACCGCTGACTTCCCTGTTACAGATAGCCGAAGCGGCGCGCAAGCAATCCGTCACTTTGCATCGGCCCGCGTTCGTGATCGGCACGGCAGAACAAATGCTGCCCTATCAGCGCCAGCTGCTCGAAGCCGGCTTCGGTTGCGCGGTCGGAGATTTCTATGGAATGACGGAGGTCGGGCTCGTCGCCTTCCGGCGTCCGCGCGAGACAGCCTTCGAAATGGGCAGCGGCGATCTGTTGCTCGAATACCTGCCGCTGGGCGACGACCAGCGGGCCGAAAGACTGGTCATCACCGATCTGTCGGGTGGCGCAATGCCGATGATCCGCTACGATACCGGCGACCTCGTCATCCGCGATCCGCAGCGGCCGCACAC
>Ga0065707_10081849_pt1 | contig 33834 bp, 10 predicted proteins | sample SwiRhicommuniRL3_FD_59094 | JGI IMG/M metagenome (GOLD analysis project Ga0065707, IMG submission 59094) | Switchgrass rhizosphere bacterial communities from Rose Lake, Michigan, USA - RL3 v2 (version 2) | ecosystem: Host-associated > Plants > Roots > Rhizosphere > Soil | place: East Lansing...
TTTTTTTTCGACTCTTTTAGTAATCCTTTAATTTTGAGACATGGATATCATCACAGGTTTCTAAGTTGCACTATACTGGTGGAAGAGAGAACTGGAGAGAGAATATCCAGGTTTCGACTACTTAGAAAGTCTAAGATTCTGTTTCTCGTTGGACCCACCTCAACTTGGATTCTTGTAATGCATTGAAGATTTTGAAGCCATTAAAATGAAGTAGTAAATTTCAAATTAGAGGAAAGTCTCTTGGAAATATTTTGGATGGTATTTTCATCATAAGGTATTGGTCACTAATATCTTACCTCAATAATAGCTATGGCTAAATTTATAGTAGGGACCATTCAATGCAAATGCATACTTTCTACAGGGTTGGAATTGGTTAAATCCCAATTAATATGCTGTTGGAGTTCGCTTAAAAAAGGTCAAATTTCTGATTTTGGTTCTGAATATTTGTAAAACCAGGTATAATCTCCTGATAATATTATATAGACAACGATCTGAGTGTTTATTTGGGTGTTTATTTGGAGCTTTACTTGTCTGTATATTTGTAATTGGACTAATACTCTTTTGGTAAATTTCAACTAATTTGTAAGATTGTTGCAAAAAATGAACAAAACATTCTACAAGATGACTCAACTGGAACTTAAACTGATGCCGCCGGATAGCATTTAAATTGATATAAATAGAGATGAAAAGATAAAAACGCTTAGCATTTGATGAGCTCCACTACTTCCAAATTAACCGGGTTACACTGTTCTGCAATTTTCTTGTTATATAAATTGTAGAAACCACCCGAAGCACATTGGTAAAACATTGTGATGTTTCCAAGAGCAAGTAATCCTTTGTCTGTGACAGACCAGCCAGCAGCATAAATTGTACCGTATTGAGGAGCAACTGGGCCATCGAATTGGATTTGATGACTTCCTACAATACTTCCAATTCTTTCATTGGAGTCGCGTAAGATTCCGTCCTCCAAACGCATTTGCAAGGTTCCTTCAAAAACACAAGAAACAGGTAAGAAGAGAGAGCCAAATTCATTATCGGAATCGGAATCAGTATCGCAATCAGCCTCTTGATTTTCTTCACAATCAGTCTCGTCTCCTTCATTTTCTTCACAACCAGACTTTTCATCTTCATTTTCATCACAACCAGATTCTTCGTCGGATCTCTTGACCTTCTCTAAATACCCTTCATCGTCACTAAGTTCTTCGCAGAATTCCTCGTCATCACTATCAAAACTTCCGTGTCTTTGAATTTGTCCGTCGTGAATTTGAATTACATTTGCGGCTCTTGTTGGCTGTGGGGCGCTTGTAACAATTGACATATAAACTTCAGTCGTCACCTGTCTTGCTATAGAGGTAGGAACAGGCTCCTCATATTCACCATCATCATTAACAATAAATGGAGTAACCACAAATCCGAAATTGAATGAAAGCGAATCATGACTACCCGCTAACATAGGTTGTTTAGGTTTCAATTGTGTCCAATCTTCTCCGTTTTCAGGATTGTAAACAGCTGAGCTGACTGCTAAAGTAGCCATAAGGGCGAGAACTGATTTCATTGTTTGGTAGATGGCAGAAAGTGGTGGTAATATAATAAATTATTCGTGCGCTTTTATATGGGTGCAAAATCATATTTGTGGATGCAAAACTCCCGATATGGACCTTCCACAAAAGCGTTGGCACTATGAAGAGAAATGTCAAATGTTGATATCTGAGATTAATGCAAAGTAGAAGGGTCTTTGACAGGTACAGCCTCGGCTATATCTGATAGCATTTATTATCTTGACATTTCTTGTATTGAGAAGGAGGTTGCAAATGCAACTACTTCATCAAAGCTATAAAATAGAGATCGATATATTGAGCATAGTATGCTGAAGACAAAATATTTTATAGAAAGATTGAGGAGTGTTTGATATGACTAGATATTTTCAATAGAAGAGAAAAGCCACAAGTCGTTCCCTTATATACTGAATAATGTCGAGTCTAACTCGGTGCCTTTAAGCATAACTCTTACTGAGATATTAGTACCCAAATCTAATGGTGCTCAAGATCATTAAAATTGGTTACAAAGCAACTCTAATAAACATATATTTTAGTATTATCCCTATCCTACGTTTACTCTCCCAATATCCTTCTTATATCTATCTTCTCCCAGTATCCTGCTTTTATTTGTCCTCTCTCCATATCTAATTGCTATCATCACATTATCCTGCATATTACCCGTCCACTCAAAACTTCGATGAATAAGCGTCAAAGAAATTCAACTACCAACCTTCTACTTATACACTAATGATGTTTAGAAGAGCGTTGATAAATACTAGATTCGTATGCTAAACGTTAAACGTTTCCGACGTTAGAAATCACTTCTGCAAATACTAACAATTTTTAGACTGGATTAAAACCAGTTAGACCAAATGCCATCAGGTTCATTTCTACAGAGATCAAGGATGCCATAGATAGAGCTGTTGGTTCTTCTAAGGTCGTTTTGTTTATGAAGGGAACGCCCGAGTTCCCACAATGTGGATTCTCCAGAGCAACTATCCAAACCTTGGGTCAACAAGGTGTTGACCCGGAGAAATTCGCCGCGTACAATGTGTTGGAAGATCCAGAGTTAAGAGAAGGAATCAAGGAATACAGTGCTTGGCCAACTATTCCACAGCTCTATGTTAACAAGGAGTTTGTTGGAGGCTGTGATATTATTACCAGTATGGCTCAAAGTGGTGAATTATCTGAGTTATTGGAAGCTAATGATGCTTTGGTCCCTGAAGATTTCGAGGAAGCAGAGAGTGCAAGCGTCAAGGTGAGTGAGAGATAGATTAATTATTGTTACTAGCGGCGCCTAGAGCCTAGAGATGAGAAGTGGATGAGAAGAAAAACCCCAGAGTTGCTCTACGGATAACTTTTCATCAACTACGTGATTTAACGATTACTGACTGAATGACGTTAGATTTATAAAGAACTGAAATTAATTGACTTTATCGCTATTTGAAGGTTAAGAAAATGAAATCACAGATACTAGTGAAATCACTTCTAGTGAAATCACTAATAATCACCGATATTAGTGAAATTCCAAAATGATGTTACTTGCCATGAAAATGATATCCCAACTATAGAATTATATATCGATCATCGTCGTGCTGAACTATTATATATATCTACCTTTGTACATACTGTTTAATAAAGGACTTGGTTGTCCCCGAGCACTGATCGTGGTGGAAATACTCCTCACAGAAGAGGTTGATGTAATTGTATAATGCCTATCGTTGATTCGTTCATTCGCTTGCTCATTCACTCATACATTTGCTTACAAATATAATTTAATGTAACTGATTTTTGCCATAGAAATTGTTCCCCAATCTCATAATAACCGTTTGAATATATATAAGAACAAAAATAGAAGAGATTTAAATAAGTAATAATAATAATATGGAGAATAATGTCCATGCGAAATAAATACGCTAGACAACTAGTTGTTTCTAGAATGGTAGCTTATGATGACTGAATACCACGAGACAATGAGGCGACTCATGTTGACCAGTGTCTATTTTATGATGCAGTGATTATAGGTTATGCAGGGCCAGCACCAACAGTAGCATTTGTAGGACAAACGCCATTATTCATGACTGTTGAATTGTTGGATGATGATTTCAAGCTTTTAGAAACCGTTGAAGACCTTCTTCTGGATAATAAGTTAGAATCGTTCAAGTTCAATGTAAACTTAAAGTCGCCATTGATGCCGCTAACAATAGAAGACGATCTTGTTTGGTATTCTGCGCCGTCTTCTTCGTTATCTGATAGTGAGTTCGAAGATGAAACTTCAACGTCTTCCTCTGTATCGTCACGTTTTGACTTGTGGGACGAGTTTCTCGATCTTGAACTTGACAAACAAGTGATCTTGTCTTCGCGTTCTGACTCGTCATCCTGGTCGTCCACGGAATTGGCGTTGAATACATTCTTGAAATTGAGGTTTTTCATTTGCTCACGGGTTGGGTTTGGAGTTTTTGGAAGGTTCTTTTTGTCACCTCCAAATTTCCTACGTGGTGCAGAATGGATAACAAAGTGGTCACTAGACGATGAAGAGAATGAAGGGTCATCTTCATTTTCCGATTCCACCTCTTCAGTTATCTTGTCAATGAACTGTACGATCTTTGAAGAAACATCACCTTCATCTTCATCAGAAAGTGTGGTGGACAACATTGCAGGGTTGTCAAATACCTTTTTAATAGCCTCTGCACGAGGAGACAAGAGTGGCTGATCATACGCTTGCGGAGCCAACGAGAAGTTTGGAACTGGCATTGTAAGTTCGGAGGTCAGAGAATCAATATGTTCTACATGTTCTGCATGTGGAGCATGTTCAACATGTTCGACATGATTAACTTCAGCGCCTTTGGTGGTCATATTATCTCCAAAGTAATTGTTTTTGTTACCAAAAGATTCGTTGAGTACCCAAGGATGATTCCAAATATCTCCAATAGTAATTCTTTCTTGAGGGTTAGTGTTCAACATCTGGGTGATAAGATGCTTTGCTTCATCCGAGATTTGATCCCACCAGGGGTTCAAAAATTGGAAATCTCCGTGAATGATCTTTAATGTTAATTGATTAGGATCGTCATCATAAAATGGTGGGAACCCACACAAAATCGTATAAAGAAAGCATCCCAAGGACCAGATATCCACTGCTTTTGAATAATAATTCTTCTTTGATGTTTTAGTTGAAAAATTCTTACGTTTATCAGAATTGCAGGTGATGACTTCAGGTGCAGTGTATCCTGCAGTTCCACAGGGAGTTTTCAATGAGTTGTGATGGTTATCAATAGGAGAAGGATCCAATTGTTTTGCCAATCCAAAGTCTGCTAACTTGATAACTCCGATGGTTCCGCCTCCGACGTTTGGTTGAAATGAACCTTCGTCAATTTTGGAATCATCGTCAGATTTCCGGAGACATTGCGAGAACTCGGCAGTTGATCTCGGTGAATAAGGAATTTTATTGAACAATAAGTTTTCTGGTTTGATGTCACGATGTACAATATTGTTGTCATGAAGATGTTGAATAGAGTCCAAAAGTTGAATGAATACGTGTCTTGCAAGAATCTCGGAGAAGTAAGTGTATTCAATAATTTTGTTGAAGATTTCACCACCGTCGCAGTATTCAAGAACTAAAAAACTATGATTTGGAGTATTGTAGTGGTGGAGAAGGTTTAAGATGTTGCGGTGTTTTGGAAGCTTTTCCATAATTTTCACTTCATTGATGATATTTGCAACTTGTTTGGATGTAAGTGTAGCTTTGTCGATAATTTTCACTGCTACAGTCAAGTTTGAGTTCGAGTCCCATGCCTTATATACAGTTGAGAAGGCGCCTTCTCCAAGAACACTCAAGAGCTTGTAGTTTGAGGGTAAATCTGGATAACTTATAGAAGAGCTTAATGAAAATGATGGTTGGGCATTATCATGAGAGATGGCCGTGGTGGAGTTGGAAGTATTTGTGGGCGAAACTTCATCGTTAAGCGCCACTGTGTTTACAGTCGAAGTTGATGAAAACAACTTTTTAAAGTTCTGAATGTTAGTAAACTGCCTAATAGCCTTTCCTCAACTAGACTTGCTAACCAACTTTGATTAAATTAGTCAAAGTTCGAATATAGCCGGATGTTCCAGAAATTTAATAGGTTGTGGAGATAAAAAATCCAATCTAGCTAGTTGGTATACATAGAAACGTTGCTTCGCTGGGCCCGCTCGGTTTCACTAGACGTTCGAAATTATACTTACCAGTATAAGAGTCATGATTCATGTTATTTGGTTAGCTTAATCAGCCCAGGGGATCCTTGTTATTTAAACAACTTCCGGAATGTAGCGAAACTCCCCTCTTTCCGAATTGGGATGCGGGCACAATTAGTTAAATCTGGTTATGAGAGGTGACTGGGGTATGATGTAATGTAAATAAACCTATAAATGAAGAGGAAGTTGACAGAACTAACACACGCAAAAGGGAATTATGCGGAGAAGTTCTGTAAACGTGGAAGAAAACCTTTTGGAGACCCTATCGAGTAGACTTCATCGTCATGAATATCATCACTAATTCCGACATTTTTGTCCTTCCTCCTCCGCATATTCTTTAATTAGATTTGTCAATATGGTAGAAAGATAAGAAACCCAAGGGAGAAAATGACCCATAGAGATAATAAACCTCAGGGGGAGTAGACTAGGTCGTAGAGAGGTCGTAGAGAGGTCGTAGAGAGAACATATGAATCAGGATTACAGTGGCTCGACACAAAATACGAAGTCACTACAGAAAATCAGTTTGCGAGATGTGCGTAATAATCCTGGCCACGACCATATACCTTTGCTGGTTGGCGTTGTAAACCCTACTTCGATACATAATGTATTCGAATTACAAATTATGTAGCTTACCGAAAGATCACATCGTCACGCTATTGTATTTTTATCATATGGAATTATACTTTGTTCTGACTTGAGGCTGGTTAGGTTCCATGTTCAAGATTTTATCGATCGGCGGTAATGATCTTTTACTATATGGGAACGTTTTGTTTTTCTCCAGCAAGTAGTGAAAGTGGACATCACTGCCACATAGTACTACATTTCAGGCCCCGCCTAGGATGTGGTAATTATTATCTCGAAGCTTCGTATGGTTTCTAAATTACGTCGTAAATAGACTTCAAGGTCGATTGCTCTCCACAAAATAAATTCCAAAGACCCCACTACTTTTTTATTGTAGTCTATTGTTCTGTAAGGTCCAGTTCTGGAAGTGAAATTCGAGCGCCAAGGCCTCGTATCATAAGCCTGGAATACACTACCATTGCATGTATAGATCTCTATGAAGCGAATTTACAGTTCAATATATACTGACGTAACTTAGAGTGCTCTCAATCGCCTTCAGAAGTATAGAGTCTTCTGCATATAGTGGGTCAACGTCATTTAAAAATATCCACAGGTTGAAGTGTCTGAATTGTAGCAATAAGACCAAGTAAGAATTAAATACATTCCTTGAAAATTGAACTCTTTGAATTAATTGAATTAATTGAACTCCTTGAATGAATGGTATTGAATCTAAATGGTCTTTTGGATTCCTTAGGACTTGGTTTATTGGAACCACATGGTGCAATTAAGATAACAATAATCCGGATAAGAAAATTTGCAGAAAATATTGTAATTGCATATCTACAAGATCAATATTTACTATCCTAAAAATGTTAAATTACCGAGTTTTCTAAATATTAATTGATTGAAAGAGCCTGTGATTCAATGCATTGGAAACGAAATGTATATACAAGTTCTAAGTAATTTACAAGTTCATTCCTTACGGATACTTCGTCTACTCCTCTAAATTTCGTCTGGACCTGAATAATCGATTGAAACATCAGCTGTTTTGAACCTTTTCTTCTATTCCTACAAGTTCCGATACTTCCTGAGGTTAAGAGCCGAGGATAGAGAAGTTTCGAACTTAAGTGATATTTCCTCGAGTAGAATTTCAGAGTGTTACTCCATTCTAATTGAGTCTCGGTATTAGACAATAATCTGACATTCTCGTGAGTAGGTATATCTAGAACTTGAGAATTATATGACAGAATTCGCAACTAAAGGTTATGGAAATTGAATATTCAAGTAGTTGTAAAATAACTAACATATGTAGGACTGCCTCAGAGACACTACTAGAGCGCTATTCTCATACCTAAAGATCTCATACCCTCAATCTACGAAACTCATTTTTCAATCTCCGAAAGAACCCTTTTTTCAATACTCTCAAATGGGACTTTCAAAACTATGGAATTGTCAGATCCACTCCAATACACATATCAAATCTTCATTTATGCCATCAATAGCTAACGTTAATTGTTGATCCCCACAATTATCAAGAACCTTCAACTCCATCAATATGCAGGATTTCAATTTCGCGATGGTCTTCATTTTATCCTTACATAATCGTTTGGGAAGTTTTTTTAAGGCATCGGAGCATCAACTGAACTGAATCACAGTTCAACAGTCAAACTATCTCGTTCATCAACAGTTAACTTGATCTCAGTCCATTATCGATTGTTATGTCTAAGAATCAGGGCCGTGTGCCGTATTCTTCGAATGTCGATACCGCTCTTCTTGAGCTGCTCACTTCGATAATTACTAGTGAAAACCACGTCCAACTTCTTCAAATAATTGATAACGGCTCACTTTCAAAAGTTCTTACTGCTTGGTCTTACTTTGCATCAACCAACAACCACTCCCAATTTATAGATTTGTCATCCAAGCTCTCCAAAGCGACCTACACTATCAATTTAATTACGCACAATGAAGTACAAGAGCCTGCTGCTTTAGCACTCCAACTTCAATATTTGGCTGCCAAACCAAAGATCATTGCGTTCTACACGGATATCATAAATAACCATCTCAAAGTGGTGTATCGTGCATTGAACAATGTCAAACCTTCGTTGACCATTCCTACGTTGCGGATCCTTACGAATCTTGTCAAATTTGATCTGTCTCCATCTTTAACATCGTTATTCTACAATTCATTTGATTTCACCTTGGCAATTCTTCCTAAATTACTAGTCCCTTCCAAACATGACTTAGAAGATCCTAAATTAAGATCTCATATGTCTATAAGGTACAATTTCATCAATTTTTGGATCGCTCTCAACTCAAAAGTGGCCCATTATCTCCGTAAAGACCTCTTGGTCAACAACTATAAGATTATGAATACTTTATGGAAGTACATCAACGATTTTGACTCAGAAACTACCATCTCAAGCATCATAGACTTTATCGAGTCTAGTATCTTGAACGAACCTCAATTTAAGAAATCATCAAAGTGTAGAATTTTGAATGAAAATTTCATGTACAAAGTTCAACCTATTTTCAATCGTTTAGGTAACGACGAGTTTGCTACTAAGTTCATTCTGTTCATGAATACCTTGGTATCAGACTCTAAGCATGGTTTGGTTTTCCCAAATGATAAATTATGGCAAACAAATTCCCAAAGTGGTGTTCCAGTTCAAATCAATAATAAAACATACAGAATTAATAATAAGTTGATTTACACCTTACTTACGACTTTGAAGCCTTGGGAATCTCATACTCAACTCCAGTTTGCGGTGACAACTCTTCAATTCAACCCTGAATTGATTCCTCCATACATGAGTTGGATGATTCAACATGGTGGAGGATACCATGACCCTTCGCTTACATCTTGGTGGATTGGTCATACCCTTCTTTACACACATATCCTTCAGCTTCCAAACCCAGTTTCAATGAACCATACTGATTTTATCTCACAAGATATCTCATATGACGTATCTTTGGTTGCAGAATCAATTTCTTTACCTCCAATTACAAAGTCTGCCCTCACTAAGGGATTGGAAACAAATAAGCCAATTCTTACCCAATTCACACTTCAATTGATTATGTTTACCCTTAAAAAATTGACTACTACCCTTCAGTCTGGTGCCATTGCAAAGAGACAAGAACTTATCGAATCTGTATTCAACAACTTGCCAGATATCTCGGCATACGTGCAAGTGTTTGCTAACGACTCTACTAAAAATCCTGACCATAAGCTCATCAAAGTATCCCTGATAAACATCATCAACCAATATGAGATTCTTTACCCTAAGCATTCTCCTACATCCTCTTCATCAAGTATGTTGACGAAGTTTACAAACAGCGGGATTAATGATATTATCAATTCTAAGTTGGACACTTCTTCTGGGTTTGAATTAACTCTTTTAGACAATTACTTGTCCATTCAATCCCATCAAGAACAAGCGACAGATTTGAAATGGTGGAATAAGTCTCCATCTGGTAATTCATTATTCACAAGTCTTGTCAAGTTATCAGCCAATGAAAATATCAACGATTCTTTCACATTTAAGATTGTCAACTTGTTAGAGACTTTGACTTCTGCCAAGTTATTGTTCAACAAGAATTTGATTGTTTCTCCAATTCTTGCCTTGATTTATTCTTTCGATTCTTCTTCTTCTGATTCAACACTTGTATGGAATCTTTTAGACGAAGCTGTCGCCAGAGCCATCCGTACTCCGTACAAATATCTTGATTTGTCACATCAACATTACAATGATACCAGTTTATTCGTTGTTGTTCTCTTTGAACAAATCAATTTTGCTCTTGCAAAACAATCAGATATTACTGTTCCATTATCGTGGCTTTTCAAGTTCGCCAAGTACTTAATTGTGGTTGGTGAACCAAAAGAATCCATTATTCAACTTTTCAACGAATATTTGAAGGATCCAAAGGTAAAGGAGTCAATTGAGAAGAATAACCTCTTTGAAGTTTTGGAATTTAATTCTTCAGATTCTACAAAAGACACTTTCTTGTCGTACATTATCAATACTTCAAATCGTGAGATGGCTTCCAACATTTCTTCATTGGAAAAGAAACCAGTTTTGTCAAATATTGATATGGCTGCTTTGTTGTACAGGTTGTCGCTTATAATTTCCGATTCAAGTATCAAAAAACCAGAAGATTTATTAATTGAAATGGTTTCAAAACTCGGTAACTACCTCCTTTCGATCTTACCAAATGATGAACATGCACTTAAGTTTGTCCTTTCTTCGAAGTTCTGGTCTACCTTCCTCTTTTCTTTGACTGACATTCCTTCACCTTCTAAGCTTTTAGTTGGTAGTTTGTTTGAAGAGGTTTTGCAACAGTTACCAAGTGAAATATTTGATTCAAAATACATTCAATTCAATGAGTTGAATAAGTTTATTAACGGGGTCTTTCAAAGTGATATTAAGGTTGGACAAGAAGTCCAACTTTTCTACACAAAGTTCGCCTGGTTGTTAACCAATGATCAAGTTAAGCAATTGTTGAACGAAAAATTCGCCCACAATGAATACTTCTATATTAGAGTTTCTCAAATTGCTTTGGAAAGACTGATCAAAATTCCTTCAGAAACATTCAATACTTTGCTCAGTTTCTCCAAACAAGAAACTAAAGCCATTTTATCTTCATTAATCGAAGCTGATTTGGTCACTTTTGATGAAGTTACCATTCTTGATGAAATCTCCAGAATTTTAGAAACCAAATCCAATCACTTTCTTCTTAAGAGTTTTATCACATCATCAAATACTAATAGGGATAAAATCATCACATTCTTGGTTGAAAAGGCGAGTGCTCTTGATGATGAGTATTTGTTATGTTACATTGGGTACTCAATTACTTTAAATTTGAAGGAGGGCAAAATCAACTCCGAAGATCCAATTCTTGATCAATTCTTTCAACGAATTTCGAAGTTGGCCCTTAAATTTCTTAGCCAACCTGATTTTGAATCTCATATCGAATGGAATCAAATTTTGGCCGTCTTGACGATCAGTTTATCGTATATCTCGGCAGAAGAAAAGGCTACAATTATTGAACAAGTATTCAACTATATTGAATCCAAGGGTATCAAAAGTAGTTTTGTCTCAGAATTTTCACAATTCATTAATCACTATATTGTGACCAGTGAAGATTTGAATCAAAATATCAAATCGTGGATTCATAAGTCGATGCTTTACATTACGAAGAAATTCGCCGAATCTTCAACATTGTCAAAGAACTTTGACAACTTTTTGGATGGGATTCAACAGATTGCCATAAAGTTACCTCAATTAAACTTATCAATTTGGAAATTGGTTCCAATCTCCATTATCAACACTCAGTTAGAAGTGTTGTTGAATCACTCACAATGGATCTCTAATGCCAATTACCTAACCTACAGCAACATTGTCATCATCACTGGACTGAAAAATATCGTACCTTTTGAAAAACTTATTCAAATCTTCATAAACAATGATCAGAACATTTTGAATCAGTTACCAACCCTTGCAACATCAAAAGCACGTTATCTTTCTGCTTTGACACTTTCTAATTTGTTCAACTTTGATCCATCAAAGAATTCAACCACCATTTTGATGGAAAAGATTATCTTGCTTTACCTTGGTTCAGTTAGATCGGAAGATATTCTTCTTAAATCAATCCTTATCAAGATAGAGTCACACACTTCAGCTTCATGGGTTGCTAAGGTTAGCAACTGGGAGTTTACTGAAGAAATGACCAATAATGAAATTGAATTGGTTGGTGAAGACAGATTGATCTTGAAGGATAAATCGAATTTCATCATCTCATTGAGCAAACAGTTTATCAAAAACTCCATTAAAAGTGGATATGATGCTAAACTTTTTGAAGTGCCTCAATTCACCACTTCCGACACTAAAGTCAATATTGTTTGGCCAAAGATTGAAGACTTTTATGAAACAAACAAGATTTTGGTTAATCAGGAATATCAGAGTACCATTTACGACTCTGAATTTTTAACCATGTTGATTATTAATAATGATGAATTGGTCAAATACGACCAAAAAGACGAGAAGGATCCTTCCATTAGTAAAGCAAAGTTTGATTTGCAAAAGTTAATCGAATCAAACTTACTACAATTGATAGTGGTCAACTTGGCCAATCCAATCAAAAACGTAAGGGATATCTCGCAAGTTTTGGTTGCAGGGATCTTGAATTCAATTGATGATGTGGAAAACTTCAAGGACAAGAATATCTACAAGGTCTACTTGTCCAATATCTTACACACATTAAGAACCAGTGACGACATTCCATCTATCGTTTGGCACATCTACTCGAGTTTTATTCCCATCTTATCGAACCCCGGCCATTTCTTATATGAAAAGAGTTTCAGATATGTGTTATCGAATCCAACCATCAAGAACAATGACATTCCATTATACACCAACATCATCTTATCCATGACTAGTGATTCTCAATCTGAGAACGATGAATCTTATTACAGGCAAGTTGCTTGGTTGCTTGAGAATATTATTGATGGTACTTCAACCATTAAAGACTTGGACATTCTTAAATTCAAAGGGATTTTTGAATGGGTGTTGAATTTGTCAAACTCTCCGTTTGTTACCATGAAGGTCAAATCTTTGATTCTCAAGTTGTTGTACATTGTTCAAAGTATTGATCAAGGTTCAGATATGTTGATTACAAGATTTGGAGTTTTGACTAGTTTGGAACAACTTTTGAACAGAATCGATCTGGGTAAGGGAAATGTTTTTGATGAACAATTGAAGTTGAATTTGGACCAAGTTGTTATCAGGTTTGGATTAAGTGTTGGAGGAACTAAGAGAATTAGAGACTGGTGTGGAGATGATTTAGGTGGATACATAAAGAGAATTCACACTAGTACTAAGTGATCAATACTGAGCGTAGCGAAGTGTTGATTTGTTGCAAATAATTACTTAGAGTCTTTTCTCATATATATTGTATATTATTCAGTCTCTTACATACATAATATAAAGTACTAGACTAAATTATTTTTCAAGATCTAATATTGTAAATTCAATGGTAAGTACTCGCTGGGGCATATTAGAAGTAGCGGGAAATACCTAATTTTACCGACTCTACGAACCTGAAGCGTGGTGCTTCACTCAGTTGGTTATTGTCTGATCACATTTCGCAGCCTAAATTATTCTCTCCACAGAAGCGCGAAAAACATTTTATAAATGAAACTGTTTGAGACTGATAAGACACTTAGTTACCATGGGAGTATGTATGATAAGATAATGAGGAGCCTGGTATTTGGAAGGAGATTCTTGTAACTGCTAGATGATTTTCGGCTAGTCTTCTTCTAAGTTACGAACTTTCTATAGTTTTAGGGCTCTCTTATTGCGAGTGGCGTTGTTATCCAGTCTGTTTACCATATCATGGATAGTGAGTAATAGTGAATTACAGAATGGCGAGAGGTATGCATGAGACTAGATCTTTCACTAGATCTTTTACTAGACCTCTCACTAATGATTCACCAGCACATTCGCCACTATTCACAGCTATCCTCATGACATTCCGTACTAACCTCAGCTTGGTAAAATTGCACACTATTCCATTGATTTGGTTTTGATCTCCATAATACTAGCTGGTATTCATCGTAATACTGGCTTAGTGTTTGATATGTCACATTTATCGTCGGTTGATTTCCGTAGGTGGTTCGGAAATTATTTGGCATTTGGTGAAAGATGCTACGATTCAACAGTGTCATTGTTGAAATTGACTGGCTACTTTAAACAGAAAAGCTTGGTGTATGATTATGTACAAAGGGAAGCTGGAAAAGTGTTGAAAGAACAAACTGGAAGGGACGTTGAAGATTTCCTGAAAAAGTAAATACTTCAGGAAAGAAAGAAGGAACGAATCAAGTATGGGCTTTCTGGAATAGTAGCTTCGAACTTAGATGTCGTTGTGATTTAGTGGTTAAATATGAATTACTTTATGTCTTTTAGTGGTTAAATATGAATTACTTTATGTCTTTTAGTGGTTAAATATGAATTTCTCTATGTCTATCTAATATTTATTATGTGAATTGTTTGTATGATTCATTTTATATTGGGAACTTTTAGGTTTGCTATACACGAATCATAGCGGTATATTAATGTAGCCATAAAGAGGTTTAGAATCGTTCTGTACTATTGTAGCATGATTTAGCATCTTTAGGTTTAACTTCTACTCCAGCACTACGACATGGAACTAGATGTACGAATATATACATGGAAAGAGTCATCAAAGAAGAGCTTTAAGATCCTCCTATATTACCTTATCCTCTCACATCCCAGCCATAGTACTAGATGGTAATATATGGCAGGATTATTCGCTTCTAGTATATTGTCTCTACTTGGAACAAACTTGAAGCTTACATAAGCACTCATATTAGCGATGTTCATCGCGATATATTGCCGCTAAATCAGCTCCATGCTACTTCACTCATACGTCTCCTGCAATCATACAGGAAGCTCGTCTAATATCCCCCAAATTGGTATGTCACGATCATGTTTGCAGATGGAACTTTCTTAGAGTTCAATCTCTTCAGTACGATCATATATCAACATTATCAAGATGCATAGAATAGATTTGAAACCACATCTAGTCTTGAAAAACGGATACAAACATTTTTACTAACGACATACTTAGAACAAGCGAGGAATATTATTCTTAATAGCGGAATAGAACTGGTGCACGAAGATTGTTCTGAATAAGTGAAGTCTAAACCAAAGTAGAATTCCTGTTTCACCTAGTCATTCGGCAACTAGTCCCCAGAATTCCATAAACATTACTGATTACTTATATACATACACTTTAAGAGAGGTGCTTATGACTAATCAATTGGTTGAAGCATTTAAAAATGCTATAGTTCTTGAACAAGAATCTGATATATTATTAACCAACTCATATTTAAGTCTGTATTCACCCAAGAAACTCGCAGGTTTAGGTTTGGCTATTATCAACTTAATTGTCGATAATGTACGAACAGGATTTGGTGGTAAGACATTAATTGAACTAGTATTAGATCCAGCAGTCAAAAATGAGCTTGGAATCCAGCTCGGCTCATTGCGAGTTGGTGATATAGTAAAATTGGATAAAATGAGCAATTCAAGTGAAGAGGGTATCCAGGCAAGGAAAGCAGTTAACAATTTATCTAAAAAGATCAGCGACAACTCGACCAAAACACATAAATCTGAGTCTGCGATATCGTCTCCAGACTCTTTTGATGCTGTGGTTATAAAAGTGAATTCTCATTGTATCACTGTTTCAATAGAAGAGGATTCGGATGAGATCCTCCACTTATACAATAATACAAATGAAACTTCGAAAATGTGGATAGTGAAGGTTTCCAATTCAGTCACATATAAACGAATGATTTCAACTATGAATAAATTGGGTGAGTTTGGCGATACCCACGGTAGCGAGATCATAGAGTTGTTATTGGGACAACGTAAGTACTCGCAGCATAGTGGATCTACTAAGTTGAAGGAGAAGGATTTCTTCAACACGGAATTGAATGAATCTCAAAAGCAGGCCATTGATTTTGCAATAAATCAGTCGCCAATCACAATTATTCATGGCCCTCCAGGTACGGGGAAAACTTATACATTAATCGAGCTTATCAAACAATTGACGTTCAATAAAGGAGAAAGAGTATTAGTATGCGGGCCTTCCAACATATCTGTTGATACGATTTTAGAACGTCTCTCTCCAATGTTTGCAGGAGATGATAAAAAGAAGAGAGGGGGCAAAAAACCAAAAGGAAACCCCGAAAAATTGATCAGAATTGGCCATCCTGCTCGGTTGTTGGCCAATAACTTACAGCACTCTCTTGATATTCTCTCCAAGACAAGTGCTGGGGGTGACAACGACAACAAGGCTATTTTACGAGACATCGAAAAAGACATATCCGAAACGTTAGCCAAAGCGAAAAAGTGTAAGAGATACAGTGAGAGACGAGTATACTGGGGAGAATTGAAGGAGTTGAAGAAGGAATTAAGGATTCGAGAAAAGAAAATTGTTCAAGATCTTTTGGTAAACTCTCAGGTTGTACTTTGTACCTTGCATGGAGCGGGATCCTACGATTTGACATCACTATACAAGGAGCCTTCGTTGAGTTTTGGTCCTGAGCAACCATTATTTGACACAATCATTATTGATGAAGTCTCTCAGTCGTTAGAACCTCAATGTTGGATTCCTTTAGTGAATCATTTAGGATTCAAGCGGCTTGTGATTGCTGGTGATAACATGCAATTACCTCCAACAGTGAAATCGCAGGACGAAGTTGAGAGGATGATGGCAACTATGAAGATTGGAGAACAGGGAAAACTTGCAAAACTTGAAGAGACATTATTCGACAGACTAATGCGAGATCATGAAGGTGAGAAGTTCAAACGATTGTTGAATATTCAATATAGAATGAACGAGACTATTATGCGTTTTCCATCACAGGTACTCTATGGAGGAGAATTAAAAGCGCATTCTTCGGTGGAGAATATTCAATTGGACATTGAAACTGAAGGAGGCCCTTGTATCTGGTACGATACTCAAGGAGGAGATTACATAGAGCAGGAGAGTGAAGCTGGCCAATTGGGAGATACGACGGGATCGAAATTCAACGAGATGGAAGCAATGGTAGTAATCAAACACTTGAAATTGTTGATGTCACAAGGAGTAGACGCCGAGAGTATTGGATTGATTTCTCCATATAATGCCCAGGTGAGTCTATTGAAAAAGTTGATTCATCCGGAAGACAAAATGTTACCAGTAGAAATCAGTACAGTAGATGGATTCCAGGGCCGTGAAAAAGAAGTTATTATCATCAGTTTGGTACGTTCGAACGATCATAGAGAAGTGGGATTCTTAAGAGACAAACGTAGATTGAATGTTGCCATGACTAGACCAAAGCGTCAGCTTTGTATAGTTGGAGATTTAGAATTGATGGGTACGAGTGGAGTTGAATTTTTGAAGCAATGGAGTGAATATGTTGAAAACCCAGATTCTGGATTCGAAGTAATATATCCAGAATTAGGTGATTATTAGGTATTACCTAATAGGAACTGGTATTCTAGATGAGAAATATGACGATTTGAACATGTTCTAGGTCAGAAAACTCATGATTAGAACGGGCCACGTTACTTTGTCGGCTCCTTCGACACGTTCCATAATTCTACAGGTTGAGTCGATGCTTGTACGACAGTTGATCCAATCGAGCAATATATCTCAAAGCAGATCTCGGATCACTTGGATGAAACGGATTTAAAAGTCCATAACATTATTTGTGTCAATCTGGTACAAATCACTAGTTAATATTTACTAGATCACCAATCAGCATCAAGTACATTAAGTAGATGGAGTTATTGAACTGAATAATGCATTTAGATAATATTGACCCGTTGATGTATGGTTATGACAGCATATGCAAGTAATAAAGGTTACTATAGTTACCAGTTGCACATCCCTTTTCATGCCTGCTATTAGCAAATCAGGTAATAATCCAATTGTTCTTCGTACCGGAAGTGTTAAAATGGTTCTAGATGTGGTGTGTGGGTGCAAAATAAGAAAATACCACAAACACAAAGACCCAGATTGGAAAAGTAATTTCTTGTACGAACAAGGTAAAAATCCTGATCTCTTTATGGCTTATGTAAGGAATATCTTTGAGCCTTGAAAGTGTTGATAATTTCTCTCTTTGTAGGTTTTGATAAATCTACGTAGTATGGGTTTTGATCGTGGGAGTCGTGTGGAGTCAAAAAGGGGTGTTTTGATAAACGTCATACTACATTGGGACATGGGACAATTTAGAATACATATCGGGCAATGCAAACGTTTAGTCGGGATAGTATTGTATCTGCTAACGTATGGCTATTGAATGCAAATACTTCGACAATCTGGCCCAAACTGATCCGTAGCTTAACGAGGCCAGGGGCCACCTAAGTCGCGTCTTTCGAAATCCACCAAATTCGTCTAATATTTTGATTTTGTGACGCACACGTAGGCTATAGTATGGAGAATGGAGAATTGAGAATGTCTTCGTCAGAGCCACCAAGATATGTAAGAGCCTCTATGAAATGTAAGAGCCACTATGAAACGTTAGAGACCAGTATTAGTGAGTGATATTAGAATTATTACAGATATTAGTGAGTACTCACTCTACTCACTCTACCTCACTCTACCTCCAACCGGGATAGGTAACTTTTCACTAATATTTACATATTACTATTCCCAGCTAATAACTACGTCTTGTCTAGGACTAAAGTGCATAGTATTTCCCCGATCCCGTAATATATGTTCCAGATTCTCTTTTGGTTTTCTCTTCTGGGTAAATTGTTGCTACTTACATCATTCACCACATTGTAACGGTTGCTCCTAGTATTTCTAGATTCGTGTATGCAAACATTGCGTGTGCATACAAAAAAAAGGGGAACTTTGGAAATGAAATTTGCACCCAACGATCATTGCCCGAGTGAACTTTATGTGTAAGTGACGAAAGAATATGTCACCCCTGTTACCCTATAGGTTCAGTCTAGAACAGGTATTATGAATCCTCAACTAAACGACCGGAAATATCCAAGATCAATTAAGAAAAAGATCAACAGATCAATTAAGTAAATCACAACATCAGAAACTTCATTCTCCCACAAGTTCAGAAAACGAGTATAATTGATAGTAAGCATTAGTTAAGAGCTACTAGAGTTTGCTAGAGTATTGCTAGTAAGATACTCTACTAAATAACGTGCACCACTCCATCTCATACTGAGCTCGGCTGGGCATTCTATGCGTCTAATTTGCAGATTCGCGTTTTGTTCGATTGTTTCGATCCGCGTAAAAGAAATGCTCCCATTGTGAAACGTTTGGTTTTAGAATGGAGAAATTATATAAAAGACCGTATTTCCCCCAATGACAACAATAATTTCACCATCAAGAACTTTCTTTGACCCACTCTCATTCAGGCCACCTTCAGTCTAGTCCTTCCTTACTCTAGTTTCATTCACATTCCTTAAAATGAAGTTTTCTCTCGCTCTTTACATCTCTATCGTAACAGCAAAGACTGTTTTCGTTACTCAGACCCATTTGGTAACTATCTATGAAGGTGACTCTCAAAAAACTGTTGAACTCGTCTCTCCAAAAGCTTCGGTAGCTGCTCAAGAAGCTCCTGCCCCTAAGGAGGAATCCGTGGTTGACCAAGCACAACCTACTGAGGCTGTTGCCAAAGCTGCCTTTGTACCATCCACATTAACTACCAAGACCTCGTCTCCCACTGAAACTGCTTCAACTGGCTCTGGTATTTATGCTGATATTGACAAATCGTCTGGTTTAGACAAATCCTTTGCTAAATCCATCTTGGACGCCCACAACGACGCCAGATCAAAACATTCTGCCCCTGCTTTGGCCTGGGACCAACAAGTATACCAATACGCACAAGATTACGCTGATAAATATGACTGTTCCGGTCAATTAACTCACTCTGGTGGTCAATACGGTGAAAACTTGGCCGTTGGCTACTCCAGTGGTCCATTGGCCCTTGATGCCTGGTACGATGAAGGTCAAACTTACGACTACTCTTCTGCCAACTCTTTCGACCACTTCACTCAAGTTGTCTGGAAGAGTACCACCAAGCTTGGATGTGCCTACAAGGACTGTTCCGCCCAAAACTGGGGTAAGTACATTATTTGTTCTTATGATCCTGCTGGAAATTTTGGTGGTCAGAGCAAACTGAATGTATTTGCAAACTAATTGGTTTGAATATTTGAGCCATTAGATGAGTATCTAACTCGTCTAGTGGACTAGTAGCTTGCTACTAGATAAAAATAGATTATCAGTTACCAGCTCTCCCAGTTAGTAAATATCTAGGCTCCTGTTGACTGATACTCTCAATACTACTGGTAGTTAGCCTTGTTCGTTTCTTTATTTGTTTGGGTTTGTATTTATAATATAGGATTTGTTAAAGCCATTTGTGTAGGTTTCGTGTAGTCGTTATGGATTTTCATTCTCCTGGTGGATTTCCATACTCCTGGTGGATTTTCATTCTCGTGGAGGATTTCCATATCCTTGGTGGATTTCCAAGATCATTATTTGTGAAAGTCTCTAAATTCTCTAATTGTCACCTCGCTCATATAGTGGACCACATATCCGGACTTCCAAAGTAAACCCCCTCCTTCATCCTTTGGTCGCCATTCAATCCGAAATATTCAATTTTTGGGAAATATCGAAGGGCCTCCAATTTCACTTGTTCGGAAATCCGATTATAATTGAACTGTAGATGTTTGATGTTTGTAGGGATCCTTTCAAATGGTATTATGGATAATTCATTATATTCATACGATAACCAAGTCAAATTTTGGGGGTATGTGACGTCTTTGATCAGAACAATATGATTTCTTTCTAAGGATAAATGTTGTAGGTTGGGTAAGAAGCTGGCAAAGTCCACGGTTAGCTCGATGCCATGAGCACCCTCGGGTGAGCTTAATATACTGTTCAATTCCAATACTTCCAATGTTAATGGTAACCTTTGAATAAACGCATTGTCCAAATTGTCAACCCTAATATTACTTAGATACAAACACTTTAAACTGGATGGAAGGGAAATATCATCCAATCCATTTATGAATAAGTTATCACTAAGATTCAAAGAGTTTAGACCAGATGCCAACTGCAAATTATCATTTGGTAGATTGAACTGTGTGAGTTTGTTCCCACTTAGATTAAGTTCAAGTAAGTTGGTGGATGGGAAGACTTTGCTACACAGAGCAGCAGGGGGACTCTCTTTAGAGTCGGGATCATTTCTGGCATTCGTGACATCGCTTTCCCTTCTTAAATCGGTTCCTAGTTCATCTCCAGTTTCTCCTCCAAATCTAACGTTTCTTATTTCACTAATTTCGTTTTTAGAAAGATTCAATTCTCTTAAATTCTCTGGAAACTTCAAATCATTCAACGAAATTAAGCCTGTTGAAATCATGGAGAGTTTCAATAAGTTCTTGGTGAAAATGTTGTTTAAATCGCTGTAATCGATTTCGTTATTATCCAATATGAGTTCTTCTAAGGAATCTGGTAGTGTGCCTAGATCATCCAAGTCGTCGATCTTATTTTCAGATAAGTCTATTAATCTTAAATTGAAATTGCCCGCAAAATAATCCGTCTCAAACGATTTGAATGAGTTTTCCTTAAGGTATAATTCTTCGAGACTATCAGGAAGGAATATGTGATCAATGGAGTCCAATAAGTTCTTTGAAAGGTTTAATATTTGAAGATTTTGTGGAAGAACAAGATCGATGTTACAAATTGTATTGTATGATAATCGCAATGTTGTAAGGGAAGGTGGAAATCGAATTGGATTCAAGTTGGTTATGGCATTTACGGATGCGTCTAGCACTTTCAAATTGACTGCTTCGTCATAGTTTGGTCCTTCCAAACTTATCACGTTATTGGCTGAAATTATAAAAACTTCAAGAGTTGATGGTAAATTTATACCTTCAAGCGAGGAGATTTCATTTGCTGTGAGATCCAATATCGTTAGAAACACCGGGCTTCGTTTCAAGTATTGCTTTAGAGTGTACTCTCTAACTCCATTATTCCAGAGGTATAATTCTCGTAAGTTTGAGGAAAGAAATGGGTAGGAAAGAATGTTCAAATTTTGAGATAATTCATTAGTGGAGTGTCTGCACTGGATCAAAAGCTTGACTATATTTTGACTTAGATTTTCAAGTCGTTGAATGATTTTCTTAGTGTAATTAAGGATAATTGGTGTTGGGGGGTGAGGATAGAGAAGTTGGAAGGTGTATGGAGTTTGCTCGGGAATGAACCGATTAATGAAGGGTTTTGGAAGAGTTCGTGTAGGCGAAAAAGCAGCCGATGAAGAGCTATTAGAGGGGGGTTTAGAACGACTAGGAATGGAGCTATTAGCTAAATGAAAAGTTCCGTTAGCCAGATTAGTATCATTCACTTGTGCACTACCATTAGAAGAGTCAACAGAAATGTTGGGGCTATTTTCAAAAACATTATTAGAAATATTGCAAGATTCCAAGTTAAATCGAGTATAAGAAGTACCATCAAGTACTGGTTGATAATCTTTCTTGTCATTATCAAAATTTTGATGAACTTCGGAGTTGTCAAGATCATTAATGGCAAAATTAGGAGTCCCATTTTCACTGACACCCAGTGGACTTAAAATCTCAAATACTTTGGATGTATCATGCAAAGGGGATACCTTTGAGCTCTCTAACTGCATTTCCGACCCTTTTAAGTGACAACTTGACTTGGAATAGGTCCTTGGAACAACTTCCTCCATTTCACTATCAACACAGAGTTGATGGTCTTTAAAATTGTCAAATGATAAGATCTCTAGTAACTTGATGAAGCTTTCAATTTCTCGATACAAATTGTTATTATAAACCACTTTATCAGCGTGTGAGTCTCCTCTGAAACTCAAAATAAGTTCGATCTCTCTGGGAAACATCACTTTGCTGGTTTGTAAGTTATAAGAAATGAGTTTATGAAGGATCTTGTAGCCTTTTTCAAACCCATCGATGACCAAACAGTTCCAATCATTGGTCAAATTCCGTCGTATAATCATCTTCTTGGTGAAGGTAAGTTCGAGGGCCAAATTCTGAATGGGGGAGAGATTGCACCATGAATTTGGTTCTATAAGTTTGTCAACGACTTCATATGGCTTGAGATATGAGATAATCTTTCGAATCACCTCCAGGGGAAGCGATTGGATCCCATCAATGAATGAATCTGCCATTGGAGGTGGGTTATGGTGAATTATATGTAGGATTTTGAGTACCTGTATTTAATACGTTGGTGTATTGTATGCAGGTGCATATTTAAATGCAAGCCTTAACCGTTTTTCGCATATGTCCTTAGTCTGCCGTTAGCTCTGTTAATAAGTTGTAGAGATAGTTTGAGAATATTTAACTAGAGAATGTGGGCAGTTCGGGCTTCTCTAATTTCGGGTCTGGATTGTCTTATCTTCAGTATTTTCTACGGGACAATTTTGTGTTAGTTCAATTATATACAGGTCGTCGAATTAATGCTCTGATCGTAGCATAAAGTGATTTAAAGACCTGGTAGAACTAAGGATGGTATAGATTCGATACTATTAAAGTATTTTTTGAGCGGAATAGGATGTGTTGAGTGTCTGTAGTAATTTTGTGGTGTTTATTCAGGCATTCCGTCCCTAGATGAGCTTTAAATTAGAACTCGGATTAACTAACTAGAATTATGACAAGATTGAGGACATATATACTTAATAAAATCTCTTCGACGTGCTCAATATCACACTACCTTCATATTTACTCGACCAATTCTTGCGTTAGGTCTCAAACGGTGATGCTCTTCATTAAATTCTCTCTATATACACTCCCAAATATACTATAGTTATATACAGTCCTGTCGGAATGACCAATTTGTCTACAAAGATTTACAAACCAAGTCTTTTTAATCAGGCACTACAAACATCAACATAATGAGTGGGCAGAGTGCTCTCTCGATAAAGGACGAGAACGAGAGGGATATTCCCGACGAGATCATGACCGCCAAACTATTAGTGGAAAGTAACGAATTAAGAGACGGTATTAGGAGTGGAGGGGTCATAGGCGATGGTGGCCTCTCACCGCAAGGAGATGGATCAAAACCTTCTACCAATGGATCCAATACAAGTTCCAACACTTCTAAACCTAAGCGAACGTCTCTAGCTTGTATTCGTTGTCGTACCCGACATATTCGTTGCCCCGGGGGAGACCCTTGCAAAAAGTGTCAACTAGCCAAAACTAAATGTGAGTATATTGAAGCAGACAAGAAGATAGTGGTATCTATGAAATATCTCTCTAAACTTCATGACGATATAGCGAGGTTAAAAAAGGACAATGCTATGTTACGAAACAATATCAAAGACGAAGAGAAGAAAAACTTGATACCACCAGCACAACCAATAGAACAAAATTCCTTCGCCAACAACATCCGCTACTCACAGAACAACGACATTCAAGAAAATGCCAACAACTTCTCGAATGAAGTGATTCAACCGTCTTTGGATAAATATGGTAGACTCATTCAATCTAGAACCGGAGAAAAGGTTTATGTAGGCTCGTCTTCTATGACACTATTTGGTTTGGAAATACAAAACATGGTACCGTCGTTTGTGTCTTCGTCTCTATTTCCAAATTCCACCCAAACCTCGCCAGATGGATCTCCTGCAACCACTAATACTCCAAAGCCTCATATATCCGAAACCACAGAACATTCCAAGAGAGAAACAGAGATTTTGGAAAAGGAAGGGAATGCTTATAAAATTACTCTTGCAAAAACAAACACAAGACCCGGGATGTCTATCAACTTCACATTACCATCATATTCATATGCGATGTTGTTAGTAGATACATTCATCAACTATAACGATGGATGTTTCTATTTTTTCAATGAAGGTCTTGTCAAGAAATTCCTCATGAATTTGTATTCTGGAAAGACGGTTGAGAATAAGAATATTCTCAAGCGTAACATCTCCTTGACCAGGGGCCCGGCTCAGGATGAAAACTCCATAAAGAAAGATACTGACGATGACACTATTCTTGAAACTATATGGTTCTGTAAGATACTATTAATTTTCGCAATAGGAGAGATGTACTTGGGTACAGAGTCAGATACTCACCGAGACCTGACAAAGGAAAAGAAGAAGACCAAAAAGAGAAATACTTTACCAGGGTCAGGATTCTTTTATCAGGCATCCGAATTATTCACCGGTCTATTTGCATCTGGTGCCATAGATAACATCACAAAGGACGGGGGAGTTGAGGTTATGTTATTGTATGCATTTTACTTGCAAGTGGCCGATTGTACTATAGCGTCATACTTTTATTTTGGTTTGGCTTTGAGATCTACTTTAATTTTGGGCTGGCATGTGGATGCTGACAAGGAAAACTTGAATCGATTTGAATTGGAACATAGAAGAAGAATTTGGTGGACTGTTTACATGTATGAAAGAATGTTATCGTCTAAAGCAGGGCTACCATTGAGTTTTGCCGATGACAGTGTGTCTACGGAGTTGCCGATCGACTTCAATATCGATCTTTCGGATTTCCCAAAGTCTGAAAACGATGTCAGAGGTTTCTACATCTTCCCATCAGCTGAATATATCAACAATTGCGTCACCATCACCCAAATCAATGCGATAATCTTATCGTCTCTTTACACCAAGCAACCCAAGGTCAATATCTTACCTGTGGTTTCTGACTTGGTTCATAAATTAATGACATGGAAAACGCTTCTTCCCGAGTTTTTGAGGGTCGATTTTTCAGTTGAAAACTTCAGAGTCTCAAGATTAATTGTCAATTTGATGACAGAATACTTTCAAGGTATGAACTTGGCCGTTCGTCCTTTATTGTTCCATTTTGCAACTAAAAAACTTAAAGAATTACAAGTAGAGAACAGTTTGAACAAATATGTGGATCTTTCCAAATATTCCAAGAATGTTTTGACGTTATTGAACGCTTCATTCCAGGCTTCAATTAATACAATTAAAGCTATCTGGGCATTGGTTCCAGAAAACATGGTTGCGTTATTTGGTTGGATGGACAGAGAATATCTTTTCACCTCAGCATCTACGTTAATCTTGTTCAACGCTTCGTTCGGAGTACATGAAGCAACAATCCAACATCTCGATCATGCGTTGGTGATATTCACCAGAATGAAGAAGTTGGGAAATTACCCGGCAGCTTTGCGGAGAGCACAGTTATTAAAGTTGATTAAAGTTCTTGATTTTAACGGTGTCATGAACGAACTATTGGTGAAACACGACGATGAAACAAAAGAATTTGGAAAGGAAGATATTGAAATTGACGTCAATGTTATGACAGGCTCCAATATCAGCAACGAACATTTGAACCAGCTAGACACCGAGTTGAAGAGCTCTTTAGGCAGTATGACAAATATGACTTCCACGAGTAACTCTATGACAAACATTCATCAACCTCGAGGCGAATTGGATTTCATGCAATTTGGTGATACTAGCCAGACGAATATTGGACCAAACCAGCCTATATCAGCAAACCCGCCTAATATTTCCGCACACCCTCTCAACATTAACGTTTCGCCCAACAATATTCCGTCAATTTCGTATTCAACGTCACCCCCCACCTCATTCAATATGAACATCTCACAAGGACCAAATCATAACGGTGATGTCTACACTAATTCAGACTTGGCCGGAATAGAAGGCTTGACTTACTTGGACGAAGAACAAAAGTTGTGGAACGAGATCACAAACGATGCAGTCTGGTTGAATGTTTCTGGTGGTAACCCCAACCAACCACCAAACCAAGGACAGGCCGATTTTTTCAAGAGACAAACTCGAAGTCTGAGCGATTTGCAGGGCCAAAACCATCCTCATCCGCAACAACCTAGTCAAGAATCATCTGGCTACACTGGCTCATTATATGGCCATTTCCAGAATCATGTAACCACTGGTGGGTATAGTGATATCATCAACCTGGAGTTCCAAGATATGATGGACTAACTTGTTAGCAGCGTCAGAATGGTTACTTTTCGGATATAACGAATATAATTGGTAGATTTCCAGGAAGCACTCCATGATAACCAGATCCAGAAAGTATTCAACATTTTGTCCTCTGGCCAGACGATCACTTACCTTTGTTGTAGTAACTTTCGCTGGTAAGTTGAGAGTTTTGATAGAGATTATCTTACGTGGTGATATGTTGAGTCATGAGTTCCAGTCTTCGCTATAGATTCAGTTATTAGATTGGACTACGTGGTTCTCGGCCATTTCGACGATTTTCGCCAATTTCGACAGTTACAGGATCATTTTTCAGAATTAATATATATTTTTAGATCTGATTCCACTAGTTTTCTAGAATGAATCGTTAAAGTGAGGCTCATCGGTATTCAGTCTAGTGAAATTTCATCAAAACTACGTCTAGTGGAATTCTATCAAAAAGCTGGGCTATCTCAACACTAACTCAGTAATTCTCATTGATTGGTGTTGGATCACCATTAGAATAATATTCATGAATAGTTCTCGTCGGTCTAGTTAGTTCGTTTCCAAATCCATACTCCAACGGTGAGCATTCTTTGAGCCTCGTCGTCAGAACTCTTTAGTTTCTACATAAGAAACTGGATTAAATATAATTCGAATGGTTACATATTCATTGGTTGATGCAAAAGGAAATTCGTCTCTTGATATCCATCAGAGGCACCCAGTTTCTAGTTCTTCGATTTTCTCACTGTTGGTTCTCTCCCTTGCCCTTCGTGGGCATAAGTATAATACAAATAAATAATAGAACCTTTCAATATGCCGACTAGCCAGTTTGCCTTGGACTAATAAGTCAACGTTCTAAAGGGAGGACATGTTGGGGGCGTAGTTATTTGACGGCTGGTTATATTGTTGTTGTATGTAGTCATTTTGAGGGTCTTTGTTGTAGGACGGAGTCACCATCAGCTGCTGAAATTGTTGATTTTGTTGAAATTGTTGTTGTTGAGGTTGTTGCTGCTGTTGTTGCTGTTGCTGTTGTTGCTGTTGCTGTTGTATTTGAGGTTGCTGTTGTATTTGTGGCTGTTGCTTCTGCTGCTGTGGTTGTATTCCTTTTTGTTGGTTCTGTTGCTGTTGCCTCCTTAACTCTCCAATTTTCCCCTTCAAATATTCCAACGCTTCGGGATACAATTCCTGTAACTTTCCATACAAATACGCCAATTCTGGCATATCCTGTGGAGGGGTCATCATGATCGGGAAAGTTGCCTTGTTCAGCACTTGTCCCGATTCACTGTGATATTTGTCGTGTATATAGCTCAAAACGGTCAAGTTACAATGAATCCGCCTGGTACAGTTCTGGTATGATTCGATGATGGCTTGTTTGGATTGTGGTGGTAACTGTTGTAGTGCCGCCTGGCTCAAGACGTTATGATATATGCTGATGGCTTTTTTCATAAGCTGTGTGTTGATAAGCAAGAGACATGTGACACGTTCACGATCTAGATCTAATGGATTTGTGGCTAGAGACGTCATGGTTGGGGTGTGGAGGTGACGTTGTTGTTTAGTATACTTGTTTGTATTGATGAATTGAAATATTCGGATATAATTGGTAGAGACACGATAGATATATAGAATGGACTAGATGAAGTAGATTAGTAGGTATAGAGAGTTCAGAAGGTGTTAAAGGTATTAGAATTAGTAGTGTAGAAGGCGGTAAAGAGATTTTAGTGAAACAATGTTTGCTTTAGCTTTTTACAATAGTTAAGTACGATAATTATAAGTGAAGGCAGAAATATTGGATTTTGAGTGAGTAAAGTATTGTGAATTAAAAGAGTTTTCAGTAGAGAATATCGTGAATTATATGTTCTTGATAAATGATGGTCAATCTGAGTAGATATTAGGAGACATTGGTGAATCTAAGCGAATTCTAGTGAGATTTGGTTAATCTTACTGAAGAACAATGACTTTTAGTGAATATTAGTGAGATTTAATTGAGTATTTGTGAATTCTTGAATACTTCGCTACGCTCTGGCTAGTAGTAATTAAGACCTTTCATAATTAGATAAATTACTGAGTGCCATAATTTATCTAATAAGAAGATGCCTGAGATGAGTGAAGCTAATATTTCTGTCGGTTTAAAGCTGCAAATAAGGTAGCTAGTATCTATATATTATATGCAGTATATTAACATCGGTCGATTCAGCTACTAAAATAGTGACCAAAATTGCCTCTACTGACAAAGTTAGCATCTAGACTGATCTGGTACTGCTCGTACTATATCATATACTAATTTCCATCAATTTTAACTAGTAATTACCCACAATAGAAAATGGAGTATTGATTATATATTCTTTTACAGAATGTATACTTAATACTTCGCTGCACTCTGTATTGAATATTAGTAAGATTAGTGACTTGTTGGATACATCTCTCTTGAAATACATCGCTGCGCTCAGTAGTACTGATATGAAACGGTGATAAAGTTCCAAAAGAATCAAGAGTTTACTTGAAGAGAGCACTACTAATAAAACATGTTTTAGGTTCTATATTTCTTAATATTTACAAGTTCATATTTACAAGGGATTTAATACGTCGAATTCACTTAGTCCACTCATAACCCACTCATATCTCTCTATGGTTTGTGATATTTCATCTGACTTTTCAATTATGTCAAATTTGACAGTTGCGCATCTTCTCAATTCGGCATATTCCGCACGGAGTTATACATCTAATTCCACCCTCACATATTCATCTCATTAGTGATTGCATCGAGCCTTGCCTTGGTCGCTCTCCTCATACCAATATAGTTCATACTGAAAGTGCCGTGACCCTGGGTTATCGACCTTAATCTCGATAAATACCCAATCATTTCACGCAATGGGGTCTCCGCAACAATAATCTTCTTGTTCCTGAAATCATGAGCTTTGATGCCTGATTTCATGGTGTAATCAGGTGGCACGTAGATATTTTCAGATTCATCGTTGGCCCATGCCATTGCATCTAAATTTTGAGCACTTTCATCATCGATCGAAGTAATGACTGCCTGACATCTGTGGGTCAAATCATGAGAAACTTCTCCCAACGTATCGGAATTGACGTAAACGTTCGTTTCCATAATTGGTTCTAAGATTCCAAACGAGTCCGAGTTTTCTTCCACATAATCGGTTATTGCTCGTCTTCCAATATCCAACAATAATGATAATGGTTGCGAATTTTCATCAAAGGGAAATGTCCAATTCTTGATTCGAATCACCGTTGAATGCAAAGATAATCCAAAGATTGGTCCTCCCATTTGCATACCAGTAAGACATCCTTGAATCAAAGTTTCTTGTAAATCTTCTAGAGAATGTTGAGATTTCCAACGTCTCTGTTCGATAGCTTCATGCATTTTCTGTGGCGTGGCACTGGGTTCCAAAATAATTATATTATTATCCAGTTCAATTACTATAGCACCTTCTTCATTGGCAAAGTCGGTCTCGTTTGCATTTCCCTCAAAAGAATCCATTTGAATCTCTATGGAAATGTTTGCTTCTGGGTTTTCCTTCTTCAAGCTTTTGGAATTGGTTTTGACAAACGCTTCCTTATAAGACACAGCCACATTCCTCAATCTTACCTTTGCCTTCATATCCCTGACCAAACGTTCTTTAATGATGTCCAAATGCAATTCGCCCATTCCTCCAAGAACAGTTTGTCCCAAATCTTCATCAACAGTGACATTCAACGATGGATCTTCTCTGATCAATACCTTTACACATTCATTCATATATGCTTCATCGCCGGCAGTTAATGGTTCTATGGCAGAATTGAAAAGTGGAGGAGGAATCTCGATTGGTAAAAGCTTCAAATTCAGTTCCAATTCACCGAAACTTTTCTTCGACGGTCCAAGTGAAACAAGCGTGTCGCCAGTTATAATATCATCCTCGTGTCCAAGTAAAACACCAATATTGCCTGAATTGATATGCTTAATATCTTCCGGCTCATCTCCATGCATTAATAACATTTTTTTGATCAAGAGAGTCTTCCCGGTTCTGGTATTCATTACCATAGTGTTTGTATTCAATTTTCCACTGTAGACTCTGAAGAAAGTCATTACTCCCTTGGTGGCATGTGTCATGACCTTAAATGCTAATGAAACAGTCAAGTTTGGGTTGGCATTGATTATGAGTCCTTTTTTGGAATCCAAAACGACAGGAACCAGCAATTCTTTAGTTACAGTTTGTTTCTTTCTATTCTTAATCTTGAGTGCCTTTGAATTCGATGAAGTAACGACTGGAACTTTTGTTCTCAATGGAGATGGCAAGAAAGTCACAACACCATCCATTAATGGCTGAACTCCGATGTTTTTGAATGAAGACCCACAAAATACTGGAGTTATATAGTTTGAGATCGTAGCGTTTCTAATTGATTCGGTCAATATCGGTATTGGAACTTTCATATAATCTTCATCGTGCTCAAAAAATGCATCTATAATGGTTTCGTCATATTCTCCCAAGGTTTCGATCATAGATTCTCTGCTTTTTTGAACCATCTCAAAGAGATCGGGATTCTTTTCTTCGTCTATATCAATTACCGTAATTTCTTTACCACTGGGATCTTCTAAGTTCCATTTCAAAACCTTTTTTTGTAAAACATCAATAACTCCTTTAAAAATTGGGTCTCCTGAACTCATTTCAAAGTAAGGCAAGGTACACAAAACGACTCTGGTTTGAAGTTTTTGAACAATTTCTTTGACTGTTCTACTAAACCCTGCGCCAGGACGATCCATTTTGTTTACATATGCTATTCTTGGGATTTCCAACGAGCTGACTTGCCTCCAAACTTTTTCAGTTTGTGCTTCCACTCCAGCAACGGCATCAAGAATTGTTACAGCTCCATCTAAAACTCTGAGCGATCTCGTGACTTCAAATGTGAAATCAGCATGTCCTGGTGTATCAATGATGTTAATCTTATGGCTATTCCAAGGAATAGTTGTGGCTGCCAGTTGGATTGTAATTCCACGTTGTCTTTCTGATGGAAGATAATCTGTAACAGTGTCTCCTTCGTCGACATTTCCAATGCGATTGATCTTACCACTATAAAACAACATTCTCTCGGTAGTGGTGGTCTTTCCTGCATCGATATGGGCTATGATTCCTATATTTCTGGTTTTACTGATAGGCACATCATTAAGTGTCAGATGGTTGGTGGCCGATACATGAAATTGATTAGCCAAATGTATTAATGGGCCAGGTGAGAATATTCCTCGTGTGCATGGTCTCTTAGATGGACATAAAGACCTCTGTATGGATGACTCAGCTATCCTAAACATGGTTGTAAGAAAGATCTAGTGAAGATTTAAGATTCAATTGTCGCAAATTTTGTCGTGCGACATGATATCTAGAATTGCAGTCGTAAGTCTATAAACAGAAGAAGCTGAGTTGGAGTAGGATGAAGAGAGGCTAGAGAGTTTGGAGGCCATTACTAACATCAATATATTAGTAGGCCCTTTAATTTATATATAATTATATAAATTTGTAAAAAAACTGAAAATATTGTTAGCACAAATCATTAACTCTTCAAAAGGAAAAGTTGAAGACAGTTTTCACTAATTCAAATCATAGAAACTTTGGCCATTGTAATTTTATGTGCTTATAGAGAGCTTTCTAATATTCTACTAAAATTAAGGGCCATTGTTTACTGAAAAGACTATTGCAGCCATTAATATTCATTTTCCCAAGTATTACTATGAACTATTGGCTTCGAATCCTTACACTAAAAGTATGAGATAAAAACTAGTGGTTTGAGTACTAGAATTAAAAGAGTATGGATAGAGTTCCCCCTAACCCCCCCAAGAACAAGTCTTTCTTATTTCTTTCATGATTTTCATTCATAATAACATTTGGTAGGATTTAATATGGATTAGTGAGTCGGCTTAACAATTGGAGGGCATGTGGTCTAGTGGTATGATTCTCGCTTAGGGAAGAGTCTCACGATTCACACTAATTTGCGGGAGGTCCTGGGTTCAATTCCCAGCTTGCCCCTTCCATTCTACATTTTATTTTTTACGCACATTGCAAATCCGATTAGTAGTAGAATAAGGTCCCTTAATAGTGAACAGTATGTCTGATATTCTTTAAGCAATAAAGCTTGGAACTGTGATACTTCATCGAAAACGAATACGAACTAATCGTGATCTGATAGTAATATTTTCATATGGTCTAGGGCCTTAACGATTCTCATTAATTCCAATTTTATAATGGAATTACATAATATTATTTTATGCTTTATTTCCGAAAGTCTCGGAAATAAAAAATAACGGTGCGCAATGAATGGGAAGTTACTAAGAGTACAAAGGTTCTAGACACTACAAGACCCAGCAAGATCTGACCGTGTACGGAACAACACATATCCGAGATCTATAATTCCGGCAATCTCCATGAAATCGGTGATGGACTACTCAATCGGTTTCTCAGATCTCAGATCAATTCTCGGACCTATGATTATTTTTCGGACCGATTGTTTCGGACCGATAGTTTCGGAAAGACCGAACCTTCTTATGGACTATTCTAGTCATAACCTTTGCCCACTGAGCGGTTTTGAACAACTAATAGTACTCAGTAAATGACAAAATACTATCTGATGAGTAATAGTACGGATTTTTCCTTAATTTTTCGTTTTTAAACTGACATCGGGATTTTGCAAAGATAGCCGATGCAAGTATATAAGAGCGGAATTGACTTGAAATTAACTATAAAAATTTAAGCAACCAAATGGAGATTGATCAAACGTCTATAGACAGACAGAAAAATACCGACAATACACATACACGAGCTCCGATGTATGGTAAGAAGTCAGACTCAACCTCAGAATACTCTGAGAATCAAACTGAGAGCTCGGCCAACTATGATCTAGAAAACCTGCCACAGATTCTGCCTAACGAAAAGGATGTTACAAAAGAAGCTATAGATATCGAAGTCGACAAAGATATGGACGGCGGGTATGCGTGGGTGATCTGTCTCGCCTGTTTCCTCCTTAATTTCAGTACGTGGG
>Ga0065707_10081851_pt1 | contig 33782 bp, 23 predicted proteins | sample SwiRhicommuniRL3_FD_59094 | JGI IMG/M metagenome (GOLD analysis project Ga0065707, IMG submission 59094) | Switchgrass rhizosphere bacterial communities from Rose Lake, Michigan, USA - RL3 v2 (version 2) | ecosystem: Host-associated > Plants > Roots > Rhizosphere > Soil | place: East Lansing...
GCCCGCCCGCCGAAGGCCAGGAGTTTCTCGCGGGGGCGGTCTGCAGTGGGCCAGTGGCGGATCGACATAACGGTACCGGTGATTATTGTCCGGTCATTGTGGTCGATGGGGCGTGGGGTAGGCGGCCCAAAACTGGGTCATATGTACGGAAATGCAAGATTTCCTGACCGTCCATGTCGGGCGGGAATGGCGGTATGCGCCTTACGCGTTTGCCGCTACCGCGGCCGGCGCCCATAATCGACACGCCATGAGTTCGACACGATCTCACAAAATTTTGCTGGGTGTGACCGGCGGTATCGCCGCGTACAAGAGCCCTGACCTGGTCCGCCGCCTGACCGAGCGCGGCGCCGAGGTACAGGTGGTCATGTCCCGTGGCGCGCAGCAATTCGTGACCCCACTGACCTTTCAGGCTGTCTCGGGCCGGCCAGTGCGTACCGATTTGTGGGATGAGGCTGCCGAAGGCGCCATGGGCCATATCGAACTGGCGCGCTGGGCGGATGAGATTGTCATCGCTCCCGCAACTGCGGAATGCGTCGCGCGCCTTGCGCATGGATTTGCGGATGACCTGCTCACGACGGTCTGTCTCGCGACGAGTGCGCCGATCTCCATCGCACCTGCAATGAATCAGCAGATGTGGGCGAATCCAGCCGTGCAGGAAAACGTTCGTATACTGAAGCAGCGAGGCATTCGCGTACTCGGTCCCGGTATCGGTGAGCAGGCATGTGGCGATGTGGGGGCGGGACGAATGCTCGAGCCCACCGAGATCGCCGAGGATATTTTCGCGGCGCACGCCACGTCGGGAGTGCTTGCCGGTTTGAAGGTCGTGGTGACTGCCGGTCCGACGCGTGAGCGCATCGATCCGGTGCGATTCATCAGCAATCGCAGCTCGGGAAAAATGGGATATGCGGTTGCCGAGGCAGCGCGTAACGCCGGTGCGCAGGTCGTGCTGGTCAGCGGCCCGGTGCAGATTCCTATTCCCCGAGGCATCCGGAGGATCGAAGTGGAAAGCGCCGAACAGATGCTGAATGCCGTGCAGGAGCATCTCGCAGACGCGAGCATATTCATCGCCGCCGCCGCGGTCTCCGATTATCAGTGCAACGAAGTGGCGTGCCAGAAGATCAAGAAGACCAGCGACAACCTGACGCTGTCCCTGCGGCGTGCGCCGGACGTGCTTGCGACCGTGGGCAGGAGCGATCATCCGCCATTTCTCGTCGGCTTTGCTGCCGAGACGGAGAACGTCGAGCGCAATGCGCTGGTGAAACTGGCGGCCAAGAACCTGGACATGATTGCCGCCAATCAGGTTGGCGATGGCCTGGCCTTCGACAAGGACGACAATGCGCTGACGCTGTACTGGCCCGGCGGCAAACAGGAACTGTGTCTGACCAGCAAGGCTGCGTTGGCCAAGCAATTGGTCGAAGTCATTGCGCAGCGCTATCACACCCGCGAAGCTGCAGCTTCCTCCAGCACCTCGAGCGTTCCCGCACTACATGTCGCCCGCTGACGGTTCACAGGGCCATGCGGCATTGCGCCGTTTGCAGCTGAAAATTCTCGATCCTCGCATCGCCAACGAATATCCCTTGCCGCAACATGCGACGTCGGGATCGGCGGGTGTCGATCTGCGTGCGTGTATCGATGCGCCGCTGGAACTGAAGCCCGGCGATACGCAGCTCATTCCTTCCGGCATTGCCGTCTACATCCAGGACCCGGGGTATGCCGCGATCGTCCTGCCCCGCTCGGGCCTTGGACACAAGCACGGCATCGTGCTGGGTAACCTGGTGGGATTGATCGACTCCGATTACCAGGGCCAGATCTTCGTGTCTTGCTGGAATCGCGGCTCGACGGCCTTCACGATCCAACCGGGCGAACGGATCGCGCAGCTGGTCGTGATCCCGGTGTTGCAGGTCGAGTTCGAGGTAGTGAGGGAGTTCGAAGCGACGGCGCGGGGCGCAGGAGGCTTCGGCAGCTCGGGCAGAGGCTGAGTCGGCCTGTGCGAGCCTACGCTGGGCTACCCGGGCCTATCCTGGGGCCCTATCTAAGTCCCTTCAGCTCCTTGAAGCGCTTGATGTCGGAGGCGAAAGAGTCCGTCAGCTGTTGCTGCTCGACGTGGTTCTTGGTCAGGGTTTCCTGATACACCTTCAGGCTGTTGGCCGTGTTGACCATTTCCTCGGCCAGGTGATCCGGCAACGGCGGTGCATTCGGCTTGTCGCTGTAGGGCCGGAAGCGCGCGATCTGTTTCTCCAGGCGGCTCTGCCGCTCCCTCAAGCTGGCAATATTCTGCTCGGTCAGCCGATATTGTCCCGCTAGCAGGTCCAGCCGCTGGTCGCGCAACCGTTCGATGTCTGCGACGGTGAGATAGGTTTCCTTCAACACGCGATCGCGCTGGTCCCTCGTTTCCCGTTCCTTGCGCGCCACTGAATCCCGTGCTTCCCGCGCCTCACGTTCGTTGCGGGTCTTGTCTCCTTCGATCACCCGCAGCAGCATGCCGCGTTCGTTGAGTACTTCGGTGTCCAGCCCCTGGCAGCCGATCGGCATGGAATCGCCGTAGAGAGTCTGTCCCGTGATGCTCCGGCAGCGGTAGAACGCCTCGCGCGACAGGTTGACTTTGGCCCCTGGCGCAGGCGCTGCTGCCGGTGCGTTCGTCCCGCACAGCATGGCGATACCGCACACCGAGAGTGTCCAAATCCGCTTCATTGTATTGAGAGTTTCCCCGAGCCAATTCACATTGTGTAGCAGCCGCGCCACCCGTCCAACGATCGATCTCACGTAATTGCTCCCCGAAAACGAGCGCATCGACACAGTTTTCAGCAAGGAGCAGGCCCTACCGGCCTAACAATACGACTGGGTAGGAAGCAGCCGGCATCCGTGCGAATGGCTAGGGACATCCATGTAGCGATCGCTGCAGAACCAGCGAGGGTGGACGCCGTTACTGCTTCCCGACACCGTACATATCCCGATACCGTTGCAGCGCGCCGAGTTGCGCTTCGTCGCCGCTCGCCTGGAGATGCGCAATCAGGTCGGTGAGCTTGAGAATGCTGGTTACCGGCAGGGCCAGCGTCTGTTCGACCTCCTGTACTGCCGATTGCGCCGTCTGGCCAAGCTCCTGGCGGTCCAGGGCGATGACGACGCCGACCGGAGTCGCTCCGGCTGCACGGATGAGGTCAACGGATTCGCGGATGGCGGTACCCGCGGTGATCACGTCGTCGATGATCAGTACACGCCCCCGCAGCGGGGCCCCCACAATGTTGCCGCCTTCGCCATGGTCCTTGGCTTCCTTGCGATTGAACGCCCAGGGATAGCTCTTCCCGTATCGATCGGCCATGGCGACGGCCGTGGTGGCGACCAGGGGAATGCCCTTGTACGCCGGCCCGAATAGCACGTCGCACTCGATGCCCGCCTGCTGGATCGTCGCTGCATAAGACCTGCCGAGCTCGGCGAGCGCGTGTCCCGAATTGAACAGGCCGGCATTGAAGAAATAGGGACTGAGGCGGCCCGACTTCAGCTTGAATTCGCCGAAGCGCAGCACGCCCAGTTCCAGGCACAGGTCAATGAAAGAGGAGGTCATGGTAGGTTGGGCTCACGTCAGGCTGATCGATCGGCGCGCATTCTCCCAAACTGCTCCTCAACAACCAATCGGCTGGGACTTCTATAATCGACCGATGCACAGCAATTTGTCCCGCCACCGGTTCGTACGCCTGATGTCCTCACACCAGCTCACCGCGGATTCAGCGCTTTGACGCCGTCGACTCCGGAAGCGGGCTGGCGCCGCTACGTCCCCGGGCCGGTTCGTCCCTACACCGAGCGTGCTGCGCTCGCCGCGCTGTTTCTAGGGATTTCATCTGGCGCCCCGTACGCAATGATCGCTGCGACGTTGACTACGCGGCTGGCGCAGGACGGCATCAACAAGCGTGCGGTGACGGCTTTCTCGCTGGCTTTCCTGGTCTACAACCTGAAGTGGCTGTGGGCCTGGATGGTGGATGGAGTGCGCTTGCCGATCCTCGGCCGATTCGGACAGCGGGTTTCCTGGCTGCTGTTCGTCGGCGTCCTGACCATTGCGGCTATCGTCAATCTGGCGCTGGTCGATCCGAAAGCCAGCTTGGCGGCGACCGCAGTCGCGGCCATCCTGGTTGCCGCGGCCGGTGCGACGTACGACGTCATCATCGACGCCTATCGCATCGAACTGCTCGAACCCCGGCAACTGGGGGTGGGCGCCGGCATGTCCCAGTATGGGTGGCGCATCGGCTCAGTGATGGCAGGTTCGCTCGCCCTCATCGTAGCAGCGCGAGGAGGTTGGCAGATCGCCTATATCGCGTGCGCTGCGTTCGCTCTGCCGGCGATGGCAGTTGGCCTGTTGATGGGCGAACCTCCTCGTCATCGGGCTCCGATCCGACGCGAAGGCCTGGCAGCGGTGCTCGGTTCGGCCATCGATCCGCTCGTCGAATTCTTCCAGCGGCGTGGCTCGTTGCTCGTCCTGCTGTTCGTGCTGCTCCACAAGATCGGCGACACGCTGGCCAATCTTACCTTCCGCTTGCTGTTCGACGACCTCAAGTTCAGCAACGATGAAATTGCTATCTACGATGTCGGCTTCGGCTTCTGGGCCTACCTCGCCGGCATTTTCATCGGCGGCATTCTCTACGAACGCATCGGCATGAAGCGCTCGGTGCTGTTGAGCCTATGGCTCATGGCCGTGTCCAACCTGAGCTTCGCCGGGCTCGCGCTCGTCGGGCATTCTCCGTGGGCGTTGGCGGCGTCGATCGGCTTCGAGAACCTTGCCAGCGGATTCGGTGGCGTGGCGGTGGTCGCTTATCTTTCTGCGCTGGCGGACCTGCGTTACACCGCAGCTCAGTATGCATTGCTGTCGGCGGCGACCAGCGTCGTCGGCCGCCTGTTGACCGGCACTTCTGCGGGCGCTCTCATCGAGCAGCTGGGCTACGTGAATTTCTACTTGTTCACGACGGTGATCGCACTACCGGGTGTCCTGCTGTTCTGGTTGATGATGCGGGCCGGCCTGATCGATGCTTCGGTCGGATCCGCTGCTCGCGTTGCAGCGGACGTGGCTGAAACGAAGCCGGTCCCGATAGATGCGACCCGCCGGGACAAAGCCTGATGTCGCAGGATCCACGCGTGATCTGCAGGCTGGATGAAATTGAGGATCCTGCGTCGCGAGCTTTCACTGCCGGCGGCAAGGAGAATTGGCCGCTACGCGGCTTCGTCGTAAAACGCGCAGGACAGGTTTACGCCTACGTGAATCGTTGTCCGCACGCCGGGCACCCGCTCAACTGGCAGCCCGACCAGTTTTTGAGCAGCACCAAGACGCTGATCCTATGTTGCTCGCACGGTGCGCAATTCATGATCGACACCGGTGTCTGCGTGGTCGGGCCTTGCATGGGGCAGGAACTGACGCGCATCGCAGTGCACGTCGAAGACGGCAATGTCGTACTCGATGAAGATCCTGAAATGTTGGCAGCGCGTCACGCCTGAGTGCGTGCGCGTGCACCCACGGCATTGCAGTAACCACGTACGGTAGGAAATCTAGATTTCCATGCGCGGCGCCGGCCATTCGGAATAGCCCGACGCTTCGCTGCGATCCAGACTGACCAGCGCATCGTTCCAGATGCTGCTGGCAGCAACGATCTCGCGATCAGATTCGTAGTCTTCCGGTTCCACGTCCACCGATCCGGTCCAGTCCTCCGGTGGCGTGGCCCGCACGAGTTCCTGTTCTGCCCACGATTCCAGGTCGAATTCCTCGACGGTGCCGTCGAAGTGCTGGACTTCGATGGTTCCCTCATCGGCATCGATGGCGACGACTTCGAGCAACGTTCCGTTGATACAGCAATACCAGTCGCCGACGATGGGCGTGAGGGCAGGCACGAACGACGTCATGAGTGGATCTCCGTGGCAAGGCGGATGTCGGTCCATGGACACCTCTGTGCCAGCGAATAGGAATTCGCGGCGCAGCCAGTGTCGAAAGTCATCGTGCGTTATGTTTTAGACCTGTGCGTGCGCAGATTCAAGATAAAAATGAGTTGCGCGCAGCACCATGAAATTTTTTCTCCCTCGGTTATCGCGTAAGGTGTCGCGCCGGATGACTGGGCGTCGGTTGGAAACCGGTTACGAAAGGCGCTCATACGCCAGGTCCCACACATCGTGACCTAGACGTTGTCCACGCCGTTCGAATCGCGTCAGCACGCGTGACTCGTCGCGAGCTACGAAACCGTCCGGTCCGCCTAGATTGCGAAACGAACTAGACGCATCGAGCACTGCCCGCATGTGATGTGCGTAATGCTCCCAGTCCGTGGCAAGGCGTAGTACGCCGCCCGCGGCGAGTACGCGTGCCAATAAATTGACGAACGCCGGTTGAATGAGCCGTCGCTTGTGATGACGTTTCTTCGGCCACGGATCGGGAAAGAACACGTGAATCTCGGCGATGGAGGCCGGTGCGATGCGTCGTTCGAGAACTTCGACAGCATCGTCCGCAATCACTCGCACGTTCTTCAGGTCGAGGCGTTCGAGACCCAACAGCAGATGACCGACGCCCGGCGGATGAACCTCGATGCCTATGCAGTCCATGTGCGGATGCTGGCTTGCGTATTCGAGCAGAGCTTCGCCGGCGCCGAAGCCGATCTCGATCAGGCGTGGCGCGTGTCGACCGAAGATCGCATCGAAGTCCAGTACGCCGACAGCATTCGCGATGCCGTAGATGGGAAACAGTTCTGCTAGTCCGCGTTGCTGGCCGGCCGTCGACCGTCCGGCGCGAATGACAAAACTGCGAATGGCTCTGCCCGTGGTTTTGGGCTGCGCTGTGGGCCCCTCTTTGGAAGGGATGTCGTCGGAAGGAATATCGGAATCGCTCACGCTGTTTTGAAGTCTTTGAATGGATCGAGCGCGCGATCATAGCAGTCGCTTCGTCACGAGGCGCGTTGCTAAGAGCCTGTCATGCTCCAAGGCTCATCGCGTGCGCAGATGTTCGAAGAGCAGGAGTGCTGCCGCTTGTAACGGGGGTTCGCTACGTGCGCAGAGGAAGAGTTGTCGTGACGCCCACGCGTCGGTGAGAGGCAGGGCGGTCAATGCAAGCGATCGCACATACGGCGTGCTCGCTGCACGCGGCACGATGCTCACACCGAGACCGGCGGCCACCATTGCACACGCGGCGTCGAAACTCGTTACGTGTATGCGCCAGTTCGGAGTCGCCCCGGATTCCTGGGCCGCCCGCGTCAGCAACAGGTGCAGCGAACTGCCGGCATGCAATCCCACGAAAGGATAGTCGAGGAGTTCGGCGAACGAGATGGACGCGTGTTGTGCAAGCGGATGCGATGGTTGCAACACGACGATCAGGTCGTCGGTGCGAAACGGCACGGATTGGAGGCCGCTGATCATGGGCAACTCGCTGACGATGCCGAAGTCCGCCGAGCCGTCGGCGACGGCGGCGGCAATCGCCGAGCTGACATGCTCTTCGAGATGCACGTGAATTTCCGGATGCGCCGCCGCGAAGGTCGCCAGCTCGGTGGGCAGGAATTCGACGATGGAGGAAATGTTGGCAAAGACTCGAACGTATCCTCGCGCTCCGCTCGCATGCCGGCGCATTTCATCGTCGAGCCCGGTCGCCTGTCGCAGCAGCACTCGCGCCCTCGTCAACAATGCGTGTCCGGCCGTTGTGAGCTCGACTCCTTTCGCGCCCCGCACGAGCAACGGCGTGCCGAAATTCTCTTCGAGATCGGAAATCCGCTTGCTCACCGCGGATGCGACCGTATGCGACCTCTCGGCAGCACGGGCGATGCTGCCGGCATCCGCCACCGCAATGAACAGCTCCAGGTCGCGTAAATCGAATCTCACCGGCACTCCGCATCCCGCCCGCGTACCCCTCGCATACTCCTGGCATACAAGGGGGCAAGGCAATGAGCGGCAACGATATCCGAAAAACCGGTGCTTGCGGGAGTTGCTGCGGCGACCCCAAGCTGCCTAGAATCGCACCGCGATGCGGGTGTAGCTCAATGGTAGAGCTGCGGCTTCCCAAGCCGCTGACGAGGGTTCGATTCCCTTCACCCGCTCCATTCCATCCTCGGGGGTCGCCTTTACATCGGCGGCATCTTTTCGAATCCTGGCAAGGCTGGATCGATACGATCCCAAGCGTAGCCGCGCGTGGTGTACGTCACCATCTGCGGCTTGTATCGGCTGGGGTCGTCGAGGTGCGATGACGCCGTCAGGTCGAATCAGCACTGCTGCGCGAACACCGACACGATAGGAATGCAGTACGCGGGACTGGGCATCGTGGTCATCCTGCGCTGGACGGAAAGTTCGCAGACAGCGGCGAGGTGAGACAGCGCTATGGCAAGGGCTGGTGCTGATCGCCGTTGTTGCGATTCGGTGGAACAGCCGCGAGCAACAGATCAGCCGTGACCAAGGAGAGCGTGGCCACGAGATAGAACGCTATGCTGTAGCTGCCTTGTACGTCGTAAGCCAGGCCAACGAGAAACGGCGCCGCGGCAGCCATGGCGTTGCTGAAAGGCATCTGCGCACCCAGGATCGAGGCGAAGCCATTCGGTCCAAAGTAGTTGGCGACCGTTGCGTGCCAACAGGTCAGGGCCGCGCCTGATCCGCAACCCAGCAGTCCGGTGAACAGATACATGCTGGCAACGCTGTTGGCCCGCGTGGCGACCAGTACCGCGGTACCCATCATCAGGATGAACAGGGACCAGGCATAGCGCGGGTCGATGCGATCGCAGAGAAATCCGGCGATGAGTTTGCCGAAGATACTGGACATGGCGAACAGGCGGTACGCCATCGACGCTGACCGCTACGGTCTGATCGAGGCCTGCGTCCGTTCCCGCTGGGCTCGGTAAAGCCCAAGAAGAAAGCTGCGGATAAGGAAAAGAAAGCCTCGCCAACGCCACGACGCGTTTCAGCGCTCCGGCAGCAGTAGAGCTGCGACGCTACTTAGCTCCGGCAGCTATAGAGCGTCGCAATCACTCGCGAGTCTCGAGCGCGTCCTTTACCTCGTTTGCGCCCGCCAGTTCTCTCGCCAGCGCCAAGGCTCGAATACGCACCGTTGCCAGCTCGACGTAGCCGCTGAGCACTACCGTGCCGTGGAAGGTTTCCACCTGGATCACGTACGCCTTGGTCACTACATCCGCCATCAGGCGAGCGCGGACCTTTGCTGTGACGACGCCGTCGTCGATCGCCTCTCTAGCTTGCGCATGACCCACTGAGACTGCGGGGGCGACTGCAGCCATTCCAGTCTCGTTCGTAGGGTGCGCCATGATCCTTCCTCTTTGCTGAGCGGTCTTGCGTGCTCGATCCAACTACCAGGTGGCATCGGGTGTTACCGTGTGCAGACTCCTGCTCCGCCACGTTCACACGAGCGAGGCCGGCGTCGGGACCTGGGGAAGCGCCGGAATGTCGGGATGCCTAGGTGGCGCAACAACTTTTCCCAACGTCATCCGTACGCGGTGAGTGGCTCCGTCATCCAGCAGCTTGATGCGAGTAGTGCCGGTGGGCAGCAACTCGTCGTCCAACCTGGTCTCCACCACGCCGCGACTGCAAGCTCCGGGGTTCTCGACAAGGATCTCGTAACGCGCCGATCGGTAGCGGAACACGAGTTCGAAGCGAGGCCAGCCTTCAGGTATACACGGGTTGAGCAGGAAATGATCGCCGCGCTGCGCAAAGCCCAGGATGCTTTCGATTCCCGCCCGGTACAGCCAGCCCGCTGAACCGGTGTACCAGGTCCAACCGCCCCGGCCGATATGTGGGGTTACCGAATAGACATCGGCAGCCACTGCGTACGGTTCGACCTTGTAGCGTCGCAAGTCGGTGCGGGTGCTGGTCCGGTTGATCGGATTCAGGAGCGAGAAGAGCTGCTGTGCTTTCTCGCCTTCGCCCAGTCTCGCGAAAGCGATGACCGACCAGGCGGCGGCGTGAGTGTATTGACCACCGTTCTCGCGCAGGCCGGGTGGGTAGCCCTTGATGTAGCCAGGGTCGAGAGCGGTCCGATCGAACGGCGGCGTGAACAGCAGGGCGAGTCCGTCGTCGTGACGGATCAGTTGATCCTCCACTGCAGTCATGGATTGAGCGGCGCGAACTGGATCCGCTGCGCCCGAGATCACGCTCCAGGACTGCGCAATCGAATCGATACGGCATTCGTCGCTGCCCGCCGAGCCGAAGGCAGTGCCATCGTCGAAGTAGCCTCGCCGATACCAGCCGCCGTCCCAGCCATCGCGCTCCAACGATTCGCGTAGTACAGCGGCGTGGGCGATCCAGCGAGCACTACGAGTCGTCTCGTTACGTGCCGTGGCTACTGTTGCGAACGCGCATAGCGTGGTGTGCAGGAACCATCCCAGCCAGACGCTTTCGCCACGACCCCCCGCACCGACGCGGTTCATACCGTCGTTCCAGTCGCCACCACCGATCAAGGGCAAGCCGTGTGCGCCCAGTGCGAGACTATCGTCGAGTCCACGCGCGCAGTGTTCGAAGAAGCTGGCGCTGTCTTCGGAGATCGCCGGCTGAAAATAGGCATCGTGCTGGCTCGCCTCCAGCGGCGGACCCTCGATGAAAGGAACTTGGGCATCGAGAATGTCCCGCTCGCCAGTCGTGTCCAGGTAGTGCACGGCCGCGTAAGCCAGCCAGATGCGATCGTCGGAGATATGCGTCCGTACGCCTTGGCCGCCGGGCGGCAGCCACCAATGCTGAACATCGCCTTCACGAAATTGTCGACCCGCTGCGCGTAACAGATGTTCGCGCGTAATCGCCGGCTTCGACGTCACGATCGCCATGCCGTCCTGCAACTGGTCCCGGAATCCGTACGCGCCGCTGGCCTGGTAGAAAGCGGACCGCGCCCAGATACGGCACACGAGCGTCTGATAGAGCATCCAGCGGTTCAGCATGATGTCCATCGAACGATCCGGCGTACTGACCTGGAGCGTGCCGAGCACTTCGTCCCACTGATCGGTGACGGCTTGCAGGACGGCATCGAGATCGGCGGAGCGATAGCGGTTCACCAGCGACTGTGCGTCGCTCGCCGAGGCCGCCTGGCCGAGAAAGAACACGATCTCAGTACTCTCGCCCGGTTCGAGCGTGATGGAAGTCAGCAATGCGCAGCACGGGTCGAGCGCTGCGCCCACGCGTCCGGACATAGGTATTCGCCTGCTCAGGGCAGCAGGCTGATCGAGCCGTCCATGGCGTCCGAGGAATTCACATCGGTCGCCGGTCCACTCGCGCTGCGCTCCACCGAGATCCGCAAACGCTACGCGTGCGCCGAAGCCGGTGCTCCACGAATTGGTGGCGAACATCGCACCGGTCTGAGGATCGATTTGCGTGATGACGAATGGCGCGGATGCGCCGCGTGCCGTGCCCAGCACCCATTCGACATAGGCCGTCACCGAGAGCCGGCGCCGACGTTGCGAGTCGTTGCGAAGCTTCAGTCGCGAAATCTTGATCGAGTCCAGCACCGGCACGTAGACCAGCAGTTCGAGTCCAATGTCATGCGCGGCATGTTCGAACCGACTGTAGCCCTGTCCATGATGGATGCGATAAGGACTGGTTGCGTTGCGCATCGGTGCGGCGGTCGGACCCCACAACTCGCCCGTGTCGTCGTCGCGAACGTAGAGCACTTCGCCGGGACGGTCGGTGACCGGATCGTTGGACCACTGGGTGATCTGGTTCTCGCGGCTGTTGACGGACCACGTGTAGCCGCTGCCCTCGACGGCGACCTGGCAGCCGAAATGTGGATTCGCGATCACGTTGATCCAGGGCGCCGGCGTCGACTGTCCAGGTTCCAGGATCGTTCGGTACTCACGGCCGTCCGCAACGAAGCCGCCCAGCCCGTTGAAGAATTCGACGGCGACGGGAGTTTCCGCGCTGATGGGGATTTCCGAATGCACGCGCGTCCGAATAGCCTCCGTCTGAACTTTACGGGCGACCGTGCGGCGTTCGAGTTGATCGCACAGTGTCCCTCTTGCACCGATAAACATTGCGCGTGCAACAGCCGACAGCACATCGCGCGTATCTGCGGGAATCGTATCCGTTCGCAGCACGAAGATGGATCCGGTGGCCGAGCCCCTGGCGTTACCGATGACTAGCGGCGGTCGTGCGCGACTGGTACGGGCTATCGTCTCCAATGCAATCTGCAGATCCTGTTCATAGGAAGCGGTGCGCTCGTTCAATATCACCAGGTCGACGGCGAGCCGTTTGAGCTGCCAGTACTCATGCGCCCGCAGCAACTCTCGGGCGATGGCGAGGTCCTCGATGCCATCGATTCGCAGCAGCACGATGGGTAGATCGCCGGAAATACCTTGCGCCCACAAGACCGCGCGAGTGGCCCTGCCTCGCTCGATAGCAGCTGAAGAGGGACGCATGGAGGAATCCGCATAGAGCACGTGTCCCGCGAGTCGCTGGAAAGTATTGGCCTCTTCCGCGGTGACGCTGAGGTGATGCAGTTGAACCTGTGCTTGCGTCCACGCAAGCATCGCAGCGCGCGCGAAGGAATTGGCGTCGTTGTGCTTGTCGAAAAGATCCAGCACGTTCGACCGTGACGCAGCGGCGCCTGTCCAGAACGAAAGGCGCACGGTCCCGCCCGCCGGCACATGGACACGATGTCGCAAGGCGAAGATGGGATCGAGCACGGTGCCGACGGTATTGGAGAGGCGTCGGCCATCCATGACGGCGATGGGTTCGTGCAGCTCGCGTCCGCGTCCGAGAAACAGGGCGCGATCGGTTTCATACTCGGGCGGTTGCAGCTCTTTGCCTTCGACGACGCAGTGATGGGCCAGCCAGATCTCCGCTTCGTTCGGTGCACGTCGACGTCGCGTTGCCAGCAACACGCCGACCTTGGCGACGTACTCAGTCTGGACGAACATTTTCGAGAATGCCTGGTGCGCTGTATCGGCGGCAGGCGGAGCAAGGACGAGTTCGCAATAGGACGTGACATCGATGTCGCGGGCGGACTCACCGGCGTTGCTGATCGAAACACGCCGGACTTCGACGTCGTCTTCGGGCGAAACGACGATCTCCATCACGGTGGTGAGCGTGGCATCGGTGCGGCTGAACTCCGCTCGATCTTCCTTGAACGTGACTTCATAACTGTCGGGCTCGGCGCCGCTCGGTTGGAAGCCCGCCGACCAGACCTGGGTACTGTCCACGTCACGCAGGAAAATATAGCTGCCTGCATCGTCGCGCGTGGTGTCTTCGTGCCAGCGCGTCACGCCAATGTCACCCCAGCGGCTGTAGCCTGAACCCGCGTCGGTAAGCATGACGGTGTAGTGACCATTCGACAGCAAGTGCGTCTGCGGCGTCGGATAGTGGGCACTGCGCAGGCGGCGAACTTCCGGTTGATCGCTGCTGAGCCGTGCCGAGGACTTGACCTCTTCGGCTCGTGGATGGGCGACCGGAACGTCGCGTGGCGTACGTTCCTGCAGCAGGAGCTCCGTGGCTTGCACGCTCGGCTCCGCATGAAATCGTTCGCGCATGCGGCCGTCGAACAGCACGTTGGCGATGGCCACGATGGTCATGCCTTGATGATGTGCCATGAAGGCCCGCACGATGGCGAACTCGGTGCCTTCGGGCAGGCGCGATCGCGTGTAGTCGAGGGCTTCGTAGAAACCGAACTGGCCCAAGGCGCCGAGCGCTGCGAGTCGCTCGAAGTTGCGCGTTGCCGCGTGCGGATCGACCATCGCTGCGAGTCCCGTGGCATAAGGTGCGATCACGAGGTTTTCGCCCAAGCCGCGTTTGAGGCCCAGCCCCGGCACACCGAAGCTCGAATACTGATAGGTGAATTCCAGATCGCGGGCGCTGTACGCCGATTCCGATATGCCCCATGGCACATTGCGCGACACGCCGTAGCTGATCTGCCGACGCACGATCAGGCGGCTGGTCTGTTCGATCAGGCTGCCCGCCGGTGCTCGCATGACGAGAGACGGCATCAGGTATTCGAACATCGATCCGGACCAGGAGATCAGCGCCGCGCCGGAGCCGATCGCTGTTACCGCGCGCCCCAAGCGGAACCAGTGGCGAGCCGGCACATCGTTCTTTGCAATGGCAAACAGGCTGGACAGGCGCGCTTCCGATGCGAGCAGATCGTAGCAACTTGGATCCAAGGTCCCATCCGACGGACGATAGCCGATGGACAGCAGCCGGCGATCCGGCTCCAGCAGCATGTCGAACTCCATCGCCAATGCCATCGCTCGTGCGTCCGTTTCGATGTTCCGCAGGCGCATGCTCAGTGCTTGCACCTCGATGCCAGGCGTACAGAACTCATCGCACCAGCTGTCGATGGCGCGTTGCGTCGCTTCGGCCCAGAACAACATTTCGGCATGGGCTGGATCGTCCTGCTCATTGGCCAGTGCACGTGCGCTGTCCGCAAGCGTCGCTGCGTGAGCAACGAGAACTTCTAGATGCGAGCCACGCTCGCCGTCCGTGCAATTCACACGCAGCGCGGTGCCAATGATGTCGAGGAGACTCTGCAACTGATGCTGTGTGGTGACCTGAGAGCGTTTCGCATCCGGCAGTTCGCGGAGGGAGCTACGCATGAGTTGGATCGCATCGTCTATGCCTGCAATGCGTGCGGCAGTATCGATGGGAGCGTCAAGCCACTCTCGGCACGCGTTGGCCACCGCAATGAGATGCGCCGCGAGGTTGCCGCTGTCCACGGACGAGATATACGGCGGTTCGAGCGGACGCAGATCGCGAGTGTCGTACCAGTTGTAGAAGTGTCCGCGCAGTCGCTGCAGCCGGTGCATGGTCGCGAGCGTCTGTTCGAGTCGTTCGACGACGTCGCGTGTTCCCGTCCAACCGAAGTCGCGTGCGCTGACTGCGCACAGCAAGTAAAGGCCGATGTTGGTCGGAGAAGTGCGATGTGCCGTCACCGGTTGCGGCTGCTCCTGGTAGTTGTCGGGGGGTAACCAGTGATCCTCGCTGGTGACGAAGTTCTCGAAGTAGCGCCAGGTGCGGCGTGCAATCGATCGCAACGCATTGCTATCGGCAGCGGCAACGGGCAGCCGGCCCGCAACCAGTGGCGATATGCTGATGTATTGCGCGATGGCGGGCGCCGCGATCCAAAGGATCACAAACGGCAGTGCGATCAGCCACGCCTCGCGCCCCGCGTAAGCAACCACGATCACGGCGATGCCGGCGATTGCAACGCTCGCGCTCATGCGGCGATACATGCCTGCCAATCCGAGTCGCGAACGCAGTTGCGCTTGCGCTGCCGTGACCCATTCGAGCAGATAGCGTCGGCTCACGGCGAGGCGAAACAGGGTGCGACCGATGGCATCGATCATCAGCCATGCCTGGTGCGCCAGAAACGCGATGGCCAGAACGGTCTGTGCCGCCGCCATCTGAATATCTTCTCCGAGCACGTGCACGTGACTGCGCGTGACGATGCCGCGGCGAGGCAGGATTGCTGAAAATACCGGCAGCAGCGTGGGCAGGGCGATAGTCGCGAGGACGAACGTCGTCCACACCAGAGCAGCGTCGAGTTGCAGCTGCCATCCGGCGAGCAAGGCGACGATGCAGCTCGGGGCGGATAGCGTACGGCGCAGATTGTCGAGCATCTTCCACAAGCCGATCAGTGGCAGCGAACTGCCACGTCGCTGCAGATTCCGGTCGGCAGCATCGCGCCTGCCGAGAATCCACGGCAGTAGCTGCCAGTCGCCTCGCGCCCAACGGTGGTTGCGTGCTGCGGCGACGTCGTATCGCGATGGAAATTCCTCCACGACCTCGATATCCGATACCAGTCCAGCGCGAGCAAACGTTCCTTCGAACAGGTCGTGACTCAGCAACGAGCCTTCGGGCACACGATCCGCCAGTGCCGCCTCGAACGCGTCGATATCGTAGATGCCCTTGCCGGCGTACGAGCCCTCGCCGAAGAGATCCTGGTACACGTCGGAGACGGCATCATCGTACGGATCGATGCCGGTCATGCTGGAGAAGATGCGCTGGAACGCCGATCCCTCACGGCCCGTGGGCAGCGAGGGCGTTACGCGTGGCTGGAGCACGGCGTAACCTTCGACGACTCGTCCGCGGGCGGCATCGAAGCGCGGTTCGTTGAGAGGGTGCGCCATCTTGCCGACGAGACGTCGGACAGCTTCGCGCGGTAGACGCGTGTCGGCATCGAGTGTGACGATATAGCGAACGCCACCAGGGACGTCACGCGGATCGACGTTGACGAATGTCGTATCGGTGGCGCCTCGCAGCAGGCGATTCAGCTCGTGGAGCTTGCCGCGCTTGCGTTCCCAGCCCATCCATTGTTGCTGGCCTTCGCTCCACACACGCCGTCGTTGGAATAGGTGAAAACGGGCGCCGTCCGGCGCAGGGTTCAATCGATTCAATCGCGCAATGCCTGCCGAGGCGAAACCAAGCAGTGCGGCGTCGTTGTCGCAGGTTTCGGTCGCGGCATCGATCCAGTCCGACAGCAGCGCAAAGTGGATGTCCCCGTCGTCAGAAGCCAGGTAATGCACTTCGAGCTGCTCGATCTGCGACTCGATGGAGGCGGGTGTCGTCAGCAGCGTGGGGACGACTACCATGGTTCGCAGATGCGCAGGCACGCCGTCGCGCAGGGCCAATGCGGGAAGCATGGTCGCACCGAAGCCGCGCGTTACTGCCCGATTCACCAAGGCGACCGCGACATCGATCGCAGGAATCAGCCCGAGGAATGCGAGCACGGCGCGATGCCAGCCCACTACGCCGTGTGCACCCAGCAGCCATAGCGGCAGCGACAGGATGGCTGCCGCTACCATGAACACCACTCCGATATAACCGCTGGGTCCGAGCGATTCATTGAAGCGATCGAGCCACAGATGCAGCGGCGCACGGTAGCCGACGGCCTGCTCCAGTGCGCGGCGTCCACGGCCGAGCAAGTGATAGCCCGGATCCTTGCCGCGCACAGGGACTTCACTGCGTCGTGCTGCGTCGATGACTATCTTCGCGATCGCGAGTTCCGTGTGAGACGAACTGCGCGACAGCTTCTCGATGGCGCTGCGATACAGATTGCGAGTGGGGAAATCCAGGTTCGCAAACTCGCTGCCGGCACGCAGTTCAGCGTCGACCAGGCTCGTGTCCTCGAAGAACTCCGGCCAGTTCACATCCGAGATCAAGCGCATGCTGGTGATGATGTTGCGCACCGTGACATTCATCGCGCCCTGGCTGTGATGCTCGTCGCGGACCATTTCATCCGGTGTCGTGCCCTTGGCAGCGAGCAGGTCTTCCAGCCACAGCAGTGCGGGCGTGACTCGCGGATCCTGGTCCCTGAGGCGCTTGACGAGTTGCACGACGTAGGAGGCATTCAACGGCGCGTCGGAGTCATGACGACGCAGCAGCGCATGCGGATCCGCCGTCCGTTCGTTGACGCCAAGCAGACGATCTGCGGCCTCATCCGCTTGCTCGCGGGCGATGCGGCTGCTGACGATGCGTTCCGCGGCGCGACGCAGGTTCTCCACCAGCACGATCCGCAGAGTAATGGCTATGGCCCACAGTTCGCCGATGGTGAGCGGTTGCACCTGCTGGTAAGACCGTACGAAGCGTCGCAACGCTTGCGCGTCGAAACGGCTGTCGCTATGGGCAACGCAGGCCCAGGCCATGCCGAATACGCGCGGATAGCCGATAAAAGGGCCGCTGGCGAGTTTAGGCAACTGCCGATAGAAGCTGGCAGGCAGATCGCTCTGGACCGTGCGGATCTGCTCTTCGACGAGATGATAGTTGTCTATCAGCCATTCCGCGGCCGGCGTAATGGCTGCGCCTTCGCCTACTGCCGCGGCGATGGCTCGGTAGGCGTTGCGTAGTACAGCTTCGTTCTGCGTCAGTCGCGCGTTCAACGACAGTCGAGCCGGCGGATGGGCCGTCACGCTCTGCGCTTCCGCGAGACTCGTGGCGTGTTGCTCCAGTCGTTCCACGCTGAACAGCTCGTCGCGGATGATCGCGTCGTTGTCCCAGGGCGCTGTGTTCCAAGGCAGTAGCGGCGATCCGAAGCCGACGAGACGGCGTAGCAGTGAATTCAATGGGACAGGCTCCTGACACAGCGAAGGTGCAAGCCTGTTGCACGAAGGTGAAGGGAAGAGAGGACGGGCGTGAGTGCTACGGCTCCCTGGTTTGAGGAGCAGGCTGCGTCGGAACGTCAGGCCGGGGCTGCGCGTCTGCCCGAGTTCGCTCCAGCTGCGTCCGGTGACAAGCCGGCTGAGCATGGCGCTAGCCAGCCCGCGTGTCGGTGCGGAACCCAACATAGAGCGTCGAAAGCCGGCGAACGGCTGCCAGCACCGGAAACGACGCTATGCGGCCCGGCGATTGGGGCCCAGTGTCAGTTCGTAGGTTCGGTTGGCCTGCACATAGCAAGGACAGGACGCTGCCTGCAGGCCGGCGCCATTGAGGATAGCGATTTCCCCGCGGCTGTAGCGGATGAGGCCGCGTTCGAGCAACGCGCCGGCGGCTCGGGTAATACCAACGCGTCGCACGCCCAGCATGTACGCCAGGAATTCATGCGTCAGATGAAACTCGTCGGAGTGAGCGCGATCGCGCGTCAGCAGTAACCAGCGAGCCAAGCGTGCCTCGATGAGGTGGTAGTGCGTGCAGGCGGCCGTTTGTGCGAGCTGAGTCGTCAGGACATGGATATAGCGGTCCAGGCGTTGCCGCAGCAGCGTGTCGAGTCGGATCTCCTTTTGGAAGGCCGCGGCGGTCATTCTCAAAGACGTGCCGGCGCCTTGTACCAAGGCGTGGTGCGGCGTGGTGTTCACTCCGAGCACCAGCGATATGCCCAACATGCCTTCGTCGCCGACGATCCCGATCTCCAGCCGACACCCATCCTCGAGTGTGGCCACCAGCGAAATGAAACCGCTGACGGGAAAATATACGTGGCGAATGCGGTCGCCTCCTTCGCAGAGAATGTCGCCAAAGCCCAGTTCGACCTGATCGCAAGCGGCGAGAAAGCGCCGGCGGTTGCGGTCGGGCAGTGACGCCAGCAGGCGGTTCTCCGGGCCGGCGCTTCGCTGCGGTTTCATTGCGTCCGTGGTGAATTCGCGAGAGCCGGGGTCGAGGCCGCGACGTGCGGGCGACCAAGTCGCGTGTGTGATGCGCATTCCATGACGAGTCAATATACGCAGGCGGAGCGTCAGTCTATGTGCGCTTGCGTACATCCATGGAAGAGAGTCCGCGGGTGTGAACTCCGCCATCGCGACCGAGCCGGGTAATCAGGAAGCGGGATCCGGCAGCAGGCGGTCGCATTCTTTCTTCACCACCGCATAGCACTCGCAGGTGCGCAGTTCCAGGCCGGCGCGATCCAGCACGGTAATGCGGCCGCGGCTGTACTGGATCAATCCCGCTTTCTGCAATTTGCCTGCTGCATCCGTCACGCCTTCGCGACGCACACCGAGCATGTTCGCAATGAGTTCCTGGGTCATCACCAGCTGATTGGACGTCAGGCGATCGAGGCTCAGGAGCAGCCAGCGGCACAGTTGCTGGTCGAGCGAATGATGGCGATTGCAGACGGCGGTTTGCGCCATCTGCGTCAGCAGGGACTGCGTGTAACGCAGTAGCAGGTGCTGCATGGCCCCGGCCCTGGTGAATTCTTCCTTGAGCAGCTGCCCCGTCAAACGGTAAGCATGGCCTGCGCTCTGCACGACTGCGCGACTGGGAGTGGTCTCGCCACCCATGAAGAGCGAAACCCCGATCACGCCCTCGTTGCCGACGACGGCGATCTCGGCGGATGCGCCGTCAGCCATCACGTACAGCAACGAGACGATCGAGTCGGTCGGGAAATAGACGTGACGCAGCACGATCCCGGACTCGTACAGGGCTTCGCCCAGCGACAGCGTCACCGGCGTCAGATGCGGACGCAGACGCTCGAAATCCGCCGCTGGCAAGGCTGCGAGCAGATGGTTTTTTCTCGGCTCGGGGAGCGTCGGCATCGGGGATTTCGGATCTCGGCTGCGTGTGCGGTAGCGCACAGAGGCTACGCCCAAGGCCGCACGTAAGCCAGCGCTGCACCCGCTGACGCAGGAACCGAGCCGCAAGTGAATCGCGACTTATTTCTCTCGCGGGGCCGGTTCGCGAGCCGCTGGTGTGTTCGGGCTGCGCTCGATGATGCTCTTTTCGATTTCCTTCACCGCATCGAGTTTCTGCTGCGCGTCGGCGAGTTCGCGGCGCAGACGGGCGGTTTCTTCGAGCTGCGCCTGGGTCCGTTTGTCGGCGGCGGCTTGCGTGCGATTGCGTGCATCGATCGTCTCGAGGAGCCGGCGATTCTCGGCAGCCAGCCGCAGGTGCTCGCTGGTCTCATACAGCAACACGGATGCGAGCGTGCGTTCCGATGCGCTCATGCGCTCCGGATTGGCCAGCAGCGTTTCGAGCAGCCGCTTGCCTTCGGGAAGTCTTGCAGCGGGGTGGCCCGGAGTGACCAGCGCAGCCGCATAACGCAGCGTATTCGTCGTCGTGGGCGAGCGCGTGTAGTCGCGTTCGACCTCGTAGAAGATATCTGCCTGGCGGCCCGGGTCGCTCGTCGCCAGGCCGTTCATGGTTTCCAGGTAGGTGCGCGGGGTGTCCTCAATGGAGGTATTGACGACGATGGGCTTTTCCTGGGGACGCGGTGTCTCGAACGCCGCGCACCCCGCAAGCAAAGCGCTCACACACAGAGCGACGACTGCCGCGCAGAGAATTCTGGCGCTGCTCGTGTCGAAGCCGTCGCGGGATGTGGGTAGCGGCCATGGCATACCCTGCGGATTCTACAGTCCGTAGTGCCCGATCACGAAGGGCTGTCTGCGGCATGTTACGTAATCGACACGGTCGCAGTCTTGTCCCTTCCCCGGTCGCTCCCGCGATTCCTGTTGGTCACTGGGGAAGGCGGATGGCGGCATCTTAAATGCCGAGGTCCGAGGACGAACACCGAACTCCTGCAACGTATTGTTGTTAGGCCCGCGCCCGCTTCACTCCAATCGTCTAGGTTCAGTACTTCGCGGACATCCCGACAGCGGCGCTGCGGTCCGGCGCTTCCGCCGTAGTTGCGTAGGCATTGAGGACCTCTGATGCCAGGGCCACCAGGTACTCCGCACAGTATTCGTAAGCGTCGTTTCTCACGGTGATCGAGATAGTCAGCGAGCCGTGCTTCACGAACGTCCGCAGTTCGCCTTTCTCCGGATCCAACGATTCGCGTTCGATCGTGGCATTCGCAACGGGACGCATGACATTGCGCAGTTCACGAAGCAGTTCTTGAGGCGGCGAGCCGGGAGCCAGCGAAGGAATCGAGACAGCGCCAGCATCGAAGTCCAGTACGAATCGATAGGCGCGATGGCGATGCCAGTGAATGCGATGCGTGATGAGTCCAACACGCGCTTTGCCCAGTTCGATGTGTTCGACGGCGTGCCGTAACAACAGCCGCGCCAGCGTGCGATTCAGACGCTGCGTGAGCGTCGTGCGATACGTTCGAGTATCGCTGCTGGATCCAACTGTCGATTCCAGCTGCGCGGTGTGACGCGCTGGTCCCGGAAACACACACGGAACGGATGACAAGTAGCAACCTCCGATGTTCGTGGATTTTCGCTTTCTTGGAGTTTAGGAAAATATTTCGCGATAATAAACCTCGAATCACATATAAAAAAATTTATTTTTGGCGGGTGGAATAAAAATCTGAATGAAATATTCTTGCCCGGAATGAATGGCTCGAGCGTGGGGGAATGTCAGCCGGAAGCCGTCTGCGGCGGTTTGACGTGTTCGAGCGTGCGGTCGTAGCGCTCCCGAACGATCTGCACATGCAGCCATTGCTCGCAGTAGGTGACGCAGGGCAGGGTGAGCAGCTGCGACAGCATCTTGTTGAAGTCGCGCAGCGAATTGAAACTCAGCGTGGCGATGAGGTCGTAGCGGCCCACGGTACGCGCCATGAACTCCAGGCCCTGTTCTGCGCGCAGCAGCTTGATGACGGCAGTCACATCGCCGTGAGCGTTGATGCCGATGCCGAACAGCAGGTCGTCGGTCATGTCCGAGCGCTGCTTGATCGCGCCGATCTGCATGACGCCCGATTCCAGCAGCCGTTGGACTCGTGTGCGGCAGCCGCTCAGGGATAGGCCGACCTTCTGCGCGATATCGGCGTAACTCGCGCGGCCATCCTGCTGTAACAGCGTGATGATGGCGACATCGATGTCGTCGAAGTTGTAAGTGAAGGTCTCCGGTTCCTCGCCGAGAAAGAAGCTGCTGAGCACGCGTTCGTACAGCAGTACCTGGACCTCGACGACGCCTTCGAGCGCTCGGATCATGGCCACCTGCTGGCCGAGTTCGTTCATGTTGGCCAGGCCGGTCTCGACCACGATCTGGTAGGCGCCCGCGGCCACCGTGATGAAAAACAGCGAGTCGAGCTTATCGAGCGCGGTGACGATGGGTCGCGTGTCGCCGCTGACCTTGATCGAGAGGTGCGCTTCGACGGTGAGCCCCAGCACCCGAGGATGCGGGGCCGCGATGACCCGTAATTCCCCTGACTGGATCAGCGGATTGACACGGCTCGCCACGTAGTCGCGGGTCGTGTCCAGTTCGCGTGCAATGTCGGAGTAGGAAATGCGTCCGTGGCGACGCAGGATGGCAATGATTTTTTTGGTCAGTTGATCCATGTACTGGAATGGTTTGTCTGGTGCCCGCTGACACTATCGCGAGGAAGAGCGGCGAGAACAAGAGTGGCGTGATGCCGAATCAGGCTGTTGGCCGGGTGACATGCTTGACCTCCAGGTAGGCATCGAGGCCCCATGGCCCGAGTTCGCGGCCGATGCCGCTGCGCTTGAAGCCGCCCCAGGAGGTTTCCGGGAAGACCACCTGCAGGGTATTGATCCAGATATGCCCTGCATCCAGCGCTCGCGCCACGCGCTCCGCCCGTTCCGGATCGCGGCACACGATACTGGCCGCGAGCCCGAAATCGCTGTCGTTGGCCAGTTCGATGGCTTCCGCTTCGGTTGCGAACGTGCGTACGCACAGGACCGGTCCGAAGATTTCTTCGCGCCACAGGCTGCTGTCCGTGGGGACGTCGACGAAAATGGTCGGTTCCAGGAAGTAGCCACGGTCGAAGCCCGCGGGGCGCTTGCCGCCCGTCAGCAGCCGGAGCCCCTCCGCCTGGCCGCGTTCGATGTAGCCCAGTACGGTACGCAATTGTGCTGCACTGGTAAGCGGTCCCATTGCCACGCCCGCAGCGAAGGCGTCGCCCAGCTTCAGGGCTTCGGTGGCGCTCTTGAGCCGCGCCAGTAAGGGCTGGGCAATGCTTTCGTGGACCAGCAGGCGCGAGGTCGCCGAACACATCTGGCCGCAATTGAAGAAAATGCCGCCGAGAATCGATTCGACGGCCCCGTCCAGGTCGGCGTCCTCGAACACCAGGATGGGCGATTTGCCGCCCAGTTCCAGGCTGACGGATTTGATCTGGCGGGCTGCGCTGTGCATCACCAACTCGCCTACGCGGTTGCTGCCGGTGAAGGAAACCTTGTCGATGCCGGGGTGATCGGCGATGGCGCTACCGACGGCGGCGCCGCTGCCATTGAGGATATTCAGCACTCCGCGAGGCAATCCCACGCCCTGCGCAATGCCGCCGAGTTCCAGCTCCACCAGAGGCGTGATTTCCGATGGCTTGAGCACGATGGTGCAGCCCGCTGCTAGCGCGGGAGCCACTTTCCAGGCCGACGTGACGAATGGGAAATTCCAGGGAACGATCAGGCCTGCCACGCCCGCGGGTTCGAGCCGTGTCGAGGATTTGAATCCCTCTGTTGCCAAGGCAACAGGGGCGTTCTGGCGCCGATCGAGCTGTTCCGCCAGCGTCGCATAATATTCGTAAGTCGCGGCGGCATCGCTGATGTCCAGCCGGGCTTCGGCCAGCGGCTTGCCGTTATTGCGGGACGAAAGCGTGGCCAGTTCCTCGTCGCGGGACCGGATGGCCCTTGCGATGGCACGCAGATAGACGGCGCGTTGAGAGCCCGATGTCGTGCGCCATTGTTTGAAGGCAGTGCGAGCGGCTCGTACGGCCCGGTCTACGTCCTGGCTGCTGCCGGCCGCAACGTTTGCGATCCGTTCTTCAGTGGCTGGATCGATCACCGGCAAGGTCGCGGGCACTAGCGGGGCGGCCCAGCGGCCGTCGATGAAAAGCTGGTCGTACATAGATCTCTCGTCAGCTCGCCCGCTGCACAAAATCCGCATTTTCGAGCACTTCGATCACGGTCGGCTGCTGCGCTTGCACTGCCTCGTTCAACAGTTCGTGCAGGTGATCGAAGCTCGAGGCTCGCGCGGCTTCGCATCCGAAACCGGCGGCCAGCGTGAGAAAGTCCGGTGTATAGATATCGACACCGATCGGCGCGATCGATCGGTTCTGCATGTAGCGCTTGATCTCACCGTAGCCGTGGTTGTTCCACAGCAGGACGATGATGGGAGTCTTGGCTTCCACTGCCGATGCCAGCTCCGGGAGAGTGAACTGAATGCCGCCATCGCCGATCAGCGCCACGACCGGTCGGCGCGGTGCTGCGAGCTTGGCTCCAATCGCGGCGGGCAATCCATATCCCAGCGTTCCATAGCCTGTCGAGGAGTTGAACCAGGAACGCGGACGCAGAGCTTCGAACAGGTGATTGCCCGAGTACACCGGTTGAGTGGAATCGCCCGCGATGATGACGTCGGGAAGCGCATCCTGAATCACTTCGAGCACGCGCCGCTGGCCCAGCCAGCCTGCTGGCCACTGCGCTTCGAGCTGTGCCCGCACTTCAGCGGCGCGTTGCTTTCCGAGGCTGTTCGAGGAATACGCAGCGTTGCTTCCCAACTGGTCCAGCAGGGCGCGCATTGCCTTGCCTGCGTCGCTGAGAATCGCCAGGTCCGCAGGAAAATTACCGTTCAGCTGCGTCGGGTCGATGTCGATGCGGATCAGCGTGCTGTCGATGCGGAAATTGCCATCGAACACCACGTCGTAGTCGGTCTCGCCCAGTTCCGTGCCGATGGCGAGCACCACGTCTGACCGCAACACCAGCTCTCGTACCGGCGCCAGCGATTGATTGGAGCCCAACGATAACGGATGGCCCACGGGCAGGATGCCCTTGGCATTGATGGTGTAGGCGGCAGGTGCATCGAGTGCCTCCACCAGTGCAACCGCTTCGGCAGTCGCATCGCACGCGCCGCCGCCGAAGAGTACGAGTGGACGCTTCGCTGCCCGCAACAATTTCACTGCGTGGGAAATCGCTTCCGAGCAAGGGGCCGGCTTGCTGGGCAACGCTCCGAGCTTGCGTTTCACGTGGTCGGCGGGCGCGGTGATCACGTCGATCGGAATCTCGATGTGCACAGGACGCGGTCGGGCGCTGCCGAAAATCGCGAAGGCTCGCGATAGCACCGCCGGCAGATCGTCCGGGCGCATCAATGTATGACTGAACGCCGTCACTCCCGAGGTCAATTCGCGTTGCGACGGCAGTTCATGCAGGCGTCCGCCGCCCATGCCGAGCTGTGCCACCTGGTTGACGCTCGATACGACCAGCATGGGAATGGAGTCGGCGTACGCCTGGCCCATGGCGGTCATGATGTTGGTCATGCCCGGGCCGGTGATGATGAAGCACACGCCCGGTTTGCCGCTCACACGCGCATAGCCGTCTGCCATGAAACCAGCGCCCTGTTCGTGACGCGGCGTGATGTGCCTGATCTGCGTGACCGGCAGCCCGCGATACAACTCGACCGTATGCACGCCGGGAATGCCGAACACCGTGTCGACACCCAGTTCTTCCAGCAACTGGACCAGCAGCTCTCCGCAGGTGAGCATAGTTTTCCTTCGAGGTCGGCTCTACGTCAGGCGTTTCTACGGCCGACCGAGGGACTGAATACCATGAGGCTCAGGATCTCGAACAGCATCTGTGCACCTGCCTGCGCGGTATTGGTGGTCGTATCGTACTGAGGCGCGACTTCGACGACATCGCCGCCAACCACGTTCAGGCCTTTGAGCCCGTGCAGGATGTGCAGTGCTTCGCGGGTGGTCAGTCCGCCGATCTCCGGCGTGCCGGTGCCCGGAGCGAATGCCGGATCCAGCCCGTCGACGTCGAAGGTGACATAGACAGGGCCGTTGCCCACGACTTCGCGAGCCTTGGCGATCACGCCTTCGCACCCCATGCGGGTGAAGTCTTCGATATGGATCACCGTCATGCCGGCATCGCGCGAGAACTCCCAGAGATATTCGGAGGAACCGCGAATGCCGATCTGGATGGTGCGGCGGGGATCGAGCACGCCGTCCAGCACGGCGTTGCGGAACGGCCCGCCATGATGGAACTTGGTGCCATCGTACTCGCCGCCGGTATCGCAATGAGCATCGATATGGATCAGGCCGACCGGCTCGGCGCTTCCGAACGCTTTCAGGATGGGATGCGTGATCGAGTGATCGCCGCCCACGGCAAGCGGCGCCACGCCGGCTTTGACGATGCGCGTAAAGAACTCTTCGATGTCCTGGTGGCAGCCGTCGAGCGAAAAGCGGCTGCGGAACGGCACGTCGCCGATGTCCGCAACTTTCAGGTCGCCCACCGGCAGGCAGTCGAGCTTGTGATTGTAGGGTCCGATGCGTTCGATCGTCCGCAAAGCGCGTGGGCCGAAGCGAGCGCCGGTACGATTGCTCACGCCAAGGTCCATCGGTACGCCGACGATCGCAACCTGTAGTCCGCCGAGGTCCGCCGTGTCGGCGGCGTTCGGCATATAGGGCGCACCCAGGAACGTAGAAAAGCCGGAGTACGGCGCACTGCGCGTGCCTTCGGAATTGAACAGGCGATCCACCACGCGTCGGAATCTAGGATCGAACGTTTGATCGTCCTGATTGCCGCTGTACTTGGCGCGAAGCCGTTTCAGGTCGTCGTGATCCATGATGGTTACCCCTCCTCAGCAACTCGCTCGCTACGCTGCGGCGAGATTCTCTCGATCGTTGTGCTGTTCGTCGTGAAGTGCGCTGTCACGTCGCCTTCTCACGCCACTTCAGAAGATGCGCCGGCGTTGTCCAGCGCCGTCGGGCGCGAGAACAGGCTGACGACGACGAAGCTGAACAGGCCTGCCGCCAGGCTGTAGTAAATCGGCGTGTTGGCATCGATGCCGTCCTTGGCCATGAACGCGAGTGCAAACACGCAGCCCAGGATCATGCTGGTCATCGCGCCGGCGGGCGTGGCGCGTTTCCAGAATATGGCGCCCATGAGCGGGATCAGCATGCCGCCCACCAGCAGGTTGTAAGCGAGGGTCAGTGCGCTCAGAACGTCATCGACCACGAGTGCGACCAGCAGCACGATGATTCCCGTGAGCAGCGTGCACATGCGATTCATGGTGAGGCCGGAAGGCCTGCCGCCGCGAACGATCGGCAACAGGTCTTCGGTGAGCGTGCTCGACGCCGCGAGCAGACCGGCGCTGGCGGTCGACATCATCGCGGCCATGGCGGCGGTGATCACCAGGCTGCGAATGCCATCGGGCAAAGCGAATTTGATGATGGAGGCGAACGCATTGTTGGCGTTGTCCAGGTCGGGCAGCAGCACCTTGGCGCACATGCCGATGAGAGCCGTCGCGAGTCCATAGATCACGCAGTAGACACCCGCCGCCGTGCCTGCATATCGAGCGACGTCCGGATTGCGTGCGGTGAAGACCCGCTGCCAGATGTCCTGGCCGATGAGCACGCCGAATGTGTAGATCAGCACATAGGTAACGATGGTGTCGGTGCCGATCGTAGTGAAGTTGAAGGCGCTTGCCGGCAGCTTTGCGACCAGCTCATCCCAACCGCCGACCCGGTGCAGCGCGATGGGAAGCAGCAGGAGCAGCAGGCCCACGGTCTTGATCACGAACTGCACGACATCGGTCAGCGTGAGCGCCCACATGCCGCCGATCGTCGAATACACCACGATCAAGCCGCCGCTCAGCAGCACCGCGGTCCAGAAAGGAACGTGCAGGAACACTTGCATGACGGTGCTGATGCCGAGAGTGGACACCACGCCGATCATCAATGCGTAAGCGAACATGATCACGCCGCTCACCTGGCGCGTGATCGGGTTGTAGCGCCGCTCCAGCACCTGCGTCACGGTGAAGATGCGCAGCTTGATGAGCGGCTTGGCGAGTACGAGATTGAGAATGATGATGCCGGCGCCGATGGTGGCGCAGAGCCAGAAGCCGGAAATGCCGTGCACGTAGCCGAGCCTGACGGTGCCGATGGTCGAGGCCCCACCGAGAACCGTAGCGGCCATGGTGCTCATATACATGCCGGGTCCCAAGTTGCGGCCCGCGACCAGGAAATCTTCAGGATCCTTGGAGCGGCGCATGCCGAACCAGCCCAGGGCGAGCATTCCCAAGCCGTACAGCACCATGACCGATATATCCAACGCCATACCTGTCTCCAGACGTCTCGCTATCCAAGCATTGTTGCGCTCGCAGCCGCAGTCGTTGCATTTTCGGCCGCTTCTGCATGCACTGCGAGCTTGCATCACGATCCGACGCTACACACTCGATCCGCAATCGCAGTCACTAAATTTCCATTTCGCGACGGCCCGGAAGCCGCGTCGCTTCTCGATCTTCACGTTGCCTTGACCAGGCAACAGCCACCTGCCCCAAAAAAGTCCGCGGTTTTGCGACTCTGCACCGTGCGATGGCAAGTCGGGCAAACCCTGGCAACTCTATTGCAATTTGTTTTGCCAAGCCTAGCATATCTGCAGATTCGCTATTTATTAGGTTTTTTTTCTCGTGAATTAGCGACGGAAAAGTCATTCTGCCGCATGTTGGAAAATAGTCTGGGGAGGCGATAATGCTGAGGTCTGGCCGCGATTTTGCGATCGATGAATCCACACCGCGCGCATCGGGAATCGCGCGCGTTTTGAAATCCGGGCGCCGCACGTTCGGTGCTTCTGCACTTGCAGGAACCGGTGCGCTAACTCTTCTGACGGTCATGATGGGCTCTGCCCATGCCGATGATGCTCAGAGTGATGACGCCAGTACGGCACTCAGCGAAGTGGTCGTCACCGGCAGCCGCATCGCTCGCGACGGTTTCGAAGCGCCCACGCCGTTGCAGGTCGTGGGTATCGAGCAGGTCCAGCAACAGGCAACGCCGAACCTGATCGACTTCCTTACCACCGTTCCGGCGTTCTCCGGCAACTACACCCCGCAGAACAGCACGCAGAATGTCAGCAGCGGAACGGCCGGTACTTCTGCGGTCAACCTGCGTAACCTCGGCACCACCCGCACGTTGGTGCTCGTCGACGGCCAGCGCTCAGTGGCATCGACCATCACCGGCCTGGTGGACATCAATACCATCCCGTCGCAGCTGATCGAACGCGTCGAGGTAGTAACGGGCGGCGCCTCGGCGGCCTACGGTTCGGACGCAGTCAGCGGCGTCGTCAACTTCATCCTCGACAAGAAGTTCACCGGCTTCAAGGCCGATGCCGGCGGCGGTCTCACCGACTACGGCGACAACAAGAACGGCAAGTTCAGCGTGACCATGGGCAGCGGCTTCGCGGACGAGCGCGGCCATATCATCATCAGCGGCGAGCACAAGCAGCAGGATGGCGTGCTCACTGGTGACCGGCCGTGGAATCTGCAAGGTTGGCAGATCGTCAACAACCCGGCCTATGCCGCCGGCAACGGCCAGCCGCAGCGATTGCTCCTGGATCGCATCGCGGCGGCGAATGCGACGCCGGGTGGCATTATCAACGGTGTCAACGTGCGTAACCCGACGACTGGCGCGACTTCGCTCAACACAGGACTGGCGGGCATCGCCTTCGGCCAGGGCGGCTCGCCGTACCTGTTCAACTACGGCACGCGCGTCTCCTCCGGTGCCGCCATGCAGGGTGGCGATTGGGAGACTTCCTCGCTGCACCTGGTCGGCCAGTCGATCGAGCCGGCCAATCGCTCGGACAACGTGTTCCTGCGCGCGAGTTTCGACGTCCTGGACAATCTCCAGGTCTACGTGCAGTCCAACTGGTACGAGAACAGCAACCAGTCGCACGCCTATCCGAACGAATATTTCGGCGGCTTGTCGGTGCCGCTCACCAATGCGTACATCCCGGCGTCGGTTCTTTCCAGGCTACCGGCCAATGCCACCTCGCTTTCCATGGGCACGTCGAATGCGGACATGGGCACGGTCACGATCGATACCGGCCGCAATCTGCTGCGCAATCTCATCGGCGTGAACGGCGAGTTCGATGCGTTCAGCAAGAGCTGGAGCTGGGATGCGTACTACCAGAACGGCGTGTCGAAGAGTTCGGAGAACGCTTTCAATTCGCTGAACATCACCAACTTCACCCAGGCCCTGGATTCGGTGGTCGATCCCACTACCGGCGCCGTCGTCTGCCGCAGCCGGACCAACGGCTGCGTCCCGTACAACCCGTTCGGCATCGGCGTGAACTCGCAGGCTGCGTTGGATTTCGTCGTCGGTCGTGCGCATCGCGCGCAGCGCTTTGAGGAAACCGATTTCGGCGCCAACCTGCGCGGTAGCCCCTTCGACGATTGGGCCGGTCCGATTTCCATCGCTGTGGGCGCCGAACACCGCAAAGAAGAAGCCAGCGGTAGCTCGACCGCGCTGGACCAGCAGCGCGTGTTTTTCGCCGGCAACTATATTCCGACGTTCGGCGAGTACGACGTGACCGAAGGCTACCTGGAAACCGTCGTGCCCTTGCTCAAGGACGTGCCGTTCGCGCAGACGCTGGATTTCAACGGCGCCGTGCGCTTCACGGATTACAGCACTTCGGGATCGGTGACGACCTGGAAGGCCGGCGCTACCTGGCGTCCAATCCAGGATGTGCTGGTCCGTGGCGTGCGGTCCCGTGACATCCGTGCTCCCAACCTGAGCGAGTTGTACAACGCCGGTTCTCGCGTCAACAACCAGATCGTAGACAACTCAACCGGCATTCAGTATCAGTACGAAGGCACCACCAGCGGCAATCCGGCCCTGGATCCGGAAGAAGGCGACTCGACCGATTTCGGCATCGTGTATCAGCCGTTCTGGGCTCCCGGCCTGAGCCTGTCGGTGGACTACTGGGATATCGACCTGAAGGATGCGATCAGCACTGTCAACGCCCAGCAGATCGTGGACGCCTGTACCGTGAAGGGTAATCAGGCGCTCTGCGCGGCTATCAACAACGGCGCGCCACTGTCGAACAGCCTCCCGGGCGGGGCTCGCAACCACATCGACCTGGTGCCGTTCAACCTGGCCAAGATGCAGGTGCGCGGTATCGACTTCGAAACCAGCTATCGGTTGGCGATGTCGGAGGTCATGTCGTCCATGAACGGTGCCTTGAACTTCCACGCTCAGGCGACGCACTTCAAGAAGAACTACACGAACAACACGCTGACGCCGCCCACGGACAATGTCGGCCAGAACACCACCGGCGGTTCGCCCGACTGGCGCTGGACTGCCTCGATCGGCTACGCGCTCGATCCGTTCAGCGCCACGATCAGTGCACGTGGCGTGAGCTCGGGCGTGTACGGGGTGAACTTCGTCGAATGTACTTCGGGCTGCCCGGTGTCGACCACGGACTATCCGACGATCAACAACAACCACATCGCCGGTGCGACGTTCTTCGATCTGTCCTTCACGTACAGTTTCCCGGTAAGCGATTCGGGCACGCTGCAGACGTACGTCAACATCCGCAACCTCGCCAACAAGGATCCGGTGATCGTCGCCGGCGGTCCGTCGGGCCTGCCGTACGACACGGTGACCACGAATCCGTCGAACTACGATTCGTTGGGTCGGGTGTATTTCGCGGGCGTGCGCGTGAAATTATAGAAAACGGCCTCATCCCTATCCCTTCCCCCGGTCGCTCCCGCGGGATTCCCGTTGGTCACGGGGGAAGCCGGATGGGGGCTCCGCCTGCCGATTTTCGAGTGAAGGGTTTTTGGACGACGGATGACGATGCAATGGCGCATCGTCTCACTGCAGGACTCATCATGAAATATTTCTTCCGGCGTTCGCTCGCTCCCGTTGGCATGGTCTGCAGTCTTGCTTTCGCCGTTACTGCACTCGCTGCCGAACCGGGCGCAAGACCGCCCAAGGATCCTCGTTCTGCCGGCGGCGGCAACTGCGCGAAGAACACATATAACTGCATCGACACGCCCAATCCGCTGCCGCATTTCGACAGCGTCTGGCTCGAAGAGCTGACCTGGATGGATGTTCGCGACGCCATGAACGCGGGCGCGAAGACCATCATCCTTCCGACCGGCGGCGTGGAGCCGAACGGTCCCTGGCTCGCGCTGGGTAAACACGATTACGTTCTGAAATCGACCTGCGAAGCGATCGCTCGCAAGCTGGGCAATGCGCTGTGTGCACCGATCATTCCTTTCGTTCCCGAAGGCGACATCGCAACGCGCAGCGGCCACATGGATACCGTCGGAACCATCACCGTGCGGGAAGAAATCTACGAAGGCATCGTCACCGACGTCGCCCGCAGCATGAAGCATCACGGCTTCGAGTACATCGTCCTGATCAGCGACAACGGCGGGCCGATGGGCGCCGGCATGAAGTCGGTGGCGGAACAACTCAACAAGGAATGGGGCGCCACCAATGTGCTCTACATCCCCGAGTACTACCAGAGTTGGGAAGGCGCGGACGCCATCATGCTCGAGAAGGGAATCAACAAGGAAGGCGTGCGCGATGGCCTGCACGACGATTCTTCGAGCACGACGATCATGATGGTCACCGATCCCGCCACGGTGCGCTGGCAGCAACGCGTCAAGGCCGGCAAAGCGACCATCGATGGCGTATCGATCGCCAACCGCAAGCAGGCCATTCAATGGGGTAAGGATCTCGTCGACTATCGCGCAACCGTAACGGTCGATGCGATCCGCAAAGCCATCGAAGCCCAGAATAAAGACCAGAGTAAAAACCAGAGTAAAGACCAGAGCAAAGCACAGTAGCCGGCGGCGCCGGGAGCGATGCGAATGAACGCCACTTCATCCATCCAGGTCGACAATGAGCGCGTAATCGTTACGCAGTGGCGCTTTGCGCCCGGCGCTGAGACCGGCCATCGAGCTGAAATGAGCGCGCCAGGCAGCCCACTGCGCGCCTCGCGCGATGGTAAGGTCACGAGCCGGAATCCTGTTGCAATTTGTTGTATACGGACTACCATGGATGCAATATTTATGTATTCATGGTCAGAATAGACACAGATTGTTTTTTCACCCGACAAGTCTTTGTCAAATTCAGAACCGAGTTGTTGTGGAATGAGCGGCGGACGAAACGACCCCATGAATCATCTCGCGACTAAAGCCGCAGCGCCGCGTTTTCGCTCTTTCCAAGGCCAGTTCCGGCGTTCGGCCGTGGCCCTGCTGGCCACCGCGGCTGTCGCAGTAGCAGGCTGTTCGGGCACCGGCGAACCTGAAAAAAGCAGCTCGCCGCTGCGCGTGCGATTGATGACGGGCAAACAGTATTCGACGACCCTTGCCTATCTCTTCGGCAACGACATCAGCGATGCCGTGCCGGCGCCGATGCCGCAGCTCACCCGCACCGACGGCTTGCTTGCGATGGGCGCTTCGTCCGTCGGCGTCACGGCGGATCAGTTGCAGCAACTGCAGCAGGCTGCCACGTTCGTTGCGGCGAAGGTCGTCGACGAGCAGCATCGCGATTTCCTGATTCCGTGCAAGCCGGCGGATGAGAAAGCAGCCGACGCTGCCTGCGCGACACAGTTCATCAAGCAGACCGGTCGCCTCTGGTATCGCAAGACGCTGGACGATGCCAAGGTCGCGCGGCTCGTGAAAGACGCGGGAGCCGCTGCCGATCAGCTGAAAGATTTCTACGCCGGCCTGGCGAGCGCGCTTGAGGGCATGCTCGTCAGTCCCGAAGCGTTGTTCATCGTGGATGCGGCCGAGCCCGATCCCGAACACCAGGGCCAGCGCCG
>Ga0065707_10081853_pt1 | contig 33687 bp, 23 predicted proteins | sample SwiRhicommuniRL3_FD_59094 | JGI IMG/M metagenome (GOLD analysis project Ga0065707, IMG submission 59094) | Switchgrass rhizosphere bacterial communities from Rose Lake, Michigan, USA - RL3 v2 (version 2) | ecosystem: Host-associated > Plants > Roots > Rhizosphere > Soil | place: East Lansing...
GATTGGCAGCACGGCGTGCTGGTCGGCGCCTCTGTCGCTTCCGAAACCACTGCCGCTGCGGTGGGTCAGGCCGGCGTGGTCCGCCGCGATCCCATGGCAATGCTGCCTTTCTGCGGTTACAACTTTGCCGACTATTGGAACCACTGGCTGAGTGTGGGCGCCAAGCTCACCAAACCGCCGCGCGTGTTTCATGTCAACTGGTTCCGCCGCAACGCGGAAGGCAAGTTCCTGTGGCCGGGCTTCGGCGAGAATTTGCGCGTGCTCGCATGGATGCTGCAACGCTACGCCGGTAAAGGCGGAGCGCAGTCAACCCCTATCGGCAACGTGCCGCGGCCGGAAGATTTGAATACGCAGGGTTTGGATATTGCGCCGCAGGCGCTGAAGGCCTTGTTGTCCGTCGACGCCACGCTGTGGAAGAAAGAAGTGGGCGACATCCGCACCTTTCTCCAGCAGTTCGGCCCCCGGCTGCCCGTGACGCTACCGGCCGAATTGAAAAAGACCGCGGACGCGCTCGCTTAGACCGTCTCAAGGCAGTCGCCAGGTCACTCCTAGCAGAAAGAAGCGCGGCAGCCACGTGGAAACCTGCCGCGTCAGGAAGGGAGAACCCGTGGAGTCGAGCAGGCTGTAGCTCACGCAGCAGGGGTTGTAGCGGCCGGTAGCGTTGTCCACCTCGGCAAATACTTCGAGCTGTCCTTTACGCAGCTCATACGACCACGCCGCACGCAGATCGAGCGAAAGATAGTCCCCCCAGTGCGCGGCATTGCGCGGCGCAAGCTCAACGATCGCATCGTCTCCCGCGCTCAGCTGCAGGGCATTGCGACGCCAACCGCTATGCCAGTTGAGATTTCCCGAGAATTGCCAGGGCGCGTGCGTCCAGCCGAGACCTGTGGCGACAGAATGTTTTTGGTCCCAGGACCGCAACGCGCTGTGGTCGGCGAATCGGTCGGTGGCTTCCGCCCAGCTGTAACTCGTCCACGCCGACCAGCGGTCGGCGAACGACCAGCGGCTACTCAATTCCGCGCCGTAAACGCGTGAGCTCTGCGGCGCCACCCGCACACGATCCGCTTCCAGCTCGGGCAACAGAGCCAATGGATCGAACAGATTCTCAAAATCGGGACGAGGGTGGCGCACGCGTTTGTCGAAAGCTTCCACGCGTATGCGCGGACCGTGGGCAAACGCCCGCTCCATGCTCAATACCGTCTGGGTTGCGCGTTGCGCTGGATGGAATAGCGGCTCGCCGTCCTGCACTTGCAGCTCATCCGGCCTCTCGGTTTGGGCAGTGCGGCCCCAGCTCAGCCTAAAATCAGTTGCGGCATCGTAACGATATTGCACACTCAAACGCGGCGAGACTTGATCGTCGCGAAATACTCCATAGCGTTGCACGTCCCAACGTAGGCCTGCATCGAGCGTCACACGCGGTGCAATCGATATGAGCGTGGAGGCGTAAGCTGCGTAAGCGTCGCCCCTTGCATTGAAATCGTAACTCCGCGCGAACGCCGTGGGCCGCCCCAAAATCGACGCCAGCGCCGGCTCGAAGCTCGCGGCGCTGGCGTAGTCATATGCCGCGTCGAAGCTCTGCCACTCGACTCCGCTGTTGAATCGCAGGCCTTCGTTGAGCCGGGCGTTCGCTTCCACGCGAGCGGTGGTAGTGCCGAAATGGCGCGCATCGTCCAGCACACCGCTTGAGCTGCCCGGACGCTCCAGCTCGCCCTTGCGATTTGTACGTCTCTCTGTGCGCGACAGGACGAGGCGCAACTCGCTCGCGTCGCTGGGGGCGATGGTCAATGCCGCCCATCCGGTCGCATCGCGTGAAACGAGGTTTGCGCGTTCCTCGCCGGAGCCGATATTGGCGTCGGCGGAGTCCTCGAGCATTAACCAGCCGAGTGCGATAGAGGTGCGGTCGTTGAGCTCGAGTTGCACGCGCCCGAGCGCGTCCAGAAAGTCCGGCTGCGCTTCCTCACGCTCGAGAGCGTCTGCAATCGCTTCGATATTGCTGCGGCGGACCGAAGCAAGCCACTGCACCGGCCAGGATTCGAGGCGGCCCTGAGTGAGAAAACTCGAGTAGAGGAAGCTTGCGGCGAGCTCGTGATGATTCGAGCCTTCCCATACGCGCGGCTGAATATCCAACACGCCCGAGAGGCGGTTGCCAAAGCGTGCGGGGAATACACCGCTAAAAAACTCCAGGGTGGACACGGCGCGAGGGTCCAGCATGCCGAACAGGCCCTGCGCGTCCTTGAAATGGAAAGGCTCATAAAGCGGCACGCCGTCGAAGAACACCGCCAGCTCATCGGTGCGTCCACCGCGCACATAAGAGCGCGCGGAAAGCGCATTCGCGGCCGTTCCCGGAAAATAGCGCGTGGCGCGTAATGTGTCCTCCGTGAGACCGGGCCGCGCGTTGAGCTCGTCACGTGTCAGGTCGGCCGTCGGCGCGCTTTCTGCCCGTGATCGATTCACCTGATAGCGACTCGCATAGACATTGACCTGATAGAGGGGGAGCTGCGCTTCACTAGCGTTCGCGGCCGTGGGCGACGGTTGTCGATCCAATTGCACCACAGCAAACAGCTGGGGCCGGATCGCTTCAAGGCCAAGTCCGTAAGGCGCGAGGATGCGCCGCGCGATTTCCTGCGGCGAGCCGGCGCCTGGTTCGACGCCGATCACAAACGAAGAATCGACGAGTGCCGAGCTGAAGATAAGCGGCAAGCCCGCGTTGCGCAGCTCTTCGAGCGCGGTCGCCAGCGGCTGCCCCTTTTCAACAGCTCGCGCGGGCCCCAGCACCCAAAACATGAGGATGGCGGTGACACACACGACCCGCCGGCCAACGCAATGCATGGCGGCATGCTAACACGCGAGCCCGGTCCGATTGATTTCGACCCAAGCGCGCGTCTCACTCGATGTGATCCACAAACGTAACTTTTGGTGGCGTACTATCGAACCGCCTCCGCGCGTGCTCGATACACGCAGGCATAACCGATGCGCCCGGGGCCGTTCAATGAACTACTGGAGAGATCAGGCTTGAAGCGCGAGGTGGCCAATGAATCCGAGCTCTTGCGGCACATGCTGGCGGGCGACGAGCGGGCATTCAACGCCTTCTTCGAAAGCCACTTTGCGCGCCTCTATCGGTTTGCATTGCCGCGGGTCAATGGCGAAACGGAAGCTGCCCGCGAGGTCGTGCAGGCGACGCTCGGCAAGGCGATGCGCAAGCTTGCGGACTATCGTGGCGAGGCGGCGCTCTTCACCTGGCTCTGCCAGATCTGCCGGCGCGAGGTCGTGGACTATCTACGCGCGCAACACCGTTACAAGGATCGGGTGGTGCTCATCGACGACCAGCCCGAGTTGCGCGCCGCCATCGAAGCTATTGAAGCGCCTGAAGAATACGACCTCGTAAAAAGTCATGGCCGCGCCGAAACCGGACGCCTGGTCAAAGCCGTGCTGGATCGTTTGCCCGCGCGCTATGGCGATGCGCTGGAATGGAAGTATGTCGAAGGCCGGTCCGTGGAGGAGATCGGAGAGCAATTGGGCATTGGACACACCGCAGCGCAGTCTCTGCTCGCGCGCGCGCGGCTTGCATTTCGCGAAGCATTGGAGCAGGTTTTCGGCGCGGCCGCCGAAGATATCGCGACTTCTCTGGAGTCGTGAAGGGGGCGCCATGAACAATGAAGATATAGAAGAATCCAGTATAGAGCGTGTGCTGCGTGCGGCAGGCGGGCGCGATCAGCCCTCTGAATCGCTCGAGCGGCATGTGCGTGCCGCGGTATATGCCGAGTGGCGTGCAACGGTTGCGCGGCGCCGATGGCGGCGGAGCGGCGCATGGTTTGCGGCCGCCGCGAGCGTCGCTATCGCGGCATTCGGATTGTGGGTGAACCGGCCCCCAGTTGAATCATCCCGCGATAATGTAGCCCGTGTCAGCCGTGTGATAGGAACCGTAGGCTCGCGCGAGCATTCATGGACACTCGCGAACGTGTGGCGGCGTTGGAAGCCCGTCGACGCGCAACAGCCGCTGACTGCCGGTGACGATGTGATGACAGGCCGCAATGGACGCGCGGCGCTGGCATTAGTCGACGGAAGCTCCCTGCGGCTGGATCGCGATACGCGGGTTGCATTGTTGGATTCGGAGCATGTCGAGTTATTGAAAGGCGCTGTGTACGTGGACGCAGGCACAGCGCCCTCCGGCTCTCATGCATTGCGTATCGACACGCCGGCGGGCGCCGTGCGGCATCTCGGCACGCAGTATGAAGTGCGCTTATTGAATACCGGCGTGCGCATTCGGGTGCGGGAAGGCCGAGTTGAATTGCGCACTCCTCCGGCAGAGGCCGCACGCGTGCATGCGGGCGAACAATTGATAGTGGCGCCGAGCGGCGCTCATCAACGCGCGGCTATTGGCCCCAGCGGCATGGAGTGGGCCTGGGTTATGGACGCCGCACCCCAGTTCGATATGGAAGGCCGATCGCTGCGTGATTTCATGGCCTGGGTCGGGCGCGAGCTAGGGCAGGAAATCGTATTCAGCAGTCAAGAGAGCGAGGCAGAGGCGGAGCGTTCCATGTTACACGGGTCCGTCAGTGCGCTGGCTCCGGCTGAGGCGCTTCAAGCCGTGCTGTCCACCACGCGGCTGCACAGTCGCCAGCAAGACGGGCGGATTCTGATCGAGTTGAATTAGCGGCCATCTTTTCATCCAGATCCTCCCGTCACTTCAATGTAGCCCCGCATGCAGTGCAATAATTGTGGCAACCTGGACTCGATCACGAGACAGCCGTAGTCCAAAGAGACTATTCTCCGCGCCTTAATACCCACTCTGTCAGCGAAGGACAAGCTTATGCGCATCCTGTTTGGAATCGTTTCTATCGTCATAGCGGGCGTGAGCCTTGGCGCAAATTGCAGCATCGACCTCAAAGGCAACGACCAGATGAAATTCGAGGAGCAGTCGGTCACCGTGGCGGCGTCCTGCAAGACCATTACCGTCAACCTGACGCACGTCGGCAAGCTGCCGGCCCAGGCGATGGGACACAACGTGGTCATCGCGCCCACGAACGCCATGCAGGCCATCGCGACGGACGGGATGAAGGCCGGGCTCGCGCAAAATTACGTCTCCCCCACCGACGCACGCGTCATCGCACACACCAAAGTGATCGGCGGCGGCGAAAAGACGGCAACTTCTTTCCCAGGCTCCAAATTGAAAGCCGGCGGTGCGTACAGTTTCTTCTGCTCGTTTCCCGGGCATGTGGCGCTCATGAAGGGGCAGCTCATCGTCCAATAGTACTTTGATTTGCACCATACGATTCTCCTGAGGGGACAGGTCATTCTTGTCCCCTGCGACCTTGCCAGGCCCTCAGCGTTTCATCTTTCGCACCATCGCTCGAAGAATCACCGCGCGCAGTTTCTTTTCGAGTAAAACAGTGTCGCCCCGCACTTCCGCATTGGTCAGCCGGATGAAGGCGATACCTCGCTTGTCTGGCGTGTGTGGGTAGTCCTCTGAGACATGTCGCTCGCTAAAATCCTTTGCATATTCGGACGAATATGTATATAAAACTGTGAATTTCTATACACAAAGACCCTAATCTGCACAGGGAATGGCCCAAATCGATCCACTTTCTGCACTGTCGGCGTCCCGCTTCGACCGCCCGGATGTCCTGAAGCGCCTAGCCGCTGCGAGCCGAGCCCTGGCCGAATTCAAGGGCGTGGCGGCCTCCATGCCCAACCAGGGCATCCTCATCAGCACGCTCGGGCTGCAGGAGGCAAAGGATAGCTCCGCAATCGAGAACATCGTAACAACGCACGATGAACTGTTTCGAGACGCCGCTTTCCCTGAGAACGGGGGAAGTGCCTCTACCAAGGAAGTTGCACGGTATCGTCAGGCGTTGCGCGTCGGTTTCGAAGCAGTGAAGAGCTCGGGCCTGCTCACCAACAACCACATTCTGCGCATCCAGTCCGAGCTCGAACAGAACACAGCGGGCTTTCGAAAACTGCACGGCACGGCATTAAAGACGAGTGATGGCCAGGTCGTATACACGCCGCCGCAAGACCCGGCGGTGATTAACGAACTGATGTCCGAGCTGGAGAGATTCGTCAACGAGGACGAGCGATTCAGCGCCGATCCGTTGATCAAGATGGCGTTGATTCATCACCAGTTCGAAAGCATTCATCCTTTCTACGACGGGAACGGACGGACTGGTCGGATCATCAACGTCCTCTATCTCGTGAAAGAGAGCCTGCTCGACATTCCCGTTCTCTATTTGAGCCGGCACATCGTCCGCACTAAGTCGGATTACTACCGGCTACTACAGGAAGTTCGGGAGCGCGACGCATGGGAGGAATGGGTTCTCTACATGCTCACGGCGATCGAGAAGGTCGCGCATGAAGCCGTCGGAACCATCCAGGCCATCAAGGCGCTCCTGCTCGACTACAAGCATCGGATTCGCGAACGTTACCGGTTCTACAGCCAGGACCTGATCAACAACCTGTTCTCGCATCCCTACACCAAGATTGAGTTCATCCAGACCGATTTGAATGTGTCTCGTCTCACAGCGACGAAGTATCTGGAGGCGCTGACGGCGGACGGCTTTTTGCAGAAGCGGAAGATCGGCCGCTCTAACTATTACATCAACGTGCCGCTTTACGGAATCCTCACCGGAGATGCGGAAGAACAGCGAACGGTGCCCGGGCGGTGAACAACACCGATAACCGAGAAACCGGGCGACTCGTTGCCAGACGGAAGACAGACGAATGCCCTTGACCCTTTCCCAGCGCGAGCGACACCCGGTCCCGGCAACAACCAGCGAAAGTTATTTAGTCTCCATGGACCAAGCTCAACTCAACTGGCTCACCAACTTCATCTGGAACATCGCTGACGATGTCCTGCGCGATGTTTATGTCCGCGGCAAATACCGCGATGTCATCCTGCCGATGACGGTCCTCCGCCGCCTCGACGCGGTGCTTGAGCCCACAAAACAGGCCGTGCTAGAGATGGACGCCGCCCTCGACAAGGCTGGCATCACCAACAAGGACTACGCCCTCCGTGCCGCCTCAGGCCAGGCGTTTTACAACACCTCACCCTTCCTCCTGCGCGACTTGAGGTCCCGTGCAACGCAACAGAAACTTAAGGACGACTTCGAAGCCTACCTCGACGGCTATTCGAAGAACGTGCAAGACATCCTGACGAATTTCGCCTTTCGCAACCAGATTCCAAAACTCGTCAAAGCCGACGCACTCGGCCTGCTCATCGAGAAGTTCCTCGACAAGGACGTAAACCTCAGCCCTCGTCCAGTCGGCGACCTGCCCGGGTTGGACAACCACTCGATGGGCACAGTGTTCGAGGAACTCGTTCGTCGCTTCAACGAGGAGAACAACGAAGCAGCTGGCGAGCACTGGACTCCGCGCGATGCCGTCCGTTTGATGGCAAACCTCATGTTCCTCCCCGTGGCGGACAAGATTGAGAGCGGTACCTACCTGCTCTACGACTGCGCCTGCGGGACTGGTGGCATGCTGACAGTCGCAGAGGAGACGTTGCAAAAAATCGGCAAGGAGCACGGGAAGCAGGTCTCCACTCACCTCTACGGCCAGGAGATCAGTGACGAGACTTACGCCATCTGTAAAGCCGACATGCTGCTCAAGTCCGAAGGCGACAATGACGCGGCCGACAACATCGTCGGCGGCTCGGAATTCTCGACGATCTCCAACGACCAGTTCCGCTCCCGCGAATTCGATTTCATGCTCGCTAATCCGCCGTATGGCAAGAGCTGGAAGAGCGATCTCGAACGCATGGGCGGCAAGGCGGGAATCAAAGACCCACGCTTCTTAATCACCCACGCCGACGATCCGGAATACTCCCTTCTCACCCGCAGCAGCGACGGCCAGATGCTCTTCTTGGCCAACATGATCAGTAAGATGAAGCACGGCACGCCGCTCGGCAGTCGCATCGCCGAAGTGCACAATGGCTCATCGCTGTTCACGGGCGACGCGGGTCAGGGCGAAAGCAACATCCGCCGCTGGATCATCGAGAACGACTGGCTGGAGGCCATCGTCGCGTTGCCCCTGAGCATGTTCTACAACACCGGCATCGCCACGTACGTCTGGGTGCTCACCAACCGCAAGCCCGACCACCGTAAGGGCAAAGTCCAGCTCATTGACGCCACTCAGTGGTTCCGCCCGCTGCGCAAAAATATGGGCAAGAAGAACTGCGAACTCAGCGCCGACGACATTCAGCGCATCTGCGACGCCTTCCTGAAGTTCGAGGAAACGCCGCAATCGAAGATTTTTCCCAACTCTGCCTTCGGCTACTGGAAGGTCAAGGTCGAGCGCCCACTCCGCCTGCAGAGCCAGCTTACACTACCGCGCATCGAGACTTTGCGATTCGCCTCCGGCGACGAAGACATCCGCGCTTCCCTCTATGAACAGCTCGGCGACGCACTTTTCGAGGACTTCGTCTCTGTCCGCAAGAAACTGGAAAAGCTCGTCAACGACTGGGGCTCAGGCGACAACGACACCGAAGGCGATGACGGCGACGCCGACACTGCCAAAAAGGGGCTGCCCGAAAAGAAAAAGAGGAAACTCCTCGATGCCTCCACGTGGCAGCGCGACGCCGAGCTCGTCGCAGTCGCCACCGCGCTGCGCGATGAACTCGGTGGCGACCTCTTCCCAGATCACAATGTCTTCCTAGAGCAGGTGGACGACGCGCTGAAGAAACAGAAACTCAAGCCCAATGCCTCCGACCTGAAACTCATCGTCAACGCGGTGAGCCGGCGTGATGAATCCGCTCCGCCCGTGCGGAAAAAGGCTCACAAACCTGGCAAGGCCCAGACTGACTCGCTGCGCGGTCTGTACGAGGAGAAGATCGATGGCAAACTTTGCGTCGTCGAATATGAGCCCGACAGCGAGCTGCGCGACTTCGAGCAAATCCCTCTGCTTGAGCCAGGAGGAATCGAGGGCTTTATCCGCCGCGAAGTGCTGCCCTACATGCCCGATGCCTGGATCGTCGAGGCTGACATGAAGATTGGCTACGAGATCAGCTTTACTCGCCACTTTTACCAGCCGCCCAAACTCCGCACCCTTGCCGAGATCAGCGCCGATATTCGCAAGCTAGAGGAGGAAACGGAAGGCCTCCTGACCGAGATCATCAAAGGGGCGATCGAGTGAAAAAGATTGACGGCAAAGGACGCTTAATCGGCGAGCGGCCCGATGGCGAGAAATACTCCATCGACAACAATATCCGGAACCCGGCACGTGTGAACGAGGAAGCGGCAGCATGATCGAAGGAAGCATGCCTTACCCAGATTACAAAGAGTCAGATCAGCAATGGCTCGGACAGATTCCGTCGGATTGGTCACTGCTCCCGAACCGTGCTCTGTTTGATGAAGTGAAAGAGCGGGATTGTCCTAATGAAGAGATGCTATCCGTCACTATCACTCGGGGAGTCATTCGGCAGCAGGCGCTATTGTCTGACACCACTAAGAGGGACAGTTCCAACATTAACAAGTCAGCGTATAAACTGGTTCAGCCGGGCGATATCGCCTACAACAAGATGCGGGCGTGGCAAGGCGCCCTAGGAGCGTCGTACTTTCGCGGTATCGTCAGTCCGGCCTACGTCGTGATGCGTGCGAGAGCCGGCGTGTTACCGTGGTTCTATCATCACCTCTATCGCACGCCCTCGTTTGCGAAGGAGGCCGAGCGTTGGTCCTACGGGATTACGTCCGACATGTGGAGCCTGCGCCCCGAGCACTTCAAGCTCATCTACTCCGTACAACCGTCCCTAGACGAGCAAGCTGCCATCGTGCGGTTTTTGGATCATGCGAATGGGAAGATCGAGAGGTTCATCCGGGCGAAGCGGAAGTTGATCGGGCTGCTCAACGAACAAAAGCAGGCCATAATTCACCGCACCGTCACCCGTGGCCTCAATCCGCAGGTCTCCCTCAAATCCTCTGATATCCCCTGGCTCGGCGATATCCCGAAACATTGGGAGATACTTAGGGCGAAGTTTCTGTTTCGCTCAACTACCAGACGAGACATCAAGAAAGACGACCCGAAATTGTCGGTGACTCAGCGACGTGGCATTGTGCCGACAAATGAAATGGAGGAGAACTCAACTCAGGCGCGGAGCTATGAGCACTTCCAAGTGTGCCATCCGAATGACTTGGTTTTGAACAAATACAAAGCGCACTTAGGTGTATTTTGCTGCGCGCATCAACGTGGGCTGATTACTCCCAATTACACTGTCTTTCGTCCGATCCGAGAACTCCACACATCATTCTTTGATTTGCTCTTCCACACGGCGCTCTACAGAGCAACCTTTTCACGTATCGTTTACGGTGTGACGGAGGGAATGAGCCCACTCTACACGCAGGACTTCTACCAAGTCCCTGTTGTATTTCCCCCGGCATCCGAGCAGCAAGAGATTCTCAATCAACTGGAGGTGCAAACCCGTCAGCAGAGCGCCGTCATTGCACGAACGGAGCGAGAAATTGCGCTAATGCAGGAATACCGGACGCGCCTGACGGCGGACGTCGTGACCGGCAAGCTGGACGTCCGCACCGCCGCCGCCAAGTTGTCGGAGATTGGACCGGAAGACCCTTCCGCCGGCGAGACCCGAGCCAATAACGAATCCGACACGGAGGAAGCCGATGAGTGATCGCCCCGCCATCCCTCTCGAAATCCAGCGCGAACTCCTTTTTGAGTGCCGCTATCGCTGCGCCTGCGATTGCGAACCGGTGTCGCTCGAAAAAGCGCACATCATCGCGTGGTGCGAGACCAAGGACCACAGCGCCGCCAATCTGGTCGTGCTCTGCGCCAACTGCCACACCCGCTCGCATACAGAGAAGTGGCCCGAATCTCAGCTTCGTCGCTTCAAGCAGAGTCCTTGCGCCCTGGAGCGTGACCGTCTGCCGCCGATGTCCCCGCAGCAGAAGCTGATGGTGGATTTCGTCATTGCGGTCAATGTGGACGTGATGACCGACAAGGAACGACAGCGCTTCGCCATGATGGCGGCTGCGTACGTTGGCGTGGCGTATCGCGAACTGTCAGTCATCGCGGTGGCGCCCAGCAACAGCTCCTTAGTGCGTTTGGAAATGCCTCGCAGCGCTGCCGAAAAGCTGATTCAAGGCTTTCAGGCCCAAGACCCCCGACTTGCTTCGTTCCTTGCTGAGTTCGCGCAGCCCGTTGTCGAGCGCCACCAAGCGTTGCCGAGTACCTCCGAGTCCGACAATGAGAGCTTTGGCCCCACTCGTGGGATTAAGCTGGTGGAGACCGCCCGCCCAACTCCCGCCGAGAAGCCGCCCGTCACCAACGTGAAAGAGGAGGGTTTGGAGTCCCTCATCGTCAACGCGATGACCAGCTTCGGCTGGATCGCGGGCACGAACGCCGACTACGACCGCGAGTATGCGGTGGATTTGAAACAACTGACCGAGTTTCTGGAGAAGACCCAGAAGGAAACGGCGGCGGAACTCCAGTTGCGCACCGATGGGCCGGCGCGGCGCAAATTTCTCGCGCAATTGCAGGGCGAGATCACGCGCCGCGGCACCATCGACGTCATGCGCAAGGGCGTGAGTCACGGGAAGCACCATGTGGATTTCTACTACGCCATACCTTCCCCGGAGAACAAGGAGGCGGTGCTGCGTCACGCCGCCAACCGGTTCAGCATCACGCGCCAACTCCTCTACAGCCGTGAGGAGACCAAGCGTGCGCTCGACCTCGCGCTTTTCATCAACGGGCTGCCCGTCGCCACCTTCGAGCTGAAGAACAGCTTGACCAAGCAGACGGTCGAGGACGCCGTCGAGCAATACAAGCGCGACCGCGATCCGCGGGAAACACTCTTTCTCTTCGGGCGGTGCATTGTCCACTTCGCGATGGACGATCAGCAGGTAGAGATATGCACCGAGCTGAAGGGCACCAAAGGCACGGCAAAGGACTCGTGGTTTCTGCCGTTCAACCAAGGGTGGAACCAAGGGGCGGGCAATCCGCCCAACCCCTACGGCATCATGACCGATTACCTCTGGCGCCGACTGCTGACGCCCGGAGGGTTTGCCGAAATCCTCGAAAACTACGCGCAAGCCGTGGAGGTGAAGAGCGAGAAGACCGGTAAAAGGAAGCGCGTGCAAATCTTCCCCCGGTACCACCAGCTCGACGTGGTGCGGAAGCTCCTCGCCGATGCGGCATGGTTCGGGGCTGGCAAACGCTATCTTATCCAGCACTCGGCCGGCAGCGGCAAATCCAACTCTATCGCCTGGCTCGCCCACCAGCTTGTCGGCCTACACAAGGACGGCAAGGAAGTATTCGACTCCATTATCGTCATCACCGACCGCCGCATCCTCGATCAGCAGATTCGCGAAACGATCAAGGGCTTCGCCCAGGTATCCTCGATCATCGGCGCTGTGAAGGAAGGCGACAGCGTTTCCAAGACGCAGCAATTGACGAAATTCCTGAGAGACGGGAAGAAGATCATTATCTCCACGGTGCAGACCTTTCCGTTCGTGCTGGATGCCATCGGCGAAGAGCACCGTGGGAAGAAATTCGCGATCGTCATCGACGAGGCCCATTCCAGTCAGGGCGGCCGCACCGCCGCCGCGATGAATGAGGCGCTCGCCGAAAGGGAGGACGACGAGGACAGCACGGAAGACTGGATCAATGCCCGGCTCGAAGAGCGCATCAAATCCAAGAAGCTGCTCACCAACGCCAGCTACTTCGCCTTCACGGCGACCCCGAAGAACAAGACGCTGGAAATTTTCGGCGTGCCGTATCAAGCGGGAGACGAGACCAAGCACCGGCCTTTCCACGGCTACACGATGAAGCAGGCGATTCAGGAAGGTTTCATCCTCGATGTGCTGAAGAGCTACACGCCGGTGAATAGCTATTATCGGCTCGCCAAGACCATCCCGGGCGACCCCGAGTTCGACGTGAAAAAAGCGCGCAAGAAGCTGCGCCTCTATGTCGAGAGCCACAGCAAGGCCATCCGGGACAAGGCCGAGATCATGGTGGACCACTTCCTCGAACAGGTGATCGGCCAGAACAAGATCGGCGGCGAAGCCAAGGCGATGGTCGTCACCAGCAGTATCCAGCGGGCGATCCAGTATTACTTCGCGTTCCGCGATTACCTGACCGAGATCAAGAGCCCCTACAAGGCCATCGTGGCGTTCTCCGGCGAGCCGGAGTTCAAGGGCGAGAAGGTCAGCGAGGCCAAGCTCAACGGGTTCCCCAGCGGGCAGATCACCGACAAAATCAAGGAAGAGCCGTATCGCTTTCTCATCTGCGCCGACAAGTTTCAGACCGGCTACGACGAACCCCTCCTGCACACAATGTATGTGGACAAGACGCTCAGTGGGATCAAAGCGGTGCAGACGCTCTCGCGCCTGAATCGCGCCCATCCGAAGAAGCACGACGTCTTCGTCCTCGACTTCCAAAACGACAGCGAGACGATCGAGAAGGCGTTCGCGGACTATTACCGGACGACGATCCTCAGCAGGGAGACCGACCCAAACAAACTGCACACGCTCAAGGGAGAGATGGACAGCTATCAGGTCTACGCGCCGGCGCAGGTCGATGCGCTCGTGGAGTCGTATCTGGGCGGTGCGGAGCGCGATAAGCTCGACCCGATTCTCGATCAGTGCGTCGCCGTCTACGTGAATGACCTCGACGAGGATGGGCAGGTGGAGTTCAAGGGCAAGGCCAAGGCCTTCGTGCGCACATACGATTTCCTCGCGACGATTCTCCCTTACGGAGTAAGGGAGTGGGAGAAGCTTTCGATCTTCCTGAACTTCCTGGTTCCGAAGCTGCCGGCGCCCAAGGAGGAAGACCTGGCGAAAGGCATTCTCGAAGCCATCGACATGGATAGTTACCGCGCCGAAAAGAAGGCTACGCTAGCCATCGCCCTGCCCGATGTCGATGCCGAGATTGAGCCAGTCCCGGCCGGTGGCGGTGGTCGCAAGCCCGAGGCGGAGTTGGACAAGCTCTCCAACATCATCAAAGCCTTCAATGACCAGTTCGGCGGGTTGTTCAACGACCCCGGTGCTGTCGAGAGGCGCATCATCGAAGTGATTCCGCCAAAAGTGCTGGCCGACGAGAAGTATCAGAACGCGAAGCAGAATTCCGACCGCGAGAATGCTCGCATCGAGCACGACAAGGCGCTGCAGCGGGTGATCACCGCGATGTTCAAGGACGACGCGCAGTTATTTAAACAGTTTCAGGATAACGAAAGCTTCCGCCGTTGGCTGACAAATACGATCTTCGGCATGACGTACGACTGACCGTTCATGCACGAAGGCACTGATAAATTGCCTGCGAAAGGCTAGATAAAGAATTGAAATTAGAAAAAATCAGCGTCGCGCCCATGATAGAGGGGAGGTAAAGAACAAATCATTCAATAGGTTGCAAACGTGCCTGTGCACGTCCTATGCACACGGTTCGCCTGAGGGCCGGAGGAAAACGTAGATATGATGGCCTATCTTGTATACGATTTCCTCCATGACGCGCCAAGCCACAACTCCCCTACAAGCTCGGGGCGTTAGCGATCCCGTTTAGCCGCTTCAACCCCGCTTCCCGCGGCGCGGAGAGCCGGACTCACTGCGCACCTGTTTGAGAATGCTCGAATCGAGGACTTCGAAGGCTACGTTTGGGTGTCGGTGTCGCAGGGCAGAGCGCTGCCACGTGTCTTCGAGCTGCTTCTCTATCCGGCGGCGCTCCGCAGCGGTGAGAAGCTTCCATTTCACCTCGGAAACGATCAATGTTTGCTCCGCGTCGTTACGTCGCTCACTACGCACCAGGTCGAATTCCAGATTCCCCTCCCAATAGCGAGCCGCATCGGAAAACTGCTGACGGCAAAAATCTTCGAATACGGTTGACGCGTGGTCCTGCAGGAGCTTCTGTTTCTCTTGTACGGAATAGTCATGCCAGCGGCTGCGGTGAGGGGAATACACCCGGAACCAGAATCTGAGCGCGGGGTCCTGAATGCGATACTGAGTGCGTTTGGTGGAACGCGCACTCTCGCCGAAAGGCAGTCCGCGTTCGAGGATGGATGCATCCAGCAACTGTTGCAGCAGGCGCGACAGGTTGGTTTGTGCCGTGCCAAGCCGCGCAGCCATTTCCGAAGGCTTTTCAGCTCCGCGTCCCACGGCTTCCAGAAGCGAAAGGGCGTTCAGGCCTGAGATACCTTCGTCGCGCAAAATGCGCGCGGGCTCCTGATCGAGGTAAGGCGCGAATCCAAAGAAAAGCGCTTCGGCGAGATCGATTGCCGAGGCTTGAGTGTCGACGAATTCCCAATACTTGGGGATGCCCCCAACGATGGAGAAGCGGGTGAAGGATTCGGCATCGGCTGGATTCAGGCGACAGGCGCCGCAAAACGCGGCGTAGCTCATCGGCTTGACGTGCACGAGCTTGCGGGCGCGGCCATACAGCGGGGCTGAGCGATTCAGGAACAAATCGTTCATCATGCGCGTGCTCGAGCCGGAGAGCAGTAGCAGGCTCTGTTTGGGTTGCGAGTGATCCAGCCACCGCTGCAGCACGCTCGGCAGAGAGGGATCTGAATTAACGAGATAAGGGAATTCATCCAAGCATAGAATCCAACGCTTTTTTTTCTGCAGACCCAATATCTCGAGAAGCTCGGCCCAGGATTTTGGCGTGACGGTGGTGGTAAGTTGCGGCTGGAGGTCGCGGTAAGTCTGGTCAAGCTGGATGTCTGATGCACTTTCGATTGCTTGGCTGTAAAGCCCGCTGTGGCGAGCGAGCCAGTGCGCCAACAGTCGCGTCTTGCCGACGCGGCGTCGGCCAAAAAATACCATCAGCCCGCCAGCGGCAGCCGCTGCGTCCAGTTCTTTCAGTTCCGCCGCGCGATTGACGAAGGACAGCTCCATAGTCGCAAGTTTCGGTGAGCGATATTATGCCTGTCAAGCATAATGTACGGTCAGCATAATACTTGAGGCGAACGCAGGCAAAAGTCCGCCGCAAGCCTTTGCCTTTTCCCAGGCAGCACCTTTCCCCTTAACCACCACTTCCGTTCCCTTTACCAATCTTGCCGCCGGCGCCGGTCGCAGAGTTACGGCTAGCCATATGCTTTTGCTACGCGTGTCAAGCAAAAAACCGGTTACGCCGAAGTTCGGATTGTTTACGGCTGACGCGACAGGCTTTTCCCACACTTTCTCCGTCCGGCAGCACCCCGCCTGCCTTTGCTTCAGATAGACGGAGACCACGATGGATGAATCGACGACAACCGCGCGCTTTCTCGCCAACCGGGAGGCGGCGACGTTTCTGAACCTTTCCCCTCGAACCCTCGAGAAGCTACGTGTCATCGGCGGCGGGCCGCGCTTTCGCAAGTTCGGCCGCCGGGTGGTGTACGCCATGGTCGACCTGGAGCTGTGGGCGAACGCGCCGGGTTGCGAGAGCACTTCCGACGCCAACTACGACGTAACGCGATAGATCAGAACGGCCGTCGTCCATGGGTAATCCCAGGCCATCCTGCCGCCGGGGTGCCGGGGGCATTATTCGCGTCGACAAGTCCGCCGGTCAGTGGGAGGCCGTGCCGAAATCACTGTTGGAAGACGCACGGCTGGCTTTCGATACGCGCGGATTCGCCGCCTGGCTCTTGGCCAGGCCCCCGGGCTGGGAAATTCGCGCCGGGGCGCTGCCCCGTCTGCTGAATGATCGCTCGCCCCACGGCCATGTCGGCGCGACAAGGCGCGGCGCTTTCTGCGGGAGCTGGAGCAGGCCGGCTATCTCACGCGCACCCAGATGCGCGGTGAGGATGGATGCTGGATCTGGCGCAGCGTGTTCACCGCCGTCCCCGCCACCATCGACGGGTCAGCCGTCGGCGGTGCATCCGTCGACGGGAGGGGCGTCGATATAAATCAGACTCCAATCACTACAGACAGATTGAATTCAGACTCTATAACCCAACAGGCGGGTGCAAGAAATGCGATCAAGACGAAGACGGTAGTAGCGCCGCATAAAGAAATTGGATTTCCGGAAGTGCTCAGCGGCGAGCATCTGGCCTCGACGCGAAAGCTGATCGGCACCTGTCCACCAGAGCAACGCCAAGCCGTCCTCGAGTGAGGTGGCCGCAGTACACCGGCGCGGCGCGTTGCGCAGCAGCCCGATTGGACTTCTGCATAGCCTGATCCAGCACGCCAAGGCCGGCACATTCGTCCCGTACCATGCGATTCCCTACCGGGAAAAACAACGCCGCGGGGCGCGGGAGCGGGCGCTGCTGCTCGAGCGCCGCTCGCAGGAACCGGCGACAGGGCCTATCCCCGTCGGAGAAATTGCTCAGCAGGCGCTCGCGCGACTGAGCGCGATGCGGAAAGACCAGAAACGCTGACGCAGCTTCATGATTGACGGACCTCAAGTTCCGCGCGCATACACGCTCGCGATGTAGCGGCCCCGGCCATCGCCATGTCCCAGATCCAACGACGTCGCGGCGCGCGCCTCGCGTTCGCTGTAGCCCTGATCGCGATAAGCCTGTAGACGTTCTTGCGCGAAGGCATAGCGGGCGCTGTGGCTCTGAAGCCCCGCGCGGGAGCAAAGATTGCGATAGACACCCTGCGCCTTCTCAAGATTCGCCGGCGTCACGCCACCCACACACGTCACGAGGTACCCCTGTCCGGTCCTGCTGAGGACGGCTTGCGCACGCTGAACGGCCGCCAGGGCTCGATTCAAATCCGCCGGGCGTACGTCCCGGGGTCGTCCGCCCTTTGCGCCTCCGATCAGGTGTACATAGCCGCGCTCCTGTAATTCACGTTGCCAGCGCGCCAGGGTGTCCGCCTGACCGGCGCGGATGGCTTCTATTTCGCGCAGCCCAAGCGTGCGCTGTAATTCCAAAACCTCTCCGATGCCGGCGCGATCGAGTTGCGCCATCCGTTCCTGGAAAGCCCGCAGGTTCGCATCGGACAGCGGCTGCTTGGTGCCGATGCGGCGGCCGCCTTCGATCCCCAGTGCCCGATTGCGGGAGTCGGCACTAGACAAGTACCCCAGCTTGCCGACGTGCCGCAGCACGGCGCGCAGGTGGCTCAGCTCATTGGCCAGGGTTCGCGGGTTGATGCCCTGTGCAATCCTGTACGCCACAAACATCTGCAAATGCCGCCCGCCGATCTGTTGGGCCGACCGGATACCTTGACCCCGCTCCCCCATGGTTCTGGCAAATGTGTTGAACGTCGCCTCGCGCGCCTGTTGGGTCAGATGCGCGCCGCCCAGCGCATAGCCGATCCGGTCCAGATCGGCTTTCAGTTCGGTGTTCTTGCTCATCGATCCTGTTCCTCGTTTGACCTCGTCTTCTTTCAAGCGCACACGTCCGGTCGATCCCGGCAGAGGTCAATCGACTTTCTGCCTTGGTTCCATCGCGAGCGGCCGGACGTGTCTTCATCCGGTTCGGTGAGTTTCGTGGCCTCACAGACGCGCGTGCCGGGGCATACGCGGCTGCCCCGCACCAGTAAAGGCGCGGGATCGAGGCTCCCCTTCGGGAGGGCCGCTCGGGGTGGCTGACATCGAGACAAGGAACAGCTCCATTGCGAAGCTGTGGGGATTGCGTCTATTGCGGACGCGGTGTCACGTGCTCGGCGTAGGGGATACGCGTTGCAGAGACAAGGAGTTGCGCCAGTGGATGCTGTGCGTCACTTTCTCGGGCTACGCCCGAATAAAGTGACGCATGCGTATTGTTTGTTGGTGCAGTTTACGTTGTCGGCAGATTGCCGCAGTGAATAGCCGCTGGAATGCGGTGCTGCCCAGGGATGCTGGGCAGCGAGGAGGAGGAAGGGCCTCAGCGCCCGAGGAAAGTTATGGACCACAGCCCTTGGGAGGCTGCGCGGCTGCGAGTGGTCCGAAAGCCGCTGGGGTGTCTGCAATGCAGACGGATACGACGAGGCCCTCGTCGTCTAAGGGAAAAAACCTCTTCAACTCAAAATTCGTAGAACCCACGGAGTTTGAGTTAAAGATGTCTGCGGCAGCGGCAAATGACCTTGCGCTGCGCCAATCTGCGGTGACGCTCGAAGCATCAATGCAAAAAGGAGCACGCCAAGACAAATAGGGGCCGAGCCTTGTGGCCGTCGCGCCTTCCCGGTCCTGAAGCGACTTGGAGAAGGAGATTGCTCCAAGAATATAGAGCTTGCAAGCGAAAATTGAGAAGAAAAAATCTTTGCGTCCATTGAGCGCCAGGGAAGTCCGCAAGATGACTAAGCCGCTGGAAAATGTCCGGCGCCAAACGTTGGCGCCACAGCTTTGCAGTCGTCGCAACCGCCTATCGGTAGCCTGCTAATGTGGAGACTTCCGGTGAGATGCAGTCTTCAACCGGCGGTCGCGCAGCAGGCGGCCACTCTGATCGAGGATTACCGCGAGGAGAATAACCGCTCCAATAATGATGTACTGCCAGTTGGTGTTCAGGCGCCACTCGTGCGCGACACCGGCCGCATCGTGGTAGGTGATCTTGAACAGATTGATCGAGTTTTCGATGGTCTTCATGAGAGCAGAACCGATCACCACCCCGAGAATCGTTCCCTGACCGCCTCGCAATGAGCATCCGCCGAGGACGGCGGCCGCAATGCCGATCAGCTCATAGGCAGTGCCGACGGTGTGCGACATCTGCCCTATGTATGCGGCATAGACAATACCCGCCAGGCTCGCCAGTCCTGAGGAAATGATGTACGTCGTCATCTCGATGCGTTTGACCGCCACGCCGGAATACAGGGCCGCGTCGCGATTGCCCCCAATGGCGTACACGTATCTGCCGAACACGGTGAAGTGCAGCAGGTACGTGGCCAACAGGGCGACGACGATGAAGATCAGCACCGGATACGGCAGAAGGTAGGCGTGGCCGACGGGAATGAAGCCGCCATCGGCGAGATCGCGGAACGAAGAGGCGCCCAGACTGATAGTGCCGCCGTTGCAGAGCGTTTGCGAGATGCCGCGTAGAAGCAGCATGCCACCGAGGGTGACGATGAACGGCTGCAACTTGAGACGCGTGATGAGCGCGCCTTGGCAGAAGCCCACCGCGATGCCGATCACCATTGCAACCGCAACGGCCGCCCAGACGGGTATTCCGGCGGCAAGAAGGGCAGCGACCGTCACTCCAGTAAGACCAATGACCGACCCGACGGACAAGTCGATGCCGCCCGTGATGATCACAAAGGCAAGACCGATCGTGAAAATGCCGAGCATGGCGATGTGACGGACGGTGTTCAGAAGATTGGCGCTCGCCCAGAAGTCAGGGTTCAGCGCGCCCAGCACGATGCAAAGGCAGATGAGCGCAACCGCCATGCCGAACTCCCGTCTCACGCGGCCCTCTCTTCGGAGGTCATCAGCAATCCAATCCTTTCTTTGCCCATCTGCTCGCGGGGAACGATAGCGGCGATGCACCGGTTGCGCATGACGACGACGCGATCACTCAATCCCAGGATCTCTTCCAGATCGGAGCTGACGAGCAGGATAGTGAGGCCGCGGTCCGCCAGCTCCACGATGCGTGCGTAGAGCTCGGCCCTAGCGCCCACATCGATGCCGCGGGTGGGTTCATCGAGAATGAGCAGTTTGGGATGCATGGCGAGCCATTTTGCCAGGACAACCTTTTGCTGGTTTCCGCCGGACAAATTGACGGTCTTTTGCTCAATCGCTGACGGGCGGATTTGTAATTGCGCGACTGCGTTGGTCGCAGCGAGCTTCTGGCGTTTAAAGTTCAATCGCCAGCGGGGACGGTAGTTCTTCAGGTCCGGAAGGGAGATGTTTTCTGCGATGCTCATGGGCAGCACGAGTCCGTGCAGCTTGCGGTCCTCGGGAACGAGGTACACCCCCTGCTGGATGGCATCAGAAACGCATCGGGGCGCATAGGATTTCGCATCGCATGACAGCTCGCCGGATAATGGGCGCGTCACGCCCGCGAGCACCTGCATGAGTTCGGTGCGGCCGGAGCCCACGAGGCCCGCAAACCCCAATATCTCCCCGCGCCGGGCCTCGAACGAAACCCCGTCAGCGCTGCCTGGCACGACGATGTTTTTGACCGAAAAGACTTCTTCACCGGGTTGCGATTGCCGTTGGGGAAAGCACGATACGAGATCGCGGCCCACCATCATCGAGACCAGCTTGTTGGGCGTGGCCTCTTGGATGTCGAGCTCGCCCACCGAACAACCGTCGCGCAAGACGACAATACGGTCAGCGATGCGGAAAACCTCTTCCAGGCGATGCGAGATATAGAGAATGCTGATGCCGAACGCTCGCAGCTCGGCGATGAGGGCCAAAAGCCTTTCGGTTTCCTGAAGAGACAAAGAAGACGTCGGCTCATCCAGGACCAGGATCTGAGCGTCTTGATGCAGCGCTTTGCAGATCTCGACCATTTGCCGCTGGCCGGTGGTCAGCGTCTCGGTCAACGCGTTGGGCGAGACGTCGAGACCGACTTTCTCGAGCAGCCGCGCGGCCTCACGGTGCATCCTTTTTCGATCCAACGCGCCCAAGACCCTCGTTCTGCGTTCGCTTCCCAGAAAGATGTTGCTGGCGACGTCGAGGTTGGGCGCGAGCATCAGTTCCTGATGGAGAAAGCCGATACCCAGCGCCTTGGCGGCAGCGACGCTCGGGATCTTGACCAGAGCGCCATTGAGCCCAATCTCGCCGGCATCCGGCGTTTGCGCGCCGCCCAAAATCTTCATCAAGGTGGACTTGCCGGCCCCGTTCTCCCCCATGAGCGCGAGAATCTCACCCCGCTTGAGATGCAGCGACACACGGTCGAGCGCGAGCACGCCCGGAAACTGCTTAGTGATCCCGCGCATCTCCAGTACCGGCGATTGACCGGCCTCTACATGCTCCACGGTCAATAATGTGGGAATGCCACGCCCCATCAATGAAACCGGCGACCCATTATTCCAGCACCTCGTAAGGCGCTTTCTCGTCTGGCGATCTGACTCAGGTGCTCGTAAATCTGCTTCGCGTCCCTCGCACGCTTGAGGAGCTCTGGGCCCTGCTCACTCAGAAGTGAGAGCGAATCGTCAAGCTCCAACTTCCAGGCCCGATAGCTTTCAGGATCAGTTCGTGCAAATTGCTCGAAATCGGCACGCTCCTCCGCCGACAATTGCTTGAAAGGCAGATTGGACTTCCCCCCGACCGACTTTCTCTCCTCCTGCGCCGCCAGCAATAGGTTCTCGATATCCGTGAGACTGTGCAATCGCTTGTCGAGCAGCTCTTGAACTTGAGCGTATTTCCAGAACCGCAATCCGGAACGGGTCACATAGATCGGCGTGGTGTGGGCGGCGGAGCCATCGTTGGCATCCACCCGGGCGGCAATCCAAAAGCCGTCATCGGCGGTGACCGTAAAGTCCAGCGACAACTCTGACGAATCCGGACTGGCTGCGGTGGCTTCGCGCAACATCTCGCCATGTTTCAAAATCGTTAGTTTGGTTGGCACGTTTCGATCAGGATGCCCCCAAGCGCGAGCCCGGACGCGCAGCAGCCGCTTTCGATCTCTGACTTGGATCTCATCGCCAGGAAGCGCATCGTCAACCTGGAATTCGATCATCGGTCCATTGGTGACAAAGGTTCGTCCTCGCCGCACCGCTTCAAACCAGGCATCGACCGAGAAGGGCTCATCGCCTAAATAGGCGTACACACGCACCTCGCCCACGGTGCCTGCCCACGGCACATCGGACCCTGCAGATCCTGTGAGCTTGAATCCCAGGTTCAGAAAGTCGTACCAGAGCTGAGTGCCGAGGCTGTCGTATTGCATGACTTCGGCAAAGTCGATCTTCCCTTTAGGGATGTTGATACTCATGTCTCGATCGACGTGCCAATCTTTCTGGCCCACGTGCGCGTAGCCAAAAAGTCCGCCTTGGGCGTGCACCGTATCGGCAACCCCATCGTAGAGATAGTATCTTTCCGTGTCGTACACCATGCTGGTGGTGTTCAGAGAGAGCGTATGGCCCATCTCGAAGGTGCGTGGAGACTCTTGGCCCGGCGAAAGGATGTAATCACCGCTGACGACTCGGTAATCTTTGCCCCAACCGCGCTGCTCAAAGTACGTGCGATAGATGTCGCCCATCTTCACGATGTTAGCAACGTGGACATCCTCGGCCCGAACCCAAGTCATGATGCGCTCTGCGTCGGCGTCACTCATGATCCGGGCGTGGATATGATCATCTCCCGAGTACCACCCCAGCTTGCGCATATCGACCCAGCGGCGAGGGCGGTAAGTTTTCTCGATCCGTCCGCTTGCCGTTACCGTGAACTGATCAAAGATGGGCAGATGCTCGGCCCCCCGCCGCAGTGCGAGTTCGTAGTCTCCTGGGGGCAACGCCATCTCGAAGGGTCCTGGCACGACCCACCATTCGCCTCCAAGGCGGCCAAACAGATACGACTTGCGATGGCTACTCGCGTTGCCATTGCCTTCGAATTGGCCTGAAAAGTCGACGGAGTTACTCGGCGGGTGATCCCGGCCCGACACTTTCGACGTAATGCGCATCATGACGGGCGTAGGCACGCCGTCATCGTCGTCAAGGGCAGTGATCTTCACGCGGCCCGTGTGAGGCGTAGTGACGGTCATCATCGCGTGGGCAGGCTCCTCCCCTTCGCGCCCGATCTCGAGCGGGTAGCTCGTCCGTCCCACCGGAAGGTTGAAAAAGCCCATGAGCACCCAAGTGACGCCGGGCTGCAGGCGCGTGATCTCAATTGCACCGGCATGCTCCGTTCTCGCCTGATCCAGTTCGAAGCTGAAAAATTGCGACGTTCCGCTGCCACTTTCCACGCGAAACAGGAACCCGCCTTCGTCGCTCGGGAGTGAAAACGGTACGCTGAGAGATGGCGTGATCTTGTTCCCCTTTAAAACAAAACGATGCACGGAGGCCGATCTCTCCAGTAGGGTTACCAGCCGGTGGGTCGCATCGGCCTGTTTCTGGATAGCTTGTTGGTGTACTGCCGACTCTGTGGCCCGCTGCAGCTGACTGTCGGCCTCGCGTAACTCCCGGTTGATCTCATCGAGCGCCGTACGAGCCTCCGGCTCAAGCAGGGTGACATGGTTCTGAAGCAGATTGCCCGCGAACTGGGTCGCGGCGGAAGTGGCCGCCCCGCTCCAATTTGACGCCATCGCGCCCATTAGAATCGTAAGTATCGCGCGGCATCGATAGACCTGAGTGGCCATCAGTGGAACGTCCCTGACGGCGGCAAAGCAGACGTCGGTGCTGCGCTCATGATTCGCACCATCCGATCATCGATCTTGCCCTGCCGATTCGAGAGGACTCTTCTTGGCGAGGTCACTTGAACTTCAATGCCATCGGTACCCGCAGCCTGAAAAGAACAAAGCGCCGGGGCATCGGCCCACAAGTGGTCTTGCAGCACGACTTCCTGTACGGCCGCGGATACCGTAGAAATGCGTGCGAAGAAGGCTAACTTTAAGACATGGTGTTCCGGCATCACCGTTTGCGCGCCGAGCAAATCCAACTCCGGCTCGTAGCGCATGAGGAGCTCCACAGCGTGTGCGCCAATCGTCAACTGGATCCCGGATTCTAATATTGGCTCCAGCTCTGCAAGGTAGGAGGCCATCTCAGCACGATCGATCGATCCGTTTTGGTCGCGGTCCATGAGTTTCCTTTCCTTCAGCGAGACAGTTTCATTGAAGGTCAATTCCACATCGATATCGATGTTGGCAGGCCCGATATTCACCCGAATGGCGTGTGCGACGTAAGTCATCAGAATCTCATGTGCCTGTGCGGAGGTCACCGCGCCAATACAGTTTATAAATGCCAGTAACGCAGCGAACCGCGCTGAGTGGCGGAGTACAGTCTGGCCCCTCATTGTAAAAACAATCGTACCCAATTGGATACAGGGAGCCAGTGCGCTACTCTGACCCGTTCATTCACCCCCCGTCACCACTTTGCTTGCTCAGCCATTTGCTGGCGGAACGCTTGCAAGTCCTGGGCGTGAATAACCTGAAAGCCGGTATCGATGACGCCATTGGGCGGGCGTGCGGAATCGCCTTGTTGCGCCAGATCGTAGAGAAGCCTCGCCGAACGGAATCCATAATCAAACGGAGTGAGAGCCACCGTCGCCGCGATCACGCCAGATTCAATGCCATCCAGCGTTCCCTGCTCTTCATCGAAGGTGACGGCGTAGACTTTGCCCGCCCGGCCGCTGCCTAACAGCGCATCCCGTATTGCTGGCCCGTTGTAAGACCAAAGCCCCACCAGCAGAGCAATCTTTGGATAAGCGTTGATAACGTCTTCGACCTGCCCGCGGGCACGCGTACGATCTTTGCCGTCCTCTTTCATGGCGACAATGTCGATGTTCTTCCCGGCGATGGCGGATTTGATGCCGCGCATACGTTCCACCGCGTTTTGCGCCGTGAGATCGCCACAGAACATCGCAATCTGACCGCCGTCCGGCAGCAGCTTAACGATCTCGCGACCGGCGGCGGCGCCGGCGTCGGATTGCCTAGGGCCGACGAATGCGATGCGATCGGACTTGGGCGCGTCCGAATCTGTCGTGACCACATTCATGCGCTCGGTAGCCCTACCTATTTCCCGAACCTGATCCTCGGGTGCGATCACGCTCAAAGCCACGCCGCTGTAGTTTTGATTGGCCAGGTCCTCGAGAATGCGGTTCTGCTCTTCGACGCTGCCCGTTGGCGGGTACTTCAATTCCACATGTACCCCTGTCTCCTTCTCGAATTTCTTCAAGCCATGCTCGGCCATCTCCCAAAACGCAGTCGGCGCGTTCGGGACAAAGGCGAGGCGGATGGGTTGGCCTGCCACGGTCCTGTGCACCGTAACGTGCGCTGGCTCCGGATGTGCCTGTTCTGCAGTTGGGATAGGCTCGCCCCCGCCGCACGCGCTGAGCGCGAGCGGCAGGTAAATACAGGCCAGGAGCGCCGCGCAACGAGGCATTTCGAATGGCAAGTCAAACAGCGAAAGATTCTTCACGACGCTTCCTCCCCTTAAATGGCGAGCCCCGTTAAGGACTGGAATAACTGGCGTCTTTGGTGGGAGCGACCCGTTGGGCAAAGGGCAGAATATCCGGCGCGGGATGCACGCCTTCCTGGTACCAGAACGCTATGCTGGTGTAGTCATCTTGGCGAGACGGTTGAGAGCTAGGGTTAGTCTTAAAGTCGGGTTTGGCCTTCATGAAGGAATCCCACATGACTAGAGGCACCGCTCCCTGATTCTCTATCTCCACATTTAGGGATTTCTGGAAACGCACCGGGTTTGCTACATACCAACGGTACATGCGATTCTGGTTATCATCCATTTGGATGTACCCCGCATTCAGATAGGAAAACTTACGCTCGAATCCCCACGTCGAACCATATTCGTCCTCTGTTCCGGGAGAATGCCTGATCATTTTACCATCGATATAAAAGATGGTGTCGCCTTCGCCCCACCAACTTCTATAGTTGGTGTTTACCTGAAGAAAATTGCCAATGTATTGGCCTTTACCTTTTATCTCCAGGATAGAATGTTTCGAGTTTTGGGTGAGGTTAGAGCGGTTCCAAGCGGCATGAAGGCGGCTTTTTTCCTGTGCGAATGTAGGGTTTTTCTCGTAATCGATTCCCCACGCCGCAGCGCTTGAATAGGTTTTGTCGCCATCATTCAACACTACGAAGCGTGCGCGTTTTGAAAAAGGCATGGGCAAATAGCTCATGTAGCAATAGTGATTGATTTGCGTCAGCAACGACTGGTAATCGATTGCCTTGCCCCCCATGGCGCCGAAGAAACTCCACAACGGAACCTGTATGCTCGGCTCGGTCGCCTCGTCCCAATAGACCTTCAGGATTAGGCCGGGATAGGGGACGCCGCCAGTAAACTCGCTACTGTCTGTGTAATAAAAATAGGTGATCTTGCCCGCTCCGGTAAAATCCCCAAGGTTCATTTCCTTGCCCGGCGCTAGATCGACCTGATGATATTCGACGTGATTGGCGAACGTACCGTCGTTGATGCGATAGATGTCCTGCACCTGCGCCGCGGCCGGGAGGCTAAGCGGCAGTGCGAGCGCCATGAGCGTTGAATGCCATTTGATCATCGTAGTTACCTCTGGTCTCTCGGGGTTGAATCAGTCTGAAAACACCATCCCGTGCCCTTCGCCGCAGACGTTCACCCCGAGTCCGAGTTCATGGAACATCGCGGCCTTCGCGGCCAAGGCCAGATTAGCGGACTCGGCGTCGGGCGCATACGCGACCTGGATGTGGTTGGATTTGTGACGGCCCATCATCTGGGCTTGCGTGACGCCGTACAACAAGGCGTTCATGATCGGCCACTCGCGGTTGGTCATCCGCCAGCGGCGCTCGTTCTCTTCATCCGGCAGTTGCACGGACGAGCCGCGCCCGAGATCCACACTCAATTTGTCATTCTCAATGAAGACGCGGCTCCAGACGATTTCGCCGGGTTTGCTGACGCCGCGAATGGTGCCGCCGCCGAGACGGAAGATTTCTGGACGCTGGCGCATACTAAGCGCGCCCTGGTAGCCGCCTTGCAGATGCGCCGGCGGTACGGCGCCGGAAATTTCAAAGAGCCAAACGAACTCAGGTCGATCACCAACGGGGTAGGACTCGCCGTAGCGCACATCGTGCAGCGTGGTTTCAGACGCCAGGCCTAGCGCGGTCCAGACGCGGTTCGTCGCCAGCGCATCGAGCCCGGCACACTCGTCCGCTTCGTTGAAGTGAGGAAGCGCGCAGCCTTCGTAAAGAACGCGACCATTGCCGCGCGCCGACACGGGTGGGCGGTCCACGTTGTTCAACAGTCCTTCCGCCAGGTCGGAGGCGGGACAGATGTCTTTCAAACCTTGCTGGTATTGGATGCCGATGGCGTCGCAGCCGAAATCGTCGGCGATGCGCAGCGCCGCGACGTACATCTTGCATTGCGAATGGATCTGATCGTCGGTGAGTTCTTTTTCGGGGTCCGTGCCGATGTCGAACTGCATGCCTTTATGTTCCAGCCAACGGCGCACGGCGTTTGCTTCGCTGTCCGGCACGCTCAGCATTTCGGCGTACAAAGCCGACTGGCTGAGACGCTCCTTGAATATGCCTTTGTCAAACAGCAGCTCGTCGGGGATGATGGCGTTGTACATGCCCATGCAGCCCTCGTCGAACACGCCGAGGATGGCTTTGCGATCCCGAAACTCTTGGGCAAGCTGCGTTCCGAGCAGATGTGCGCGCGATGATGGATCGAGCGTGGCAAAACGATGAACGTGGCTGTCATCGTGCCGGACAGGCTCGCCGGCGAGCCACTGGCGCAGGCGGCTGACGAAATAGTTGTCGGTGAAATCCGCGCTCCATAGAGTGCTGTAACGCACCTTGGCTTTCGTGAGGCTGGCGTTGAGGTTCAGCAAACCGACCAGTCCCGGCCATTCCCCACTCCAGTTCGCAACGGTGAGGATGGGTCCGCGGTGCGCGATCAGACCGGGCAGAAGATGCTGGCTGTACTGCCACACCGCCTCGATCACAACGACAGGCGCGTCGGGCGGCACGGTCTGAAACACGTCGATGCCGTTTTTCTGACTGTCGATGAAGCCGTGACCTTTGACAGGATCGTAGGCGTGCGCTCGCTGCACCTGCCAGCCCTCGGCTCGCAGGACTTTGGTGAAAGCGTCTTCCAGACGCTTCTGCGCCGGCCAACACATGCGATTGGCGGACTGGCGCAGATCTCCGTTGGCGACGATATGAACGGTTCGGTCGAGGCTCATTGGTGGAGCTCCTGGTTTATACCGGCGCGGAAGTCCAGGCAGGCGGTATACAAATCGGTCCCTTTGCGAAACAGACTGGAACTGCCCGCCACCAGAATGGAGGCGCCCTGGGCAATGCATTGGCGGGCCCATTCGGCGTTGAGATTGCCGTCGACCTCCAGCGCTCTGCCAGGCCCCGCAGCGTCGAGCATCTGCCGCACCTGTTTGATCTTTCCGAGCACCTGGGGGATGAACTTCTGTCCCGCGTAGCCCGGCTCGACGGTCATCAGCAGGACGTAATCGAGTTCGTCGATGAGGTAGGTCAGGGCGTCCGCGGGCGTCGACGGATTGAGCGCGGCGCCGACCTGGATGCCGGAGGTTTTCAGCGTACGCGCGAGCCGGATCGGATTCGCGGTCGATTCAATGTGAAAGGAAACGTAAGCCGCGCCGACGCGCCGGACGGATTCGACAAAGTCTTCCGGCCGATCGACCATCAAATGAAGATCCAGCGGAATCTTGGTGGAACGCGCGATCTGCTCGGCCAGGTCGAAACTCAGCGCGAGATTGGGGACGAAGTGCCCGTCCATGACATCGATATGGAACAGATCGACCTGCGCGCGCTCCAGCTCAGCGATATTTTGCCTGAGTTCGAGCAGATTGGCGCACATCAGCGAAGGGGCGATCTTAACCGGCATGGGCCACTTGCCTGGCGCAGAATTCATCGAGAACGTGCGCGGTGGGCAGCGAAGGTTGCGCACCGAGGTTCATCGCAGCCAGCGCGCCGGCAGCGTTGCCCCGCATCACGGCTTTGCGGAGATCTCCGCTCTGCACATATTCGACGGTCATCGCGGCGGTAAACGCGTCACCGGCTGCGGTCGTATCGACCGCGTCGATGGCGTAAGCAGGCATGTGTTCACAGGAACCGTCACGGCTGCAAAGCAACGCGCCGCGGCCGCCCAACTTCAACACGACGGCGTTGGCACGGGAGCGGCGCAGTAGGATTCCGGTGGCGGTTTGCGCGGCGCGCGGAGTGTCCGGATCGATTCCCGTAAGAGCTAATGTCTCCGTTTCGTTTGGCGTGAGAATGTGTACGCCGCGAAGCTGCTCGAGAGGAAATTCCTGGGCGGGACCGGCATCGAGGACGATCGGTACCCCTTGCGCTTGCGCGAGCCGGCAGGCGGCCATCACGGTCTGCGGCGGAATCTCAAACTGAAGCAGCAAAGCGTCGTACCAACCGGCGCGCAAGGCTATCTGGACGTCTTCCCCCGTCACGAGACTATTGGCGCCGGGTATGACTACGATTGAATTGCCGCCTCGATCGTCAACGGTGATGACGGCGAGGCCGGTCGGAGCCGAGGCGCAGCAGGAAACGAATTCGGTGCGTACGCCTTCGGCACACAGCCTGGCTCTGAGGGTTTCCCCTTCGGAGTCGGTTCCGGTTTTGCCGACGAACGTGGCGGTGGCGCCCAGACGGGCGATCGCAACGGCCTGATTGGCGCCTTTTCCTCCGGCGACGCGGCAGTATTGCGTACCCATGACACTTTCTCCGGCACAGGGAAGCCGCGGCGTCCGAAGGACCAGGTCGCAATTGACGCTGCCGGCAACGAGCACGGAGGGTCTCGTGTCAGATGAGATTCGCGCGCGAGTATCCAGCATGGTTTAACGGTAACCCTATCACCCGCGCAGCGTCAATGGCCCAGCCTCGGGCCGGCGGATTCCAGCGTCAGGTGGAGCGGCGGACGACGAGCGTGGGCGGCAGCAGGATAGGTTTCGGCCGGACGCGAGGTCCTGGCCCGACGAGCTGCAGTACGAGACTTGCGATCGAGTCAGCCAGCGCCGTAATTCCCTGGTCGATGGTGGTCAGGGCGACGGGCGAAGCATCCCAGAAGGAGAGCGAAGCCAGATTGGAGACGCCGATGACCGCCATATCCGCCGGCACCTGCAATCCCGCTTCGAAGATGGCCTTGAGCGCGCCGTATCCGATCACGTCGTTGTAGCAGAAGACGGCGTCGGGGCGTTGTTTGAGCGCCAGCAGCTGCCGCATGGCTTCAAACCCGCACTGCTCACCTCGCTCGTCAGCGGACTCGGCCGTGACGACCCATTTTCCCGACGACGGGTATCCATGGCGTTTCAATGCAGCTTGGTAGCCCTGCAAGCGACTGGCTCCCGTGCTGATACCCAGCAGCTGAATATGAGCGATCCGGCGATATCCCCGCTCGATGAGATGCTCGGTCGCCATGACGCCGATTGCCTTATCGTCTGAACCGACGAAATGGGCCTTGAGCCCCGGGACCCTGCGGTCTGCGAGCACGTACGGCACGCCTTCATCTTCGATCCGCTTGAAGATTTTGACAGCTCCGGAGCGCTGGCTGGACGCCAGGATGAGCGCGTCGACACGACGCGCCAGGAAGGCCGAGATCTCCTGTTGCTCGATATCGGCATTCTCCTCAGAAGAGGAGATGGCGATACCATAGCCTTTCACACGGAGTTTGCGAGAGATGGCCTTTGCCAGAGCGGCAAAGAAAGGATGCATGAGGTCGGGAACGATGAAACCGACGAGAAAACTGCGTCCGCTGACCAGACTGCGGGCGTTGAGATTCGGTTGATAGCCCAGTTCTTTGATGCGCTTCAGGACGCGCTCACGCGTGGCGGCGCCGATGCGGCCCTCATTGCGCAATACCTTGGAGACTGTCATGACGGAAACGCCGAGCTCCGTCGCGATATCCTTCATTCGGATCGCCATGGGCGAGACTGACTCCTGCGAGATTGACGATTACCCATATTACAATCTTCAACGTCGTGTGCGCTTCCAGCAAGGCCGACGTCAATCAACGGTCAAGATGTCATTACGCCGCGCGCGCTTTTCCGTCGGCCCCCGCAGCGGCGGCTTCCTTCCGTTTCTCGGCGATTTTTCGCAGGCCTTCGGGCCTCAAGTTGGCGTAGCGTTTCAGCATCTTCCAGTCTTTGTGTCCGGTGACGAGCGCGACCTGTTCGATCGACAAACCGGCTTCAAACAGCCGGCTCGTCGCTTCGTGCCGCAAGTCATGAAAGTGCAAGTCTTGAATTCCCAGGTTTTTGCAGGTGCGACGAAACGCCGCGCCCAACGATCGGGAGTTGTAGGGAAAAATCCTTTTACCGCGCCGGATGCTCTGTCTTTGCTCCTGAAGAATCGCCCAGGCATCGTAACCCGTGGCGTCAATCAAGGGCACTTTCTGATCGTTGCCGTCCTTGTTGCGTGGATCCTTGCGATCGCGAATCACGATGATCCGGGTGACCTCATTGATATCCTGTTCCTCGATCCGGCAGATTTCCTCTTCTCGCATAGCGGTCGCGATCGCGAACTTCACGATCCTGCCGACCGGAATGGTCTGCCGTGGGTTCGCGTCGGCGTACTCAATGATCCGGTCGATTTCGTCCTGAGTCGGGCGGCGGTCGCGCTCTTTCGACTTGCCGATCAGACCGAGGCGCTTCAGCGCGATGCGGGCCAGACCGATCGACTCGATGGACACGCTGATGCCGTGCACCGCCGCCGCATGGACGATGATGGTTTTGAGGTAGCCGATGTCCTGGCTCAGGGTGGCCGGCCCGGCGCCTTCCTTCGCGCGATCCTTTCCAAACTGGATAAAACGTTCGCGAGACAAATCTCGGATTTTCACCTTGCCCAATTTCGCCTTCAGCCGGTCCATCGAGAACGCTTTCGTTCGCCGGGCAGGTTTGCCGACCTCATTCATGTCGGCGAGATGCAATTCGATCAGATGTTCAAAGGTCGTCGGATCGATGTCCGCGCGGCTCGTCGGCGTTTCGCCCCGATCAATGCGCCGCTCGATGTCCAGCGCCCACTCCTCCCCGTCCTTCCGCCGCCGGAACGTCTCGTTAAGATAGCGTCCCTTACGCCGGACCTGGACGCGCCAATTGCCCGAGCTCAGCTGTGCGAAAGTGGCCATTGCGTGTGCGCTCCGTGTTCACAGAGAGGTACAAACCAGTCGTATTGGGGCGAATTTCAGTGCACACGAGCGTGCACACACGACCCTTTAAACTGATTGATAGTGTAAGGTAACCATTTGAAATTTCAACGAAATTCAATCTCCGTCGCCCCCATGATGGACTGGACCGACCGCCATTGCCGCTATTTCCTGCGCGGCTTTTCCCCGCACGCGCTGCTCTACACCGAGATGATCACCACCGCCGCAATTCTTCGCGGCAATCGCGAACGGCTGCTCGCATTCAACCCCGAAGAGCACCCCCTCGCCCTGCAACTCGGCGGCAGCAACCCGCGCGATCTCGTCGTCGCCGCGCGCGCGGGCGAAGACTCAGGCTACGACGAGATCAATCTCAACTGCGGCTGCCCGAGCGACCGTGTCGTCGGCGGATCCTTCGGCGCCTGTCTGATGCGCCAGCCCGAGCGGGTTGCCGATTGCGTTGCGGCGATGAAGTTGAACGTGAGGATCCCCGTCACCGTGAAGATGCGTATCGGCGTGGTCGCCGAAGGCGAGCCTCACGCACAAAACGCCGTCGCACAATTCAGCGACGACGACTTCGACCGTTTGATTGAATTTGTGAGCGGCCTGCGCGACGCCGGCTGCGACCTCGCCATCGTGCATGCGCGCAAGGCCGTGTTGGGCGGGCTCTCGCCCAAAGAGAATCGCGAAGTGCCACCGCTGCGCTACGATGTGGTGCAACGCGTGAAAGAACAATTTCCGCAACTTCCAATTGTCGTGAACGGCGGCTTCCGCGAAATGCAGCCTGTGCTCGACGCCTTGCAATGGGCCGACGGCGTCATGCTCGGGCGCGAGGCCTATCACCGACCCTATGTACTCGTTGAGATAGAACGTGCGTTGTTTCCAGATTCGGGAGCGCGCCAGGTCTCGCGCGAAGCGCTGCTCGATCGCATGGCGGCTTATGCGGAACGCGAAGTCGCAAGCGGCGAACGGCTGCACTCCATCACCCGCCACATGCTCGGTCTTTACAGCGGCGAGCCGGGCGCGCGGGACTATCGGCGCCGCTTAAGCGAAGGCGTGCGTGTCCCCGGCGCAGGCCCTTCATTGATCCGGCAGGCTAAAATGTCACGCGCAAGCCTCTGATTTAAATACAGGCTGCGGCTGGCGGCTCGAA
>Ga0065707_10000487_pt1 | contig 33578 bp, 32 predicted proteins | sample SwiRhicommuniRL3_FD_59094 | JGI IMG/M metagenome (GOLD analysis project Ga0065707, IMG submission 59094) | Switchgrass rhizosphere bacterial communities from Rose Lake, Michigan, USA - RL3 v2 (version 2) | ecosystem: Host-associated > Plants > Roots > Rhizosphere > Soil | place: East Lansing...
TCCTTGTCCTTGACTCTCAAAATAGATTGGTGGATATCAATCCTGCGGCAGAACGGGTTCTTGGTTCACCTGAGAAATCAAGGATCGGTGAGCCTATTGAAACCATTTTTTCGGCATGGTCAGAAATTGTCAAAGCGCTTCAGGATGTCAACGATACTTATACAGTCATCCCTATTGGCGATCCGCCGCTGGGCTATTTTGATTTGCGGATCTCTCCCCTCTACGATAATGAACATCGCTTTCTGGGCCGCCTGGTGGTCTGGCATGATATCACGACCCTTAAAAGAGCCCAGGATGAATTGCAGGAACAGGCGATTCGCGACCCGCTCACGGGGCTGTACAATCGTCGCTATTTGAATGAAACATTGGAACGTGAGCTTGTGCGTGCCCGGCATGAAAATCATCCAATTGGTTTTGTGATGATAGATATCGATCACTTCAAAAACATAAACGATGCGTTTGGGCATCATGCGGGGGATGCCATATTGCAAAAGCTGGCAACTCAGCTCCTCAGTCAAACCCGCATTGGTGATATTGTTTGTCGGTATGGCGGCGAGGAATTCCTGGTTGTACTTCCAAACGTGACCGCCGAGATCGCTTTTCAAATCGCCGAACGCTGGCGAAGAATCTTTTTAGGAACAACCATGCCCTTTGAATACATTGATGCAAAAGCCACGATCTCGTGCGGAATATCCGAATTCCCTGCAGATGGAAACACAAGCCAGGAGCTTATCTCCACTGCCGATAAAGCTTTATACTGTGCCAAACAAACAGGTCGTAATCAAGTCATCATCTGGCAGAATGAATTGAAGAAACAATTTGTAGAAAAATGAGCTGGAAGAATTTTATTCGAATCGTTAGAAGTACTTGTTTACATTTGTCACCAGGTATTGGGCAAAATCTTGATCATTTGAGAAATCCTTCAAAAGCGAAATGATTGGACTGGTTAGAGAACTGGTCTAACTTCCAACATAAAACCCGTGGATTAAATTCCACGGGTTTTATGCACATTGTCAGTCGAACAAACTTTCGTAATCAGTCTACTTTACAAGCACTGGTATAGAACTATTCACATTTGTTCCGTTTCCAAGCTGACCATCCTTATTCAGCCCCCAGCATTGGATATCGTCTGTGCCAGGATTGTTCGAGGTGATTAGTACGCAGGCATGATTCTTGCCAACTGCCAGCTGCCAGGCACCTGAAATATTCAGAACAGACTGTGGGGCCGCACTGGTGGTCGTGGAGTTTCTTCCCAGTTGTCCATAGGCATTGGAGCCCCAGCATTTCACCGTGCCATCGCTCAGCAAGGCGCATGCATGGCTTAAACCGCTATCCACATCCACAGCGTGGATCACATTGCTAATCTCTTTGAAATGACCGCCCTGGAATGCAACCGGAATTCCATCTTCGATCAAAGCCATCACGAGCGGACCAAAACGGTTCACGGCTACATCCATGCTTGTCTCTGGCAAGCCACCGGTTGAAGAGATAATGCCGCCAATCTCCTGAGCCGATCCAGCGCTCAAGCACTTGAGCAGACCGTTCTCGGTCAGCCCGCAGGATTTATTCTGGCCCGCGTCCACGTTCGCGATGCCACTGATCAGCGTTGCAAGAGCCGGTCTCATATGATCGGTCTTTGTACCATCGGCCAGTTGTCCCTGGTCGTTGTTGCCCCAGCACATCACCTGTCCATAGGTCATGACTGCACAGGTGTAATCCAGGCCGGCTGTAATGTCCACTGCACCGCTTAATACCTTGACCGGTACGTTGCGATTTGATCGTGTGCCATCTCCAAGTTGACCTTTTGAGTTCTGGCCCCAGCACCAAACCTCGCCGCCGCTCAGGATACAAGTGTGATTGCCACCGGCTACGATGGTTATCCCACTCTGAGCGCCAACCACATCCACTCGAACATTGCTGCTGGTATTCGTGCCATTGCCAAGTTGACCGAAGTCATTGTTGCCCCAGCATTGCACGCCGCCTTCCGGCGTAATCGCACAGGTATGTGCGATGCCCGCCGCGATCGCGTGAGGCTCACCACCTGTCACCGGGATAATGCCAGTAAAGGATGTTGAAGGACGAACAGGGATGGATACATGATCCGGTATCTTTGTGGGCATATTCGTTGGCGTGTTGACAGATGGTTGCGCAGCAGTTGGAGTATTTGTTGGTGTCTTGGTAGGTGTGCTCGTCAGTGTGGTTGAAGGTATAGTAGTGGGCGTGTTTGTAGGAGTATTCGTGGGGGTGTTTGTTGGCGTGTTCGTAGGCGTATTAGTATTAGTGGGCGTATTCGTAGGTATGTTTGTTGGCACGCTAGTTGGTGTATTTGTGGGTGTTTGCGTAGCAGTTGGAGTGTTGGTTGGTGTATTGGTAGGGGCACCCGTTAAAGTGTTTGTAGGAGTATTAGTCGGCGTATTGGTGGGCGCGTTCGTAGGTGTATTGGTTGGCGTGTTGGTAGGTGTTTGCGTAGCAGTAGGTGTGTCCGTCGGAATATTGGTTGGGGTATTTGTGGGAGTGTTAGTAGGTGTGTTCGTAGGTGTATTGGTAGGAGTATTCGTGGGTGTATTGGTCGGTGTGTTCGTCGGAGTATTTGTAGCGGTGTTGGTTGGCGTGTTGGTAGGAGTATTGGTTGCGGTGGGCGTAGGAGTTGACTCTACAGTTGACGCAAGCGGACCAAGATTAATCTTGTAGGGCGAATAATCAGGCGAATTGATTTGAAAGTCATACTTGCTGTCAGCACCGTAAAGTAATGCACAGGCCGGGTTGGGATCATCACCATCCCCATTCAAACCGTAATTGTGTTTTGTTGACCAATCTATATAAGCCCAGGCTCCCGTCCAGACACCCTTGTTATCGAATACTTTATAGGGAACTACTGGACCCGTTGCGCAGCCCCAATAATTATTCTGGGCCTGAAGGAATTGTTGATTGTTACTGTTATCGTTGTTGATAACATCAAAACCTGTGTTGCCTGTGAAAATGTTGTAGTGAATCTCCGTTCCAGGCGATCCCGTTCCTTTCTCAATTTTTATTCCAGTGCCATTATTCTGAATCGTATTGTTGAGGATCTTAATGGTATTGGAGCCAGAGATGACAGGTTGATAAATGGCCATATCATAATTCTGGATCATAAAGCCAATCAAAGTGACGCCTTCCCCGCTGATTGTGACTCCTACATCGCCTGATGCCCAGGTGGATCCATCCAGGACTGGAGCGTTTGGTCCCGCGCCGGCGGCCGTAAGACTACCCGGATCACCCATAAGAGTCAAATTTGCTTTAGAAATTGTCACTTGTTCATGATAGACCCCGGCTTCGACATAGACGGTCCAACCCGAAATCACCAGCGGATCATTGATCGCAGCCTGGATCGAGGTGTAGGACGCGGTACATCCGAGACCCGTTCCGCCCCATGAGATTGGCAGAACGCCTGGAGGGCAGCCGATCGGATCGGGTGCAGTAAGTGCCTCAACTGCCTGGTTGGAAGCGAGTGGGATTGATTGTCCGTCTTCGTCCAAGAGTACCAAATTGGCAGTGTCGAGTTGTATGGCAACTTCTGCCAGGTCGACATTACTGGTTTCTTCAGTTGAAGGTGCTTCAGACGTTGCTGGCGCTTCTGTTGCGGCAGGTGCGGTTAGCGATGGTTCTCCTATAACAGGTAAATCCGTTACAACCGCTGCTGCAGGCGTGGCTTCGGCGCTTACAGGTGACTCAGTTGCCACGGGCACTTCAGTCGGTTGCGAAACCTCAGGCGTATCTACAGGAGGTGGTGTTGTATCATCTGCCAATACACTGATGGGAAAAATAAGCGATGATAGTAGCGAGAATAAAACGATGATGGAAAAAATAGTGAACTTCTTTGCATGCTTCATTGATATATCTCCTACCCCTCCTGATCACAGCACTTGGCTTACTTCGAGCGATTTCCTCGTTCCATAATGCCAGCGTGATGAAGAGGGACTTAACAATAAGGGTGCCTTTCAATTTTGTAATCTGAAACCATGACGCAGGTGAAGGAGGGCAGTTACAAAGTCCGCGTCACAAACCGGTCTCAAAGTCATAAACAAAGTCGCAAAATGCAAGTTCGGGTCACAACTCGTAAAAAAATTGAGACATCCAGCCTGAAATTCCCTAATTTTCTTTAAGAATGAAGATCCAAAATACCTTATTAACAATCTTGTAAATACAAAACACTGGAATTTTGAGATGAATTGATTTCAATACGTCTATAATCACAGCTAAGAATTCTTCCTCACAAGGGCAAACCCGGTGAAAACCGGTGACGCAAAGCCATGGATCTAAGACCGATGTATAGGTTAAGACAGCCAGGCTGCCGAAATGAACGATTTCGTTTCGTAGACGGAACATCGGGCGCCCTGGGAAAATCTATATGGCGCTCAAATCCATTCGTTCACTTCTTGCCAGCATCTTCATCTTTTTTGCCCTGTCTGCGGCTTTAATGCCCTCGTATGGTGTTCAAGCACTGAGCAGCGACTCTCACAGCGCCAATTTGCCGCTACTGAATGTATTTGTCAGCCAGGTAAAAAATGGTCAATCCGATCAGTTGCGCGGGGTTTACATCCCCGAAATCCTTGCCGCGCCCGTTGTGCAGCAGCCCGCCCGAAACGATGGATTTGTCTCTCCACGACAAAACATCCTGACTCAGTTTGGTCTGGCATCCCAATTCGGGTCGACTGGCCTGCTAGCTCACAACGGCCTGGCAGGTGTCAGCTTTTCGCAATTGGAAACAGATCAAAAAATATATTTGATCTACGGGGATGGACAGATAGCAACCTTTGTTGTCACAAAGATTCTGCACTATCAGGCTCTGGAACCTAACAGCCCTTCAAGCAAATTTATAGACCTGGATACCCATGACTCACTGAAAGCTTCGGAAGTATTTTCAAAAGTTTATAGCAGGCGGGGACAGGTTGTTTTTCAGACGTGTATTTCTGCCGGTGATGAACCCAGTTGGGGACGTTTATTCGTCATTGCAGAACCTTATTCCCAGAAACCCTAAGCATCAACTTTGAACTCCATTCAGAGTTCATTGAAATTTCCATCTTCTGCGCGGCAAGAGCGATAATTCGCGCGGCTTGCACGGAGATGGTTTTCGATGTAGGATGGAATGAGTTTACAGCAACAAGAGGATGAAAATTATGCAACTCGATAGTCTCAACCTTGGAGAGGAACGGATTCTCCAGCATAAAGACCGTGTTGAGCACACAGGAATTTTCAAATTTCCCATAGAAGGATCTGTGAAAGTCACAAAGCTTGGGCTGGAAGGCGATGTCATCCTCAGCAAAAAGCACCACGGCGGACCTGACCAGGCCGTTTACATCTACGGCGGAGCAGATTACACGTGGTGGTCAGAGGAATTGAAAAAGCAAATTTTCCCAGGCACATTTGGAGATAACCTGACGATTAGTGATTTGGAAAGCGCTCAATTTAATATTGGCGATAGCATTCATATCGGGGATGTAACACTTCAAGTTACTGCACCGCGCATCCCCTGCGCAACCTTCGCCGCACGCATGAACGATCCACAATGGGTAAAAAGATTCCGTCACGCCGAACGGCCCGGTCTATATTGCCGCGTGATGAAGGAGGGGTTTGTGAAAGCAGGCGATCCTGTTTCCATTGAAAGATATATGGATGAAACCATTTCAGTCCTTGAGATGTTTCGTGATTACTATAATCGGAACAAAAGCGAAGAGACATTGCGCCGACATCTTAACGCACCTATCGCTATCCGTGACCGTAGAGACCTGGAAGCAAATTTGCGAAAACTGCTGCAAAACACCTAGAATAATAGACTTTTGAAGAAAACTTCGGAAGTCTCAATTTAACCAATTGAATTTTTAGAAATAATGTTCTATAATCTGATTATCGCTATCCAATCCGCCAAAGGAGATGGTCAGATGAGTTCCCTCGATAAAGCTCGGCAAACCCAAATCGACAATATTCAAAAGAAAACAGGCAAGTCGCTGGAGGAATTGACCGCGATCGTCCATAAAAGCGGACTGAGCAAACACCGTGAGCTCATGGAAATGCTCAAGGAAAAGCTTGGTCTTTCTCACGGCGACGCGAATGCCCTTGTCCATGCAATTTTTCAATCAGATGGTCAGCGCGCGGCCGAAGGAAAATCCACAGATGCAGTGCTGGATGAAATCTATTCGGGAGCCAGGGCCAGTCAGCGCCCCATCCATGAGGCATTGATGAAGCACATCTCAAAGTTTGGTGAGTTCGAGACCGTACCGAAGAAAGGTTATGTCAGTCTGCGGCGCAAGAAACAGTTCGCGATGATCGGACCCAAGACCAACACACGTTTCGAAGTGGGCATCAACGCCAAAGACTTTAAGAAGAATCCCCGTCTGCTGGAGCAGCCCAAGGGAAGCATGTGCAATTACATCGTCAATGTGACGGATGCGCGGGAAGTCGATCCGGAATTGATCGCGTGGATCAAATCCGCTTATGAAAGTGCAGGATAACTCATGGATACAATGATCAAGCAGGAAAATTTCCTAAACAATCTTTTCAGCCTTTACGATGAGACTTTCGAGAATCATCATGGCATTTACCTGGATAACAATACATCGCTTATCACCACGCTGGAAACGGTCTCCGCGCAAGAGGCATCTATTCCGGTGGGAGGCAAATGTGCATCTCTGGCTGCCCAGGTTACACACGTGATCTTTTATCTCGAATTGCTGGAAAAGTATTTCCTGAAGCAGGAAGTGGGCAAAGTGGATTGGGGCGAAATCTGGCGGACAGTGGAAAAAATTTCTCCAGACGATTGGGAAACTCTTACAAACAAACTTAGACAAACATATATGAGACTCGATAAGTTATTCCACGATACAGAGAACTGGAATGACGAAGACACGATTGGTGCCGCGCTTGCAATCGTTGTGCATACCGCGTATCATCTGGGTGAAATTCGCCAGGCACTTTGCACGTTGAAGTGAATGGCTCTTTTCCAAATATATTGCACAGCCCAAGTCGGTATAGAAAGTGCAGACCAAAATGAACAATGCGCCGGATTTTGCAAACAATTTATTCTTACTCATGGAAGAGACATTCGAGTCCAGGAACCATGGGATTTATCTGGATAATGGCACATCGCTTTTTGAAACACTCGAAACCGTTTCCGCGGAAGAGGCCTCTCTACCTGTTGGTGGGAAGTGTGCTTCACTCGCCGCGCAGGTTGCGCATGTAACGTTCTTCATCGAATCGTTTGAGCGCTTTGCGCTGCAAGGTGACAATAGTCCACGCGACTGGGGCTTGATCTGGCGCACGGTTGAGCAGGCGACTCCTGAACAATGGGATGAATATAAACGAAAACTCAAGGAGGCCTACCTGCGTATGGATAAACTCTTCCACGAAAACCCCATGTGGAATGAAGACAGCATTGGAGGTGCCTTGTCAATCGTTGTGCATACCGCGTATCACCTTGGCGAGATCCGCCAGGCGTTGTGCACTCTGAAGTAATGTCTATGCCATTCATCCGCAAAGTGGATTGCATTCGCTTATATGTCCCTGATCTTGAAAAAGGGCTGGCGTTTTATCGAGATCAATTGGGTCATGAATTGATCTGGCGCACAGAAACCGCAGCCGGCCTGCGTTTGCCAGAGTCTGAAGCTGAACTTGTCCTTCAAACTGAAAACCAACGACAGGAAGTTGATTTCTTGGTTGCCTCGGCCGATGAGGCAGCAAATGATATTGAACAAGCTGGCGGCAGAGTGATCGTCCCACCATTTGACATCCAGATTGGACGCTGTGTTGTTGTAGAAGATCCCTGGGGAAATCCTCTGGTTTTGCTGGATACCAGCAAGGGACTGCTCAAAACTGATACAGAGGGAAATGTTATTGGAAATATCAGTTCCTATGTATCAGAGTGAGAATTGATCCTGTATTTGAAAGGAAATCAACATGCCCGCTCGTCCGCGCTACCCCATGCCCGCTTTTATCCGTGAGGCGCTCGATGAGCATGGGCTGATGGATGCCTATCGCGCTCGCCCATCCTACCAGCAAAATGATTATATTGGCTGGATCAACCGTGGAAAATTGGAAACGACCAAGCAAAAGCGGCTTAATCAGATGTTGGATGAGCTTAAGGGTGGAAAATTGTATATGAACATGTTATGGAAAAAAAACCATACATTTCCTAATTGATATTTCCCCCAAAATCTAACTTTCGCTAAGTTATCACAAGGGAACACAGTTTTTGGTGACTGCTAGGCTGGTTTTGCCCATGAGTAGAACTCGACAAATACCAATTCACACAGAAAATTACGCTCCCTCGAACGAGGGAGCGTAATCACTTAATTATTGTGTCTCACCCCAAATATTCCTTCACCTTTTTCACCAGAAGATCTGCATTCACTGGTTTGGTAAGATAATCCTCCGCTCCCTGCTTGATGCCCTTCACAACACTTTTCGAGTCGTGTTCACCAGAGATGATAATCACAGGTATCTCGCGCAGAACCTGATCCGCCTTGACCTGAGCCAACACTGCAAACCCATCGAGAACGGGCATTGCCAAATCGAGCAGGACGAGATCAGGCTGATCGCTTTGGATCTTATCCAGTGCCTCCTGCCCGTTGGAGGCGGTGATGATCTGATAATTTGAATCTTCGAGTGCCTGTTCCAGATAATCTACGTTGAAGGCTTCGTCATCTACGATGAGGACTTTTGGTTTTTGACTCATTTGTCACCTCAGATATTCCTTTAGTTTTTGGATTAAGAGATCTGCATTGACAGGCTTGGTCAGGTAATCGTTGCAGCCAGCCTCCTTTGCTCTTTCTTCATCGCCGCTCATGGCATGGGCGGATAAGCCAATGATTGGTGTGGACGTCAGGGTTGTACGAATCCTGCGTGTGGCTTCGTAACCATCCAGGATGGGGAGTGAAATGTCCATGAGGATCAGGTCGGGGATTTCCTGCTGCGCCAGGCTTACCCCCTGTGCGCCGTCCCTGGCAAACAACAGCTTGTAATCGTCCTCCAACAGTTGGGTGAGGAGGTCGATGTTCAGTTCGATATCTTCGACGATCAGGATGGTTTTCATAGGTTGGACGCCTCCGCGCCGGCCGGGGCCTGAGATTGGGTCGGTTGGATGGTCTGAGGTTCGGAGTCGGAGGCAGCGGCGGGTTTCCTTCCGTATTGAATCGGGATGGTGAGGGTGAATGTTGAGCCTTTGCCTAATTTGCTCGTGGCGGCCAGGTCACCGCCGAGCAAATGGGAAAGGTTACGGCTGATGGCCAGCCCCAGCCCTGTACCGCCGTATTGACGGGTGGTGGTATTGTCCGCCTGTTGAAATTCTTCGAAGACGCGCCCCAGTGCTTCTTCGCTAATGCCGATGCCGCTATCTGTCACGGAGATGTTCACGTTTTCTGCATTGAATTTTTCCACACACAGCAGGATCCTGCCGTCATGCGTAAACTTCGCGGCATTGCTGAGCAGGTTGAGCACGATCTGTTTGATCTTATCCTGATCAGAGTAGATTGTGCCGATAGTTTCATCCACTTGTTTTTCCAATGTTACATTGGGCTTGAGCAGGGTCGTGGCGAGGTTGGCGCATTGTTCAGCCAGCCCGCTCAGATTAAATTTGGCGGGAATGACATCCATGCGACCAGCTTCGATCTTGGCGATATCCAGCGCTGTATTGATCAAGCCCAGCAGATGTTGTGAACTAGACATGACTTTATCAAGGTTGTCCGTCTGCTTTTCAGGCAGGACACCTTCGGCTTTCCTTCTTACAATACTGGTGAACCCCATGATGGCATTAAGCGGCGTGCGCAACTCGTGACTCATATTGGCAAGGAAAGTGCTCTTGGCTTTGTTGGCATGTTCTGCGGCAGCGCGGGCTTCTTCTGCTTCCTCAAAAAGGCGTTTGGTCTCATCGAACAGGCGCACATTTTGGACGGCGGTGCCCATGTTCGATGCGATCGTCTCGAGGAGACCCACGGAAAGATCTGTAAAAGCATTCTCCTTTTCATAATCTGCGATGGTGATCCCGCCGATCACTTCCTTGCCCGCCAGAAGCGGGAGTGAGACATAGGATTTTGGAACCTCAGCCTCGACGGGAAGTGACCAGAACTTTCGCCAGCTTTTTTCGGCGTTCGTGTTAACCACCCACGACCTGCCGGCACCCCTGGCGGAGGCGCGAATTGCCAGCTTAAATCGCTTCACATCGAAATTTTCTTCCGTAATCCTGATCTGTTTCCCACTGCGAACCATATATGGCGCGATGACATGACTTGTCTTTTCATCGAATATGGATATGACGATGTTCTTAACGTTAAGTGCCTCGCAAATTCTTTCGCCCACGCGCTGGATCGTGCTATCCAGATCCCCACCTTCTGTCAGTGTTTGCCCGATGTTGTTGATGATCTGCAACTCGGTGGCGCGCTGCTCCGTCTGTTTGAGCAGGCGCTGGGTTTCATCAAACAGGCGGACGTTTTGAATGGCAGTGCCCAGGTTTGAGGCGATAGTCTCAAGCATGCCAATCGGAAGATCAGCAAAAGCGTTCTCTCTTTCAAAATCGGCAATGGAAATGCCGCCGATGACTTCCCCGCCTGCCAGCAATGGAAGCATAACCCAGGATTTTGGTATCCTTGTCTCCTCGTTGATTTGCCCAAATTTCCGCCAGCTTTTTTCAAGATTAGTATTGACCACCCAGGATCTGCCCGCCCACCTTGAGGCGAGGCGGATACCAAACTTAAACTTGCTTGCCGTGCGTTGATCACCAGTAATCTGCTTGCCGTTGCGAACCATATACTGTGCGATTACGAGATTGTTCTTTGGATCGAAGGCAGCGATACCGATATTCTCGACTTTGAGTGCCTCGCACAATCGCTCACCCACGCGTTCGATCGTGCTGTTTAAGTCGAGCCCTTCCGTCAGTGTTTGCCCGATGTTGTTAATGATCTGCAATTCGGTGGCACGTTGTTCGGTCTGTTTGAGCAGGCGCTGGGTCACATCGAAGAGACGGGCGTTTTCAAGCGCCACACCCATACTGTTGGCGACCGTCTGCAACAGGCGCACATCCGAATCGGTGTACGCATTTTCGCGCTGCCAATTTCGCAGGGATATGCCGCCGATGAATCCATCTCCGTTAATGATCGGCACACTCAGCCAGGACTTCAGGTCGCGTTGATCTCGCCCTGGGAATGGTATTCCAGCGTCCCCTCCAAAGCGCTCTCGAAATTTTGTATTGATCAAAATCGGTCTGCGTCTTTTGAGGAGGTGTTGAAAAGCACTTGGTACATCCAAACTGACTTCAAAGTATTCAACGCGTTTTCCGTTTTCAATCACATACGGTACGATGGCAACATTTCGCGCCTTATCGACAAATCCGATCCCCACATTCCCATCCTCGAAAATTTCGCTAAGTTTATCTCCCACCGCATCAATGATGCCCTGAAAATCCATTTTGGAAGCCAGCGCGGTTTGGATGCTATTGATAACGGCAAGTTCCGCTTCGCGCTGGGTGAGTTGCTCTTGAATACTTGGTGAATTGATGCCTGCCCCGCTTTTGGTTTTGTCTTTGCCTGTCTTCATCTTTCGACCCGATGGAGTGACTGTCTGCATTTCACGTTGGCTCTCTGGCTCCCTAACCTTATGTGTCGGAGAAATCTTTCTTGCCATACCCGTCTCTCATCAAGCCTCTATTTCATGACCCATCTGGATGAATTTTTCAATCACCTAGAACCAGGCTGAGGCAATTCTCCTGTTTACTCAGGTATATTGTACCGTTATAGTGTGAATAAATGGGAGAGGTTTATCACCCGGCACATGTTCTTTTATGTTCACGTACATGGTTACCGCTCAAAGCTGCGCAAATATTGCGTTCATCAAATATTCGATTGGCTTTCGATAGCGTATTGTTGAGCACAAGGGGAAATCCAATATGAATATGAAATGGAGCCCTAAAACAGGAGGCATATAATTTAATAACAAACACATTTTCTTAGGACGCTACAACCAGGAGGACATCACGATGATTGCAGCCAAATCTTCTCAACCAACCCCGGGAGAACCCGATCGTCTCATGTCATATTTCTTTTTTCTGACTGTGATCGGAGCGGCAATATTACTGGGATTGAACTGGAAAAAACTAGGCAAACCGGAATGGCAGGGGAAAACCATACTGATTTCAATTTTCTACCGTTGATAATGATTGCCCTGGCAATCGGCTGGATAATACTCCTCATCCCTCACCCTGACCTTCCAACACAATTCATCCTAAGCATACCCATGCTCGCATTGGGAGCCAACTTTGGTTTCATATAGGCGCTGGCACGCTTGCAAAATGGAGCGTATAAAAGATCTAAACGAGAAGGCCATGAAGTTCTTCAAAAATATGAATACAATATAGATGATGCACTGTTCTTTGGAGGAATTGTTACTTTAGGATGTACTTTGTTCAGCGTGTTCATCGTACCCATGCTTTGATTTCCTACTGGATACAAAATAATTAAAGTTAACGGGTCATGTATTAATAAATAACTTGGGCGAGGTTTTCACCTCGCCCAAGTTATTTTACTTTTTTGATAAAAGCTATATGTTTATTGTTGAACAGGCTCACCGGTAGCCGATATCAAATTCCACGTACCGCCATTATCTTCCATGCCCTGACCAGCAGCATCACCAGCCCCCGTATCATTGGCAAAAGTATAAAGGGGATGACCATTATACGTTACCTGCATAGTGCCATCGTCACGTGTAATAGTGCCCAGCAGGGTCGCATCTACGCCATCACCAGCGGCTGGGGAACCCTGGCTAGCCAGCGGTGTCCACTCAGTTGTACAATCACCTGTACAAGCACTCGTACCACCAGTATCTTTCGAAAAGACATACAGCGGCATTCCATCACCGTTCACTAGAACGGTACCATAGGTTCCAACATCAGCAGCATTTACGGTGGCTTCACCTGTCACAGGCACACCTACTGTGGGTGTTTCACCCGCAGCTTGCGTGTCAGTAGCAGCTGGTGCTTCAGTGGCAGCGGACGTCTCAGTGGCGGCTGGTGCTTCAGTCGCCGGGGGTTCGGTTGCAGCCGTTGTTGGCTCCAAGGTGGCAGGCGGGTTGGTTGGCGCTGCGGCGGGCGCACAGGCCGCCAACGCAAGAGCTAGCGCACATATAGCTCCCAGTAAAGTTTTATATTTCATTCTCATTCACTCCTTTCAACTAATAAGGTTCTGTTACTATACAAGTGACGTGAATCTAACTCAATGGGGAATGTACCTAGTTAATGGTGGAATACCCGCCCATGCATTAAGTTAGGGCTAAACTTTTTTAACCAAATTTAATTTGAAAGAGTGTTCTATGAGTTAGAAATAAGAGAGCAAAATAAAAAGAGACCAGATCCTTGTGAACCTGATCTCTTTCTTGTTGCCGATGCTTAATGCCTAATCAGCCGGAAGTGGATCGATGTCCACCTCCGCTTCATTCGCGGACTGAGAGTTGGCGCGACTTACGAAGAACAGCGCGGGAATGAGAAGCAGACTCGACGTCACAAGTGATGCGACTGCTGAACCCACAGAGGCAATCATAGCCACAATGGGTCCGCCCATCACCTGACCGATGGCATCCACCTGGCCAAACATCGAATGGACGGTTGCGCGTACCTGTGGATCCAATTTCTGATTAACCCAGGCAGTTTGTAGAGGAGTTTGAACGTTACGCAAAACGCTGATCACAAGGTACAGGCTCAGGCTTAGAAAAAGGAACGATGAAAGCGCAAATCCAAGCAGCGCGATGGAAATCGCTCCAGTCACAAAAAGCACGGCGCGCCCAATCGCAAGTGGACTCGTCGCATCGACGCGTTTCTCCACAAAGCGGACCATGAGAATGGTGAGAATTGTCCCTGCCACACGTAACACAGCAAAGAATGCAACCTGGTTGTTCCCAAAGATGACCGGCAATTCAAAGTGATCGAGCAGATGTTTGACCCACAGCCGGTCAAAGCCTTCACTGTATAAGCCATAGAACAGACCAATGAACACGATATTCATCAACCGCGGCTTCGAACGGACTGCCTTCAGGCCTTGATTGAAGGTATGCCACATATGCTGCCAGGTATTGCGGTCTTCGCGCGGCGTGGGATGAAAACCTGTTTCAGGCATAATGAACGCAAGCGCGACGCCGATCAGCATCACACCGAGTGAGCCGACTCGCAGCGGCATGGCAACGTTGTTCGCACCGACAAACATGGCGGCGCCCATACCAATGAGCGAAGCGAATAACCCCATCTGGGTACCACGTAGAAACAGTTTATTGGCGTCATCCTCACCAACTTCATCGGTGATCCAGGCCTGCGTTGCACCCGAGGTAAACGTGTAACCCAAACCCCAAATGACTTGCGCGAGCAAAATGGGCAGGAACGAAGGAAAGAATCCTTCCACCAGAAAGCCTACTCCCATCAAAACGTAACCAATAATGATGGACAACCTGCGCGAATACACATCCGCAACGATGCCGGTGGGCACCTCGAACACAAACGCCGACAGTTCGAGCGCTGTACCGACCAGAATGAGTTGCACGGGTGTTAATCCTGCAACGGTGGCTTCATACAGCGATGTGACCACGAACATCATCGAGAAAAACATCGACGCGCTGAACTCAATAAAGAGATAAACGAAGCGGGGGTTTAGCTTTGCAAGTCTAAAGATTTTAGGAAGCATAAATCGCTATTCGCTAAAAGGTCAAATGGAGTCCAAAGTCTCCTGACTTTGGCTTTCCAACCACAGGAGTCGTTGGACTCCTTTAGGTCACGCTATTGGGTAAACATTTGATAGTTTTTTCGGGAAGAGGATTTTGATCAAGGCGCGTACCTCTTCGCTGTCACACCAGCAATCTGCAAACGTATATTGCAGTTCGTCATAGCCGCGATATCCAAACAACATTTGCAGAAAGACGAGGCCAGGAAAGGCAATGACACCCCCATCTTCCGGGCTGGGCTGCCAGGGTGCAATCGTTATGAGTTTGCCTTTCTCAATCACAAAACGCAAACCGCTGCGATAAAAACTGATCTTGATTTCGCAACTGTGTCCAGATGCAAAAGACTCCGCCAAACGCTTTTCCAGCACAGGCTGGATGTGATCCAGGAAGCCGCGCAAGTCAGGAATGCGTAGATACCACGCATATGGATCACGGATGGTAGGGAGACCATTCCCCAGCGCTTCGTAGGCCGGATGCGAAGCACCGAGCACAAATCCAAACGAATTGAATTCCGTACCGTCCCGTTTTGCATATTCCCGTCCCTTGGCCCAAAGATAACGAGCCACACTGGGCGTTGCCTCCAGCCAGGAATTTCCCGGCTTTAACTCATAGCGCCAGGCGCCCAGGGTGCTACCCTGGCAATAGCCAGAGTGCCGAAAGTAACCGACCGGCTCGCCGGCTTGATCTTCCAGAATGCAATCAAACCCACAGTTATTATCTTCGCCGCGACCCATCAACTCATAGCGAAAGAGTTCCGGTGTACGCTCACACCAAACCATGGATCGTGTCTTGGTCTGGTCGTATAACGCTCCAATGAACGGTAAATCTTTTTCCTGTGCGGCTCGAATCGTATAAGGCTCGCTTTCGCCTTTCCTTAATTTCGGCAATTGGGCCTCCCCGCCGAATCGACGTCCATCCAAATCCAATGCCATCTCATAACCAAATTGGCGATAATAGAACGGAATACCTGTAATCGCTTGTACGATTTCACCGCGTTCAGCGCTCCATTTGTGAACTTCCTCGAATTGGATTCGGACAAGTCCACGGTTGCGAAATTCAGGCAACGTTCCCACCAACTCAGGCCGACCCACGCCGAATGGAACCCCTTCATACGACCAGGTCTGCGAGATCAAATTCATCGAGGAGACAATCCGTCTGGTCGCGGGTTCTTCGACGATAGTGAAATCGTCCGGGTGAAATGTTGGATGAGGCCGGGTCAGCAGGTCACGTGTCCAGGTCGCGATACACTGCCCATCTGGATCATTGTCCGTATGGATCATGCGATTGAACTCAGCCAGCGTGGCTGCATCTTCAGGTGTGGAACGGCGCAGGATCAGGCCATCGCCCAGATCGCGCAAAATTGTTTCTCCCTTGGTGAACATAAGCGTAGCTATCCTGTGGATGTTTTGTCCTGTGGGGCGATTGTCTAGCACAAGGCCAGTTGTGCCCGCGCGGGACAATCGCCGTTATAAAAGTTTTTTCAGCTGCTTCAAAGCGGATTCGGGATCTTCAAAATGGATTCCCTTCAGGCCAACTTTTTCACAACCTTCGATGTTTATTAAGAAGTCATCGATGAAGACGGCTTCTTTCGGACTCACCCCAAACTCTTCCAGAGCAATCTGGAAGATCTTCGCTTCGGGCTTCATTGCGCCGACCTCCGCCGAGATGATCATCTTGTCGAAGGCATCATCGAATTTCTCCCGGACGATAAAATCACGCAAATCCCCCCAGGCGTTCGAGATAAGTCCGATTTTGTATTTGCCGCGTAAAGACCGGATGTACTCGACCAGTGTGCGGTCAACGATATCCCCGGCAAAAAATTCGTCGCGAATGGCGGCCAGTTCAGAAGCAGGGCGTTTCAATCTTTTGATGACAGAGGCCCAATGATCCTCTGAACTGATTTCACCGATGGATGCTTTCAGACCTGAGTCACTATCAAAGACAATTTTGTTCAGGTCATCGTATTCCATGCCAAGCCTGTCAGCGAGCAACTGGCGCGGCGCCTGAAACTCTGTACGTACGATAACTCCGCCGAGGTCAAAGAAGACAGCCTTTATGCTCATTTGCTTTTCGTCGTGGTCTTCTTTCCCGTGGAGGTTTTCGCCGCGGCAGGCTTCTTTGTATTTGCTTTGGCCTCCGCCGGTTTCGCAGCCGGCTTTTTCTCTTTAGCGGCTTTTGGTTCAGGCTTGGATTCAGCCTCAGCAACGGGAGCAGTTTGAGACGTGGATGCGGGCGCTTCCTGCTGCGGATGTTCCTTCATTTCCGCCTCGAATTCCTTCAGCTCATCCCGCCAGTTCGGCATTGCCATCTCCAAACGCTGACGCGGAATCTGCGTAGCGCGGCGGCAACGCGGACAATGTGCGTCGTAATGAGTCAGTTGCTTGGAATCTACTTCCTGCAAGGCATCAAGCATTTGGACACGACTGAGCGTGTAGGGGGTTTGACAGAAAGAACAACGGATGTTCATGGATTCTCCTCTTCAAAATAACTTTTGGAATAACCTTGCAAAGGTTTCGATCCTGGAGTTTTACTCTCAGGCAACCAACCCTCGCAAGGTTTCTTGTTAATTACGAAAGCGATTCTACACTGATTTCAGTGCCCGCACGCAACTCTTTCTCGTAAAGATCAGAGGCTTGATGAATGTGCATGCCAGCATTTTCATATAGACGCAATGCGCCGGTCAGGTTCTGGGCATCCACACCCAAACCAACCTTGCGTTTGCCGCGCCGATAGAATTCATTAAAGGAATGCCGCAATAGTGCGAAGCCAATACCGCGTTTACGCCAGGGACGGCGCACTCCCAATGTCCCTACCCACCCAAGATCCGAGTCGTCATAGGGATGCGGGCGGCAGATATTAATGCCGGCGATCTCGTCTCCATCCATGGCGAGGAATACCAACCTTGGATCGAAACCTTCGTATCCAATCTCGAAATGTTTGAACCGTTTGAAGGCTTCCTCAAATGGCATTTCCACAAAGCCAAAATGATCCCGAAAGGATTCGATCTCGGCACGACAGACGGCTTCTGCATCTGTCTCTGGATGATAGGTACGCAACGTAATGCCTTCGGGCCAGATTGGTTCCGGGACCGGGCTATCCATTTCAATCAACATCCGATAGGAACTGCGGATGTAGTGATAGCCCAAATCTTCAAACAGTTTTTTGGATTTTTCCGCATTGCTATAAACACCGACGCGCGGTGCAAAGCGCAGAGAATCTGGAAAATCTTTCAGAGCTTGCAGAGCACGCGCTTCGCCCCATTGAAGCAACCAGGTACCGATGCCCACCGCCTCATAATCAGGATGGACACGGCCCCAAATCCATGGGTGGACTGGTGGTTTGGCAGTGGTCCAAACTTCGATATAACCAACCATTTCTCCATTCGGCGCGAAGACCAAGCGAATATCCTGAGCCGGGTCAAAGCCCGGAGAAATCCATTCGTTGCGAATGGCGGCTGCGTCCGTGATCTCATCCTGATGTATCACCAACTGTGACCAGCGATTGAAAAGCACAATTGCAGGTTCCACATCTTTGATATTTGCACCTCGGACTGTGAAGCCTTCGGGCAATTGAACAAGGTTTTCTTTTTGTAAAAGAGTGTTCATTTTTATTCCTTAGTTAGCCACAGAAGAACCGAGTACGATGATCTTTGTGGCAACGAGCGTTTGCAAGATGATGTCAGGTCTCTCTTACGAAAGAGCCTGTACTCTGATTTCAATACCGGGGCGCAGCTCCTTTTCGTAGTGGTCGAATGCCTGGTCGACGTGCATGCCTGCGCCTTCATAAAGGCGTAAGGCGCCGGTAAGATTCTGTGCCTCCACGCCGAGACCGACTTTGCGTTTACCACGTCGATAGAACTCGTTAAACGAATGAAGCAAGAGGGCAAGCCCAAGACCACGCCTCCGCCATGGGCGGCGAACTCCCAGTGCGCTCACCCAGCCTCGATCTGCATCGTAATGGGAATGAGGGCGGCAGAGGTTAAAACCGGCAATTTCCCCGGAGGGGCCATCCATCGCAAGAAAGTACAAAGTTGGATCGTAGCCTTTATACTCACGATTGCGCTTCCATCGTTTCAGACCTTCTTCAAAAGGCTGATCGATGTGACCAAAGTGATCGCGGAAAGCATCTTCATGGGCGCGATGAGCGGCTTCCGCATCCCTCTCTGGGTTATAGGTACGCAGGGTAATGCCTTCTGGAAACTCTGGTTCAGGCACAGGCGCATCCATTTCGATGAGCATGTGATACCAGCTGCGGATGTGCTGATAGCCCATGTCTTCAAACAGATTCTTCGCCTTTTCAGCCTGACGATAGGTTCCGACACGTGCTGTGAAGCGCAGTTCTGCGGGCACACTGGAAAGAGCACGCAGAGCACGTTCTTCTGCCCAATGCATCATCCATTTGCCAATACCCATATCTTCATACTTGGGATCGAGACGTGCCCAGAGCTCCGGGTGAACAAGCGGATTGGCATTCGTCCATACTTCAACATGTCCAACCAGCTCACCATTCGGCGCGAAGATATGACGAATATCTTCGGCAGGGTCAACGCCCGGGGCCTGCCATTCAGTGCGAATCGATTCTATATCAGCGAACTCGTCCCGCCCGATTACAGAGCGTGACCAGCGGTTGAAGAGCCGCATGGCTGGTTCAATATCATGCATGGTAGCGCCTCTAGCTGTAAAGCCTTCGGGCAATTCCACGATGTTTTCTTTTTGATATTGTGCGTTCATTTTATTCCTTTGTTAGCCATAGAGCGCACAGAGAAAAAGAGTTTTTCTCAATGGACTCAGTGGCTAATATTTATTCTTCATCAATTTCGAGACCCGCGCGCAGTTCCTTTTCATAAAACACAAACTCGCTGACGGCGTGCATGCCAACTTTTTGATACAGACGCGTAGCACCTGTGGGATTCTGCGCATCCACGCCGAGACCAATAGTCTTCATGCCGCGCTCATAAAATTCAGCGAACGAATGAAGAAGTAAGGCTTCGCCAAGTCCATGCTTTCGCCACGGGCGGCGCACTCCCAACGTGCCAATCCAGCCAATGCCTCCTCGATAGCGGTTTTGTGAGAAACCCGCAATTTGATCGCCGTCCCAGGCAATCATCCATAAGCTGGGGTCAAACTCTTTACGGCCAAATTTACGAGGCGCCCACTGTTCATAGGTCTCATCATGGTTGCTCCAATGATCCCGGAACGACTCATTCTGTGCATCCAGGACAGCATGTGCATGCTCATCCTTTATGAACGGACGTAGTTCGATTCCCTCGGGGAAGTTTGCAGGCACTGGTAGTGCCGGCAGGTTGGTCTCCATGCGCCAGTAATAGCGAATAGGAACGTAGCCTTCCTTTCGATGAAGCTCATGAGCGGCTTGATCGCGGTTATTGATTGGACTCCGAAGCGAAATGCGTACATCCGGCTCGGCCAGACGCATTTCTTCATAAGCGCGTTTTTCCACAGTCCGCAAAAGGGATGTACCAATACCGTGTCCTTTGAACTCGGGATGAACATAACCTTCTGTTTCCAGGATGGCGTGCAAATAATGATTTTCAAATTGATCAAAGCCCACGATACGTCCGTCCGGTGTTTCAACCACAAACGTATCCTGTTCCAAATTGAAACCGGGGATCTGCCACCTGATCTTAAGATCCTCAGGGGTGGCCGCCATAGTAGTGTCACCATCGTCTTCCCAGACCTCATACATGAGCTGCGCTACAGCAGTGAGGTCTGCCCACTTTGCGGCACGCAGTTTGAGACCTGGGTCAAGAATTGTTTCATCTGTTTTGAATTTCGTATCCATCATCCTTCTCCTTTCCTACTCCTCAGGTTCACGACCCGTGCGCAGTTCCTTTTCGTAGGTGACGAACTCACTGGCCGCACGCATACCAACTTTTTGATACAGGCGGGTGGCGCCGGTTGGATTCTGCGCATCCACACCGAGCCCAATCGTCTTCATACCGCGCCTATAAAATTCACCGAACGAATGGAGAAGCAACGCCTCACCCAATCCACGTTTACGCCACGGACGACGAACTCCCAAGGTACGGATCCAGCCAATACCCATACGGTAGCGGTTCAGTGAAAAGCCGGCCACTTCATCTCCATCCCAGGCAATGGGCCAGAGAGTCGAATCAAATTCGGGATCATCGAACCGGCTGCGCTGCCATTCTTCCAGCATCACATCATGGCTGCCCCAGTGATCGCGGAAGGCTTCATTCTGGGCCTGCCAGACGGCGATATCGTGCTTTCCCTTAATAAACGGACGCAATTCGATTCCTTCGGGAAACTTTGGCTCGGGAGGCGCGGCATCGAGGTTGATTTCCATACGCCAGTGATAGCGGAGCGGCTGGTAGCCTTCATTCCTGTGCAATTCGTGGCTGACAGGATCACGGTTATCAATCGTGCTGCGAAGTGAAACACGTACCTCAGGCTCGGCAAGAGTTACCTCCCGTCGGGCGCGCTGCTCGATGATCCGTAACATAGCTGTGCCAATTCCGCGTCCTTTGAAATCAGGATGAACATAACCATCGGTTCTGAGTTTTGCATGTTCGTGTTCATTGAAGAATTCTTCATAGCCAACGATGTGCCCATCATAGGTCTCGACGAGAAGGGCATCTCTTTCCAGGTCAAACCCGGGAGTCTGCCATTCATGCCTTAACTCATCAGCCGTCACGGCAACGACTGTATCACCATCTGCCTCACAAACATCGTAGATCAGTTGCGCCACAGTTTCCACATCGTCCCATTGAGCGGACCGTAATTTGAGGTCCGGGGCAAGGATCGTTTCAGAAGTTTGAAATTTTGTGTTCATTATTGGCTCTCTTTCCATCAGGTGCCAACTGCCGCTTCCGCAGCAACTGGCACATTCAATTCCAGCCACTCTTCGCGCAGGATGCCCATAAAAAGATTATCCCAGCGGCGGCCTTCACGGTTGAGTAAACGTCGCAAGCGTCCCTCATGTCGGAAGCCGGCTTTTTCATAGGAGCGGATCGCGCGCGGGTTATATTCGAAGACGCCCAGGCTGACGCGTCTCAGGTTGATCTCGGTAAAGGCAAAGCGCAGCAGAACGTTCATCACATCGGTACCATAGCCTTTGCTCCAATATTCGGTTTCGCCAATGCCAAGCCCAACAAAGGCCTCGCGGCCCGGCCAGTTTGCTACGTCGAGGCCGATTTCTCCGATCAACTTGTTGTCTTCAAGAGCACGAATGCTGAAGTAATAACTTTCGAGCGACATCGCACTCACTTCCTCTTCCATCCACTTTGAGGCAGCTTTTGAAGACTGCATCGGTCGGGCCGATGAATTAAGCAGGCGAAAATATTCTGAATTCCGATTCCAACGCGGAAATGCCTTGCTCATTTCTTCCGGATCAAATGCGGAAAGGCGCACAAGTTTTCCTGTAAAAATGTCTTTCATGGGTTCTCTCCGTTCTGCATCTGCAGCCATTCTTCGCGCAGGATGCCCATCCATAACGAATCATAGCGTTTGCCTTCGCGCAGGATCTCCTTGCGCGAGCGGCCCTCCAGCCGAAAACCGCACTTCTCATAAGACCTCAAGGCGCGTGGATTGTATTCGAACAACCCGAGCGACAGACGCTGAAGGCCCAGTTCGGCAAAGACGTATTGCTGGCATAGCTTCATCATGTCCGAGCCATAGCCCTTGCTCCAAAACTCGCGCTCGCCAATGCCAAGCCCAACCCAGGCTTCGCTGTGGATGAGGTCAACCCATACGCCGAGAAAACCGATGTGTTTATCCTCTTCCAATGTACGAACCGAGAAAGAATAACGTTGAGGTTCGAAACCATTTTCAGATTGCTTCTCAAACCATTCCTTGATCTTTTTTTCAGAAGACAATTGAGAAGGTTCACTATCGGCAAGGCGATTGAATTCCGTATCACGCTGCCAGTAAGCTTCGGCTTTGGCGCGCACCTCTGGTTCTTCCAACGTAAAGCGGACGAGTTCTCCGCGAAATAGATCTTTCATAGCTGCCTCCTTTTCCGATCAGGCTAGGCTCGCGCCCGCCATTCATCATTTAACAACCCAAAGAAGTAAAAATCCCAGCGACGGCCATCCCGTTCAAGCGATTTGCGCCGGCACACTTCCTGGACGAAGTCAAATTTCTTCACTAGTGCAATGGCAGCTTCGTTGTACTCCGGTACAGCTGCGCTCACTCGGAACAGATTCAACTCTGCGAAGGCAAACCGCAGTAACATCTGCAGCGCCTGTATGCCATAGCCTTTGCCACGATCTTCCGCCGCACCAATGCCCAGTCGCAGAAAACCATTGCCATTCGCCCACTCGATCCGTTGTACCTCCGCAATACCGATCAGGCGATCATCTGCCTGGGCGCGGATCATAAAGTGATAGAGGTTCTTGCTCTCTTCAATTTGTTTTTCAAGTTTTTCATACTGCTTCTTGATCATCGCAGCAGACATCGGCCGGGCCGGCGCTGTATCCATCATGCGCATGAATTCAGAATCATGCGTCCATTTGGATTCAATCTCCGGGTCCTTCTCATGATCAATGGGCCCGAAACGAATATCCTGGCCTTCGAATAATTGAGTTTGAATGTCGAACATGTTGCCTCCAAAATTGGTGTTACAAAAATTAAAAACGGCCACAGGCATTTGCCCATGACCGCACAGGTAGATGAATCAAAACGGCCACGGGCGAGTGCACCGTGGCCGTTAAATTACATTGCGTGTAAGTTAACGATGAGCAGGCGCACTCCGAGAATCAAAATTTCCGCTGGGAGTGTTGCGGAATGATTCTGCAAAGATCGTAAACTGCTGCTTTGCCATGGGTCGTGCGCCTCCTTTCTTTAAGGATTTTCTAACGTTGCGTAGTGTAACATGCCAACCGATTTTCCGTCAAGTTATTGAGTGTTAATCAAGGAATGAAAGGCGGTGCTTTATGGTTACTTGGAAAACCGATGTGGATACTATCCCCCTTCATACTGTGTTGATCGTTTCTGATCGACCGGAAAATGTCGCAATCTGGGATGCTCTTTTCAACCAGAGAAACTGTATTGTCTTGTCTGAATCCAATATCTCTGATGCCCTGCAAAGCGCACGGCTGATCGGACCCTCTTTGATGTTGGTTGATATTAACTTATCGAAACCCGATCGAGCTTATTTGTTAGCCGGTTTACGTGCAGCCAGCCGCGGGCCGATCCTGATGTTGATCACTGCCAATACTGTGGATGAAATTGTCGAAGCCAATCAGGAAGGCGCAGACGAATGTCTCGTCAAACCTGTCAATCCGGCTGTGCTAGTTGTCAAAGCCATGGCCTGGCTTGGACATGGTCAACGCGCGGAGCGAGTTCCAGTTTTTCTGGGTGTGACTCTTTAGGTTTCATTCCATCTTCTTTCCTCCTTCTCCTTTCAGCTTCGCGCTGAATCAAAATGCCCGCGCATGCGCGGGCATTTTGATTTTTCCTTATCATCGTTATGGATTTGTGCCTGTGTTAATAAGGCCTGCCTGCAAATCACTTAGGCCCTGCTCGACGAGACGCTGTTTTCCTGGAGAGAGAAGGGTCGGATCGATATCGGCCAGGCCGAGGGGCGATTGGACCGTAATGCCTCCTTTGCCTGCCACCAGGTCGGGCCAGGCATTCTGAATCGCCTTGATGATATCCGGTTGGATGGTCATCACCCAGCCGGCGGGGCGCTGTTCAGGGCTCACGGTCCCGATCATGGATGTGCCGGTCGTACCAATATAGGTCTCGAGGTCAGACGTGGCGATATCGGGGTAAAGATAAATGGTCTTTACCTTATATTGCAGCATCAGAATATCTGCATAGGCGTTGTAATTGGCTTTGTCCTCGTCTGCCGAGATTTCAAGATATTGAGGAAACGTCCAGGGTAGGTAATAGAACGGGCGACAAATGCCACAATAAAATGCCATCCCGCTGGCGTACGCATTCAATGCGCGCAGCGCATCCGCATTGTCTTTCGGCATCAACATCCCAATCCGAAAGTCGTCTGTGATCATCGCGGCCGTATAACCTGCCAGAAACCCGGATACATCGGTTTGCGAATTATTGCCCAACACGCTGATATTTCCACCCGCCGAAACCTCGGGAATATTGATGGCAAGGAATTGCACCTGTGGCGCCGCAGCGGCCAGCGCAGCAATCCCGGGGTCCGGTGGGAACGCAATGACCACCTGTAAACCCGGTTCGAGTTCAGCAGGTGTTAATACGTTTCGAACCTGAAAGCGAAACCCGGAAGACTGCGTGAGATCATAGACCGTTTTCTGGTAAAGATTTGAAGTATCCGGATCGAGATCCGCCGGCACGATCAGGATGGCCAGTGGCACGGTCGGCGTGGCTGTTAACGTGGGGGGAATAATTGGAGTGTCTGTTGGGATGGGCGTGGAAGTCGCTGCAGGTGCGCCTCCCCCACAGGCGCTTAAGGCAACAGCGAGCACAACGAAGGGAATGATGAATCTTGGACGCACAAATTTTCTCCAGAGGTACAAAGTACCGCACGAATAAGCGGTGGAATGGGAGAATTATACACGTTGACAGCTAACGTCCCGAGGGTTGAAGCGCGTCGACAATTCTCCTGGTGAAAATGTCGCATGGCGCCACAGTGACGCCTTCGGGACGTCTTGCCTTTAAATACAAAGACCGCGCGCCTTTGGCGTGCGCGGTCCATCGCTTGACTTCTCGTTTCTTAACTTGACTTGATCTTGATCTGCTTCGGTCGAGCGGACTCTGCCTTGGGCAGTCTGAGCGTTAAGACACCATCTGTAATGTTCGCTTCGACGTGATCCGAGTCGATCGCGGCCGGCAGGCGCAGGGTCCGTGTGAATGAGCCGTTTGGCAATTCGCGCACAAGGTAGTTGCTCTCATCTGCTTTATACTCGCCCTGAATGTGGACGACATCCTCCAAGACCTGAATATTCAGTTCATCAGATTTGAGTTCTGGCACCAGCGCGGAAAGGACATAAGCATCCTCCTCTTCCCGGAGGTTGATCCCAATAGTCTGCTCGCGGTTCTCAGACCAGCGGCGTGCGATACGGCGATATGGATAAGTTTGAAGATAGAAGTTCATGGCTTGTCTCCTGTTATTGAGTTTTGAATTGTCCCTATCTTATTTTGGCTGTGTAAGAAAAAGGATAAAGCCACATAGAATTTATATATGAAAATCGAGCAACAACATCCACAAGCCAACGGGCTGGCAATCCAATGCCAGCCCGTTTTTATAGATTATTTATCTAGCTGTTCTTGATTACAAAATTATCTGTCTTAGTCCATGAAGCTTTGAATCCACGCCAGCACATCCGGCTGATCAACGCGGAAGGCAAAGTCTGCACCACGGCATAAGGCATTCAAGCCAAAGGACGTAATGCCCACGACAAGGTTTGAATCGGTGTGACCCAAGAACACCGGACCACCTGAGTCACCGTTACACGTGCCGCCTAGACCCGTCCCATTACCCTGGGTCTGGAGGTTGAAACCAGCATTTAGCAGGCTGTTGACATTGACCAATTTCGCTTCAGCCATCAAGCGTTCACGGAAGGAAATGTTAGGCTTGCCATTTTGTAACTGGTTCTTATAGGTAAGCCCATAACCACTGACTGTGAAGATCGTATTTTGTATGCCGCGTGCGGTGGCTAAGCCATCGAGGACACGAGCTTCTGGAAGCTGACCATATTCAGGTAGCTCGATTGGTTCAGTGAGCTTGAGGAGGCCTGCATCATGGGTGTTTGGGATAGTAAGAGCACCAGTGAAACCAAAGTTGTAAATATGGCCCGCTGCAACAGTCGTGCATGTGACGCCCAGTGTGCCGGGGGCGCAGGTCTCTGGATAACCCGTCACCGGGTCAACCTGGGTAACTGGGTCAAAGTGCGCTCCTGCATCCTGTTGGAAATAGATGCGGGCAGTCACCGCACCCCCAACTGTATCAGCGCAATGCCCGGCGGTCAGGAATGTAGTTGAGTCAAGCAGCGTGCCACTGCAGCGCCAGATGAATTCCCCGTTGGAATCATAGAACACAGCCAGGCCCACAAAGGGGTGTTCGAAATCTCTCTGCCAATCACCCGTGATCGCATAGACCGGGCTGACAGCAATGGCCAAGATCACCATCACTGAGAAAACAACAAAAATCAGTTTTTTACGCATATTCTTATCTCCTGTTGAGCTCTATTTTAGAATAATACAACTTAATGCAAAAGGTTCTTCCGAGGTGTTTCTCCTTTCCAGACCACCATAATTAAAAACTGCCGAAGCAAAAAGGACTTCGGCGGTCTGGCGGTCTACTTCCTGATCTGCAGACCCATGACTTTGCGTCCCCATCTCACGATGGGTTTGCCATTTCGGTAGATTGAGATTGAAATGCAAGTACATGACGAGAAGAATTTTCAGAAGTTACCCGCATTCCCTGCCAGAGAGGTTAAGAAAAAGTTACATATAGTTGGATCACAGCAGCGGGAAATTACCTCATAGGCAAGATAATAGTTATGCCATGGAAATGCCGAAAGTCAGTCTAACAGGAATTCCCGCCAGACTGACTTTCATGTTTGAGCTAAAGACCTGCCAAGCAGTGGACTGTTTGGCTTCTTGCTAGTGCAATAAAAACATAGACTGCATTGAGCAGAGACAGTTTCCTGCCTCTGCTCAATGCTTACCGCTAAAGTGGGAGTGAATCCTTCATCAGTTAGGGCCCAAAGTAGCCGAGCACGCGCGTCATCAAGTCTGCTTTGTTGGTGGCCGTGCCGTATGCCTCCAATGGGAACGCTAGGAAGACGACCTTGTACGTCCCGGTATCAACGCTAAGTCCATCATCCGCGGCTGCGGCGTCCCTGAAGATCGCTGTTGCGGGACCGACCAACGTAAGCTGGTCCTCGAAGGCCGCACCAAGGACCGAGTGATCCAATGGCACTGTTCCGACGCCAGCCGTGAGCGTCCCGGCCACCTCCGTAACGGAGGCGGTAGCCTTGTCATTCTGGGTCTCACTACCGTCCCAGCTGATGTGCAGGTAATCGTGAACGAACGCTGTGGTGCCAGCCGCCTGGTCGAGGATATCCTGTCCGCTCATCAACAAGCGACCTCCACCGTCGAGGAAGGCCGCAAGCTTGACCTCATAAGGCAGGATCGGACCCGGATAGCTGTTGCCGGTGAACCATACAATATTCTTGAAAGCCTGCATGTAGTGCAGCGGGATGTTCGAATCGGCGCTGAGATCCCAGGTGCTGAACGGGATGCCGGCTGTAGTCAACGCCGCCGTATAGTACGATTGTACATCCGGGCCATTGCCGTCATTGTCGACGAGCAGCGTGTCGACGGCAACTGCGATCGTATTTATCGTTGCCGAGCCGCTGACGGCCGGGTTGCCGACCGAGGTAGCGACTATGCTCGCTGTGTTAACTGCGCCGTTGGTCGCGCCTGCGGGGACAGCCACCCTCACACAGACGTCAGCGCTTGCACCGGCTGCCAGGCTGGACGTAGTCGAAAGCGCCGAGGTGCAGGTGGCATCGAAGAAGGATACTGTGTAGGTACCACCCGATGAGGATATAGTATAGCTGTCGGTGGTGAAGCCGAGGTTCTTGACGTGAACGGTGTAATCCACGCTTTGTCCAACCCTGGCTCCATCCGTTTGGGTCGCTGGCGACACGCTGACAGCATACGGGCTCGCTATGGGCGTGATCACAGGTGAGCCGCTGGTGGAGAAACCGCCAGTTGCATTCGCCCTGGCTCCATCGTTGACGATCGCCGCGACCTTGTTTTTCAGAGCGTCGGCGATGCTAACGGTGAAGCTTCGGCTGATGCTTGAACCCGCGGGGATGTCGACGGCTGGCCAGGTGACCTTACCATTCACGACCGAGCCACCATCAGACGCTGAAGCAAAGGACGTGTTCGCCGGCACTGGGTCAGTGATCACAACGCCGGAAGCTACAGCATTCCCTTCGTTCTTGACTGTGAGTGTGTACACCAGTGCGCTGGTCGGACCGACCGGAATACCGGCGTCCACTTTGGAGATGACCAGGGCAGGTGCGGCCGCAGTATCAGAGAGACGGAAGGCGCCGCGTCCATGCGTGCCAGCCGCCATAAGCCTGTTCGACGAGTCGAGATCGAGCTGCCAGATCGCCACGATCGGGAAGCCCGAGCCAAGCGGGTACCATTTGACGCCACCGTTGTAGGTCACGAAGGGCCCTACGTCCGTCCCAACATAGAGGGTGTTGGCAAACGATGGATCGAGGATGACCGAGTTCACAGGGCCATCCGGCAGGTTGCCACTGATATCTGCCCATGTCTGGCCGCCATCCACCGTCCGGAAGACGTGCCCGGGCCGGCTCGGCGTAGAGGCATTGAAGCTAGAGTAAGACACATAGGCGATGCGATAGTTCGAGCGGTCGACTGCGATCTGGGTGATCGGCCGTTTTGGCAGCTTGCCGTTACCAAGTTGTACCCAGCTCGGATTGTTATTGACTTGGGCATCGGTCGACATATATACGAGACCATCGAGCGAGCCGGTGTAGACAGCCTGCCCACCACCAACGCCGATGGCTGAAATCGTGCAGTTGCGAGCGCCGTTGGGTGCAATGCCGGTGCAGCCAGTGGTCAAGTCTCCACTGATCGCGTTCCAATGTACGTCACCAACGGAGGTCGCTCGGGCGTTGTCGGTACGGTATAGCCGGAATGTGCCAAGGAAGAGCTGATTGGGGTTCTCTTTGTTCATCACAAACGGAGGGTAGAAGTCGGAGCGGTCGCCCGTGTTGATTCCGCCGGTGATGCCCTGCCTGGTTAGGAAGCCGGCACCGCCATCGGAAATCCGATACGGTGAGACGGCATTGAAAGTCCCGTAAACGAAACAAGATGGGGCAAATCCGGCAGGACAGGTGCCGCTGGCCGGGTCAAAGGTTGGGTCAACGAGCACCTGGCCGCCATCGCCGCTGGCTACGTCGAACCAGCTCTGAGACCCGCCCGACTTGCGCAGTGTGCCATTATCCTGCGTCCCTCCCCAGAAACGGACTGGGATCTGCGGCACGGTGGCGACCGAGCTGAACTGCGTGATCTGAAGATCCGTGCGGAACGTGACGACGGCATTGGCAGGGTTGACCGTGCCATTCAGGTTCTGCCAGGTGACCGCGCTCAGCGGGTCGGACTGGTTCGGACGCCCGCCACGTGACGTGCTGTACCACACCCCGCCGTCGGAGCCGATCAGCACGTTCATCGTGTTGCTCGGGTCGAAGGCCAGTGCGTGGTAGTCGGGGTGCTGCTCGTAGCCGAGGTTCTTCCAGGTTAGGCCGCCATCATCGGAGCGGTAGACGCCGCCCGAGCCGATGCCATAGTCGAACTGGCCTGCGGCGAAGACAACGTTCGGGTCGTTCGGGGCAACCTCGATCACGTTGTCGTAGAAGCATTGCCCGCCGCAATAGTCCTCGACGTTGTCGGGGCTGGTACCGCCCGGCAGCATCGCCCAACTGGCGCCACCGTCGGTGGACTTGAAGACGCGCGAGGGGTGATACCCAGCAGCATCGGCCCAGTCGAAGCCAGCGTACAAAGTGCCGCTCCCGCCTGAAGCCGGGTGCGAGAGGTCGATCGAGAAGCGGGTCGCAGTCGCGGCGAAGTTTGGCGATGGGAGACCAAAGTTCATGATCGGTGACCACGTACTACCGCCATTAGTGGACTTGTAAATGGCGTCACCCCAGAACGAGGCGTACAGGATGTTCACATTCTGCGGATCGATCTCGAGGTCGGTAGCACCGTTCGACTCGTTCTTGGCCTCCTTGAGCAGCGTCCAGTTGACTCCGCCGTCGGTGGACTTCCAGATGCCCAACTTGGAGTGGACAGGCGGTGTTGTGCGCCGCGCCCCGCCCCGCCCGCGTAGAACAGCAGCGTACAGGATGTCAGCATTGGTAGGATCAACGAGAAGCTGAGAGATGGACACACCCACGAAGTAGTCCCCGGAGATCTGCGCCCAAGTGTTCCCACCATCTGTGGAGTTTAGGATACCGTTCCCAAAATAGCTGTCTCCAGATAGCGCACCTTCACCGGTCCCAGCGTAGACGACTGAATCATTTGTAGGCACAACCGCCAACGCCCCGATCGAAAGGGATGGGATATTGTCTGTCTTCGCCGTCCATTTCCCAGAAGTGGCATCATAGAGCCAGATGCCGCCCTGGGCCGCGCCCAGGATACGCGTGCCGTCACGGCGGATGGCCAGCGCACCAATGCGCCCGCTCATTGCAGTGAAGGGTCCACCGCTGCGGGTAACCTGGACGATCGGATTGGGTCCGAGCCCGGTCCAGGCCCCGCCGAAAGTAGTCGGACCGGCAGCCGGCACCCCTTCTTTGCGGAGGCGGGCAGCCGTGCGAGCCGCGGCAGCACGGAGAGCGCCCGCCTGCTGGTTGTCAAGTGGGATATCACCGGCAGTCCGCTCAAGCATGAAGGCAGCATCGCGCTGCAATAACAGCGATTCACCCTCCTCCTCCTCTGCCGGTAGCCCTACTCCCGGCCGAAGAGTGGGTGTATCGTCGAAGTCGCCGGCTGCAGAGGCCAGGATAACACTACTCATTAACAAACTGACAACAAGCACAACATTGACGACACGCGATTTTATAAGGTTCATCCTTATAAATGTCGCGCACATAGAAAAAGCCTTCTTGAATTTCATTGTTTTCTCCTCTGAGTAATGAAAACGAGCAATCCATTTTTTATATAAGATCTTCATGTACCATGGACGGTCAGACACATTTTTTTCTGAAACACCTCCTTAAAAAAACAAAAACCACCGAATAAAAAATTTCGGCGGTCTGGCGGTCTGTCAATCTGTACGCATCAGAATGACAGATCCATGACTTTGCGTCCCCACCTCGCGATGGGTTTGCCTTTTCGATAATATTAATAGATACTAATAGCACCTTTAATATTATATTAAATTGAAAAAAAAGACAATAGAAATGTAACCTTTTGGTCTGTAGAACTGCATTCAAGACGATCAAACCACCTGAAAGTAACCTTAAAATTTCAGACAGATGCATCTGCACCATTTTTTTCATGCCCTGGACCGGCAACCGTCTTGTCCCCCTTCAAATATGGTGCCAAAGATGCAGGCCAGCCTTCGACTTATCGAAGCTGGTTGATGAATTATCAAACCTGGCTGTCCCAGTAATTTCAAGCAACACGATAATCTTTGGGCACCTTTATGGGAAACTTGATAAAATACACAGAGGTTCAAAATTCAGAAAACGTTTTAGATATGCTCATCGCAACCAAGCCAGGCCCAAGGAACTGTTGACAAAACTTCATTTGGCTGGCCATTTGCTTAACCAGAGTTTAGCAATTAAATATATGTGGAAGTCATAAACAGTGAAAGCTAATTTACTCACGATTCTGCTTACTGGATGTTTTGCATCTCTTCTCGCAGGATGCAGCCAGGTTGCTGACGCAAACGCGCCCGAAACTCCAGTCCATCTATCCGCCGAGACCGCCGCGATACCTGAAACACAAATAATACCTACTATGTCAAGACAAGATGATGATATGCCAAGGGACCCTTCTGTGCCCATTCCCTCCGTCTCTGACCTTCAACCACTCATCGAACAAGCCAGAGCAGATTTGGCCCAAAGATTATCTATTCCAGCATCTCGAATCAACACTATGGAAGCCAGGGGGGTTTTCTGGTCAGATGCCAGCCTGGGCTGTCCACAACCAGACACTACTTATACTCAAGTTTTAACACCGGGGTATCTTATTCTATTGGAGTCGGATGGTAATAAATTTGAGTATCATGCCAATCTACACGATCACGTTTTCTATTGTGAGAAGCCGACTCCACCCATTCTGGAAACACCTGCAAGTCCTTGATTCACCACAACATCTGGACGCTGTTGCTGCTTTATACTGGTGTGAATGAATCAGGCTGGTGAATTTTCAGCAGCTGATTTATTTGCCTTTCTCTAGTCAGGGGAATTTCTTATAAAGAGATTATTACTCGACTTAATCCATATCAATAGAAGCTTCGCCCTCATATGGTATTTCTGAAGCAATTCGGAAACCTTTTGGTCCTTTTGGAATTCTAGCTTGCTGACATTCAAGAAGGCAGCAATACAGAAAAGCAACATACGCTACTATTAAGTACACCTGTTCAGAATTCGAAATATCCCCACTGTTCTCTTAACTTTGTCAATCACCTGTTCATTTCGTGACTTTTTGGCCTGCTGGGGTTGTAACATTGCCGAAATAATTTCGTCGTGTCATACCAAAGGAGAATAGTAGATATGAAGGCTTCTGACTATCAGGAACAGGCTGCCCGAACAATGATTGACCAACCCGGCTTTGAGATCCCCGGGCACGAAATTATGGTGGTATGGAACGCATTGGGGCTGGCTGGCGAAGCGGGGGAAGTGGCCGAACTTGTGAAGAAGGGTGTCTTCCATCGCCACAGCATTGACCGTACGAAACTGGAGAAGGAAATCGGCGATGTGCTTTGGTACGCGGCTGCCTTATGTACCAACCTGGGTCTTGACCTGGGCGAGATCATGCAGGCCAATATCGAAAAGCTAAAAGTACGCTATCCGAACGGATATTCCTCAGTGGATAGCCAGCAACGCCTTGATGTTATAGAAGAGTAAGGCTGGCACAACCATCCTGTTGACCACAGGTTTTCAGTTCGTCATATTGAATGAGCCGGTCAGGTCTTGGCTGACCAGGGAGACTAACTATTCTCCTTACCGCCCTCGTTCCTGGCAGCCTGGGGCGGTAGCATTTTAAGCAGATCCCTGTTGAAAAACCAATACATAATTAACCCCGAACTTCAGAAACGGGGCAAATAAGCAAAAGAATAGACCTTCTGGTAGAGTTTTGTGTGAGAGCACAAACTTTTCAGGAGGTCTATTCATGGTTAAG
>Ga0065707_10081856_pt1 | contig 33562 bp, 24 predicted proteins | sample SwiRhicommuniRL3_FD_59094 | JGI IMG/M metagenome (GOLD analysis project Ga0065707, IMG submission 59094) | Switchgrass rhizosphere bacterial communities from Rose Lake, Michigan, USA - RL3 v2 (version 2) | ecosystem: Host-associated > Plants > Roots > Rhizosphere > Soil | place: East Lansing...
CCACCGAACGGGCCGAAGCGGCCGCGCCGGTCGGGATAGGCGTCGTTGAGCAGGTTGGCAAGCAACGTCTGCTTATCGGGGACATCGGTCTGCGTTCTCATCGATCGGCTCCCGTCCACGCCGTGCGTGCGGCATGGACAAATTCATGAATCCTCTGGCGGTCCTTGATGCCGGGCGCACGCTCGACACCGCTGCTGACATCGACCCCGAATGGCGTGACGTGACGAACCGCGCCGGCGACATTCGCCGCATTGAGTCCGCCAGCCAGGATCACCTGCGTCGATTTCGCCAGCGCGGCGGCAGCGTTCCAATCCGCAAGCGCGCCGGCGCCGCTCACTGCTGCTTCGAACAGGATTCTTCTTGCCAGCAACGCATCCAGATCCAGCCTGCGCAGTACCGGCGTCACCTCCAGTGCGTCTGGAATCACCAGCTGCGACAGGTCTTCTACATCCGTCTGCAATACATCCGGCCTGAAACCGCTCCACACCGCGTCGAGCTGTGCCTGCGTCGGATGCAACATCACGGCGACGCGTGCGATGTGGCCAGGCACATCGCGCGCAAGTTCTATTGCTCGCTCAGGCGTGACCTGCCGCTGCGACGGCGCAAACACGAAACCCACCGCGTCGACCCTGGCATCGATCGCGGCCTGCACACCCTCGGACGTCGTGAGTCCGCAGATCTTCACCCACAGACTCGTCATCGTTATTCCGGAGCGGACTCGCCGGTCGCGATGCGGATCTTGCGCGTACGCACTGCCATCGCCTGTTCGCGTCCGGCGGAGAGCAGGTCGCCCAGCAATTTTTTCGGTTCCTTCGATCCCATCAAGGTCGTGCCGATCAACGCGACGCGATAACCCACATCCACGACGGTCTTCACGTCCTGAATGGATGTCACGCCGCTCTCGGCAACGGTCGCGTAGCCCTGCGGCAGCTTGTCGGCAAGTTCTTCCAGTCGCGGCAGATCGATCTTGAGCGTTTCCAGGTCGCGGCAGTTCAATCCCACCAGCACCTGTTCGCTGTGCTGTTTACGTTGTGCCAGCACGGCACGCGCCACTTCGAGATCCGCGGCATCGAATGCTTCGAGCAGCACGAACATTTTCAGCATTGCGGCGCAATCGAGCAGCGACGTGATGTGGCAATGTTCCAGCATTCGCACGATCACCAGCACACCGCCGGCGCCGGCAGCACGCGCTTCCATCACCTGGTAGGGATCGACCAGGAAATCCTTGCGCATGACGGGGACACCGAGGGGTGTCAGCACCTGCGCCGCTTGTGCGAGATGGGCGAGAGTGCCACCGAATCGCGAAGGCTCAGTCAACACCGAGACCGCGCAGGCGCCGCCTTGTCCGTAGGCGAGCACACGATCTTCCACGCCACGGGTATTCGCGGACAGGTCGCCGGCGGACGGCGATTGCAGTTTGCACTCGGCGATGATGTCGAAACATTCCGCGCTGAGCTGCAACCGGGGCGCCGGTGGCGCGTCCGAAGCACGGGCCCACAGCGATTTTTCAGGTTCTTTGGTGCGAGCCTCGGCGAGTCGCGCGAGACTCGTCTGGGCCATTTCTGTCAGCAAGCCGCTCATGGTGACACACGGTGCAGGTGAGGGACGATGAACCAGGAACGCGGCATGGAGAAGGACAGATCCATACGACGCTCAGAGCGATGCCCGGCCGAACGCCGCGAGTTTTTCCAGCAGGACCCGGCCGGCGCCGGCTTCGATGGCGTCTTCCGCCATGCGAGCGGCTTCACGAGGCGATTGTGCTCTGCCCATCAGCTCCAGCACCAGAGCCGCCTGCAGGACGATTGCATTGCGGTGCGCGCTGCGATCGCGACCTTCCAGCACGGCCTGCAGATGCTCGGCATTGTAGGCAGCGTCGCCTCCCTTGAGATCGTCGGGCACGCATCTTGGCAGGCCGAACTCCTCGGCGGTGCGGGTGGAGCGGACGACTTCCCCCGGCAGGACATCGAACAGCGTGAACGGCCCGACCGGCGTGGCTTCGTCCCAACCCGGATCGCCATGGACCACGTAGGCGCGCTCGATATTCGGCATGCCGCACAGCGCCTCCGCCATCAAGGCCGCAACGTCGACGTGATAGGCGCCGATGAGATAGAACTGCGGCTCGGCTGGATTGAGCAGCGGACCGAGAATGTTGAAAACGGTGCGCACACCCAGCGCCTGGCGGATCGGCATGATCGCCTTCATTGCAGGGTGGTAATGCGGGGCGAACAGGAAAGTAAAATTGGTCGCGGCGAGGCACTCGCCCACCTGGGTTTCATCCAGCGGCAATGTCAGTCCCAGTTCGCGAATCACATCGGCGCTGCCGCTGCGGCTCGAAATGGAACTGGTGCCGTGCTTCGCGACGCGTATGCCCATCGCGGCAACGAGCAGCGCCGCTCCCGTGGATAGATTGAAACTGCCCGAACCGTCGCCGCCCGTGCCGACCATATCGACCATGGGTGAGCCGGCAGGCAACGTCGGCCGGCGCGCCAGTTGCCGCATGCTCTTGGCAAAGCCGCGCAGTTCGGGAGCAGTCACGCCTTTGGATTGCAACGCAGCCAGCAACGCTCCAGCCATCGCCGGCGCAACGGCGCCATCGGTCAACGCTCGCAACAGGCTCGACGCTTCCGCTTCACTCAAGCTGTCGCGGGCGAGCAGGCGCTGCAGGATATCGCGCAGCTCGTTCATGCCGCGCTCCGCTGGCCCGAGCGCTGCTTGAGAAAGTTGCCCATCAGGATCGGGCCCTGCGGGGTCAGCACGCTCTCGGGATGAAACTGCACGCCTTCCACATTCAGGCTGGCGTGGCGCACGCCCATGATCTCGCCTTCCGCGGTTCGAGCCGTCACTTGGAGTTCGCGCGGCAGCGACTCCGGTTGAGCTATCAACGAGTGATAGCGGCCCGCTTCGAAGGGCTGCGGCATGCCTCGGAGAATTTCGCGTCCATCATGTTGCACCATTGAAGTCTTGCCATGCATGAGCCGTCCGGCGCGCACGACTTTGCCGCCGAAGACTTCCACCAGCGATTGATGGCCCAGGCACACGCCGAACACCGGGATCGAGCCTGCGAAACTCTCGATCATCTGCATCGAGACGCCGGCCTGGTGCGGCGTGCCGGGACCGGGAGAAATACACAGATGCGTGGGTTCGAGCGCCTGCGCCGCCGAGACATCGATCTGGTCGTTACGATGCACGAGCACCTCGGCGCCCAGCACCATGAAGGCCTGCACCAGGTTGTAGGTGAAGGAATCGTAATTATCGATCAGCAGCAGCCGCGGCTGTCCCGTCGTGTTCACAGTCCCTCCTTCGCCATTTCGAGTGCACGTCGGACGCTGGCGCTCTTCGCAAGCACTTCCTGGTATTCCATCGCCGGAACGCTGTCGGCGACTACACCGGCGCCGGCCTGGAAGCTGTAGGTATCGCCCTGGAACACCATGGTGCGAATACAGATCGCATGGTCCATGTCGCCGCCGGTGCCGAAGTAACCGACGGTGCCTCCATAGAATCCGCGCCGCACCGGTTCGAGTTCATCGATGATTTCCATCGCACGCACTTTCGGCGCTCCCACCAGCGTGCCCGCGGGAAAGGCCGCGGCAAACAGGTCGAAGGCATCTTTGCCGGGGGCCAGTTCGCCGTTCACGCCGCTGACGATGTGCATCACGTGACTGTAGCGTTCGATGTGGCGGTAAGGATGGACGCCGACGCTGCCGGCCTTGGCGACGCGGCCCAGGTCGTTACGGGCGAGATCGACCAGCATCACGTGCTCGGCGTTTTCCTTGGGATCGGCGAGCAGTTCGTCATGCAGCGCCGCATCCCCGGCTGCATCCTTGCCGCGAGGACGCGTCCCGGCGATCGGCCGCATCGACGCTTTGCCTGCCGACAATTTCACCAGCGCTTCCGGCGACGATCCCACCACGACCGAATCGCCGAGATCGCAGTAATACATGTAGGGGGACGGATTCAGCAGCCGCAAGGCGCGGTAGGTTTCGAACGGTTCGAGCGAACACTGGCCGGAGAACCGCACCGACAACACCAGCTGATACACGTCGCCGGCCGCGATGTACTCCTTGATGCGATCCACGCCGCCCAGGAATTCGCGTTCGCTCAGGCTGCCGATGGCCGGCGAGTAGTGAATCCGTTTGTCGGACTGAGGAATACCGCCGCGCAACGCCTTCAACACTTCATGGCGCAGCGCTACCCGCTCGGATTCCGGGCCGGCGTGCAGGATGGCCACGCCGCGGGTGAGATGATCGAAGACCAGCAGCGATTGCGGAGCCAGGTAATGCGCCTCGGGCACCGGATCGCCAGGGCTCACCCGGCTCGGCAGCCGTTCGAAGCGCCGTACCAGGTCGTATCCCGCGACGCCGACCAGGCCGCCGAGCAAGGGAACGCCAGGAATGTCGGGCTGCGGTTTGGGAGCCTTGGCAAGCGCCGCACGCAAGGCATCGAGCAGTTCGGCCTGGGTCTGCGGAGCTGCCGTGGTCACGCCATCGACAGTGAGTCCGCGGCGGTCGAGCCGGACTTCGAGGCAATCGCCGAACCCGATGAAGGAATAGCGCGCCAGCCGTTCGCCACCCTCGACGCTTTCGAGCAGAAAGCGCGGACGGAACGGCTTGAGCTTCAGGTAGGCCGACACCGGGGTGTCCAGGTCGGCGGCGATATCGAATGGCGGTTTCAAGCGAAGCTCCTCAAAGGCTGAAGAAAACTCAGTCCCGGGGAGCGGCGACAAACAACCCATTCCCCGGCACGGCTCGGAGAGGGTTGTCTGGATTCGTCAGCGGATAATTCTTATGCGCCCGCGAGGCCAGCGGCCCACTCCGTCAGGAGTGACGCCACCACCAGCTGTGTGACAGTCGGGCTCGGGTATTCATGGCGCGGGAGTATTACTGGCGGCGAATGGGGGAGTCAAGGCAGGCATCCGGGACTGCCCGCCAGTGCCGCTGTGCCACAATAGACGACAGCATTCCAGTCCGCCGATCCCCCATGAAGCTCCAGCAATTGCGCTATCTCGCCGCCGTCGCCCAGACCGGCCTCAACATCACGGCCGCCGCGGAAAAACTGCACACCTCGCAGCCGGCCGTCAGCAAGCAGATCAAGCTGCTCGAGGACGAGCTGGGTTTCCGCATTTTCGTGCGCAGCGGCCGGACCCTCACCAAGATCACTCCTGCCGGCCAGCTGGTGGTCGACCGTGCCATCCGCGTGTTACGCGAAGTGCACAACATCAAGGGCATTTCGGACGAACACCGGGATGAGGATCGCGGCACCCTTTCGATCGGCACGACTCATACGCAGGCCCGCTATGTCCTGCCTGCGGTCATCCAGCAATTCCGCGCGAAATATCCCAATGTCCGCCTGCACCTGCACCAGGGCACGTCGGAACAGATCGCGGAAATGGCGGCGCTCGACCGCATCGATTTCGCCATCGCCACCGGCTCGGAAGACCTGTTCGACAGCCTGGTCCTGCTGCCCGGCTATCAATGGCACCGGCAGATCATGGTGCCGCTGGACCATCCGCTCGCGTCCGTCAAGAAACCCACGCTGAAACAGCTCGCCGCCTGGCCCATCGTGACTTATGTCTTCAGTTTCTCGGGCCCATCCTCGCTGCAGCAGATCTTCGCCAAGGCCGGCCTGACCTTGAATGTGGCACTGACGGCCCGCGATGCGGATGTCATCAAAACTTACGTGCGCCTGGGGCTGGGTGTCGGCATCCTTGCAGACGTAGCCGTGGATCCGCGGGAGGATCGGGATCTGATCGCCATCGATGCGTCGCATCTGTTTCCGGTGCACACCACCTGGATCGGATTCGCCCGCGGCGGACTGCTACGCCGTTACATGTACGACTTCCTGCAGCTGTTCGGCCCGCATCTCAATCGGCGGCTGGTGGATCGAGCGGTGGCGGCGGAAACGCCGGCTGACGTGGGGCAGCTGTTTGCGGATGTGAAGTTGCCGGTGCGCTGACGCCTACGCACCCCTATAGCAAATGACGGCTCCGGCAGGGCCGCCCTTTGGTTCGTCTTTCACCGGGTTTCACCCTATGATACATGAGGCTAGACCAGCTCCGGGCGGAGCGTCCTTCGTGGCGAAATGAGCAAAGTTGCACGACTCATTGACGATTTGCGCGCTGCACGCCGCGGCGACATCGCATTCGAGTCGATGCCCGGCCGCATTACCTCGCACCTGAAGTCGTCGCCCGAGTCCGCGGACGAACTGCTGCGGCAACTCGAATCGGCCTTCGAACAGCAGATCATCGAGCCGGCGCAGCTGAAGGACCTGCGTACCGTCATTCTCGATACGGTGAGTTCGCGCAAAGGCCTGGCGGCTGCAGCCTTTCGGGCACCCCCCAATCCGCTCGCCTCATCGCGCGGCAGCACCGGCCGCGAGCCGACGCCTCCGCCGGAAGTCACTCCGGACGGTACCATCCTGGCATCGAGTCGCCCGCGTGTCGGCTCGACCCATCGGGATGGGCCGCCCTCGCAGCGGGAAGCGAGCCCAGGCCAGGCGCATGACCAAAGCCGTGGAACGGGAACAGGCCCAGGAACCGGATCAGGGACCGGTACGGGCACCGGCGGTCCGATTTCGCGTTCGAACATCAAGATCGGGACCAAGCTGCGCGATCGCTTCATTCTCGATGAAGTCCTCGGCGTCGGCGGCATGGGCACCGTGTACCGGGGCCGCGACCTGCTCAAAGTCGAAGCACGCGACCGCAATCCTTACGTCGCCATCAAGGTGCTGAACGACGACTTCAAGAAACGCGACGACGCATTCATCGTGCTGCAGCGGGAAGCGAGCCGCCAGCAACGCCTCGCGCATCCCAACATCGTCACGGTGTACGACTTCGATCGCACCGGCGACATCATTTTCATCAGCATGGAATTGCTGGAAGGCACGCCGCTCGACGTCTTCCTGAAAACGCACAGCCGGCCTCGCGGCGGCCTGCCGACCGAGCGAGCCATGCCGCTCATCGAAGGCATGGGCGCAGCGCTGACGTACGCACACGAGCACGGAATCGTGCATGCCGATTTCAAGCCGAGCAACTGTTTCATCCTGCGCGACGGCAAGATCAAAGTGCTCGACTTCGGCATCGCTCGCGCCATGAAGAAACCGAATCAGCTCGATAGCGAACTCACTGTCTACGATGGCAGTTCGCTCGGAGCGATGACGCCGGCGTATGCCAGCCCGGAAATGCTGGAACAGTCCGCGGACCCGGATCCACGCGACGATATCTATGCATTCGCGTGCGTCTGCTACGAAGTACTGAGCGGCTGGCATCCCTTCAATCGCGTCTCCGCGCTCGATGCGCGAGACCAGGAACTGAAACCCAAGCGCCTGCCCGGCCTGACATCGAAGCAGAATCGTGCCTTGGCGCGCGCGCTCGCTTTCGGTCGTGCCGAACGCACGCCGACTGTCAGTGAGTTCATTGCGCAAATGGGTATCGGCGGCGAACGGCCGCCACTATGGAACAGGAAATCGATCGCCATCGCTGCTGCCGTCGCCGCTGTCATCGTCGTCGGCAGCGCCTGGTATGCGGATCGGTACCCGGTCTCGAAAACCCTGTCCGACCTGAAGTCGGGCAACCGCCAGACCATGCAGGCGGCGATCGAGCGGATTGCTACGTTGTCTGCCTCCGATCGCGCCAACGTGCTGAAGACCGGCCGCGAATCCATCATCGGCTACTTCGGCAGCCAGGTGCAGGGCATGCTCGAGACCGGCGAGATCGACGCCGCCAGCGCCAAGGCGGATGGACTGCTGAACGCCGGTCTCGCCATGTACCCGGATGCGACGCAGCTGGTGACTCTGCGAGGTGAAGTTGCGAAGCGCAAAGAGCGCTATCTCAACGAGCTGGCCGAGCAGTACGAAACCTATCTCGCCGCCGGGCGCCTGCTCCGCAGCGGCGAGAAAGGCGATATCCAGGGCGTGATGCAACGAATCCAGCTGGTCAATCCACGCCATCCGCTGCTCACCGATCCGCGTGTCGCGGGGGCTTTTGCGAACCAGGCGGAGGCGGCAATCGCAGCCGGCAACCTGGCAACAGCTCATGCATTGGTGACCGACGGCACTCGCCTTGCCCCTAATGACGGCGTACTGCGCGATGTCGCCGACAAGCTGGCCAATGCCGAACAACAGGCCGAACGCCGGCGCCGCAGCAATGAACTGGCGACGCAGATCGATGGGCAACTCGCCGCGTTGACTTCGCTCGATGCATTGTCGCCGCGGCTCATCGAAGAACTCGGCGAACTTCGCGGACTCGATCCGGGCAACGCCGCACTCGACCGCGTTCGCGCGACTGTGAAGCCGCTGTTCGGCAAGGACTACCAGGCTATTGCCAGTCTCGCGAGTATCGATGAGACGGACGCGATGGAGCGCCGTTACGCTGCCGCTCTCGAATCGATGGGACTCGGCGATGCAGCAGCTCGCATTCGCGCGCGCCACACCGAATTGACCGCTCGTCACGACAAGCTGGTCGTCCAGGCTCGCACGCTGGCCGCCGCTCCAGGAACCAAGACGACGGAAGGCACGAGCATTGCGCAAGTCCTCGACGAGTTGCGCAAGCTGTCGCCGGCGGACCCGGAAATCGAGTCCATCATCACCACGGCAGTATCCGAGCAACGCCGGGTGGCGCAGCGCTTGAGCGCCGAACACGAATGGAATGCCGCCCGAGCCGCAGTGAATGCGGTTCTTGCCTTGAGCACCACGCCGGAGACGAAGGCGCAGGTTGCGCAGGACCTGGAAAATATCTCACAACGCGAAGCCGATGCGGCCCGGGAAAGCGCCGAAGCCGAACGCGTCGTGGCTCACAGGGTCGAGCGAATGAAGGTAGAAGCAGCTCAAACGCAGCTGCAGGCCGCGCTCGATTCCTTCTCGCCGACGACTGCGGGACTCGCAGCGCTCGGCGCCAAGGTGTCGGCACTTGCCACACTCGATCCGGGCAATGCGATGATTCAATCGGCACGCACGACGGCAGCGCAGCGAATTGCCGACGCAGCGAGCACAGCCGCCAAGGCCGGCAAATTCAACGATGCGCGCGACCTGCTGACGAAAGCTGCGGCCGATCTTCCCGGTGTCACGGCGATTGCAGCAGCACGCACGCAGGTCGATGCGTTACAAGCAGAGGCTTCCAAGCGAGCGCAGGACCAGGTCGTCGCCGACGCTCAGCAGAAACTTCGCACGCTGTTGGAAAAGGCTGCGCCGAGCGATGCCGGCTGGCAACGGGATGCCGATGCGGCACTCGCAGCGGTTCGCAAGGTCGCCAGCAACGATGCAGCGAACCAGGCACGACAACAGCTCACCGGCGTCTATCTCGACGCAGCCAGCCGGCTCGTCGCAGACAAACGCTTCACTGCAGCCACGCAGCTGTTGGACAAAGCGGAAGAACTGACTCCGAAGTCGCCGCTGGTACAGGCGCGACGCGCGGAATTGACGCTGGCCTCGGAACGCCTGAAGTCCGAACGTGCCGCCGAGGAACTCGCAGCCAAGATAGACGCCGCCAAGCAGCGCTTCACTCACGAGATAAAGTCACGCCAATTCGATCGCGCACGCAAGACACTCAGCGAAGTGCAGGCAATGGGCGTGAAGGAAGATGCGTTCGTAACGCGTGACGCACCGGCAATGCTGGTGGATGGCTACCTGGCGTCGGCACAGGCTGAACTCAAATCGGGCGACTACGCGTCGGCGTGGCAACTCGGCCGATCCGGTGCGGCGCTCCAGAAGGACGATCCGCGCTTCGCCCAATTGCGCACCGACATCGACTCGGCGGTCAGCCGTCGCATCGATTCCTTGTTGGCGTCGCCTGCCGCGATCGATGGCAACGCGCTCGCAGCGTTGACCGCACAGTATCGCTCCATACTTCCCGAGCGCTACCAGGCACAAAGCACGGACTGGGTCGCCAAAATCAAGCGGCGCATGACGGACTCGTCCAACGATCCTGCCAGCTACAACGCCTATCTCGCCGCAGTGAAAGGTGCATTCACCGATGTCGCGTCGCTGCAAGCGCTGCGTCCGATCGAACCGAAACCGACACCTGCTCCGACGCAGACGGCGCCGGTCGCCGTCGCTGCGAACAAACCTGCATCAGCGCCGACGACAACCTCCTCGCCCGCGGGGTCGACTACGGCTCCGGCAACGACCACCGTGTCGCCGCCGGTCGCTGCTCCTGTGAGTACACCGACACAGACACCGGCGGTCGTTGCTCCTACGAGTGCGTCGGCACAGCCGCCGACTGCAGCTGCGACGCCAGCGCCCGAACCGAACCTGATGGGCAACTGGTGCAGCGACGGCCTCGGACTGGATTTCTCGGCGACGACTTATTCGTTCGACATCGGCGGCGGCCGCATCATCAAGTACCCGGTCGAACGCTATCACTACAACGACCGCACGATCACGATGAGCTGGACGGACAAGACCCTCGGCGCCATGGTGACCGAGTTCGGCGACTTCTCCGCCGACGGCCAGAGCATGGTGCAGCTGCGCGGCAAGACCGCTACGGGGACGGAGTGGAAGAGCTACAACCGCAAGTTCAAGCGGTGCAAATAACCCGGTGGCGACCGGGGACTGGCTCTCGAAGCGCAGCGTAGAGTGCCTGTCCCCATTCTTCACCCGGATCCGGAATGTCTTCGGATGAAGAACGGGGACACTCATCGCTGCCGCGGCGAATGTCCCCCGATACGGTTCAGAGCACGAAGTCGAAACCTACGCCGTACACGAGATCCGAGCGCAGTCCCTGATCCTTGTTGACGGGCACGATGACGTAGGCGTTGAACGGGGCGTTCATGCCTTTGAAGGGATTCCATTTGGCCGACAGGGCGAAGTCGACCACGTTGGAGCCGATCTCGTCCTGGTCGGGATTCCAGCGTCCCAGAAAATCTGCACCCACCGTGAAACTGCTGCTCGCGCGCAGATCGACGCCCGCTGCGTAAGTCATGTTGTCCTGTACTTTCGGGCCAGTGGTCATCTCGTACGCGAGGTTCAGGTGCGAACCGACCGTGCCGAAGTGCTTCGACGCAATCACGCCCGCCTTGTACTTGGTCTCGCCGGTGCCCAGCAGATTGTCCTCGTCCCCGGTCGGCGCCGTGACCTGTGCCAGCAGGGCCAGGTCGGGCGTTGCGCCCGCGTCGTCGCGGAGCAGATTGTACTTGGTGCGAACGATCACATCGCCGACCCCAGTCTTGGTGCCGCCCGTCCGCGAATTCTGCAGCTCCGTCTGGCCCTGAAACGAATGAATGTTCGAGCCTGAGATCGCCAGCACTTCCGCGTGAGCGTTTGCACGCGCCTCGGCCTGGATGATGGGCACGACGACACCGACGTCCCAGCGCTCGGTAATCCCGTAGTTGGCGAACAGGCCCAACACATCGAAGTTGAGCTTGGTCTTGACTCGGACTTCGATCTCATCGTTCTCGAATCCGGTGATAGCTCCGTCGGGCGGCGGGACTTCCGGATTGCCGGCGGTGCAACAATCGTTGTGGTGCAGATCGAGCAGGTAGTTGTCGAGCTTGCGGCCATCGAGACGGTCGTACTTGATGCGCGAGTACCCGAAGGCCAGGTCGATCTTGCCTTTGCCCAGCGTCGTGGCGCTCTCGGCCAGCAGCGGGCCCAGGCTGTTCTGGGTTTCGATCGGAACGCCGCTCGCGACATCGAAGGTGATGCCGGTGACGGTAGAATTGAATGCAGGCGTGCCGACGCCGGACACAATGGAATCGTTCAGGCGAGCAAACGCCTGGAGCGAGTCGGCGGTGAAATGCGGCTGGTGAAACACGGCGCCCGGAACGGGAGTGACGGGCGACAGAAAGATGCCGTTGCCACCGTACAGGTCCGTCAGGAAGTTCTTGAGATCGGCCGCGCCGGCTGTGCCTGCCGTCGATGTGAGCAGCGCCGCGGCACCAACCACACGCCAGCACTGAAGATCGTTTCGCTTCGCCATGTCCCCGCCCCGTTTTTTTTGATGAACCGAAGTAGTGTAGTCGCGCATCGTCGGAAAGCAATCGGACGCAAGGGCGCGTTGCGGTTCGGTGCAGTCGGCACCCGCCGCAATTGTCTATCGTTTTCGGCGGCTGGATTCCGACATTTCCGTCAGTAGCGGGCAGCGGCAGTCCTCCATGAAATGAATATACAATCAAAAAAGGGGCAACCTCGCGGCGGCCCCTTGTGTTTCGCAACTTGCGTTACGCGCCTCAGAACGACGCTTTCACCGTCAGGCCATAGGTACGCGGATCGCCGGGCTGGCCGACGACGAGTCCCGTGCTGCCCGACTGCGTCGACAGGAAATCGAAGTACTCCTCGTCGAAGGCATTGCGCACCCAAGCGTATACATCCCAACCTTTCTCGGTACGGAAGCCTGCGCGGAAATTCGCCAACGCATAGCCATCGATATCGGTGTAAATGGAACGCGACGGATTCGATGAGAATTTCGAACGATAGCTGCCATCGAAGCCGACATAGGCGCTGCCCAACAATCCAAACAATTGTGTCGGCAGGTTGTAGTCCGCGCCGTACGAAAACGCGACCTTCGAAATCCCCGGCAGCCACTGGCCGGAGATATCGCAGAACGGCGGACTGAATCCGCCGGGCGTACCCGGAGCGCTGGCCGGATTGGCGGCCGTTGCTACGGTGCCACCCGACAATTCAGGTGGGCACGGCGCGTCGGGAAACTCTTCGTACTCGTGATCGGTGAACGCGCTGTTCACGTACAGGTTGAACTGTTCGCTCGGCCGCAACGACAGATCCAGTTCGATGCCGCGTACGCGGACCTTCTTGGCGTTCGCGAGATAGCCGCGGATGACGTTGGCCTGGCTGTTGGTCACCGTCGCCTGGTAGTCGTCGATCTCGGTCCAGAAACCTGCGATATTGGCCGTGAGCTTGTGGTCGAGCCACTGCGTCTTGAGGCCCGCCTCGTAGTGATTGACGCTCTCCGGCTTGACCGTTTCGACGGACGTGATGGGCCGGTTGTTCGCATCCAGCGGCAGGCCGGACAGGTTGATGCCGCCCGACTTGAACGAGCGGGCATAGGTCGCATAGCCGAGCACATCGTCCGTGATCGCATACGAGACGGTGAAATCTCCCGACACGTTGGTATCGCTGAACTCGGGGTTGTAGCTCTGCGGAGCCAGGACACCGAGTTGGGCTGCCGTCAGCGGCGTCTTGGTGGCGTTGGTCACCGTGGCGATGTACTTGCCTTCCTTCTTGTCGTAGTTCACGCGCAGGCCGGGCTGCAGGCTCAGCTTGTCGGTCACGTGCCAGGTGAGCTGCCCGAAGGTGGCGACGCTGGTGTTCTTCAGGCCGATCTCGTTCTGCGATCGCAGGCCGTTCAGGATCGAAGGATCGTTGGCATTCGCTCCGCTCAGCAGCCAGCGGCTCGCGAGCGCTCCTTGTTCCTGCACGCCAGCGGTGTCGATGGTCTGGTAGAAACCGTAGACGCCGGCGACGTAGTCGATCTTGTCGCTCGACGCAGCGAAGCGCACTTCCTGGCTCCACTGCCGCTGCTTGGAAGGATTCTGCGAGACCGTCGTGATCGGCAGGCCGATGAAGTCGCGGTCGTTGGCCGGATCCCAATCCCACAGGCGCCATGCCGACACCGAAGTGATCTTACCGGGGCCGACGTTCCATTCCGCCAGCAGCGAGACGCCACCGACCGTCGTGTTGGCACGCATGTCGGCGTCCAGATCCGTCTTGCGATCGAAAGGATTGAAGCTGGGCGGAACATAGTTGCCGGACGCGGCAGCGAGCGCCGCATACTGGCGGTTGAGAGGACGCTGCGTCGAACCGGTTCGCACGTAGTACTGGCCGAACCCCAGCGGCTCCTGGCGGCTGTAGTCGCCGGAGAGCGTGAGATCGAGCGAATCGGTGGCGCGCCACAGCAGCGTGCCCTTGAAACCGAGATTGTCCTGCTCGTTGATATGTCTACGGGTGAGGACGTTGTAGGTCGTGCCTGCACGCGAGGTGTACGACGTACCCAAGCGGAACGCGAGCTTGTCGTCCACCAGCGGTCCGGAGACGGAACCGCGGATCTGCGTGAAATCGTAGTTGCCATAGGTGATTTCGCCGCGACCTTCGGGCGTGAAGCTGGGCTTGCGCGACGTGATGTTGATGGCACCGGCCGTGGTGTTCTTTCCATACAGCGTGCCTTGCGGGCCGCGCAGGACCTCTACCTGGTCCACATCGAGAAAGTCGATGACGGCGGATGCGCTGCGGGCGTGATACACCTGGTCGACATAGAGGCCGACGCCTTGTTCGATACCGTCGTTGGTCAGGCCGAATGGCGCCCCGAGGCCGCGAATATTGGCAGCCGAGTTGCGGGGATTGCTGGAATAGAACTGGATCGAGGGCTGCAGCTGGTTGAGCTTGCCGACATTGAACGTGCCGGTCGATTCGATCGCCGCGGAGTTCAATACCGAGATCGCGACCGGAATGTCCTGTGAACGTTCTTCGCGACGGCGCGCCGTGACTACGACGCCATCTATAGATGTGGCCAGATTGTCCCTCGCACCGGCGCCGTCATGGCTCTCGTCCGCAGCAGCCGTTGCCGATGTGGCCGCAGCCAACAGTGTCGCTATCGCCGCAGCCAGCTCAAGCGAATGACCCGCAAATGAACGCATACAACCTTCCCCATTTATTTTGACGGCCGCCGGACGCTGGTGCGCCGACGTCGAAGCGCATGCTAGGGGGTAGGTGGGTCAGCGATCAGTCGTGCGCGAATAACAAAGCGGTTATGAGACCGGCGCGCGGGGTAGAACTTAAGGACCATCATCTATTCGTCACAATCGCCTGCCAGCGTCGCTTCGCTCCGGCGGCGGCGGTGACATTTCCGCCCGCATTTATAACCGGACTTCGACTGATCCTTCACGGCCATCTATTTACGATGGCTCCCGTGCCAAGGCACTGTGTTTCCAAGGCACTCCATTTACCAGCGAGTTCGACAATCAAAATGAGCCTCATCAAGCGTTCCCGATTGCGTTCATTCACTACGACTCTGGTTACCACCCTGGCGCTGGGCCTTGCCGCAGCCGCACCGGCGGCGCACGCAGCGACGACGACGCTGCTCAACGTTTCGTACGATCCGACCCGCGAGCTGTACGAGGACTACAACAAGGAGTTCAGCAAGTATTGGAAGACCAAGTCCGGTAACGACGTCGAGATCAAGCAGTCGCACGGCGGCTCGGGCAAACAGGCCCGCACCGTGATCGACGGATTGCAGGCCGATATCGTGACGCTCGCACTCGCGGGCGACATCGATGCGCTGGTGACCAACGGCAAGCTGTTGCCGGTGAACTGGCAGTCACGCCTGCCGCACAACAGCTCGCCCTACACCTCGACCATCGTGTTCCTGGTACGCAAGGGCAATCCCAAGGGCGTCAAGGACTGGGGCGACCTGATCAAGCCCGGCATCCAGGTCGTTACGCCGAATCCGAAAACCTCCGGCGGCGCGCGCTGGAACTACCTTGCAGCCTGGGCATGGGCGCTGAAGCAGCCCGGCGGCTCCGACGCAACTGCAAAGGAGTTCACTCGCAAGCTCTATAAGAACGTGCCGGTTCTCGATTCCGGCGCACGCGGATCGACGACCACTTTCGTCCAGCGCGGCATCGGCGATGTGTTGCTGGCCTGGGAGAACGAAGCTTACCTGTCCATCAAGGAACTGGGCCCGGACAAAGTGGAAATCATCAATCCGTCGCTGAGCATTCTCGCTGAGCCCCCGGTCGCCGTCGTCGACAAAGTGGTGCTGAAGCGCGGCACGCGCGACGTGGCGACGGAATATCTCAATCACCTGTACAGCCCGGAAGCGCAGGAAATCATCGCGCGCAACTACTATCGCCCGATCGATCCCACGGTAGCGGCGAAGTTTGCGAAGCAGTTTCCGAAGATCAATCTCGTGACCATCCAGGACTTCGGCGGCTGGACCAAGGCACAGACAGAACACTTCGCGGACGGTGGCGTATTCGATCAGATCTACGCGCCGCAGTGATCGCACTGAGGAGTCGGAGCACGCTCCGGCTCCTCTGCCTTACGGATTTGGAGCTGCGCCATTTTAGAATTGCGGAGGACTCATGGCCACACTGACCCTGTCCCACACCACTGACGTGACCTCTGCCGGTGCGCAGAAGGTTCGGCTGCGCGAATGGCTCGGCGGACAATGGGCGGTGCTGTTCTCCAACCCCGAAGACTTCGCTCCGCATCCGACGACTCCGGAAGGATTCATCACCTTGCTGGCGGATGATTTCGCGGCGTGCGGCGCGAAACCGCTCAGCCTGGATGAAGGTTCGGGCGAGGAGTCGACGCCGAGCTGGCTCGACTTCGCAGGAGCCGATACCTCCAATATCGTACTCGACAGCGATGCGCAGACCGGACAGATCGTCGACCTGGCGGAGCGGACGCTGGCATTGAAGCTCGATCGCCTCCTCTGTCATTCGCCTGCGCGCTTCGTCATCGTGCTGGATGAGAAGGCCCGCTGCCGTACGACCATTACTTACAATCGCAATTCGACCGCGCGCAATCGGACCATCGAGGATGTGCTGACAGTGGTGCAAGTCCTGCAGCGCCGAACTCCAGTCGCACCACAGAAACAGTGCCCTCGCGTCGCCGTGGGCTGAGTCCGCCCTTCGGCTGGCGCGGTGGCTACTCGTACTCGTCGTCGTCCTTCGAACGGCGTTTGTCCTTGAACCATTGATCCAGCCGGCTGAGCATCGATTCCTTCTTCGGCGGCGGCGGTGCCGGTCGGCGCACAGCCGGCTTGGGCGGAGATCTGGATGGAGGCTGCGCTGCGGCGTCCTGCCTCTGCTTCGCCAATGCACGGGCATGGTCATACGGATTGGAAGCAGGCCCGGGACGAGCCGAATTGTCGTAGGGATTGAAACCGCCACCGACTTGGGGCGCGTGCGCCTTGGCAGAACCCGACGACTTCGACTTGTTGCCGGGAGCCTGGCTCCCGCCCAGCGCTTCCTTCAGTCCCGCAGGCTGTTTCTGTATCGCGCTTTCCGCGATCGACAGATCGCCCAGGTCCAGTTTCTTCAGCTTCTGCGTCGATACATCGCGGCTGTAGACGCCGGTCTCCAGTTGCCATTCCCAGATCGGGTTGCCACGCGAATCGAACGCGACACGACCCGAGCTCCTGGTTTCCTTCGGCGCATCGCCGGCGGGTTGCTTGTCACGATCTGCGTCGTTTGAATCGGTCATCGCGGTAATGGTCGGTTCGAACACTCGAAGCGTCCCGATTCTCAACCTTAACCTGCATACAAAGCAACGTCGCAGCGCCCCGCGCAAGGCACGACTTCACGTCCCAGCGCTTCGTGGATGATCGTCCCCACCAGCTGGCTAGTTGCAGGCCGCGCGAGTCGGCCCCAAACTTGGGTACTTGAATCCACGACGTCGCCCCACCCGCTCCACCACCGAACTGTCGCGAGGCTTTCTTGGTGTGTTCGGCTACAGCAGCCGTGCACTGCAGCTCGTCTGGACTACCAGCCGCGTACTCAGCATCAGCTTCGCCCTGCTCACTCTCGTTGCAGGATCGCTGCCCGCGGCCGTCGCGTATGTCGGCTCCCTGATCGTCGACGCTGTCGTCGCCGCGTCTCGATCCGATGCTGCCAGTCACGCCGCACTGACTTCGCATGCCCTGTTGCTGGTGGTTGGCGAAGGCTTGCTCGTCGCGGCGCTAGCCGGCTGTCAACGCGGCATTTCACTGTGCCAGTCGCTCCTGCGAGCGCAGCTCGGCCAGCGCGTCAACGTAATGATCCTCGAGAAAGCACTGCAGCTGGATCTCACGCACTTCGAGAATTCCGAGTTCTACGACAAGCTCACCCGGGCCCGGCGCGAAGCCTCGACTCGTCCCCTGTCGCTGGTCACGCGAACGTTCGGGCTGATGCAGAACGCCATCTCGTTGATCAGCTACGGCACGCTGCTGATCAAGTTCTCGCCATGGGCGGTGGCCGTGCTGATCCTGGCCGGACTGCCGTCGTTCCTGGCCGAGGCCAAGTTTTCGGGCGATGCGTTCCGGCTGTTCCTGTGGCGTTCGCCGGAAACACGCATGCAGCTGTATCTCGAAACGGTGCTGGCCCGCGAGGATCACGTCAAGGAAGTGAAGCTGTTCGGGCTTGGACCGCTGTTCCTGGAGCGCTATCGGGCCATCTTCCGCAAGCTCTTCAAAGAAGACCGCGCTCTCACTATCCGCCGCGACACCTGGGGATTTTTCCTCGGACTGGTCGGCACCTCGACGCTGTATGCCGCCTACGCCTGGATCGCCTTCGCAGCGATCGGCGCACGCATCACGCTCGGACAGATGACGATGTACCTGATGCTGTTTCGCCAGGGGCAGGCGGCCGTCTCAGCGATCCTGTCCGCCATCGGTGGCATGTATGAGGACAATCTCTATCTGTCGACGCTGTATGAATACCTGGAAACGCCCGTGTCGGGCACCAAGGGACAGCTGGTACGCGGCCCCGTGCCCGACGATGGCATCCGTTTCGAGAACGTGACCTTCTCCTATCCCGATGCCGAGTCGCCGACGCTGACCGACGTCGACCTGCACATTCGGCCTGGTGAATCGCTGGCGCTGGTGGGTGAGAACGGTTCGGGAAAGACCACGCTCATCAAGCTGCTGACCCGCTTGTATCAACCGACCGCCGGTCGCATCCTGCTGGACGGACAAGATCTGCGCGACTGGGAAGAAGGCGCATTGCGCGATCGCATCGGCGTGATCTTCCAGGATTTCGCGCGCTATCAACTGATACTGGGCGAGAACATCGGCGCCGGCGATGTCCAGCATTTCGAAGACGAGGCGCTGTGGCGCGATGCAGGCGAGAAAGGCATGGTTACGCCCATCGTGGAATCGCTGCCGCAGGGCTATCGGACACCTCTGGGCAAGTGGTTCAACGATGGCCGCGAACTGTCGGGAGGGCAATGGCAGAAGGTCGCCCTGTCACGGGCGTTCATGCGCTCGCGCGCCGATATCCTGGTGCTCGATGAACCGACGGCTGCGATGGATGCGGCCGCGGAAGCGACCATCTTCGAACATTTCCGTTCGTTGACGCGAGGACGCATCGCCATCCTGATTTCGCACCGCTTCTCCACGGTGCGCATGGCGGATCAGATCGTCGTGCTACAGAACGGTCGGATCATCGAGCGCGGCAGCCACGAACAGCTGATGCAGGTGAATGGCCACTACGCCCATTTGTTTTCGCTGCAGGCGAAGGGCTATCGCTAAGGGACTGGCTCCTGTAGCGAGGCGGAAGGTGCCTGTCCTCATCATCCTGAAGCAAAGCGGCTTTCAAGCAGGAAGAATGGACACTCGTCGCTGCCGCGACGAATGTCCCCGAACTATTTCTGGCTCTGGCGGTTCATGTTCCGATCGCCGCCGCTGTGCTTGCCACCGCCATTGTCTCCGCCGCGATTACCATCTCCACGCGATCCGCGAGGCGACTGCTGCTGTGGCGCCGGACGCGACTCCTGGGCGGGCATGGACTGGATTCTTTCCTGTCGCGCCTCGCGCTGGCGATCGAAACGCGGCGACGACCTGTCTTCGCGCGAGTTGCGTGGAGTGCTATTGAATGTCGGCCGCGATGGAGCGTTCTCAAAGCGCGGTTGCGAACGATCGGATGACAAGCCTCGCCATGAATCGCGACGCGAACCGCTATTGCTATTGTACGGAACGCTACCCGAAGGCGCGATGGCAACTGGATTGTCACGCGTGGAATTCGACCCGCCGCGATTGCGATAGTTGTTGTCGCGCCATGGTGAACTGTCACGGTTCACGCTGCCGCCGTTGTTGTTGAACCCATTGCCGCTGGACGAGGAACGATCGCTGTTGCCGAATGCATTCCGCTTGGTCGCCGAGCCATAGTTGTTCGAGGGGCGCACTGCGCTGAAATTTCCCATGTCGCGCGTATCGGTACGACTCGTACGGCTGGTGCGGTTATCGTCGAAGAGGCGCGAGCGCGGGACGGGACGATTACCATTGGCCTGGATCGCGCGCTGCTCGGCATCGAACGAGACTCTGCCCACGGGAATCGAGCCGCGATTGCGGTATGCGTGCTCGCGATCCGCACGCTCGAACCGATCGTTGCGGCCAGTGAATGGAGTCGAGCGGTTGCCGGCGAACACGCTGCCATGATTAGGTGCGATCGCCGGTGGCCGGACGTCGTGGTGCCAGCGGCGCAGGTCGCCCCGCGAGACCGGGGTCAGGTGACCGCCGATCGGCCGGCCGCTCACGAACGAATCCCGGCCCACGACAGTCACTGCATTGACTTGTCCACGATAGCGATAGTCGAGTTGGCTGCGCCGGCCGCGATAGGCATCGACGATGTAGCGGTTGTTGACGATCACGGTGTTGGTCACGTTGATGTTCTGGATGTAGCGGCGTGAATGCCAGTAGCCCGGCACGTAAACTTCGCGCGGCCCGAGCGGAAACCAGCCGACGCCGCTCCCGAATCCCACCGAGACATTCAGGCCGGGACTACCGACCCAGCCCACCAGCGCCGGTGCATAGACGGGTCGAACCAGGCGCGGGCCAGGCACCCAGCACCAGCGGCTCCGCAAGTAGGTCCAGCGTCCGTAGTGAAACGGCGCATAACCCCAGCGAGCATTGTCGACCCAGGTCCAGCCCCACGGCGAAACCCAGGCCCAGCGGCCATCGCGATAAGGCGCCCACCCGGCATAAACGTGACGCGGCGTCCACACGTAGCCGTACGTCGGCTCGCTGATCCAATCGCCGTCGTCATCGAGATCTTCGTAACCGACCACGTCGCGGGACACATAGCGTGACGAATTGGAACGTTCCTCGCGGCGATCGCGATCGTTGGCCCAATTCTCGAACGAATTGCGCGGGCCGAGCGCCGCCATGGTGGCGGCCAGATTCTTGGTGCCCTTGAACGTGCCGGACTCATTCGCGCGAACGATGTATGAATCCTTCTCACCGGTCACCGCCGCCTCGCCGCTGCGTGCTTTGACGACCGTCTGGTCGCCCGCTTCGTTCACTTCGATGTGGTATTCGCCCGGATGCAGCAGCGCGATGCTGGCATTCGGCGTTTCGACGACGATGGTCTCATCGTCGTATTTGCGGCGCACTCGCACTGTCGCGGAGCCGTCGGTCAGGCTCATGCGCATGTTGTCGTCATCGAGCTGCTGGAACGAGAATCCCGAATTCTGGTCGAGATGCACGGTCGCCGAACCCACCTGCAACTCGGCCCGGGCGTCGCGGTCTACCCACACGCGATCGCCACTGGTGAGGGGTCGATTCAAGACTGCGTCGGCCCACTCGTCGGTACCGGCGGGAGCCAGCGACACCTCGCCATCGGTGAGGCTGAGGCGAGCGGCGCGGCTGGGAGCATCCTTGCCGGTTTCGTTGCGCACGACTTCGGGTTCGAGCTCAACCGCTTGCGGCTTTTCGGACGCCTGCGGTACGGCGCTGGTCTCGGCCCCCGGTGCGGGTGTAGACCCTTCGACTGCCGGTTGCTCGACGACCGGAATGGGCTCGGGCTCCGCTGCGAACAGCGGAACCGAAGTGAGCAGCAGGGCGAAGAGGGTGACGATACGCATAGGTGCCCCGGAGTAACGGTTGCGTACATCATCCGTTCCAGCGGGTGAACACCGAGTGAACGTTCGTCGCCATAGGAAAAGCCGTTACACTGCATGGTTATGAAAAAAGGGTCGATCCGCTCGTCACAGCAACATCGGTGGAAAGCAGGCTTCGGCGCAATGGCCCTCGTTGCCATTGCAATGGTCTTGCACGGGTGCGCGTCGCCGAAAACAGGCAGCCAGCCTCACCCGCCAGCGAAGCGTACTCCCAGTACGCCGGCCAGCCCGGATTTGCTGCTCGCCGAAGCCTTGCGGCAATACGTCAACAATCGCGACGGCGCCCAGGCGCTTGCGATGGCGCAATTGGCCGCGGAACGCGCTCCGGAACGTGCCGACGCGCTCTGGATCTATCTGCAGATCTGCTCGGGCTCGCAGGGCTGCCGACCTGAGCCGCTGGAGGCGCAGTTGCGCAAGCTCGATCCCACCAACGGCATCGTCTGGCTGGGCCCGCTCAATCGCGCCGTGCAACAGAACAACCAGGCCGAAGCGGACCAGATTCTCGAAGCCATCGGCCGCAGCCAGCGCGTCGAACTCGGATGGAACGGCATGGTGGCGAAAATCGCCACCGCCCTGGCCGAACGCACCCGCAACACCGCTCCGGAAAACAAACTGCCGCTCGCGGAGGGCTTGAACGAAGCGGTGGGATTACTCTCACGCATCGCCTTGCCGGCGTTTCAACCCCTGTCCGACAGTTGCCCCGCCCGACGCCTCGGGGAGAGACTCGCAGCGGCTCGCTGCTTGCTGGTCAGCGCAATCCTGCAGCGCGGCGATACCTACGTCAGCGAAAGCATCGGCCTGGGCATCGCTCAACGACTCGCCGCCACGGACGTCGCGGCCGACTCCGCCAAAGTGGACCAGCGCATCGCCGTCTCCCGTTACCAGCGCGACAGCGCCGGCGAGATCATCGCGGGCCAGGTGGAACGGGAGAAATTCACCAGCGAAATGCTCGACCTGATGAACAAATTACGCCGCGAACAGGATGTGTTCATCGCGGTGATCCGCTGGGCGGGCAGACCGCTGGCGCCGCCGTTGGAGAAGTAGTCGAGGTCAAAAAGATATAGCGCGCGGAGAACGCGGGGAATCCTTTCCTTCCTCTGCCTTAAGCCGCGGCCGCCTGCTGTGCCGGCAGCTTCGCCGCTTCGCCGCCGAGCGCGTCGGTGAGATCGGCGAGGAGCTGGGTCAGTTCGCCGGCCATGAGCGTGAAGTCGATGTCGAATTGTTCGTCCGCCGACAATCCCGACTCGCCTTCGGCTTGTTCCTTGGCGATGTTGAGGAATTCCACCCGCTTGATCTGCAGCTTGTCGGTGAGCACGAATGAGACGCGGTCGTTCCAGGTGAGGCCGAGTTTGGTGACGTATTTGCCTGCAGAGAGGTGAGCGCGGATTTCCTTGCCCTCCAGTGTATGGCGCGAGTACCGGACGGTGGCCTTGCTCTGGTCGATGGCCTGCAGCTCCAGGTCCTCGTCGATGACGAAGCGCGTGGGAGCATCGCCCAGGTTGAGCCATGCGGCCATCGAGGCTTGCGGCGAGCGTTCGGTTTCCAGGAATTGCACACCGAAGGTGCCGAGCGTGGCGCGCAAAGTTTCCACCACTTCGTCGGCGCGGGAGCCACCGGAGGAATCGATCACGAACCAGCCGTTCTTCGGATCGATCCAGGCGCGAGTCATGCGCTTGCGAGTGAAGGCGCGAGCGCGTAGTTCTTCGGTCACTTTGTCGCGCAACTCACGCATCTGCCGCCGACCGACGGGGAAACCCTGATCCTTCTCCATCTCCACGGCGCGCTCTTTCGCCACCTGCTTGATGATGGATCCGGGCAACAGCTTTTCATCGACGCCGAGCGCGATCAGGTGATGGCCGTTGATACTGTGCACAAGCCGCTGAATCCCCGAAGGATGCACCCAGCCGCGACTCGACATGTCGAAGGCGCCACAAGGCAGCAGCGTGCGTTGCGACAGCTGCGTTTCCAAGTCCGCAGCGGAAAGCGACCAGCTGTCGGGCAAGCGGTACACAAACAGATTCTTGAACCACATAGTCGACCGCGCAAAAGTCGCGAAGTATACGTCTCGCGGCGCCGGTCGCCAGAGCCTTTTCCATGGCGGTTTTTTCTAGCGCCGAGCTTTCATTTGGCGCCGACTTGCGCTAGGAGACGGGAAGCGCTTTCGCGGCGCCGCGACCCCGTAGTCCACGCGCTGTCCGGCAGCGCCAGCCGCCGCTCGACGAGTATCGAATCGCCGAATTCATGCGTGCGATAAGCGTGAGCTTCCAACTCGGCGTCGGCACGCTGCAGCGTCGAATCGTCAACGAATGCACGCAGCAGTTCATAGTGGCTCGTACCCGCTTCATGCGTGCCGGATACGATCGCGTCGACGACACGCAAACGATCTGCCGCACCGATTCGCTGGTTTGCAACGCCAGGCCCTGCAGCGACGACGCCATCGTTGCCGGCATGCTCGAGCGCACGAACCACGGTCGTTCCGATTGCAACGATACGACGATTCGCGGTACGTGCTGTGTCGATCGCAACCGCGGTCGTCTCCGGAATGTAGTACGGCTCGTCGAAAGGCAACCGGGCATCGAGCACCGGATCGCCGGTCGATGAAATCCCCGCTGCATGAGTCAGCGTCGCGAACTTCACTCCCTTGCCGCGCATCGCTGCAACGGTTCGCCAATCGAGTGCGAATCCAGCGGATGGAGCTTCGTACGCGACGGGCGGACCGGCGATAGCGGTCCATACATCCCAGAGTTCCAGGCTCTGCCCGACATGCGCGTATTGAATAGGACGTCCGTGACGAGCGATGCCTTCCCAGAGCGCCGCCGTCGATGCCATGAATCGCAACGATACCAGGCGAGGATGATACAGCAACGACACGACAACTGCCTGCAGCGGCCCGAGCGCCAGCACATCGCCTTCGAGCAGGGTCGGCGGCAAATTGCGATCTTCCGTGCGAGTGCGATAGTCGCCGGCTCCGAATACGACGGCGACGAATGCATTCATCGCCGACGCGCCGCGGCCCGCGAGCCGGACTTCGATCGGCGCTCCTGTCCGTTCGTGCATTCCGTGCAGGCTTGCAGGCAGCGTAGCTGCGTCGTTCGCAACGACGACATCGCCGCGATGTAGCAACTTCACCAGGTCGGTTCGCAACCCGTGATGGATACTGCCGTCCGCAGCGACATGCAGCAGTTTGGCATCGGCAGCGCGTATGGGCTTATCCGCTGCGATCATGATGCCTTCCGCGACACTGCGGCATTCGGGATCGGCTGCGGCAACAGGTCGACCATGGCCGCGATGAACTCCCGGGCAGCGGTTTCCGGACGCTTGAGCGACGCGCGATCAGCATCGGGAACGGCAGCCGCATGCATTGGCGTATCCATGTCGCCAGGGTCGAGAGCCAGGAATCGCACGCCTTGCGACGCTAGCTCCTCATTCCAGACTTTGGTGAGATGAGCGAGCGCGGCTTTGCTTGCACCGTACGCTCCCCAGCCTGCATAGGCATTTACAGCAGCGTCGCTCGACACGTTGATCACCAGCGCGCCGCGTCCCTCGCGAGCGGAAGCGGTCAGCGAACCGAGCAGCGCCTTGATCACGCGAAACGCTCCGAGCACGTTGGTCTGCAGTGCACGCTCGAAGTCTTCGCACTGCGTGTCGCCGAGCAGCGCAAGCGGTGTCGGCCCAAGATCCGACGCGTTATTGATGAGCACATCGACACCGCCGAGCCGGCCCAGCAGTTGCACGGCCATCTTGTGGATATCCTGTTTGACCGAAACGTCGCCGACGACGCCGACAGTGCCGCCATGGAGCCACTCGACCTCCGCGACACGATCCGTGGTTCGAGCAACGAATCCGACTCGTGCGCCGGCTGCATGTAGTGCCGACACCAGCGCGAGTCCCAATCCCGACGTGCCGCCGGTAACGATGACGCGTAAACCTTGAAGCGCTTGCTGCATGTGTGTTCTCCTTTCGTGTCGGAGATCCTAGAGACCCGGCGACCCACGCTCGATAGCGTTGTCCAACACAATGGCAGAAGGTCCAGACGATGGACGAACCCGAGCTCGTCGCAGCCCACCTCGCACGCAATCTCATCGCGCTGCGTCACCTGCGCTCGCTGACGCAAGAGGCGCTGGCGAAGGCGGCATCCGTGCCACGTTCGACCATCGCGAACCTGGAATCGGGTACCGGCAATCCGTCGCTCACCGTGCTGATCAAGGTGGCGAACTCGCTGGACGTGCCGGTCGATGAATTGCTTGCGTCGCCACGCGCCCAGGTACGCAAGTGGTCGCGGGAAGAAATCGCCGTTCAGGATGGCGGCAATGGCATCGCCATGCGCTCGCTGATTCCGGAACGCCTGCCGGACGAACAGCTCAGTATCATGGACTTCGGGCCCGGCGCGAGCATGCGAGGCTCGCCGCACCTGCCAGGTACACGCGAATTCTTCACGTGCCTGACGGGGCAAGTCGTCATCTACGTTGCCGGCGATCGTTTCGACCTCGCGCCGGGCGAAGTGCTGGCGTTCCCCGGCAACGTCGCTCACTCGTACAAGAATCCGGACGGCATGCACGAAGCTCAGGGCATCTCCGCTGTGATCTTCGCGAGCGAGAGCGCGACGAAGATCGCTCACCACGAGTAGCTCTTACGATGGGCCGTTACGCTTGGCCGTTACGCTTGGGCCCTCACGATCGAGCCCTCGCGAATTGCTCTCACAGGTAGGCGAGCCACCAATCGCGGCGTCGTTGCTTCACTCCGGCAAACCAGCGGCAAGCCGGGTACAGAGTCACGAGCACCAGTATCCACGCCAGATAGACGACCGGGAGATCGAAGCCCCAATCCGGCGGCAGCGTCAGGAAGATAGCGTTCAATACGCGGGTGCCGTAACCCATCGCCATCGCGATCAGGCCGGCGGCTCCGTGCGCCAGCAGGATGTGCAGCACATAGAAGAACAAGGGAACGCGGCCGAAGGTCTGCAGCACCTCCGCCCACTTGCCTTGCACGTTCTCGAACTTCGCCAGCAGCAATGCAGCGGTGCCCAGGGTGACCAGCAGGTACAGCAGCGACGGCGGATACTTCGCGACGTTGAGGAACGAGAGCAGCGACCGCACCAGGTCGGGCGACTGCACCCACCGCTGCGGATCGCCATACACGTTGGTAAATCGCAGCAGGATGAATGTCACCAGCGCACAGCAGCCGGCAACCAGCAATATACGGCGGCGCTGCGCCGACTCCATCTCGAACAGCTGTCCCGTCGCATAGCCGAGCGCCATCACGCCAACCCAGGGGATCAGCGGATACGAGACGAAAAATGGCGCAATGGGCGCCTGCACGTGCAGGAACGTCCAGATCACCGCACCCGCCGTGCCCGGCGTGGCGACGAAGCCATCGAGCAGGTTGTGGCCGGCGATCATGACCGCACCGATCGTGGCCAGCACTCCAATGGGCAAATTCACCAGCGCGGCCATGAGCACCAGCGAGGCACCGATCACCCAGATGACCTGCAGCAGGATGCCCAGCGAATAGATTGAACCGAAGGCCCACGCGAAGCTGACGACTGTGGCTTCGAGAAAAATCAGCCACAGTCCGCGGGTCACCAGGAAGCGCCGCAATTCCGAACGTGAACAGCGCAACGACACGAGATAGGCACTGATGCCCGCGAGAAAAATGAAAGTCGGTGCGCAGAAATGCGTGATCCAGCGCGTGAAAAAAACAGGAGCCGTGGTCTGCGCAAGGTCGAGTGCGTCGAAACGCACGTTCGTGAAATAGTCGCGCACATGATCGAGCGCCATCAGCATGATGACCAGTCCACGCAGGATATCGATCGATTGCAAACGCACGCTGGCGCGTACCGCGGCGATGCCAGCTGCACCCGTGTCTTCTATCCGAGCAGCAACGTCCGGGGCAGCGTCGCTGTCTGCCAGTTCGGTACGCAGCAGCGTGGTCGCGTCGTTGAAGTTCGTAGACATGGTCGCCAACTCCCCGCATGAGGTCATTGGCGAGCAGACTATCCGCGGTGCGGCGAGGCACCGACCGCGGATGGTCAGGACCGCGGGCTAACTATCGACATGGGACTTACGTACAGCACAGGGGACTAAAGGCAACGCTCCCGGGTGACGGCCCCGAATAGCGCTCCAGCAATTCGCTCGTTGCGGCGGCTACTTATGCTTGTCGCCGTCCTGGTCGTCGTCGCCGTCATCCTGGTCGTGATCCGCTTCATCGCCGCAATCGGCGCCGAGCCAGCGGCCGGTGAGATTGGCCTTGAGATTCAGCGAATCCTTGCCGTCGCCCATCTTGATATCCATCACGCCCGTCATGGTTTCCGGTGTCGGCGTGGTGATGCGGATGAAGCCGGTGCCCTTGGGCTCGCCGTTGCAGACCAGGTTCACTTCCTGAGTGGTGCGAGTGGTGCGGACGATGGACTGCTTGCAGTTTTCATTCGAGCCATGGAACGGATTCTGGATGTCCTTCTGGGTGATGCAGCTGCGGTCGGTGCTCTTCTTGGCGTCCTTGGCGGCCGATTTCATCTCGGCTTGCAGGCGAGCCAGTTGTTCCGGCGTCATCTTCGCCGTGACTTCCTTGGGTAGTTGCGGCGTGCCGGACATCTGCGTGGTCGACGTGATCTCCCACAGGCCCGTCTTGATATTCAACTGCTCCGCGGAACCCGCCAGCAGCGGCATCGTCAGGCAGGCGGCTACCGCCACCGCGATGCCAACCCGGCCCGGACGAATCCGCCGCATGCGGATCCCATCGGCGCGGCACGAGGCATCGCCATGGCGGCAGGGCGGTGTGAGGTTGCTACGATTCATTGCGATCTCCATTGAGGGGCAGCGTCGACGAGCCGATATTCTCGCTTCGCAGCACGATTTACGCATGAGCCACAAGAGCCATCGGAACGCAGCGCCCTGATGCGGCGTTCCCATGCCCGGGGGTGTGACGTCCCGGGGGGATGACCAACGGGAATGGCCTGGACCACACTGCTCGCGGCAGCGTGCTGTGTTCCCATTCTTCATCTAGCCTTCATCTAGCGTCTCGAGCATAGCGGATGCACAGTGGGGACACAGCTCGCTGCCGCGGGCAGTGTCCCCGGACCCACACTTTGATATGTTCGCAAGGCCATGGCCAGCACCAGTAAACTGTCAACGTATCGCGCCAAGCGGGACTTCAACAAGACCGCCGAGCCGAGCGGCAAGCTGCCCGTCAAGACGTCGCGGCAATTGCGATTCGTGATCCAGAAGCACGCCGCTACGCGACTGCATTTCGATCTGCGGCTGGAGCTGGACGGAGTCTTCAAGTCGTGGGCAGTCACTCGCGGTCCATCGCTCGATCCCGCGGACAAGCGCCTGGCCGTGGAAGTCGAAGACCACCCGCTCGATTACGGCGATTTCGAAGGCACCATTCCCAAGGGCCAATACGGCGGCGGCACGGTGCAGTTGTGGGATCGCGGCTATTGGCAGCCGGAAGGCACACTCTCTGCAGAAGAACAGCTGCGCAAAGGCGATTTCAAGTTCGTGCTGGACGGCGAGCGGCTGCGTGGCAGCTATGTGCTCGTGCGCATGAAGGGCGATCGCTTCGGTGGCAAGCGCACCAACTGGCTGCTGATCAAGCATCGCGACGAGTTCGCGAAAACCAATGGCGAGACCGACGCGATGATGGCCGAAGACCGCTCCGTCGCATCGGATCGCACCATGGCGGACATAGCCGCAGGCAAAGGCAAGGGCCCGAAGCCGTTCATGCTCGAAACGAGAAAAGCCGCGCAGCCCGACGCGGTGTGGAATTCGAAGGGCGGCATGGCAGAGACCAGCGCGTTGGCGAAAGCCGCGGCTGCAAAGAAATCCGCGCCGGCCGGGAAGCAGGCCCCGAAGAAGACTCGACGCAACGGCAGCGCAGTGCCGCCGGAGTTCATCCATCCTGAACTGTGCAAATTGGTCGACAGCCCACCGACCGCAGGTGGCTGGGGCCACGAGATCAAGCTCGATGGCTATCGCATGCAATTGCGTATCCACGACGGCCGAGCCACGCTCAAGACCCGCACCGGCCTCGACTGGAGCGAACGCTTTCCCGAGATCGTCGCTGCGGCGGAGAGTTTTCCCGACGCGATTCTCGACGGCGAAGTGGTCGCGCTGGACAAGAGCGGCGTATCGAATTTCAGCGCGTTGCAGGCCGCCCTGTCGGACGGCGCTACCGGCAACCTGGTGTTCTTCGTCTTCGACGTGCTGTTCGCCGAAGGTGATGACCTGCGTTCGCTGCCGCTGCGTGAGCGCAAAGAATTGCTGCGAAGCTTTCTCGGCGAGCAGAAACAAAGCCGCAAGGAACTCATCCGCTACATCGATCACGTCGAAGCTAACGGCGCGGCGGTGCTGGAATCGGCCAACAAGCTGCATCTCGAAGGCATCATTTCCAAGCGGCTCGATTCCACCTACGAATCGGGACGCAGCGCCGACTGGGTCAAGACCAAAGTCCGTCCGGGCCACGAAGTCGTGATCGGCGGCTGGACGCAACAGTCGGGACAATTGCGATCGCTGCTGGTGGGCGTGCATCGCGGCGACCATCTCGTCTATGTCGGGCGAGTGGGGACGGGATTCAACCGCGAAAACGCGGCGGCCCTGGCTCGCAAGCTCAACGCAGTGGCCGCCGGCGACAGTCCCTTCGGCGGCGACAACGCTCCGCGTCACGAACGCGACATTCGCTGGGTGCGCCCGGAGCTGGTCGCGGAAATCGAATTCGCCGGCTGGACCGATGGAGGCAACGTGAGACAGGCTGCATTCAAAGGGCTGCGGGAAGACAAACCCGCCGCACAGGTGAAAGCCGAGAAGCCGGTCGCTGCGGCCAAGGCCAAGGTCGCTGCACCCCTGGCGAAAACCGGGGCCAGGAAAGCCAGTCCGGCCAAATCGACCAAGAGCAAATCGACTTCCGCTGCCAGCCCGCGCGCTACCGCCAAGAAGCAGGGCACGAGCCGAGGCAAGTCCTCGGGCAAGAGCAGCGATCCCACAGTCGTGCTCGGCGTTCCGGTTTCCAGCCCCGACAAGCCGCTCTGGCAACACGCCAACGATGGCGACCCGGTGACCAAGCTCGATCTCGCGCATTACTACGAGACCGTCGCCGAGTGGCTGTTGCCGCACATCAAGGGCCGGCCCTGCTCGATCATTCGCCTGCCCGACGGCATGGGCGGCGAACAGTTCTTCCAGCGGCACGCCATGCAAGGCACGTCGAAAATGCTGACGCTGCAACGCGTGTCGGGAGATCGCGAGCCGTACTTGCAGATCGATCGCATCGAAGGACTCATCGCTGTCGCGCAGACGGCTGCCATGGAACTGCACCCCTGGAACTGCCAGCCCGACATGCCGGACGTACCGGGCCGGCTGGTATTCGACCTGGATCCGGCGCCCGAACTGGGATTCGATGCCGTCATTACCGCCGCGAAGGAAATACGCGAGCGCCTCGAAGCGCTCGGACTCGTCACCTTCTGCAAGACCACGGGAGGCAAAGGACTGCACGTCGTTACGCCCCTGGCCTATTCAAAAAAGAGCAAGCTGGATTGGCCGCAGGCCAAGGCGTTTGCGGCAGCGGTGTGTTCGCAAATGGCGGAAGAGAGCCCCGAGCGTTACGTGGTCAACATGTCCAAGAAAGTTCGCACGGGGCGCATTTTCCTCGACTACCTGCGCAACGATCGCATGTCCACGGCAGTGGCGCCGTACTCGCCTCGCGCTCGCGATGGCGCACCGGTCTCCATGCCGATTCTCTGGAACCAGGTGAAGAACTCACTCGATCCCAAGCGCTACACCCTGCGCACCGTTCCCGGCCTGCTGTCGAAGAGCAATGCGTGGGAAGAGTATTGCGATAGCGAGCGGCCGCTGGAACCAGCCATTCGCAAGCTGGTCGACAGCGCCGAAAAATCTCGCAGTGCTCCCAAGACTCGCGCGAAACGATCACGCAAACGTGAAAGCAGTAACGCGCACGCCGGCTAAACGACACGCAAGCAAATCGTCGCGCGTGCCGTTGAGCACGCGGCCGATGGAAGCGAAGTCTGTCAGCGCGCTGCCGGGCAACCCCAGGAGGAAGATGCCCCCACCCGGGCCTTCCCCGGAGACCGGGGGAGGGGATTCAGCTGAGACCGTATCTGATCTCTGGCAGTTCGAGCCCAAGTGGGATGGCTTCCGCTGCCTGGCTTTTCGCAATGAGGGCAAGGTCGAGCTGCGAGCGAAGTCGGGCAAGTCCCTGTCGCGATATTTTCCAGAAGTGCTGGCCGCACTGGCGGCGCTGCCGGTGAAGCAATTCGTGCTCGATGGCGAACTCGCGATTCCCGTTGGGTCGACCTTGTCGTTCGATGCGTTGCAGATGCGGTTGCATCCTGCCGCGAGCCGCATCGCGAAACTCTCCGTCGCGACGCCGGCAGTGCTGATCCTGTTCGATTGCCTCCTGGATGCGCAGCAGCGCAATCTGTTGAACGAACCGCTGACCGAACGTCGTGCCGCGCTCGAATCCCTGTTCGAGTCGCTGCCGGAGCCCGGCTTGCTGCGTCTGAGTCCGTACACACGCAAGCCAGCAGAGGCGAAGCGGTGGCTGCAGCGTTCAGGCGGTGAGCTCGATGGAGTCATCGCGAAACGCCTCGACGGTGTCTACGTTGCCGGCGAACGCGCCATGCTCAAGATCAAGTGCAAGCGGACCGCGGACTGCGTGGTCGGCGGTTTCCGCTACGAGTCCGCCGGCGACGTCGTCGGTTCGTTGTTGCTGGGCCTGTACAATGAGCAGGGCAAGCTCGATCACGTCGGTTTCACCTCGTCCATTCCCCAAGCCGAACGCAAAGCGTTGACCGCCAGACTGCGCAAACTCATCGGGCCTCCCGGCTTCACGGGCGATGCACCCGGCGGCCCCAGCCGCTGGAGCACCGAACGGTCGACGCAATGGGAGCCGCTGCAATCCAAGCTGGTCGTTGAAGTCGAATACGATCACGTCAGCGGCGACCGCTTCCGGCACGGCACGCGGCTGGTGCGATGGCGGCCGGACAAGTCGCCGAGGCAATGCACTTTCGAACAGCTCAAACCGCCGGCGAGACCGCGCACGCTGATCAAGAAGGTACTTCGGCCCGCCGCTGCGGGGATGCGATGATCGGAATGTCTCCATCGTTGGTTCGCTGGTTGATCGTGAGCCTCGCTGCCGGCCTGTGGTCGCTGTCGGCGCACGCCGCGTTGGTGGACGACATCAATAGACTGCGCACCAAGGGCTGCGGTCGCTACGCAGTCGCGCCAACGAAGCTGAAGCCGAGCCGGGAATTGGATGCCGTCGCCAAGGCCTGGTCAGGCGGCGGACGCCTGGCCGCAGCGCTGAAGAGTACCGGCTATCCCGCAACTTACTCGGCATCGATGCGGGTCGAGGGCACCGACAACGACACGATGCTCTTGAACATGCTCGGGCAGAATTATTGCGAGCAGATCACCGGGCGCGACTATACGGACATAGGCATGTATCGCCGCGACCGCAATATATGGGTCGTGGTCGCCGCGCGTTTCACTCCGCCTGCGATGAAGGATAGCGCTCGCGTCGGCAGCGAAGTTCTCGACCTGGTGAATGCAGCCCGCGCGAAACCGCGACGTTGCGGCAAGACGTCTTTCGATGCGGCTGCGCCGTTATCGCTGTCTGCCATCCTGACGCGTGCAGCGCTCATTCACGCCCAGGACATGGCGGCTCACGATCACTTCGAGCATGAAGGCACCGATGGCAGCACGCCGTCCCAACGCATCGCCCGGGTCGGATACAAATGGCTCACAGCCGCGGAGAACATCGCACTGGGTCCGACGACCGCGAAACAGGTGGTGGACGGATGGCTCCAGAGTCCCGGGCACTGCGCCAACATCATGGGGCCGCGTTCGAAGGAGATGGGCCTCGCGTACGCAGTCTCACCGAACGGCAGGGATATTTACTGGGCGCAGGATTTCGCAAGCCCGCAGTGAGTCCGGGGATGCTGCTCGCGGCAGCGAGCAGCATCCCCCGCTATCCCTTGTCCACATCCGCAGCTACTGCAGACGCCGCTTTCCCC
>Ga0065707_10081857_pt1 | contig 33542 bp, 32 predicted proteins | sample SwiRhicommuniRL3_FD_59094 | JGI IMG/M metagenome (GOLD analysis project Ga0065707, IMG submission 59094) | Switchgrass rhizosphere bacterial communities from Rose Lake, Michigan, USA - RL3 v2 (version 2) | ecosystem: Host-associated > Plants > Roots > Rhizosphere > Soil | place: East Lansing...
AGTAGCCGCCGTCAACGGCACGATCACGGCTAGCGAAGCGCTGACGCAGCTACTTGCACGGACCGGTTTAGAAGCGGATCGCGTAAATGATAAGACAGTGGTGCTCCGACGTGCGAAGACAAAGGAGGCGGAGCCGGCCGAGAAGGAGCAGGATGAGCCCTCGACGGTTAATCGTCCGGCTCAGGAATATTCTGAAAAGCTCGATGAAATAGTCGTTACCGCACGAAAGAAGGCGGCGGGTGAGTCGGCTCAAGATGTTCCAATAGCGATAACCGCCTTGAGCGGCGCTCAGCTCGAACTATTGCATGCTGACAACCTGACCGCGGTTGGACGTCTCATACCCAACGTGCTTCTTACCAACAATGGGAATACTCCAAGCACGCAAAATTTTCAGATACGCGGCATGGGACTGTTCAGCAGCGTGCCGAGCGACGAGCCTACCGTAGGGCTCTTCACTGATGGCATGTATCTCGGCGTCAACCTCGGTGCAAGCACCGATCTCTTCGACCTTGAGAGCGTTGAAGTCCTCCGAGGTCCGCAGGGGACGCTCTTTGGTCGCAACGTCACAGGAGGCGCGGTGCTCTTACGTTCCCGCCTGCCTACTGGAGACTTCGCGGGCCGATTCCGAGCAACACTAGGAACGCACGACCAACGGGATTTTGCCTTTGCCATCGAGAACGCTCTAAGCAGTAAAGTGGCCGGCAAGCTTGCGGTCCTTACTCAGTCGCGAGATGGGTACTGGAAGAATCTCGCAATCCCGGGTAACAGGGTCGGGGGAGACAAGTCTGCGATCATCAAGCCGATCCTCACGTTCAAGCCGTCGGATTCCGTCGAGATCGACTTCATAGGGGAGTACGGAGACCAGGATGCCGGAGCGCTGAATACGCGCCTGATCAGTGACCACACGGGGAGCGGGGCGCTACCAGCACCACATCCCAGCGAGAACATGTCTCATAACGAAGTCTCCGACTCTACATTGAAGTGGAAGCATGGAATCGTCGAGACGAACGTGGACATCGGCAAGGGTAAGCTGACGTCCGTCACGGGGTATCGAACCCTAAAAAATAGCGGAGGTGGGGATATCGACGGCTCGGCCGCCCCAATTTTTAGAGCCGACTTCGAGCTGAACCAGGATCAGGTCAGTGAGGAGCTCCGTTACGCAGCCCCACTGAGAGCCGCTCTGGATTACACAGTGGGTGTCTATTACTTTCACCAGGACTACGTTTACAGCGAAAACCGCAACCTGCTGAATGGGGCTGTCCTGCAGGCCATGCAAGGGGCGATAAAGCACGCCGCTTACGCCGCGTTTGCGCAGGGCACATTCGCGTTCAACGAGCAATGGAGCGCCACTGTGGGGGCGCGCTACTCCGGAGAGACCAAGGATGCCGAAGTCTTCAGCGTTGGGGAATGCACATTTGATTTTTCCAGTTGTATCGGTGGATTCTCGGAAAAAAAGAGCTGGTCTTTCCCCAATGGCCATGCGGACCTAGCCTGGAAACCGAGCGCTGATCTGCTGCTATACGCTTCTTGGGGGAGCAGCTTTCGTAGTGGTGGATTCACTGTAAGGAATTTCAGTCCGACTACGCCTCCAGGTCCATATGACCAGGAGGAAGTGAGTGCCTATGAGGTTGGGCTGAAGTCCGATCTGGCTGGCGGGCGCATCCGGCTAAACGCTTCGGTATTCAACAACAAGTACAAAGACCTGCAGCGCCGGGTGATCAACGCGCAGCTCCAGAACCTCGTTCTGAACGCTGCCGACGCCACGATTCGAGGAGCTGAGGTGGAGGTAACACTGCTGGCTACCGACCGGTGGGCGATCAGAGCCTCGGGTGGATATCTTGACGCTCAATATTCGTCATTCGACGGTCTGGACGTCAATGGCGACGGCGTGCCGGACCCCGATCTGGCGAAGAATCTCCTGATCCCGAATGTCCCAAAGTGGACGCGTTACATCGATGTGAGGCATGACCTACCGCTCGGCACGCTCGGAACCCTGACGTTCTGGGCATCCTACGGATTCGTCGACAAAACGTTCGCTGACGATGCCAACAGGCTCCCCTTGAATGCCTACGAGTTGGTGGATGGCAGCATTACCTATGCGCCCACGGGCAGTAATTTCAAGGTGTCCGCTTTCGGCAAGAATCTGACGGACAAGGTGTACACCAAGTTCGCAGTGAGATCGGCGCTGTTCGACTATAGATACGCGGAGCCGCCGCGAACGTTGGGCATAGAGTTCAGCTACGAGTTCTGACGCGACACCGCCGCTGCAATAAGGAATTGCGCCGCTTCAAAGAAACTGCGCAGCCGCAATGACGTCTTCCAACAGTCCTGACCACCTGAAGTATCCACCGCTGGGTCGTGCCAGCCTTGCGGTGGCGCTCTTTGTCTGCGCCATGCTGCTGGCATTCGTGGACAAGCAGGTCATGGCTCTACTCGTGGAGCCCTTGAAGCAGTCGCTATCGATTTCGGATACGCAGATCGGCCTTCTACAAGGAGTGGCTTTCTCTCTCTTCTCGGCCATCGCGGGTTTGCCGTTGGGTCGCTTGGTGGACCATGTGAACCGGGTACGGATGCTGATCGCCTGCATTCTGGTGTGGTCCGTCATGACGATGCTCTGCGGCTTCGCCGGAGGATTTGGCGTGCTTTTCGCTTTTCGCGTAGGCGTAGGGATCGGGGAAGCCTGCATCTATCCGCTGCTGTACTCGATCATCGCAGACCTCTTCCCCAGACGAACACGCGCAACCGCGATGGTGCTCTTCTACCTGGCGTGCACCGTAGGGACAAATCTGGCCCTCGCGGCAGCGGGGTTTGTCATCGGTGTCCTATCGCGCGATGGTGGTCATTCGATCCTCGCCGGCATTCCGTACTGGCGTGTCACTTACTTCATTTTAGGCGCCCCGGGCCCATTACTCGCCCTGCTCATTGTGTTCTTGGTCCGAGAGCCGACACGAAAGGAGAGTGTAGGCACGGCAGGCCGCGCCGACGTTCGAGCGGTGCTGGAACACCTATGGCAGAAGCGAACGGCCTTTCTGGCGCTCATCACCGGCTGGGCTCTGGTGGTCGCGGCAGCGAATGCGATCATCGCCTGGTATCCCTCCGTCATGGTACGGCAATTTGGGATGACCGCAGCGCAGGCGGGCGTGCGTTACGGCATCTTCGTCGCCGCCGCCGCCATGATTGCGGTGCCCATTTCAGCGTTCATAGAACGCCGTGTTGATCCAAATAAGCTACCGAGCTTCCTGCTCTGCGGATTGCTGGCGAGCTTCGTAGCCGCTTTCACCTTCCCGTGGGCAGGATCGGCCAACGTTGGGTTGGGCTTGATCATGCTCCAGTACATCGGGTTCATGTGGATCGTGGGATTGACGCCAGTTCTGCTTCAGGACATCTGCCCGAACGAATATCGGGGCCAGATCTTCGCGATCGCCACATTGTGCTCGACCATCGTGCAAGGTCTGACACCCGTGGTCGTCGGATTCCTATCCGACCGAGTAGTGACCGGTGAAAAAGTTTTGGCTTTGAGCATCATGTACACCATAGTGCCGCTTCTTGGAGTCGTCGTTTGTCTCTACTTGTCGCTGCCGAGAGCCTTTGCAAAGGCGCGCGCGGAAATGTCGGCGCGCGCCACCGCCAGTTTCGGCTTGACTTGAGTTTATTTGGGCTACCTTGTGCCGGAGTTCCGCCGTGATCAAGAAGAGACCTTCCGTAGAACAGAATCCTTCCACGCCGGCCGTCGAAGAATCTCCAGGGGCAGCGCTCATTCGCGACGCACTGGTTTGGGATGAGTGCATCTCCTGGACGTCAATGGATCTCGTCGGTGCGGATAAGTCGATCAAGCAGCGAGCTCTCCCGCAATACCGGGACGCTGGCGTCAACGTCGCCTCCCTTACGATCGGCGGCGACTACGGCACCGAGTTTCAAAGATCGCGGGGTTGGGTGGCGTCCGAACGGCGGTACATCAATGAGAAACTCAACGATGTTTGTCTATTGATTCAACACATCGATGACGTCGAGAGAGCGCGCCAACAAGGAAAGCTTGCGATCACGTTCCATCTACAGGGAGCGACTCCATTCCTAAACTATGAATCCGAGGAGCCAGGCAATATAGATCTGGTTTCTTTCTACTACGATTTGGGCGTGAGGCGGGCATTGCTGGCCCACAATCATCGCAACGCCATAGCGGACGGTTGCAAGGAGCCTGACAATGCGGGACTGAGTCTCTTTGGGAGAAGAGTTGTGCGGGAGATGGCCCGGGTAGGAATGATGCTCGACTGCACGCACATGGGGGAGAGATCCTCTCTCGAGGCCATGGAGCTATTCGGAAAGCCAACGGTGTTCTCGCATTCGAACGTTGCCCACGTTTTCCCGCACCCGCGAAATATTTCCGATCAGCTGATTAAGGCCTGCGCGGCAACGGGTGGAGTCATCGGCCTTACGGGTTGGGGGCCGATCGTGAACGAGCGCAACGACCCCTCGCCGGAAGCCATCGCACAGCATGTTTATTACGTGGCAGACCTCGTGGGCTCGCAGCATGTCGGGATCGGGCTCGATTACGTATATGTTCCCGAGCTGACGACGAAGCGAGTAAAAGAGAATGCCCAGCTGTACGCGCCGTTGGGAAGCCTGGAGCAATACAATTATCACCATGAAGTGCAGCGCTTCGCGCCGCCCACCACATTCGCGCCTCTGGCAGACCTGCTCCTGAAAAGAATGTCCGAGCAGGAGGTGCGTGGAATATTGGGAGAAAACTGGCTACGCGTGGCTGCGGCGAACTGGCGTTGATGCGCCGCTGCAGGTCATTAGCCATGAGCATGTTAAGAACACTGCGTATCGCCGTATCTACATCGTAGAGAGTCATTGTATGTCGTTCCATCCACGTACTTCTTTTGTCTTGATGTTCATCATAGCCTGCGCTACGCAGAACATATGCGCGGCGCAGGAAGTCAAGATCCGCACGGTATCGAGCCGCTCCGATGCGGTGAGTGGTGGCTCGACATTGGCGCAACTCGATGCGCCTGCTGCTTCCGACTGGACGGTTTATCTCGATAATCGCAACATCACACCTTTGTTTCACCCCTCTCAGCGATCAGGAAAGCTTTTGGCGCTGGTGGGGGGACTAAAGATCGGTCGAAGCACACTCGAAGTCCGCGTGCATGGGAGGCGCACTTCGACGGTCGAGCTCATCAATCATCCTCTGGCCGGCCCGGTCTTCTCCGGTTCTCACCAACAACCTTTCGTTTGCCAGACGGAAGCCAACGGCCTCGGACCGCCATTAGATGCCAATTGCAGCGTCAGAACGCTAGTCCAGTATTACTATAAGTCCACAGAGCCTGCCGCTACATCCAGTGTGCAGTCCAGGCCTGCAAGCCAGCCGATAGGTTTTAAGCCGTACGACCCTTCAGCGCCACGGCCTTCCGATCTTGCGCGGATTAGTCTGACCAATGGTCGAACGGTGAATTACATCGTCCGCAGAGAAATCGGCGTCATCAACCGAGCGGTTTACGAGATTCGATTTCTTCATGACCCGAGCGAGCCTCTACCGACACCTTGGATACGTCCCACTCAGGGCTGGAACGGACGCATTGTCTACACGTTCGGGGGAGGATGCAGCGCGGGCTATCGACAGGGAGTTCTTCCCGCGGACCCCTACTATGAGCGCAACGAGCTTGTGGAAAAAGGCTATGCTCTCGTGAGCTCGACTCTCAATGAGATGCATATCACCTGCAATGACAAGGTCTCGGCCGAGACCGCGTCGATGGTAAAAGAATACTTCATTGAGCGGTACGGCGAGCCGGAATCCACAATAGGCGTCGGTGCCTCGGGCGCAGCGGCGGCCGTCCACCTAATCGCGCAAAACTATCCCGGTATCCTCGATGGAATTATCCCCTTCGGGACTTCTCAGGATATGGTCACTTCCGGCATACCTATCGTAAGCGACTGCGCACTGCTCTATCATGCTTTCAAGGAATCCAAACACTCGTGGACCGAATCACAAAAGGCGGCGGTTTCTGGCTTTGCCACATGGGAGACCTGTTACGGAATTGCACCATACGCCGAGGTCGCCGGTGCGTCGCTCAGCCCAAGAGCCTGCGATGCGTCTCTGCCTAAGGAATGGGTCTACGACCCACTGTCTAATTCAAAGGGTGTGCGCTGCACCTACTACGATAATGCGGTGAGTGTTTTTGGTTATGAGCCCAGCACCGGATTCGCTCGGCGCACGCTCGACAACGTTGGCATTCAATATGGACTAGCCGCATTCAATGCCGGAAAGATTGATGCAGAGCAGTTCGTCGAATTGAACGAGCAAGTGGGTGGCTACGATGTAGACGGAGGCAGAGTCCGATCGCGTACTGTCGGTGATCTGGAGGCGATCCGGGCTGCGTACAAATATGGCGCGGTGCTAGGTGGCGAGAGCCTTATGCACATTCCTATCATCGAGTGGAGTCCCTACGGCGACGATCTTGGAGATATCCATACGCGAGATCATGCGTTTAGCGTGCGAGCGCGTCTAATTACCGCCGGCGGCGATGCCAGCAATCAGGTGATCTTGGTGACGCCGCGCCGGATTTCCCACGATGTGGATATCCGTCTTGGTGTTGGATTGCAGACATTTGTCCCGCAAATGGATCGTTGGCTATCCAATATCGCGGCAGATCGGGCTGAGATTCCGCGCCCAGTAAAGATTGCACGTAACAAGCCCACGGATCTCGCCGACGGTTGTATCGCTGCCGATGGCGAGAGAATTTCAGAGCGGGCAACTTACAGCGCTACCGGACGGTGCAATCGGATGTACCCCTTACATGGCACCCCACGTATGGCAGCGGACGAGCCAGTTGCCGCTGATGTCCTGAAATGCGCTCTCAAACCGGTCAACACAGCCGGCTACTCAAGACCGCTCACTCCCGATCAGCTCAAACGGCTCGAAGCCGTGTTTCCCATGGGCGTGTGCGATTACCGTCAGCCTGGTATCGGCCACCAAATCGAGCCTGTTCTCTGGCACAAGTTTGGCAAGGGGAAGTGAATGAATTCGCTGACTAAAAGGAAGCCGGCGAAGTCCATGCTATGTAAACGCTACCGGCAGGCTGCCGCAGCTAGCCTGTTCGCTGCCGGCATCGCACTTTCCGTCCATGTGCATGCAGAACAACACGGTGAGGGATTGCGTCAGGTGACCGTCGATCAAGACGGTACGGTGCATATTCCTGCCCTAGTCGTACCGCCATCAGTCTATATGAGCGAGCAGGCGAAGAAAGCCTACGCCGACCTGCGCTTGCATTGGCCACGCGACGTGCAATTCTCGAACGATATCGCGCAAACCCGGAAGGCCATGGACGACCATTGGCTCCGACGCTATCTAGAAAGAGCCAAAGCAGTCTATGCAGTCGCCGTGGAGGAGAAAATTATCGCGGGGGTGCGCACCGACGTCGTGACACCTCAAGGAGGAGTAGGGGCGGCCAACGAGGATCGTGTTCTCATCAATCTACATGGCGGCGGATTCTTTCTCGGCGCCGGTACACTGCAGAAGATCGAGGCCATCCCGATTGCCGCTACGGCCAAGATCAAAGTGATCAGCATCGATTTTCGACAAGCGCCGGAGTACAGGTTTCCGGCAGCTAGTGAGGACGTCGCAGCAGTCTATAAGGAGCTCCTGAAACAGTACGCGTCGCAGAACATCGGTATTTATGGCACTTCCACCGGTGGCACGTTAGCCGCGATGGTGCTGCCGTGGTTTGAGAAGGAGCGCCTGCCGCGCCCCGGGGCTGTTGGCATTTTTTCGGCTCCGGATGGCCCGAGCGTTAGTGGTGGCGATTTGCTCTATTTGGCGACACCGCTGAATGCTCTGTGGGGCTCAAGAGCCGTGGCGCCTTCGCCGTACAAACAGGCCTACGCCTCGGCTTATTTCGCCGAGGCGGACCTTAAAGACCCTTTAGTTTCGCCACTGCTTTTTCGTGGCGTGCTCGCTAAGTTTCCGCCCACCTTAATCATCACGGGAACTCGCGACAGATTTGCGAGCGGCCTAATCCATGGATACCGACAACTACTCAACGCGGGCGCCGAGGCGCAGTTGGAGGTCTGGGAAGGCATGTGGCATGGCTCTAACCTTGATGTCGATCTGCCGGAATCCAAGCAAATGTATGAGGTAGCGGCAAAGTTCTTCACCGCCCATCTCGGAAAGCATTGATATGCATTACTCGCTCTTCAATCTCATGCGCCAGGCATTTCGCAGTCATCGCGGATGGACACCGACCTGGCGCGATGCGGCTCCGAAACCGGTTTATGACGTCATCATCGTGGGCGGCGGTGGGCACGGGCTGGCGACCGCCTATTACCTCGCAAAAGTGCACGGCATCACTCGCGTGGCAGTCGTGGAGAAGAGCTACATCGGTTCGGGTAACGCGGGCCGCAACACGACGATCATCCGCTCGAATTACCTCCTGGAAGGCAACATTCCCTTCTATGAACTCTCGATGCAGCTATGGGAGGGGCTGGAGCAGGATTTGAACTACAACGCGATGGTCAGCCAGCGCGGGATATTGAATCTCCTGCATTCCGATGCCCAGCGCGATGAGTACATACGCCGTGGAAATGCGATGCGCATGCACGGGGTGGATGCAGAGCTCCTCGACGCCGACGAGGTGCGCCGCATGTATCCGTTCTTCGATTTTGAGAACGCCCGGTTTCCGATCCGCGGTGGTCTGTTGCAGCGACGCGGCGGTACGGCGCGGCACGATGCAGTTGTTTGGGGATATGCGCGCGCGGCGAGCGACCTCGGCGTGGACATCATTCAGAACTGCGAGGTTACCGGTTTCATCCAGGAGGGCAGGCGGATCGTGGGTGTTGAAACCTCGCGGGGTGAAATCCGCGCCGGCAGGATCGGCATGGCCGTAGCGGGCAATACCTCGAGAATCGCCCGCATGGCGGGCTTGAGGCTTCCCATTGAAAGTCACGTGCTGCAGGCGTTCGTCTCCGAAGCGGTCAAGCCGCTAATCCCTGGCGTCGTGACTTTCGGCGCCGGCCACTTCTACATCAGCCAGTCCGACAAAGGTGGCCTGGTCTTCGGTGGCAATCTCGATGGCTACAACTCCTACGCCCAGCGCGGCAATCTTGCAGGCGCAGAGGATGTTTGTGAGAGCGGAATGGCATTGATGCCCTCGATCGGGCGCGTACGTATCCTGCGCTCCTGGGGCGGCGTCATGGACATGTCGATGGACGGCTCGCCCATCGTCGACCGCACACCACGCGAAGGGCTCTATCTCAATGGCGGCTGGTGCTACGGCGGCTTCAAAGCGACTCCGGCTTCCGGGTGGTGCTTCGCGCACCTGATCGCGAGCGGAGAATCGCATGAGGTTGCCCGCGCTTATCGCCTCGATCGCTTCGCCACCGGCTACCTCATCGATGAGAAAGGCGCGGGCGCGCAGCCCAATCTGCACTGAGCACCTGCATCAATGATACGCATACGATGTCCATTCTGCGGGGAGCGGGAGCAGACCGAGTTCGTGTATCTCGGCGATGCACACTTCGAGCGCCCGGATCCACAAGCGTCCGATGCGCAGGCGCTATTCCTCGATGCCGTGTATTTGCGCGACAACCCGGCGGGTGTGCATGAGGAACTTTGGTATCACGTGTATGGCTGCCGCAGCTGGTTACGCGTGACGCGCGATACGCGCACGCACGAGGTTGTTGCCGCCGATTTTGTGGATCAGGCGGTCAGGGCATGAGTGCGTCCGTCAAGCCAATCCCCGGCCAGCCCAATCGGCTTCCCAACGGCGGCTCGATCGATCGGCGGCAACCGTTGAGTTTTCGGTTCGATGGAAAACTCTGTGGCGGCTACGTCGGCGACACGCTCGCATCCGCGTTGCTGGCATCGGGTGTCAGGCTCATCGGCCGTTCGTTCAAATATCATCGCCCGCGCGGCATCTTTACCGCAGGTTCCGAGGAGCCGAATGCATTGGTCGAGCTGCGCAGCGGCGCACGGCGCGAGGCCAATACACGGGCAACGACGATTGAGCTATTCGACGGGCTCGAAGCACACAGCCAGAACCGCTGGCCTTCGCTGGCGTTCGACGTCGGTGCGGTCAACTCGCTGCTCTCGCCGCTATTCGTGGCTGGCTTTTACTACAAAACGTTCATGTGGCCCGCCGCGCTGTGGGAAAAACTCTACGAGCCGCTCATCCGGCGCGCCGCCGGCCTCGGGCGTGCCAGCAGCGAGCACGATCCGGACACTTATGAGAAGACGCACGCCTTCTGCGATGTGCTCGTCGTCGGTGGCGGACCGGCAGGTTTGTCCGCGGCGCTGAGTGCGGGACGCGCTGGAGCGCGGGTGATCCTCTGCGATGAGGACTTCATGCTCGGCGGCCGATTGAATGCGGAGCGGCGCGAGATCGGCGGCATGAGCGGATCGGCCTGGGCAAGCCAAGTCGAGACGGAACTTAACTCACTTCCAGAAGTACGTGTTCTGCGCCGCACGAGTGTGTTCGGCGTCTATGACGGCTGTACGTATGGCGCCCTCGAGCGCGTCGCGGATCACCTTCCCGCGCCGGCGGCGCACCGGCCGCGCCAGCGACTGTGGAGAATTATCGCCAAACGTGCGGTGCTCGCGGCAGGCGCCATCGAGCGCCCCATTGTCTTTGGCGGCAACGATCGCCCCGGCGTGATGATGGCCTCCGCCGTGCGCACGTATTCGAACCGCTTCGGCGTTGCCGCCGGCCGACGCGTCGTGCTCTTTACGGCGACGGACGATGGCTGGAATACCGCTTTCGATCTCACAAATGCCGGTGTTACGGTAGAGGGCATTATCGATGCGCGCGCCGAAGTCGCACCCTCAGTTCTCGCGGCGGGGCAGCGCACCAGCGCGCGTATTTTGCTAGGAGCGCAAGTGCTCGAGGCGCAGGGTGCGCGGAGCTTGCGCAACGTGATTGTCCGCGACGATAAGGGACGACTGACGGAATTTCCGGCCGACACCCTCGCCGTGTCGGGCGGTTGGAACCCCAACATAGCGCTTTCTACCCACCTCGGAGGACGCCCTCGCTGGTCAAATGACTTGTCCACGTTTGTACCGGGCGATCAGCCGCGGGAGATGATCGTGACGGGCGCCGCACGCGGCTCGTTCCTGCTTGCGGACGCGCTGTGCGAAGGAGCTGCGGCTGGCGCTGAGGCCGCTGAATCGGCAGGTCACCGGGCGCCGGCCTGGCCGGCACTGAAGGTCGATGATGAGCGCAACGGCGCGGCGCCTTTCTGGCATGTCCCGGAGTCGAAAGGAAAAACGTTTGTCGATTTCCAGCACGATGTCACGAGCGAGGATGTCGCGCTCGCGGCCCGGGAAGGATTTCTCTCGGTGGAGCACCTGAAGCGCTACACGACTTTGGGCATGGGTACCGATCAGGGCAAGACATCCAACGTCAACGGCCTGGCCATCCTCGCGTCACTCACCGCACGCGCGATTCCTGAAGTCGGCGCGACAGTGTTTCGCCCGCCTTACACACCCGTCGCCATCGGGGCCTTCGCCGGCCATCATCGCGGCAAGGATTTCAGGCCCACCCGGCTCACCGCGGGACATCGCTGGGCGCAGGAGCGTGGTGCGACTTTTGTCGAGGCCGGCCAATGGTTGCGCGCGCAATGGTTCACCGCTCCCGGCGAGACCGACTGGTTGCAGACCGTGGTGCGTGAGGTGAAGTCGGTGCGTTCGAGCGTGGGAGTGTGCGATGTCTCCACCCTTGGCAAAATCGATATCCAGGGCCCTGACGCAAGCGCATTCCTGGACCGCGTTTACATCAACCTGTTTTCGACGCTCCCGGCCGGGAAGGTGCGTTATGGACTGATGTTGCGCGAAGATGGACTGGTCATGGATGACGGCACGACCGCGCACCTCAGCGCAGGTCATTACCTCATGTCCACCACCACGGCCAACGCCGGCAAAGTCATGCAGCACCTGGAGCATGCACGGCAGGTGCTCTGGCCGCAGCTGGATGTGCAGATTGTGTCCGTCACTGAACAATGGTCGCAATATGCCATCGCGGGTCCCAACGCGCGCCATGTGTTGGAGCGTTTGCTCGGCGACTCAATCGATGTGGCCGATGCCGCCTTTCCGTATCTTGCCTGTGCTGAGTTCTCCTGGCGCGGTATTCCCGCACGGCTGTTCCGGATTTCTTTCTCCGGAGAGTTGGCGTATGAGCTCGCAGTTCCGGCGCGCTACGGAGATGCTGTCATACGCGCAATCATGGAGGCAGGCGCGGAGTGGGGCATTGCTCCGTACGGCACCGAAGCGCTCGGTGTCATGCGCATCGAGAAAGGACATGTGGCGGGTAGTGAGCTCAGCGGAATGACCACCGCAGCCGATCTAGGCTTGGGACGGATGATGTCCACCAAGAAAGACTTCATCGGCCGTGTCCTGGCTGGGAGGCCTGGACTCACCGATCCAAACCGGCCGGCGTTGGTGGGAGTGAAGCCGGTCGACCCCGGAGCGCGCCTGCATGCCGGTGCACACTTCCTGTCATTGGGTGCGCAGGCTTCGCTGAAGAACGATCAAGGTTATGTGACGTCGGTGGCGTTCTCGCCGATGATCGGGTGCTGGATCGGACTGGGTCTGCTGACACGCGGCCCGGAGCGCCGTGGCGAGCGCCTTCGCGCCTACGATTCATTGCATGGTGTTGATCTGGAAGTCGAGGTCGTCTCGCCCGCGTTCTTCGATCCCGAAGGCGCACGTCTTAAAAGCTGAGGATTTTCCGATGCCACGACCTCATGCTGTCATCATTCCAAGCGCGCCCTTTGCCGGCCTGCTCATGCATTCCTTCGCAGACCGCGGCATTCTCACGCACGATCGCGACGGTCTTGGCCTCGCGACCATCCTCGCGAAGAAAAACCAGACGCACGCCCTGGTTCAGCGCATGCGCGAGTGCTTCAACATCGATCTACCCCTGGCCCCACGTCGCACGAGCGCGGAAAACCTGGCTTTGATGGGCACAGGTCCAGCGGCGTGGCTCGCGGCCTACGAGCACGGTGGCAATCTCTTCGCGGCGACGCTGCGAGAAAAGATCGGCGACCTGGCCAGCATTTCCGACCAGAGCGACGGCTACGCCGTGCTACGGTTGTCGGGACCAAAGGTTCGCGACACGCTCTCGAAGCTCATGCCGATCGACCTGCATCCACGGGCGTTCAAGATCGGCGATGTCGCCGCCACGGTTGCGGCCCATATCGGCGTCACTGCTTGGCGGCTTGACGATAACGTCGACGGCTCTCCGAGGTTTGAGATCGCGCTCTTCCGCAGCCTCGTCGCAAGTTTTTGGCGCGCTTTGACCGAGAGTGCCGGGGAATCTTCATCGTGAACGCAGACAACCGCAGCTTCATCCTGACGCTTTCCTGTCCCGACGCGGTCGGCATCGTTGCCGCTGTGACAAACGACCTGGCGGCGCACGGTGCGCTCATCACGGAAGCGCAGCACTATCGCGAGCCCATTTCCAACAGCACGGTCCTTCGCATCGTGTTCGAGTCGGGCGGCGTGTCGCTCGACATGGAACGCCTGAAACGTGACTTCGCCGCCGTGGCCGGCCGGTTCGGCATGCTTTGGAAAATCCACGATGTTCGGGAACGCAAGCGCGTCGTGGTTGCCGTGTCCAAGCAGAGTCACTGCCTCAAGAGCGTGCTGCACCGTTGGGAAGTTGGCACGCTGCCCGTCGATATCGTGGGAGTGGTCTCCAATCACGAAACGCAGCGGCGCTTGGTCGAGTGGCATGGACTACCATTCCATTACCTGCCCATCGAACCGGGTCGCAAAGAGGAGCAGGAGGAGCGGGTACTCGCGCTGTTCGGACAGTTGAAGGCCGATCTCCTCGTGCTTGCGCGCTACATGCAGATTCTGACGGACAAGGCCTGCCGCGCGCTCGCCGGCCGCGCCATCAATATCCATCACTCCTTCCTACCCGGCTTCAAGGGCGCCAAGCCCTACCACCAAGCCTTCGAGCGCGGCGTGAAGCTGATCGGCGCGACCGCGCACTACGTCAACGGCGATCTCGACGAGGGGCCGATCATCGAGCAGGCGGTCGAACGGGTGGATCACACGATGACCGTGGAGCAATTGACCACGCTTGGCAATGAGATCGAGAGCGTGGTACTCAACCGCGCCATACAGTGGCACGCGGAACATCGAGTGTTCGAGTTTGGCAATCGGACCGTCGTGCTGCGATAAGACTGCTGCCGAGGCTTGCATGCTCGCCCGAAATGCTTGACGGAATACTGGCCTGCTGGCCGAACCAGGGGACAGCGACCATCGCACTGATCGAGACGCAGCAGGGGCGTTGATCGGCTGGAATTCATCATCGGTGCTAATGATAATGAGCCTGGATCGTCGGCATCAAATGCGCCTGTCGTCTTACGCGTCCAAAACAGCAGGTCTGACACTGACGCCTGCCGTCCGGCGAAGGCAACCGTGTCTCGATAACGTATCAACGCGGGGCTTTCAGGCACTAAACGATCCGATGGTGCCCGGGGCCGGAATCGAACCGGCAAGGGGTTGCCCCCGAGGGATTTTCTTACCCACTACAGCTTTCGCTGCTGCCCGCATTACACGGGCATTTGGAGTCTGGACTTTCTCTTTGCCTTAGCCAGCGCTCGTCGCGCTCGCCTTAGGCAGGGGCCGTCAAGTCTCTACACTTTCCTCGCTGCCAGAAGCGGCGAGGCTTAGCTCGGGATTGCAGCCGCCATTACGCGCTGCTGGTTCCCCGAATTTGACCCCATTCACACCAGGCGTTTCCGCTCTGGGTGCTCAAATTATCTTCAAGTCCCTTGCGTCTACCAATTTCGCCACCCGGGCAGGTAGCGGAGCATTCTACAGAAGAATGTGAGGTTGACGCAGGCGACCGGCAACTTCGCTTGTAGTTCGCTTGTAGCGATAACTCCCTGAATTTGCGAGACTCGCGCGCCGGTTGAACGGCGAGGCGAGGGGTCATCTTGGATTTGAGCTTGCGAGGCGAGCGGCTGCATCTGTGGCGCGGCGAACGACACGTGCTGCGTGGCGTGGATCTCGAGCTGCGCCAGGGCGAGCTTTTGCAAATTTGCGGCGCCAATGGCTCAGGAAAGACAAGCCTGCTGCGTACCCTTTGTGGACTTTCGCATCCGGAGGAAGGTCGCGTCCTATGGAATGGGAACGACGTGCGCAGAGACTTGTTTGGCTTTCACACCGCACTCGCCTATATCGGACACGAAGCTCCCCTCAAAGCAGATCTCTCGGCACAAGAGAATCTGCGCTATTGGGTGGGCATTCGCAGTCGTTGTTCGAGTGCTGATGTGGATTCCGCTCTCGATCGGGTAGGGGCGAAGGATTGGCGGGATCGGCCGGTACGCACCCTTTCGGCAGGGCAGAAGCGCCGGGTTACGCTTGCCGGCCTTACGCTTCTCAGGGCCAGTTTTTGGCTGCTCGATGAGCCCGGCACCAATCTCGACGCCCAAGGACAGCAGCTGGTGAGTCAGATCATCGCGGAACATCTTGCGGGCGGAGGGCTCGTAGTGGCTGCGGTTCATCAAGAATTGGAGTTACGCACGAATGTTCGCCGGCTCGACCTGGCTAGCGCATGAGAACCTCGGCACTGGCCGCTGCGCGCCTGGTATTGCTGCGGGACCTGCAACTTGCCTTCCGCAAACGCAGCCAGCTCGTTCAGCCCCTGCTGTTTTTCGCAATCGTAACCATGTTATTTCCCCTTTCGATTTCGCCTGAGCTCTCACGGTTACGCGAAGTTGCGCCAGGAGCCATCTGGATTGGCGCTTTGCTGGCCTCCCTGCTGGCGCTCGAATTCCTGTTCCGCGATGACGCCAACGATGGAACGCTCGAGCAATATGCGCTGTCCGGTCAATCGCTCACATGGCTGTTGTTCGCCAAGACGGCCGCGCATTGGTTACTGACTGGCCTGCCCCTTACGGTAATCGCCCCTATCGCTGCCTTGTCGCTGGGCGTTCCGATAGGCGCGCTGCCTGGCATCCTGGCGTCTATTGCCCTGGGCACTTTCAGCCTCAGCCTGCTCGGCGCCATCGGAGCCGCGCTAACGCTCGGGGTGAAGAGAGGAGGAGTGCTTTTGACGCTGCTGACGCTGCCGCTCGCTCTTCCCGTCCTGATTTTTGGGGCGCGCGCCACGGAACTGGCTATCGAAGGGGCAAGCTTCGCGGCTCCACTGTATCTTCTCGCCGCAATCGCTGTGCTGGGCGTTACGCTTGCGCCCCTCGCCGCCGCGGCCGCTGTCCGCATCAGCCTCGAGTAACCCAATGACCTGGACCTGGCTACACAAACTTGGATCCCCGCCCCGCGCTTACGCGCTCGCGGCGCGCCTTACGCCGTGGTTTGCGTGGCCTGCCGCGTTACTGATTATCGCTGGCCTCTACGGCGGGCTGGTGCTGGCGCCTGCGGACTATCAGCAGCGCGATGCGTTTCGAATCATTTATGTGCACGCACCCAGCGCGTGGATGTCGTTGATGATTTACACGACCATGGCGGTGTCTGCGGCAATAGGGCTCATCTGGCGCATCAAGGTATCGCACGCAGTGGCCGCGAGCTGCGCGCCCATCGGTGCATCGTTCGCCATTGCCGCGCTGGTCACGGGGTCGTTGTGGGGCCGGCCGATGTGGGGCACCTATTGGGAATGGGACCCGCGCTTGACTTCGGAGCTCATCCTGCTGTTTCTCTATTTGGGCTACATGGGTCTGCGCTCGGCGATGGATGACATTACGCGCGCCGACCGCGCCAGCGCCGTGCTGGCGATCGTCGGCATCGTCAACGTGCCCATCATTCATTATTCGGTCCAGTGGTGGAATTCTCTGCATCAGGCCGCCACGGTGATGAAAATTGCAAAGCCCGAAATGCCCCCGGCGATGCTGATTCCTTTGCTGCTGATGCTGCTCGGCTTTACGCTTCTGTTCTTCGCGCTGCTGCTGGTGCGGCTGCGGGGTGAAATCCTGCAGCGCGAACGCTCGGCCGGCTGGATTCGCGAGGCCGTGCTCTCATGATTGAATTCCTGCAGATGGACGGCTACGCGCGCTATGTCTGGCCTTCTTACGCCATCACGCTTGTCATCGTGGCATTGAATATCGTTTGGGCGCGCCGCACTCTTACGCGCGCGCGCGATGAAGCGCGCCGCCGACTCTCAACGTCGGGGGAGCGACCATGACGCCGCGGCGGCGTCGCCTGGTGCTCGTGCTCGGCATTCTCGCCGGTGTAAGCATTGCAGGCGCGCTTGCACTCTCGGCGTTCCGCGAGAACGTAATGTTTTTCTTCGATCCTTCGCAGGTGGCGGCAGGCGCCGCGCCGGCGGGCCAGCGATTCCGCCTGGGCGGCATGGTCACAAAAGGCAGCGTGCAGCGAACGCCTGGCAGTCTCGAAGTTCGCTTCGTCGTCACGGATTTCAATCACGACGTGCCCGTGCGCTATACGGGGGTGTTGCCCGATCTGTTTCGCGAAGGGCAGGGGGTCATCGCGCACGGACGCATCGATGGCAGCGGCACTTTTGTCGCGGACGAAGTGCTCGCCAAGCACGATGAGAAATATATGCCGCCGCCCGTGAAGAAATCGCTCAAGCAGGGGCAGGCGTGATCCCCGAGCTCGGCCACTTTGCTTTGATCCTCGCTTTGCTGCTTGCGGGGCTGCAGGCATTTTTCGGCATTGCCGGGCCGCAGCTCGCGCGCGATCGCTGGGCGGCTGCAGTGGCGCCTGCCGTGGCCGGGCAGTTCGTCATGATTCTGACCTCGATGGCGTGTCTCGCCTATGCCTTCGTCACGTTCGATTTCTCTGTCCGCTATGTCGCCGAGAATTCGAACTCAGCGCTGCCGCTCATGTATCGCATCGCCGCCATCTGGGGCGCGCATGAAGGCTCACTGCTGCTGTGGATTTTCCTTCTCGGTTGCTGGACGCTGGCAGTTGCCATTGGCTCCCGTCGTCTGCCGCCGCGCTTCGCCGCGCGGGTGCTCGGCGTGTTGGGGCTCATCAGTTTTGGCTTCCTGCTGTTCACCTTGCTCACATCGAATCCTTTCCTGCGCCTCGAGCCTCCGGCGCCCGATGGGCGTGATTTGAATCCTTTGTTGCAAGATCCCGCGCTCGCCATTCACCCGCCCATGCTCTACACCGGATATGTTGGTTTCGCCGTGGCGTTTGCCTTCGCGGGCGCGGCCATGCTGGAAGGTCGTTTGGATCAAGCCTGGGCGCGCTGGACTCGCCCCTGGACGACCGCCGCATGGGCCTTTCTCTCCGGCGGCATTGCACTCGGCAGCTGGTGGGCTTATTACGAATTGGGTTGGGGCGGTTACTGGTTTTGGGATCCTGTAGAGAACGCATCGTTCATGCCGTGGCTGGTCGGCACTGCGCTGATTCATTCGCTCGCGGTCACCGACAAGCGCGGCCTGTTCAAAAGCTGGACATTGCTGCTTGCCATACTGGCATTTTCGCTGAGCTTGCTCGGAACATTCCTGGTGCGCTCCGGCGTTCTGGTGTCCGTGCATTCCTTCGCGGCCGATCCGGCCCGCGGCGTATTCATTTTGATATTTCTGTGCGTGATTATCGGCGGCGCGCTGGCGCTGTATGCATGGCGCGCACCGCTGCTCAAATCCCAGGCGGGTTTTGAGTTGGGGGCGCGCGAGTCCTTCCTGCTATTCAACAACATCCTCCTGGTGATTGCGGCGGCCACGGTCTTCGGCGGCACGATGGCGCCGCTTATCGCAGATACGCTTGGGCTGCCTACGCTCTCCGTCGGCGCGCCTTATTTCAATCCCACGTTCCTTCTTCCAATGCTCCCGCTGCTGGCGCTGGCCGCTATTGGCATGCATGCGGGCTGGAAACGCGGGCGGCTCAGCGAGAAAAGACGCGGACTTCTGGCCACTCTCTGTATCGCCGTGGCAGTGGCGCTAGCCGTCGCTTTCGGCGTGTTTTCCACTACGCGGGTGCTTACGCCGGTGGGGCTGGCGCTCGGCAGCTGGATTGTTCTGTCCTCGCTCATCGAGCCCGTCGATCGCTGGCGGCGCAAATTGACTCTATCACGCAGCGTTCTCGGCATGACCATCGCGCATATCGGGCTCGGCGTGTTCGTCATCGCCATCTCGAGCGTAGAGTCCTTCACGCTGGAACGCGACGCAGCGCTGGCTCGCGGGGAAAGCGCAAAACTCGGTGCGTATGAATTCCGATTTGACAACCTTACGCCGATCCAAGGCCCCAATTACGACGGCGTGCGTGGCGAGATCGCTGTGCAACGCAACGGTAAACCGGTCGTGGTCATGCATCCTGAGAAGCGTCGTTACTGGGTGCAGAACTCGGTGATGACCGAGGCCGGCATCCACACGCGCTGGGGCAGTGATTTGTTTGTCGCGTTGGGCGAGGATCTCGGAGCAGGGCGCTGGAGCATTCGCGCGCAGGTGCGTCCGCTCATCGACTTCATCTGGATTGGCGCCTTCATCATGGGGCTGGGCGGCGCGGTGGCTGCGTCGGACAAGCGATATCGGGCGGCAACAAGCGTCGCGGACGCTTCCCTGTCCAGTGCCGCAAAGGAACCGGTAGTTTGAACAAATTCCTGTTGCCGCTCGGCGGGTTCGCGCTGCTTGCCATCGTGCTCGCCATCGGCGTCAAACGCTCGCCGGAGAAAAGCACGATTCCGTCGCCGTTGATAGGCCGCCCGGCGCCTGCATTTGCATTGGCCAGCCTCACAGACGGCAACCGCATCGTCCGCTCGAGCGACTTGCGCGGGCGGCCTTATCTTCTCAACGTGTGGGGCACCTGGTGCGTGCAATGCCGCGCCGAGCACGCCATGTTGCTCGAAGTGCAGGCTTCCAAGCTCGCGCCGCTCATCGGGCTCAATTGGAAAGACGAAGACGACCAGGCGCTCGAGTGGCTCGCGCGACTCGGCAATCCTTACGACACCGTGCTTGTCGACCGGGATGGCCGCACCGCCATTGACTGGGGAGTGTACGGCGCGCCGGAGACCTTTCTGGTCAGCGCGGCAGGCATAGTCACTTACAAACACGTGGGAGCACTGACGCGTGAAGTCTGGGCGCGGGAATTCATTCCGCGATTGAAACCTTGAAGCGGATGTTCTGCAGCATATGGATCGGGACACTTGCCGCCGCCGCGGCCTACGCCGTCGACCCCACGATGCTGCCAGACCCGGCGCTGCAAGCCCGCTACTCGGCGCTCACGCACGAATTGCGTTGCATGCAGTGTCAGAACCAGTCCATCGCCGATTCGCCGGTGGGGCTTGCCTCGGATCTGCGAGCGCAAGTGCGCGACATGCTGCTCGCCGGCAAATCCGACGATGACGTGCGCGATTTCATGGTCGCGCGCTACGGTGAATTCATTCTCTTTCGTCCGCGGCTCTCGGCGCGCAACGCATGGTTGTGGCTGACGCCGTTGGTGTTGCTGCTGATCGGAGCAGGCGCGGCTGTGCGCATTCTGCGGCAGCGAGGCAGGCTCGTGGATCAGGATATCGAGCCCGTCGATGAGAGCGAGCGCTCGTGAAAACCGAATTCATTCTGCTCGCTCTGCTCCTGACCGCCATTGCTGCAGTCCTGGTGCTCATCCCGCTTCTCAAGAAGAGCGAAGCGCCGCGCGCGCCTTGGGCCGCTCTTGGGGCCGCAAGCGCCATTGTCATCGGAGCAATCTCCCTCTACGCCTCGCTCAGTGCGTGGTCGTGGCAGCCGTTACCTCCACCAACCACGCCGCAAGCGATGGTTGCGCAGCTTGCGCGCCGTCTCGAACGCAATCCAGACGACCTTAACGGCTGGTTGATGCTCGGGCGTTCTTACACGGTGCTCGAGCAATTTCCGCTTGCGGCGCGCGCCTACCAACGAGCCGACCGCATTGCCGGCGGCAAAAATGTGGATGCTCTGGTCGGCTTCGCCGAAGCGCTGCTCCTCACGAACGAAACGGAGCTCGATGGCAGGGCGGGGCGTTTATTCGAGCAGGCCATCGCGCTCGGTCCAAAATCTGGCAAGGCGCTTTTTTATGGCGCGGCAGCCGCTTTGCGGCGCGGAAACCTGCCGCTCGCACGCCAGCGGTTTGCGAGCCTGCTCAGCCTCGATCCGCCGGCCAATGTCAAACCCATCCTTGAAGCGCAGATTGCCGCCATCGACAAGCAACTCGGCGTCCCAACTGCACCCTGAAACGGCCCTCGGGGGTATCATCGCAACCCCCGCAGGCGCTAGAGCGCAGCGGCATGCGTCTTGCTGCTCTGCTAGCGTCTGTTAACGCGCATATTGAGGAGGGTAATGATGGCTCACGGAAGGATTCAAGACGGTCGAACGTCGAATCGGGGCTTTGCCTCGATGGATGAAGAACGGCAACGGCAGATCGCCAGCATGGGTGGCAAAGCCGTTCCGGATGCAAAACGCAGCTTCTCGCAAAACCGGCAGCTCGCTGCCGAAGCGGGACGCAAAGGTGGACAGAGCGTGCCGGGCGCCAAACGCAGCTTCTCGCAGAACCGCGAGCTCGCCGCACAAGCAGGCCGTAAAGGTGGACAGAGCGTGCCGGATGAGAAGCGCAGCTTCTCGCAAAACCCCGGTCTTGCGGCGGAAGCCGGCCGTAAAGGCGGCCAAGCCAGCCATAGTTCGAGCAGCGGTAATGCTGTGACGAGCGCTATCCCGGAAACGCCCATAACCGCTCCAGGAAAAACTGGCGCGCACTAACCGCGACGGCGGAAAGGCCTTAATCTCGCTACGGGCAGCAAAGCCCGTAGCTTTTCTTTGGGTGTCTATATCTACTTTATTTACCATAATATGTATTATGCGCACTAGATGCCGCATCAAGTTGTGTTGTATTTACCAGACGTTGCGCTATATTTCGCGCTCGCCCTTTAAGGGATCAGCATTCCAATAACAAGAACAATCTGCTGCACGAGGTCACGATGATCACCAACACTCTTTGGGAAAAGTTTCAACGCGCCACGATCACGCTGGCGCGCTCCGGGCCCATCAAGGACCGGCTTACCGATGCTTATCGGAATCATCTGGCGCAGATTGCCGAAGACGAGCTGCCTCGCGAGCTGCGCGAAGACTTTCGTACGTTCAGCCATGCATTGATGCGCGAGCGACCGTTATTGCGCGGTGAGGATTCGTTTCGAGCCACGGTGCGCAAGATGTCCTGCGAGGAAGCCGAAGACATCGCCTGTCTTGTCGTGCAGATGTTCAGTGCGCTGCCACGCAGCGTGCCTGCGCAGCGCTCGAAGAATACGGCGCAGATCGTGCCGCTTTTTATCGCGGAGGCTTGAGCCTTACTCGAGCTTGAATTCGATCGTGTCCCAACGTGTCGTGTCCTCATGGCGCGCCTGGCGCCGGATCGCGTCGACCAGCGCGCGCTCGTCCCAATCCACGATCTCGCTGGCATGCTCCGCAAGCGCTTTGGGAACGGGCGCCGCGGCGCCGAAGGGCTTCATCAAGATCACGGCCTTGTTGTTCGCCTGCGCATAAAGCAGCTGAAAAGTCACCAGATCCGGGTTCTGCGGGTACAGGCTGGCAAGAGCAATCACAGCCTCAACCGAAGCCATCTGCCTGCGTAGGTCTTCCTTCAGCGCTTCCTTGTCGCCGCTCGGGCGATGCTCGGGCGTGCTTGAGTTCAGATAGAAAAAATTACGCGCGCTTTCAAGATATTCGAACACGCGCAGGTAATCGTCACTCTTCTCCCAAAGATGCGTGACGAAGAGGCGCACAGGATTGGTTTGCGACATGGCCGCGAGTCTCGCACAAACTCCGCTAGAATGCCGCTCCTGCCAGCCTCGAGGCGCCTTGGCTTTTGCGACTGCTCATCTACAACATCCGGTATGCCACGGGCACCGGCCCGGCGTTCCACTTCCCGTTGCCGGGCGCCGGCTATTTGCGCAGCAACCGCAAGGTGCTCGCCGGCCTGACCGAATTCATCCGGGCCGAGCATCCCGATATCGTCGGGCTCATCGAGGTGGATACCGGCTCCATCCGAACCGGCATGGTAAACCAGGCGGAGCATATCGCGCAGGAGCTTGGCCATTACTCCACCTTTCAATGCAAATACGGCACAGGCTCCATCAACCAGTTCGTGCCCATCGTGCGCAAGCAGGGCAACGCGTTTCTTTCCGCGCCGCATGTGCACGGCGAACGCTTTCATTATTTCGACACGGGCATCAAGCGGCTCACCATCGAGCTCGAGCTCGAAGAGGTGTGCGTGTTTCTGGTGCACCTGTCGCTCAAGTTCAGGCACCGCCAGTATCAGCTGCGCTATCTGCACGATCTCATCCTGAAATCGACCAAGCCGGTCATTGTGGCGGGAGACTTCAACACCTTCTGGGGGACGCATGAAATCTATCTCTTCATGCGCGCCGCGGGTCTGCACAGCGCCAACACCGCCGGCCTGTTTTCCTTTCCGGCGCGCTCGCCGCGCATCGAGCTCGATTTCATCCTGATGAGCCACAGCATCCAGGTCACCAACTTCCGTGTGCCCGATGTACGCTTTTCCGATCACCGTCCGCTGGTGTGCGATTTCGAAGTCACAGGGGTCAAACAATGAACCAAGTAGCGTCCGCCTGGAAAGAAGATCGCGACGCCGACGGCATCGTATGGTTAACGCTCGACAAGCCCGGCGCGAGTGCGAATGTGCTCTCGCGCAATGTGATCGTAGAGCTTGGCGAGCGGTTGAAACCCCTGGAGAGCGCCCCCCCCCGCGCAGTGATCGTGCGCTCGGGAAAAACGAGCGGTTTCATAGCGGGCGCCGACGTCAAAGAATTTACCGGCCTCAAGAATGCCACTGAAGCCTATGCATTGATCCGCGGCGGCCAGCAGGTGTTCGAGCGGCTGGAGTCTCTGCCCTGCCCCACTGTCGCCGCTATTCAAGGCTTTGCGCTCGGTGGCGGGCTCGAGCTGGCATTGGCGTGCCGTTATCGGGTTGCCGTAGCGGATGAGCGCCTGTCGCTCGGTCTGCCTGAGGTGCAACTCGGCATCCACCCCGGATTTGGCGGATCGGTGCGCGCCGTGCGGTTGATTGGCGTGCGCGCCGCGATGGAACTGATGCTCACCGGCCGGCCGGTCAAAAGCGACAAGGCTTTGCGCCTCGGGCTGGTCGACCGTCTGGTCCCCGCCGCAGATCTGGAATCTGCCGCTCGCAAGATAGCGCTGACTGCTCCACCGCGACATCGCCCCCCTTTCGTGGAACAAGTGTTGAGTTGGGCCGGCGTGCGCGCCTTCATCAAGCCCAAGTTACTCGCTCAGGTAGAGCGCAAAATACCGCGCGAGCACTACCCTGCGCCCTACGCCCTCATCGATCTTTGGGCCCAGAATGGCGCCCACGGCCGGCAGGCCTTCGAAGCCGAGGCGCGTTCCATTGCGCATCTTTTTACGACGGAAACGGCGCGACAGCTGGTGCGGGTGTTTTTGCTGCAGGATCGCCTGAAGGCGCTGGGCGGCCGTGGCGCACCTGAATTCAAACACGTGCATGTGGTAGGCGCGGGTGTGATGGGCGGCGACATTGCGGCGTGGTGCGCACTGCGCGGCCTCACCGTGACTCTGCAGGACCGCGGAATCGAGTTCATTCAACCTGCCATCGATCGTGCGCGGGAATTGTTCGACAAGCGCTTGAAAGACCCCGCCAAGAATGCCGCGGCCCGGGATCGCCTGCACGCAGATGTGGAAGGCGTGGGCGTGCCGCAAGCCGATATGGTGATCGAGGCTATCTATGAAAACCTCGACGCCAAGCGTGAGCTGTATGCAAGTCTCGAGCTGCGCATGAAACCCGACGCGCCGCTTGCCACCAATACATCGAGCATCATGCTCGAGCCCCTCGCGGAGAAGCTTGCGCGGCCCGAGCGGCTGGTTGGGCTGCACTTTTTCAATCCTGTCGCGCAGATGCCCTTGATTGAAATTGTGAGCTCGGCCCGCACGGCTGCCGCGATCGCCCAAAGCGCCACCGCTTTCGCCCGCAAGCTCGACAAGCTTCCCCTGCCCTGTCGCAGCGCACCGGGCTTTGTCGTCAACCGGGTCTTGATGCCTTATCTGCATGAGGCGATGTACGCGGCTCAGGAAGGCGTGCCGCTCGAAGTCATCGACCGGGCGGCGGTAGATTTTGGGATGCCCATGGGTCCCGTCGAGCTCGCCGATGTGGTCGGCCTCGATGTGGCGAGCCACGTCGGCGAAATCATCGCAGCGGAATTGGGACGCGCGCCGCCCGAGCTTACGCAATTGCAACGACTCATCGACGCGAAAAGGCTCGGTCGCAAGAGCGGCGCAGGCTTCTATGATTGGAAAGACGGCAAGGCCGTAAAACCGCCGGCCTCCTCCTCAAGCGTGCCCCCCGATCTCATCGATCGCATGATTCTCGCGCTGCTCAATGAATGCGTAGCGACGTGGCGCGAAAAAGTAGTGGACGATCCGGACTTCATCGACGCCGCGGTCATTTTCGGCACCGGCTTTGCTCCGTTTCGCGGCGGGCCTTTGGCGTATGCGCGCAGCCGCGGCATCGAGGATGTGGTGGCGCGTCTCGGAGAGCTTGCGGCACGCTATGGCTCACGATTCCAGCCGGACGCCGGCTGGGCGCAGCTTGCAGCCCAGGGAAAAGCGTGACCCCCATCCCCGGAACGCAAAATCGCTGTGCTACCATGCCTCGCGCTTGCAGCGCACCATTTTTGCCCGCTGAACGGATAGGTTTGACGACATGACCGACGAGCGCGAAGCCAGCGTTCAATTGCTCAAGACTTTCGCGCCGCTCGACGGATTGAAGCGCGAAAATCTGGCTGCGCTCGCCAAAAAAGTGAGCGTGCGCACCATGCCCGCAGGTCGCATCCTCTTCAAGGAAGGCGATACGGACAAGCGCACCATATGGCTCGTCGGCGGCATGGTCGAGATTCGCGAAGGCGAGCAGACGGTTGCCATGGTCCGCGGCGGCACGCCCGAGACGCGCAGCCCGCTTTATCCGCAGATTCCCCGCCGCGTCAGCGCGCGCGCCGTCGATGAGATCAGCTACCTCTCGATCGACAGCGAGCTGCTCGACGTGATGATCACCTGGGATCAAACGGGCACTTATGAAGTGGCCGAGCTGCAGTCTCAAATGGAGGGCGGCAGCAGCGATGACTGGATGACCACGCTGCTGCAGACCAAAGCGTTTCACCGTATTCCTCCGGCGAACATCCAGGCCATTTTTTTGCGCATGCAGCGGGTGCCTTATCGCGCCGGCGAGGTCATCATCAAGCAGGGCGACGAGGGCGATTATTTTTACGCCATCATCAGCGGCAAGTGCGTGGTGACTCGTGAGACGCCGCTCAACAAAGAGGGCATCAAGCTTGCGGAGCTGGGCGTCGGCGATACTTTCGGCGAAGAGGCCTTGATCGCGGAAGCCAAGCGCAACGCCACTGTCACCATGAGCGCGGCCGGCGTGCTCATGCGGCTCAACAAACAGGACTTTCGCGAGCTCATGAATGAGCCGCTATTGCAATGGGTGACGTACGAAGGCGCGCGGGAGATCGTCGCGAAGGGCGGCAAGTGGCTCGATGTGCGGCTGCCCAGCGAGCATCAGAATTTATCCATCGAGGATTCGATCAATATTCCGCTTTATTTCATCCGGCTGAAGCTATCGGCACTGGATAAGAGAATTCCCTATGTGGTGTATTGCGATACGGGGCGTCGCAGTTCCGCTGCCGCTTACATCCTGGTGGAGCGCGGCTTCGACGCGTTCGTGCTCAAGGGCGGGTTGACCAGTGGGAATGTCTCGCTGCGCCGCTCGGCGTAAGCGCTACATCGTATGAGTGGCCTTGTCGCCTGAGAGCGCGCCCGCCAGGTAGTTTTCGATCTTCTTTTGCGTCTGGCCACGATCCTGCTCGCTGAACTGCACGCCGATGCCGGCCGTGCGCTTGCCCTGCGCGCCTTTCGGCGTCACCCAGATGACGCGACCGGCCACGGGCAGTTTCTCGTCCTCGCCCATCAGGTTGAGCAGCATGAACACTTCATCGCCCAGCCGGTAATTGCTGTTGGTCGGAATGAACAGGCCGCCGTTGCGCACGAAGGGCATATAGGCGAGATACAGCGCGCTCTTGTCCTTGATGGTGAGCGTCAGCAGTCCCGGTTTGTTCGCGCCTGGACGCAATGCATGTCCTCTAACTAGGTGTAAGCCGTCGCAGCAGGCTTTCGAGCGCAAGCGATTTGTTGAGCGGCGTGTCGAGCGCGGCTTTGAGCTCCCGCACGCCATCCATCAACTCGAAAAGCCCGCGTAGTTTCACGGGCCGGGCGGCGCGTGGCAAGTGCACGCTGGCACGCTTTTCGACAGCGATGTTCGCTTGCGCTCCATTCTGGCGGATGCGTTCCGTGAGCCAGTTCTCAAAGCACCGCAGTCTCAAGGCCAGATCGGCGCGACTCCAGCGCTCGGCGGCAGCGACCGGATCGACGGCGCCGCAAGTCAGATCGTTCAGGGCGGCGTGCATTTCACTGCCCAGGCGCGGTATCTCGACGGGGTCGCTTTGCGCGGCGAGCAGGGGCGCCTCGCCGAGAATGTCGAGCACCGCATTCCAATCGCCCTCGCCTTTCGTGGCCTGCAACCATTGCACGCTTTCGCTGCGCGCTGGGGCGCGAATACGGATGCGCTGGCAGCGGCTCAAAATAGTGGCGGGCAGGCGCGAAGGCTCGACGGCGACCAGGAGAAGCAGCGTGCCGGGCGCGGGCTCTTCCAGGGTTTTGAGCAATGCATTTGCGGCAAAGCGGTTCAAGGAATCTGCAGGCATGAGCAGCCCCACCTTGTAGCCGCCCTGGTGGCTGGTGAGCGCGAGCTCTTCGGAAAGCTCACGCACCTGCTCGATGCGCAGCTGGCGCGATTCCTCGAGCGGCTGTACCAGCAGGAGATCGGGATGCTGGTTGTTCAAGACTCGCTGGCAATTCACGCATCTGCCGCAGGGTTCAGGCGTCGGCTGCGAGCACAGCATGAGCTGAGCGATCCATCGTGCCAGCCATTCTCCGCCGCTTCCCGGAGACTCATGGATGAGTAAAGCGTGCGACATGTGGCCGGCCGCGTGAGCTGCGGCAAGCTGATGCAGATGAGGTTTTAGCCAGGGAGGAGTCATTCAGGAACAGTGACTTGCAAGGCTTTTTTCAGAACAGAAATCACCTGTCGCTCGACATCTGCGAGTGGCGCGCCGGCGTCGATCAGGCGAATGCGGTCGGGTTCTGCTTGCGCCAAGCCGAGATACGCAGCGCGAACCCGCTCGAAGAAGGGCTCACGCTCGGATTCGAAACGGTCTGCAGCGGCATCCCCGGCACGTACCTTGGCCCGCTCCAGACCGACGCTGACAGGCAAATCGAGGAGCAATGTGCAATCCGGGCTGAGGTCGCCATGAATCTCTCGGGCGAGATGCTCGATCCATTGGGCGCTGACCCCGCGCCCGCCACCCTGGTATGCGCGCGTCGCATCGGTGAAGCGGTCGCAAACCACCCAATCGCCACGCGCCAGCGCGGGGCGAATAAGATTGTCGAGATGAACGCTGCGCGCAGCGAACATGAGCAGGGTTTCCGCCTGCGGCGTCATATGTTCATCGCCTCGATCCAGCACGATTTGCCGCACGCGCTCTGCGAGCGGCGTACCGCCGGGTTCCCGGGTCATGAGGACCCGCACGCCATTGGCGCGCAGCCGATCGCGCACGAAGCGCGCGACGGTGGATTTACCCGCGCCTTCGATGCCTTCGAGTGTGATGAAACGCCCTGCTGTCACGATCCCCCCGATGATGCCGCGGCCTGTCGCCGCAGGCGCGCAAGATAGCGCTTCACGGCCTGGTTGTGTTCTTCGAGTGTCTTGGAAAAGTAATGTGCGCCGCTGCCATCGCCCGTGGCCACGAAAAAAAGCTCGCCCGTTTCGTCGGGTTGCACCGCGGCAAACACGGATTCGCGCCCTGGCAAAGCGATTGGCGTTGGCGGCAGGCCGGCGCGCGTGTACGTGTTGTAAGGCGTATCGGCGGACAGATCGCGCGTGCGGATATCGCCGTCATACTTGGCGCCTATGCCATAAATCACCGTGGGATCCGACTGCAGGCGCATCCCGATGCGCAGGCGCGCGATGAAAACGCCGGCAATACGCGCGCGCTCCGAGGCGAGGCCGGTTTCCTTCTCTACGATCGATGCCAGGGTCAGTGCTTCATTCGGCGTGTGAATCGGCAAGTTATCGCGCCGTTGGTTCCAGGCTTCCTCCAGCACGCGCTGCATACCCCCGTAGGCCAGCTTGAGAATTTCGATATCCGGCGTGCGCGCGGCGAAACGATAGGTGTCCGGGAAGAAGCGGCCTTCGGACGGCTCGCCGCCATGGCCGATGGCTGTCATGACGTCGGCGTCGCTCTTGCCGCGCAGCAGCGACACCACGGCCGGATGATGTTCGAGCGAGTGGCGCAGCTCCGCAAATGTCGCGCCCTCCACCACGGTCAATTGTTCGAGCACGACGGCGCCCTGCTCGAGCAATCGAAAGATTTGCGCGGCGCTCGCGCGCGGCGGAATGTCATAAACGCCCGCTTTGATCTTGGGATGGCGGCCGTGCAGACGCAGCCGCATTTCTACCGGGCGCGCCGCCTCGATGATGCCGTGCTCGGCGAGTCGGGCGAGAACGCTGCGCACGCTCATACCGGGCTCAACCTCGATACGTGCAGCGGACCCCAAAGGCCCCGGCTTCATATATTCGTGCTGCAGCCAGCGATCGCCCGCGAACGCGAGACCTGCGGCCAGAATCGGCAGCCAAAGGCCTTTACGCATCCACCGGGTCCTCGAGCATGGGCTCGATAGCCGATTGCAAACTCTGCGTCACCGGCCCAACGGCCAGCTCGCGCGATTCAAGTGCGTTGACGGGCCAGATTCCAATACGCGCATTGGTCAGAAAAACTTCCTCCGCCTGTTCGAGGTCCTGCGCCGTTAGCTCCCGCTCTTCGATGCGAATGCCCGCTCGGCGCGCTTCGCGCAACACCACCCTGCGCATGACTCCCGCGACGCCACAAAGGTCGAGTCGCGGTGTCTGCAGCTTGCTTTCCTTGACCAGGAAGACGTTGCTCATAGTGCCGCACACCAGCCGGCCGGAGCTGCTGAACAGGAGCAACTCGCGCACCTGCCGGATATCGCGCTCCGTCTGCGCAAGCACCTGCTCCAGCCGGTTGAGATGTTTGAGGCCCGCGAGCGCGGGGTTCTCACCCAGGCGCATGGCGGCAACGCCAGCGCGTACGCCCGCGCGCCATGAGCCGGTCTCTTCAATGGGCCATGGGTAGCGCAACGCGATACGCATAGGTCGCTCGCTGCCGGTTGCCGCATACCCGCGCGCGAGGCTCTCCCCCCGCGTCACGATCAATTTAACGATGGCCGCATCAGTGCGATGCGCAAGCTCCGTCACTTCGCCACGGATGGTGTCTACATCTCCCGGAGCGATGCGCAAGCGCTCGCATCCCTGTATCAATCGGTCGAGATGCAGGGCCAGAAAGCGCGGCCTGCCGCGCCGGCAGGCAATGGTTTCAAACAGGCCGTCGCCGAAGTGCAGCCCGCGATCGAGCGGTGAGATTCCCTGCGTGGGGCGGCCGTTCGCCAATATGACTTCAGGCGCGCTCATTGTTTGCTCTCGAATACCGCAAGCAGGCCGCGCGCCTTGGCGCGGGTCTCTTCGAGCTCGCGCTCCGGAACAGAGTCCGCCACGATGCCGCCGCCCGCGCGAAAATCGATGCGGCGTCCGCGCAGCGTCATGGTGCGGATCAAAATATTCAAATCCATCGCGCCATCGCAACCCAGAAAGCCCAGTGAGCCGGTGTAAGCGCCGCGGCCTTTTCCTTCGAGCTCCGCGATCACTTCCATACAACGGATTTTGGGACAACCTGTAATGGTGCCGCCCGGGAAAACGGCGCGAATGGCGTCGACAGGCGTCGCATCCGCACGTAGGCGGCCGCTGACATTGGAAACGATATGGTGCACGTGCTCATAAGATTCAATGCTCATGAATTCATCCACGCGCACGCTGCCCGCTTCACAAACGCGTCCGAGATCGTTGCGTTCCAGATCGATCAGCATGACATGCTCTGCCCGCTCTTTGGGATGGGCGGCAAGCTCCGCGGTTTCTGCGACGTCGCCGCCGGGCCGGCGGCTGCGCGGCCGGGTGCCGGCAATAGGCCGCGTCTGGATAACCCCATTGTTGAGACTGACAAGGCGCTCGGGAGAGGAACTCAAGATTGAGACGCCCTGCCATTGCGCAAGGGCGGCGAACGGCGCGGGGTTGGCCGCGCAGAGACGATCGTAAAGAGTTGCGACATTCCCCTCTTCCGCAAGCTCGATGCGCCAGGGGCGCGAGAGGTTGGCTTGATAAATATCGCCGGCGCGGATGTATTCCTGCGTGCGGCGCACGCGCTCGAGAAATGCCTGCGGGGCTTCTTCATGTATTGCCGTCACGCGGATTTCGGCCGGCTCATGGGCTGTGACCTCTTGAGCCTCCGCCGCAACGCGCTCGAGCAGATGTGCGGCGGAGTCTTCCGCGACGGCGATGACGCGATCGGTCGTACGGTCGTGAATGAGCGCGCAGGGGGTACGCAAGGCAAATGCGCGCCAGGGCAAGTCGGAAGGGGGAAGCGCAAGGCGAGGCTCGATTTCACTGGCGAGCTCGTAGCCAAGGAAGAATACCCACCCCCCGGCGAATGGCAGTTCGGGATGGGCGGAAGGTGATTTTTCAGCGAGCCAGCGCTGCTCCAGTGTCTTGAGGAAGTGTTGTCCTGCGCTGTCCGAAGTCAGCATGTCGCGCGGCTCGGCCGCCAGAATGCTCATGCGGGAAAGCGGTCCGTCTGCCGCACTATCGAATAACATCGGATAGCGATCGGGGAAACACGTCGCCAGACGCCGCAACACGCTGCCGGGGACATCGAGCTCACGGATCATCGCTGGCAGACCGTAGGTGGGGCTGAGTCTGCGAAGCCCAACCTACGAGGTAAAGCGGCGTAAGACCAGCGTGCCGTTGGTGCCGCCGAAGCCGAAGGAATTCGACACCGCGATATCGATCTTCATCGGCCGCGCCACATTGGGTACATAGTCGAGGTCGCACTCCGGGTCGGGCGTGGTGTAGTTGATGGTAGGGGGCGCCACGTTGTCGCGGATCGCGAGCACGGAGAAGATGGCCTCGACCACACCTGCCGCGCCGAGCAAATGGCCCGTCATGGATTTCGTCGAGCTGACCGCAAGCTTGCCTGCGTGGTCGCCGAATGTGCGCTTGATCGCGGCCGTCTCGGCCTTGTCGCCCAATGGCGTTGAAGTGGCGTGGGCGTTGACGTACTGCACATCGGTTGCGTTGATGGACGCGTCCTTCAAGGCATTCGCCATCGCGAGCCGCGCGCCTTCGCCATCTTCGGGAGGCGCCGTGATGTGATACGCATCGCCGCTCATGCCAAAGCCAATGAGCTCTGCGTAAATACGCGCGTCGCGCGCCTTCGCATGCTCCAGCTCTTCCAGAATGACTGCGCCGCCGCCATCGGCCAGGACAAATCCGTCGCGATCCAGGTCCCAGGGGCGGGAGGCTTCCTGCGGCGCATCGTTGCGCGTGGAGAGCGCTTTCGCCTGACCGAAGCTTGCGAGACCGCAAACGCAGGTGGCCATCTCGCCGCCGCCGGCGATCATGACATCCGCATCGCCGTACTGAATGGTGCGCATCCCCAGACCCAATGCATGCGTGGAAGTGGTGCATGCCGTGACCACACCGAGGTTCGGGCCTTTCAATCCATATTTGATGGATAGATGACCCGAGATCATGTTGATGATGGTGGCGGGTACGAAGAACGGGGAAATCTTCTTCGGGCTGCCGGTCTTGAGATAGGCGCCGTACTCTTCCTCAATGGTCGAGAGACCGCCGATGCCCGCGCCGCAGATTACCCCGCAGCGCTGCGTGTCGCTTTTACTGAAATCGATGCCGGAATCGGTCACGGCCTGCATGCCGGCGGCTACGCCGTAAACCATGAAGTCGTCCATGCGCCGCGCTTCTTTGGACGTGATGTAGTCGTCCACGTTGAAGCCTTGCACTTCCCCGCCGATGCGCACGGGAAAGGCGGACACATCGAAACGCTTGATTAGCCCAATGCCGCTCTTGCCCTTGAGGACTGCATCCCAGGCGGAGGCTACCGTGCTACCTACGGGAGAGACGATCCCCAGCCCGGTGATGACGACACGACGCTTGCTCAATCAGGCTTTGGTCCGGCGCTCGTTGATGTAGTCGATGGCCTGCTGCACCGTCGTGATCTTCTCGGCGTCTTCGTCCGGAATCTCGATTTCGAATTCTTCTTCGAGCGCCATCACCAATTCCACCGTATCCAGCGAATCCGCGCCCAGATCGTCCACAAAGGAGGCCTCGCTCGTGACCTGTTCCGGCTTGACGCCGAGTTGTTCCGCGACAATAGCCTTGACCTGCTGTTCGACCGTGCTCATTAGGAAGTGATCCTGTGTATTTGAAGACTTGTGCGCACCCGGCCGGTGGCTCGGGGCGCGGTATTGTAGGGAAGCCCTCAGGGCATGTACATGCCGCCGTTGACGTGCAGGGTTTCCCCCGTGATGTACCCCGCCTGGGGCGAGGCCAGAAACAGCACGGCGGCCGCCACATCCTCGGCTGCGCC
>Ga0065707_10081858_pt1 | contig 33373 bp, 29 predicted proteins | sample SwiRhicommuniRL3_FD_59094 | JGI IMG/M metagenome (GOLD analysis project Ga0065707, IMG submission 59094) | Switchgrass rhizosphere bacterial communities from Rose Lake, Michigan, USA - RL3 v2 (version 2) | ecosystem: Host-associated > Plants > Roots > Rhizosphere > Soil | place: East Lansing...
GCTGCCGTGCCTGAAGCACGGCTGCGCCGCTTCTTCCGCCGCGGCTCCGGCGAGAACAGCGGCAACGCAAAAGTTTCCGATGAGATCGCGCACCTGATCAGCTTCCGCACGCTGAACCTGATGCACCAGTGGCCCATGCGCGGTCCTTTCGACATCATTTTCTGTCGCAATGTCATGATCTATTTCGATCAGCCAACGCGCGAACGATTGGTCAACCGCTTCGGCGAATTACTCACGGATGAGGGTTATTTATGCGTAGGACACTCCGAATCGATACACGCCGGTACGTCGCCGTTTCGCCTGGTCGGCAGAACCATCTACCGCAAAGGCGGGAGTGCCAGACGTGCTCTCTGAAACCACCAAGAAAGAAGCCCTGCCTCGTGCACTGCCGGGATTCGAGAACGTTCGCCGCTATCGCAATGCCAGCGGCCAACTGATCGCCAAGCTGCTGCCCGGCGACTTCTATGTCACCTGCGAAGACGAAGTACTCGATACGGTGCTCGGCTCGTGTGTGTCTGCGTGCATCCGCAATCCGCGCCTGCGCATCGGAGGAATGAATCATTTCATGCTGCCGCGTCCCAGTGGACATGGCAACGACACCTGGGAGAGTCTGGCGGGCCGCGCGACGCGCTACGGCACGGCTTCCATGGAACAGCTGATCAACCGGGTGCTCAGTGCGGGCGGTACCCGCTCCGACCTCGAAGTGAAGATTTTCGGCGGCGGCAAAGTGCTGTCCAGCCTCAGCGACGTCGGCAACCACAACGTGACTTTCGTGCGCGAATTCCTCAAGCAGGAAGGCCTGAAAGTGGTGTCCGAAGACGTCGGCGATACGTATCCAAGGCACGTGCAGTACTTTCCCGTCAGTGGGCGGGTGCGCGTCAAACACCTCAATTCGCGCCAGGACGTTGCGAATCACGAACAGCAGTACCTGCACGGCCTGGAGAAGGCGCCGGTGGCGGGCGAAATCGACCTGTTCTGACCACACAACGGGAAGCATGCGCCGTGACTATCAGAGTTTTATGCGTCGACGACTCCGCGCTGGTGCGCAAGCTGCTCACGGAGATGCTCGGCAAGGCGCCCGGCATCGAGGTCATCGGCACCGCCGCGGATCCTTATGCCGCCCGCGAAAAGATCAAGCAGCTCAATCCTGACGTCATCACGCTCGACGTCGAAATGCCGCGCATGGACGGCATCACCTTCCTCGAAAACCTGATGCGCCTGCGGCCCATGCCGGTGGTGATGGTGTCCTCGCTGACCCAGCAGGGCGCGGACGTGACGTTGCGTGCATTGGAACTGGGCGCCATCGATTTCGTCGCCAAGCCGAAGATCGACGTCGCCGGCAGCCTCTCGAACTATGCCGATGAATTGATCGCGAAGGTACAGATGGCTGCGACCGCCCGCGTGAATCCTCGGGCAAACCAGCCGATGCGCACTTCGCATCTGCAGGTCGAGGAACGGCGCTCTGCAGACGCGGTGTTGCCGGCATCGAGCGGTCGGCGCGTATTGCGTACGACGGATCGGATCATCGCCATTGGCGCCTCGACCGGCGGCACCGAAGCGATCCGCGAAGTGCTCGAAGCATTGCCGCCCGATGCACCGGCCGTAGTGATCTCGCAGCACATTCCCGCCGCCTTCAGCAAGCCGTTCGCCGAGCGCATGAATCGCTGTTCGCCGATGGCCGTGTGCGAAGCGCAGGATGGCCAGTACATCATCCCGGGACATGTCTACATTGCGCCCGGCGACCAGCACCTGCTGGTAGAGCGCGATGGCGCCCGCTATCGCTGCCGTCTCAGCAGCGGTCCGCACGTGAACCGTCATCGCCCCAGCGTGGACGTGATGTTCCGCTCCGTCGCACAGAACGTCGGGCCGAATGCGACCGGCGTGATCCTCACCGGCATGGGCGACGATGGCGCCCGCGGTTTGAAAGAAATGCTCGAAGCCGGCGCCAGCACCATCGCGCAGGACGAAGCCAGCAGCGTCGTCTGGGGCATGCCGGGTGCTGCGTTCAAACTGGGCAGCGCCCAGGTCGTCTTGCCGCTGCATCGGATTCCCCAGGAAGTGCTGCTGCTCGCAGGGGACAAGGAACCGGCGCGCGCCGCCAATTCGTGACCGGCTTCAAATCGTTGGCGATACGGTAAATCCAGGGCTGGCGGGCGGGTTGAAAGAACTGTCAGCATCCAAGAATTGATAACGGCGACTCAGATGGCTGCGTGACATATTGATACGGTGCGGGTGCACGGGGTGAGCCAAACCCGTAGTGACCCTCATTGACGAATGCCGGCAGCCGCATCATGAAGACGATCATGCAAACCAGCGACGAACCGACGCTTCCGTCCTCCTCTGCCGGCGCTTTCGCGTTCGTGGCGGAGCTTGCACAGGAAGTGTCCAAAGGTCGTGTCGAGTTACCCTCGTTCCCCGACGTCGCCGTGCGAGTGCGTAAAGTTCTCGCCGATGAGCATGTGTCGAACGATCAGATCGCTCGCGTCGTCGGTTCGGATGCCGGACTTGCGGCGCGCCTGTTGACGCTTGCCAATTCCGCCGCACTGAATCGCTCGGGCAGGTCGGTCGCCGATCTCAAGACGGCGGTGAATCGCATCGGCCACAACAACGTGCGCACTGCTGCTGTTTCGTTCGCGATCGCGCAGCTGCGCCGCGCCGGCGAACTCAAGCACATCTCCAAGGAACTCGAACAGCTCTGGACCGAAGCGACCATGGTCGCCGCCCTGAGCTATGCACTCGCTTCTCGCGCCACCAGCATCAACGCGGATGAATCGATGCTCGCAGGCCTGTTGCACAACGTAGGCAAGATCTATGTGCTCGCCCGCGCTCATCGCCACGACAGCCTGTTCAAGGATCCTGCTGCCATTGCCCAAGTGCTGCGCGATTGGCACGCCAACGTCGGCAAGGCCATCGTGGAGAACTGGGGTTTCCCGGCACACATTGCGGACGCGATCTCCGAGCATGAGAACATCGACCGCACCGTGGGCTCCGCCGATGTCACCGACGTGCTCACGGTCGCGGTGATGATGTCCGGCTTCATGGGCCACGAGACCGACCTCGAACTCAACATGCAAGGCGTCAAAGCCTTCTGGCGCCTCGGCCTCGACAACGCCAAGTGCGTCCACGTCATGCGCGACTGCGCCGACGAAATCACGGCTCTGCGCAGCGCCCTGGGCGATTGATCCCAGGAGTTGTCATCCTCGCCTATGCGAGGATGACGACCCCCGGATCCTCCTTATGTTTACCGCTTTCGCGGTACGCACTTACCGCAATGACCGCAAGCCCGACTTGCATACAGCGAGCCATCCATCACGGAGCGTGGACATTCCCCTGCGGGCCTCCCGAGAGCTTGCGAAGATGACTCATGTCGGTGTCGGTTCGGCGCCGATCGTTTTCGGCGACGCGCCGTTCTACTTTGTTCGCACTCCGAGACCGCAGGATTGTTCTCAGTGCTACACGCTCGCGCCACTCATGTTGCCGGTCTTGCAACGTTGTTGATCTGCGGCTTGGCGCACGCCGTCGACGAACGTCCGCACGTCGCCGTCGAGCAGGTTGCAATGGACCCAGGTGCAGGCGAGCGAGCGCGGCCGAAGGCGGCGTCGAAGAAAAAATCCGCGGCGAAAAAAATCGCGAAGACCGTAGTCGCGCTGCCAGCGGAGATCGCAGGATTGTTTCTCAGCCGTGGGCTGGAAAATCCCACGTTTGCTGGACAGCGCATCACCACGTCGTTCGTAGACTCGCGGGGATGGGACATCCCTTCGAACCTGCTGTTGCCGGCGTCGCCGCTATCGCGGCAGCCCGACATGGTGGAGCTGGACCTGTCGGAAGCGCGCATGGCGCTGTGGCTCACCCACGACGTCAATGTCCGTTGCGACCTGGACCGGGATCCAGCCGTCGTCCGCGGCGATCAATTTGCCGTAAAAGTCGCGCTGCAGTTCCGTTTTCGCTGAGCCGCAGCGTTTTCCGGTTTTCTCTTAACGCCCAGCGCGAGCAATCCCCTAGAAACCAGGCTCTTCCGGGGCGAGTTACCCATTGTGTGAACAGCGCGTATCGGTCACGTTTGGGGGCTTGCGGGAACAAAGAATAACGGGGGTATGCGGGACGGTATGGCGGGCAAGATCCTGGTCGCGGAAGACGACCCAGAAGCGCGTGAATTGTTGCTGCTGCTGTTGGGCGGCGCAGACTATTCCGTGCTGCAAGCAGCCGACGGCGTCGAGGCGCTCGACCTGGTACGCAGCGAACGCCCGGACCTGCTGATCACCGATATCGTCATGCCCCGCATGGACGGTTACGAACTCGTCCGTCGCTTACGCGAAGATTCCAGCACTGCGGGCATGCCGGTAATTTTCTGCAGCGCTTCGTACCACGAGCGCGACGTGCGTGCGATGGCATCGTCATTGGGCGTAATGCAGACGCTCGCGAAGCCCTTTGACATCACGACGGTGCACGCCGTCGTCGAACAGGTACTGCATGCATCGAGCGTTGCTGAAACCGCTGCTGAGACTGAGGCAGCGGCAGCGCGCCAGTTGCATGCCGCGCAGGATCGCTTGAATGCGCTGGTTGCGTTCAGCCGGCAACTGTTCGGTCACACCCGCGCCGATGCGATTCCAGGTTCCGCTTGCCGTGCGGCTCGTGAAATCCTGATGGCTCAATGCGCCGAACTGGTATTGCGTGACGGTGCCGGCGAGGAGAGCCGTTGTCGCGAAGGCGGCATGAACGACGACACGTTGCAGCGGCTGCTCTCTGCCTCGATGTATCGCGAACTCGCCGGCACCGTTGCCGCCGGCGGCACGGCGATCTATCCGATGGTTCCGCCCGAGCCCGTGACCATGACGCGCACCCTGATGAGCGGCGAATTCATGTCCATGCTCGGCGTGCCGGTGGCGTCGGGCAGCCATGTTCATGGCCATCTCTGTGTGGTCAATCGTATCGGGCTGACCGGCTTTACCGAAGAAGAAGTCGCCATTGCCCGGGCGATCGCCGCACAGGTCGCCGTGGCACATGAGAATGCGTTGCGGCGTCGCGCGCTCGAAGACCAGATTCGTCAACGCGCGGCCGTCGAAGCCGAAGTGCGGCGCTTGAATCACGACCTGGAACGCCGTGTCGCCGAGCGCACCGCCGAACTCGAGATTGCGAATCGCGAGCTCGAAGCGTTTTCGTATTCGGTCGCCCACGACCTGCGGGCACCGCTGCGCCTGATCGATGCACATGCGCAGATGCTGCTCGACGAACTCGACACTACGGCGCCCGCGTCGCTCGGTGGCCACGCCGAGCACATCCGGCGCGGCACCGCTCACATGAGCGCCCTCATCGACGGCTTGCTGGCGCTGTCCCGAGTCAGCCACGTCGAGATGCGTCGCGACGTCGTATCGCTGAATACACTCGTAGAGCAGGCGCGTGAGCGCATGGGGCAGCAGAAGCGGGCCAAGGCCGTCGAGTGGCACATCGAGCCTTTGCCCGAACTGTCCTGCGACGCCGAACTGATGCGCCAGGCGCTCGTCAACCTGCTCGACAACGCCGTGAAATATTCGAGCACCCGCGAGCGCTCCATAGTCTCGATCGGCCTGGGCTGCGACGACGGCGAGACCTACATTTTCGTCCGCGACAACGGCGTGGGCTTCGACATGCGCTTCGCCAACCAGCTCTTCGGCGTGTTCCAGCGCCTGCACCATGCCAGCGAATTCGAAGGCACCGGCATCGGCCTGGCGACCGTCAGCCGCATCATCGAACGACACGGAGGCCGCATCTGGGCCGACGCCGCACCGGGACAGGGCGCGACCTTCAAGTTCACCCTGGCGGGGCTGAACCCGGCGCCTTAGCGAAGATCTCTCGCGGAGTATCGGAGTAAGGTTAAAAAAACTCCTATTTCCAGCCCCAGCTCTTTTTCTGCCCCGCGTTCTCCGCGCGCCAATATCTTTCGAACGTTGAGCCGTTGCCGCAGCACTCGTGAGTATCAGTCCTTCAGAGGGTTGCATTAGCCGCCGACGGTGCCGACTGAAAGGGCTTCAAGAATATGGCGCGCGGAGAACGCGGAGAACGCGGGGCAGAAGAGAATAGGGCCGGAATTCGGATTGAGAGATTCGATTCCTGTCTGCCGCTGTCCCGCGAGAGACTTCTTAGCTCCCCAAATCGGCTATCCTTCGCCTCCTATTAGCGCGGAATTGGCAGTTTTCCCGTCCATGCAAGAACGTTACGACCACGCGGCCATCGAGTCGCAGGCCCAGGAGCACTGGAACCGTGAGCGAGCATTCGCGGTCACGGAGGATGCGTCGCGGCCGAAGTATTACTGCCTGTGCATGTTCCCCTATCCGAGCGGGCGGCTGCACATGGGGCATGTGCGCAACTACACCATCGGCGATGTGATTTCGCGGTTCAAGCGCATGCAGGGCTTCAACGTGCTGCAGCCGATGGGCTGGGACGCCTTCGGGTTGCCTGCGGAAAACGCGGCGATGAAGAACGGTGTGCCGCCGGCGCGCTGGACCTACGACAACATCGCCTACATGAAAGGGCAGTTGCAGTCGCTGGGGTTCGCCATCGACTGGGAGCGCGAGCTGGCGACCTGCCAGCCCGACTATTACCGCTGGAACCAGTGGCTGTTCCTGAAAATGCTCGAAGCGGGCATCGCGTATCGCAAGACCGGCATCGTCAACTGGGATCCGATCGACCAGACCGTGCTCGCGAACGAACAGGTGATCGACGGGCGCGGCTGGCGCACCGGTGCGCTCGTGGAGAAGCGTGAGATCCCGATGTACTACCTGCGAATCACCCAGTATTCGCAGGACTTGCTCGATGCGCTCGACTCCTTGCCCGACTGGCCGGAACGCGTTCGCACCATGCAGGCGAACTGGATCGGCAAGAGCGAAGGCGTGCGCTTCGGCTTTCCCTATCGTCTACCTGGGGAGTTCCAGGGCGAACGCAAGCTGCTCAACGTGTTCACCACGCGCGTCGATACGGTAATGGGCGTGACGTTCTGTGCCGTCGCCGCCGAACATCCCTTGGCTACGTTCGCCGCGGCAACCAATCCGGAACTGGCTGTATTCGTCGAAGAGTGCAAGCGCGGCACGGCGATGGAAGCGGAACTTGCCGTCATGGAAAAGAAGGGCATGCCCACCGGCCTGTTCGTCGACCATCCGCTCACCGGCGAGAAGATCCCGGTGTGGGTCGGCAACTATGTGCTGATGACTTACGGCGAAGGCGCGGTGATGGGCGTGCCTGCGCACGACGAACGCGATTTCGAATTCGCCCACAAGTATGGCCTGCCGATCAAGCAGGTCGTGACGGTGGCGGACGCCGAGCCGTTCACCACCGATCGTTGGCAGGAATGGTACGGAGCGAAAACGGGCGGCGTCTGCATCCACTCCGGGAAATACGATGGGCTCGGTTATCAACCGGCCGTCGACGCCATTGCTGCGGATCTCAAAGCGCTCGGTCTCGGCGACAAGCAGGTGCAATGGCGCCTGCGTGACTGGGGTATTTCGCGGCAGCGTTATTGGGGCTGTCCGATTCCCGTGATTCACTGTGGGAATTGCGGCGATACCCCGGTACCCGTGCCCGATGCAGCTCTGCCCGTGGTATTGCCGGAAGGGCTGGTGCCGGATGGCAGCGGCAATCCGCTCGGCAAAACGCCTTCGTTCTATGAATGCGCTTGTCCCAAGTGCGGTGGCCCGGCGCGGCGCGAAACGGACACCATGGATACGTTCGTCGATTCGTCCTGGTATTTCATGCGTTTCGCCAGTGCCGGCAACGATCGCGCGATGGTGGATCAGCGCGCGAACTACTGGATGCCGGTCGATCAGTACATCGGCGGCATCGAGCACGCCATCCTGCACCTGCTGTATTCGCGGTTCTGGACGCGCGTCATGCACGACCTCGGCCTGGTGAAGGTCAAAGAGCCGTTCGCCAACCTGCTCACGCAGGGCATGGTGCTCAACCATATCTATTCGCGCAGACAAGCCGACGGGAACAAGGACTACTTCAATCCCAGCGACGTCGAATTGCAGCTGGATACGAAGGGAGTGCAGCTCGGCGCCCGCTTGAAGGCCGACGGCGAGCCGGTGGACTGGGAAGGCATGCGCACCATGTCGAAGTCCAAAGGCAATGGCGTCGATCCGCAGAAGCTGGTCGAAACCTACGGCGCCGACAGCATTCGGTTGTTCATGATGTTCAAGGCGCCGCCGGAGGATTCGCTCGAGTGGTCCGACGACGGCGTCGAAGGCGCCGCCCGCTTCATGCGTCGCTTGTGGCGAGTGGTGTATGAGTTCGTGGAGAAGCAGGGCGCGGGGTCACGGGCGACGGACCGGATCGAGACAGCGCAACTGAACGACGGGCAGCGCGACTTTCGCCGGGCAGTGCATGCGACGCTCGCGAAGGTTACTGACGATCTCGGCCGGCGTCGCGTCTTCAATACTGCGATTGCGGCGGTGATGGAGTTGATGAACACACTCGCGAAGTTCACCGACAGCTCGCCCACCGGACAGGCGTTGGTGCGGGAAGCGCTCGAACTCATCGTCCAGATGCTGTCGCCCATCGTGCCGCATGCGGCGCACGCGCTGTGGAAGGAGCTGGGTCACGACGATCTGCTGCTCAGCCGCGCCTGGCCCAAGCCCGATCCAACGGCACTGGTGCAGGACAGCATCGAAATCGTGGTCCAGGTCAACGGCAAGTTGCGGGGCCGCGTAAACGTCGCTGCCTCGGCTGCCGAAGCCGAAGTCCGCGAGGCAGCACTGGCCGAAGTGCAGAAATGGCTCGAAGGCAAGACGCCGAAGAAGGTCGTCGTGGTGCCGAAGAAGCTGGTGAACGTAGTGATCTGAGCCGGGGACCGATCCCAAGCCGGGGCCGATCCCAAGCCGGGGACTGGCTCCTGCAGCGCAGCGCAAGGTGCCTGTCCCCATTCGTCATCCGGAAGCGGCTTGAAGATGAAGAATGGACACTCGTCGTCGCCGCGACGCATGTCCCCGGATCCCCGGACTTGCTAGCTCCGGTACGGCGGCGGTAGCCTTGGCGCGCCTGCTTTCAACAATGTCGGTACGGGGGATCAGCCATGCAGATGCGTGTCGTCGACGGTTCGCCATCCGATGTGCGGCAGCGGGTATCCGCGGAGGAATGGGCTACTCGCGTCGATCTGGCGGCGGCCTATCGGCTGGTCCAGCACTTCGGCTGGGACGACCTGGTGTTCACTCACATCTCGGCTCGCGTGCCGGGGTCGCATGATTTCCTGATCAATCCGTATGGCTTGATGTTCGAAGAGATCACCGCATCCAGCCTGGTGCGTGTGGACCTCAAGGGAACCAAGACACTCGACAGCGCGTACGACATCAATCCCGCCGGCTACACCATTCACAGCGCGATCCACGAAGTGCGTGAAGATGCCGCCTGCGTGCTTCATCTGCACACGATGGAAGGCATCGCGGTGTCATGCCAGAAGGCTGGTGTCCTGCCTATTTCGCAGCAGGCCAGCATCGTCGTGGAGTCGCTTGCGTATCACGACTACGAAGGCATCGCGCTCAATCCCGATGAGAAAGGCCGCCTGCAGCGCAACCTCGGCGACGCACGCAATTTCATGCTGCGCAATCACGGGCTGCTCACCGTCGGCCGCAACGTGCCGGAAGCGTTCCTGAACATGTTCACGTTCCAGCGTGCCTGTGAAATCCAAGTGCTGGCGCAGGGCCACGGTGCTGAATTGATCCATATCCCGCAGGCGGTGCTGGATACTGTGCCTGGGTATACCAAGGCCGTGACTCGCGGCGCGGGCGCGAATCTCATCTGGCCCGGCTTGCTGCGTAGGCTGGAGCGCGTCGATGCCAGCTATCGCACCTGAGACGAACAGACGGCGATTCAGGTAACAATCCGCATGCGTCGCGGATCAAATCGTGACGCTCGCTCATTGCCGGCCCTTTGCCTTTGCGGCAAAGTGCGGCGATGTCTAATCCTGCTGCCGATGCCTTGCCTCGCCGCGTCCTGGTCGTCGATGACGACAAGCTGGTTCGCGAATCCATTGCCACTCTGCTGCGTGCCGCAGATATAGAAACGGTGGTCGCCGCGGATGGCGACGAAGCGCTCACTTTGCTCGGCCGCCGCTGGTATACGGTGGTCGTCACCGATCGCAACATGCCGGTGCTCGACGGGATCGAGTTCGTATCGCGCCTGCGTGCGATGGCTGTATTCCCCGTCTACGTCATCATGCTCGCCGCCGCCGGCGATGCACATGACTTCGAGCGCGGCTACTGTGCCGGCGTCGATCACTACATCACCAAGAAGGGTTACGAGACCGAACTGCTGGGCAAGGTCACCGCTGGCCTGGCAGCGATTCGCCGGCGCCAGACGTCGAATACCGCGCGTGCCGATCGCCCGGTCACGGTGGACCTGGAAAACGGCGCACATACCGCTCGTCATCTCGTGGGCCGCCTGCATGCGGAGATGCAATACGCCCGGCGTAGCGGCAAACCGTTCCATGTACTGAGCGCCTGTATCGAACTCAATGAAACAGCTGCCGCTCGCGGCTCCGAAGCTGCATCCGAAGCCTTGCTGCATGCAGCCTATGCAGCGGCCAGGCCTTCGCTCGATTGGATCGCTCGCTTGCCCGCGAGCCGCCGCGCCTGCCGCATCGCCGTCGTAATGCCCGAAGCCGATGCGCCCCAGATCGCCGCGATCGAACAGAGCATTCGCAACGCGTTCGTCAATTCCATCGACCAGCCGGCGCTACGCGGTATGCAACTGAGCATGGGTGCCGCCGCTCTCTCGACCGCCGGCGAGCAACCGACTGCCCTCGGCCTGCTTGGGGAGGCCGAGCGTCAACGTCGCGGCCTGACGAGCAAACTAGCCAGCGCCGTCGGCGCCATCCAAGGCCACGAAACCGCTTCTTAGATCCGGGACGCTGCTCGCTGCCGCGAGCAGTGTCCCGGAGCTTCGGTTAATACGGATCGGGATCCCCATCCAACGGTGAGATGCGTAGCACTCCGGTGGTATTCAGGGATTTGCTGAGGTTCGCACTCCAGCTGAACTGATATTAGGTTCGATCGAGCGGCCGTTGCGAGTTCAGCCGGAGAATGCGATGAAAGCGGATGCTGTGGCAACCCGGATGTCAGTGCTGACCAGGGCCCTGCCGATGCGGATCCTGGTCGTCGACGACGACGAGTTGGAATTGACGTTGATGGCCGATCGCCTGACCGCATCGGGCTTCGAAGTCGAGCGCGCTGCCAATGGCGAAGCGGCGCTGCAATTGTTGTCGCGTCAATGGATGCCGCTGGTGATCACCGACTGGCAGATGCCCGTGATGGACGGCATTCAGCTCACGCAGGAATTGCGGGCCCGCGGCGTCGACGATACATACGTCATCATGCTGACCATGCGTGAGACGGGCATGGATTACGAACGCGGCTATCACGCCGGCGTCGATGACTATCTCACCAAGAAACTTCCCGATGCGGAGCTGTTCGCCCGCATTCACGCCGGCTTCAACACGCTGGCGCTGCGGCGATCGTTGCAGGAAACGCGTGCCGAACTGATGCAGGCGCATCGCGTCGATCCGGACTCCGGCGCCGCGTCGATCCAGGAAACGCTCGCGCGCCTGCAATCCGAAATTCGCCGTGCCCAGCGCTATGGCCGCATGCTGTCGGTATTGTCGGTCGGCGTGCATCTGAATACCGACGCGGAAGGAGCGAAGCGCGATGCCGTGCCGACGCTCGATGAAACTCCGGCAGCGGCGCTCCAAGTCAGCAACACCGCGCTGGCTGCGGTCGTCAAGGTGCTGCAGGGTGTGGTTCGTACGCACGTCGACTGGGTGGGACGCATCGCAACGCCTCCCGGTACCGTCGCTTTCGCTGTCGTGCTGCCAGAAGCGGCGACGACTGACGGTCCTGCCATCAAGGAACGCGTGCGTGCCGCGCTGAAAAAAGTGCCCGACGGCCGTTACGGCGGGCAATCGCTGACATTCGACTATGGCCTCGCCGGGCTCGAGCGTGGCAGCAACAGCGAAGGCAAGGCGATCGATTCAGCCGAGCTGATCGATGTCGCCGAGCAGTGCCGGCATTGCAGCGGTCACGCAGGCCCCGAACAGCTCGGCGCCGTCCAACGCAGCGTATCGATCGGAGTCACCATCGCTTGCCGTCACGGTTATGCAGTGGTCAGCCACTGCAATTTCAAAGCGAACACGCCGGCATCATAGCGGGCCCCAGGTCGCACGGAGACACGGGGCAAAAAGGGGAATAGGGCTCGCAGTCAGGCTCTCTATTACCCAATCGTTTTCGCGTTCCCCGTGGGAGATCTCCAGCGGCGTCCCAGCTATGGCATCATTGCGGCCTTCTCAGCCGCATGTCCCGCCCAATGTCCCTGCGCCGCATTTCATTCCTGATCGTGTTGTCGGCGACGTTGCTGTCCGGCTGTGGCTGGAAATTGCAGGGCACGGCGCGGTTGCCCGAGGTGATGTCGGTGACGTTCGTGGACACCGAAGATCGCTTTTCGGATTTCAATCGGGCCCTGCGCCAGAGCCTCGCGTCGTCGGGGGCGAAGCTGGTGACCGACCGGAAGGCGGCCACCGGTGTAGTCAAAATCCACAAGGACGAGAGCGGCCAGCGGGTGTTGTCGGTCTCGGCCCGCAATACGCCTGAGGAATACGAAGCGTTCTACGTGGTGGAGTACTCGGTCGAAGGCCCGTCGGGAGAACTCATTCCGACGCAGAAGCTGGAGCTGACCCGCGACTACAGCTACGACGTGACGGCGGTACTCGCCAAGCAGCGCGAACAAGCAGTCTTGCGAGAGGCACTGGCGCGAGACCTGGCCGGCCTGGTACTGAGAAGACTGGCTGCATTGTGATAGCACGGGCGCTGCCGGGGTAATACCAGGAGCGATGCGCTCGCGATCCGCTGGACGACGCTTGCGTGCGGCGTTTCTGCGGCAACTACGCAAGCCTTTGCCACGAGCCACCCGCCATCATGCGGTTTACCCGTCGACGGTCTGCTGACGCGTGCCAGAAAATATTCAGAAGTTGCCGCGATCGCTGATCCAGAGTACGCGCCGGGTACTGTGGCTGTCCGCCATCGCCTCCTTCCTGCTCGTGATGATCGCCGTCATCACGCTGGTGACTGTCTCCCACGAGCTCAACCAGTCGCGTGCGTCGCATGCGGAACTCGATCATGTCCGGGAGACGCTCGAACAATTGCAGCTGGTGCTGTCGACGCTGCAGGACGCGGAGACCGGCGAACGTGGCTTCGTCATCACCGGTAAGGCAGATTTCCTGGCGCCCTACTATGCGGCGGAGCAGTCGCTGCAGGGCGAACTCGAACGCTTGCAGGACCTGCTGCGCAATCCCGATTCGCTCGCCACGCTGCAGGAGTTCAATGAACTGGCCCTCCGCCAGATCGCTTTCCTGCGCCGGGTGATCGACCTGCGCCATTCCCAGGGCGCGGAGGCTGCGGGTGCGTTGATCAGCCAGGGCACCGGGCGCCGGCAGATGGACCAGCTGCGAGCGCTCATGGAGCGGCTGCGTATGCAGGAAGGGACGCAGCTCGCGGCACGCATACGAAGTTACCAGGAGCGATCGTCCAGCACGCAGGCAGTGGTGCAGATTGCTCTCGGTGCGGCGATCGGCCTCGTATTGTTCGCCGTGCTGCTGCTTACCCGTCACATTCATCGCCGCCTGGAAGCGGAACACGCGGCTCGCTCCACGTTCGATCTGTTGCGGGAGACCATGGACAACGTCTCACAGGGCGTGGCGGTGTTCGATTCGCAGCAGCGGCTCATCGTCTGGAATGCCCGCTATAGCGAGTTGCGTGGCCTGGATCCCGCGACTGTCCGGGTCGACATGCCGATGACCGAAATCACCGAACGCGCCGCTGCGCTCACGGTGCACTTGCCGGAAGGACCGCGGGAGGCGAAGAGCATCGCCAAGGAGGACGATCGCTCCATTCCGTTCGAATCGGAAGCTACGCGTACCGACGGTATCGTGCTGCTCGTGCGCGGGCGGCCGCTCGATTCCGGCGACTATATCGTCACCTACACGGACATCACCGCGATCAAGCAGTCGGAACTGGCTTATCGCGACCAGGCGACGCGGCTGACGGCGATGCTCGACAACGTCGTCGACGCCATCATCACCATCAACGAGAGCGGCAGCATCGAGTCGTGGAGCAAGGGAGCGGAGCGCTTGTTCGGCTACGCGGCCGATGAAGTCCTGCGCCGGAACGTCCGCATGCTCATGCCCGAGCCTCACCATTCGGCGCACGATGGCTATATTCGCCATTACATAGAAACCGGCGAGCAACGGATCATCGGCGCGCGGCGTGAAGTCGAAGGCCGGCACAAGGACGGCCACATCGTGCAGGTGGACCTGGGCATCAGCGAAATGCGGCTCGGCTCGCGACGCATGTTCATCGGCGTGGTGCGCGATATTTCGGCCCGCCTGGAAGTCGAGCGCCTGAAGGCAGGCTTCGTATCCACTGTCAGCCATGAGTTGCGCACGCCGCTGACTTCCATTTCCGGTTCGCTCGGCCTGCTTGCCGGCGGCGTGGCTGGACAATTGCCGGCGAAGGCGACACGGCTGATCGAGATCGCCAGGCTCAACAGCGATCGACTGGTGCGGCTCATCAACGACATTCTCGACCTGGAAAAAGCCGAATCGGGACGCCTGGACCTGCGGCTGGAAACACTGGCCCTGAAACAGATCGTTCGGCATGCCATCGATCTCAATCGCGCCTTCGCCCATGGGTTCGGCGTCACCATCGAACTCGACGCCGGCAGCAGCGATGCGAATGTGTTCGTCGATCACGATCGCTTGATCCAGGTGCTCACCAACCTGCTGTCCAACGCTGCGAAGTTCTCACCGCGCGGCGGCACTATCTTCGTTACGATCGGCACCGGCAACGACAGCGTACGCGTCAGCATTCGCGACCAGGGCCCCGGCATGCCGGAAGAATTTCGTCGGCGGATCTTTCAGAAGTTCGCACAGGCCGATAGCTCGGACTCGCGGGCCAAGGGTGGCACCGGCCTGGGGCTCTCCATCGCCAAGACCATCGTCGAGCGGCTCGGCGGCTCGATCGGTTTCGACAGCGAATCGGGCCGGGGCGCCACCTTCCATATCAACCTGCCGATACGACAGGAAGCGCGGCCGCTCGCGAGCGACGAGGCATTGTCAGGAACGTCGATGCAGGCGGCGCCATCGGTGCTGGTGTGCGAAGACGATCCGGACGTTTCGCATATTCTCGCGGAGATCCTCCGCAACGAAGGCATGCGGGCCGAAACAGTAGGCACCGCGAAAGCCGCGCGGGCCGCGTTGACTGCGGTGAAGTACGACGTCGTCATCGTCGACCTGCACTTGCCCGACGCGGATGGGCTCGAATTCATTACGGAGCTGCGTGCCCACGAAGCGACGCGTGCGGTGCCGGTCATCGTGGTGACGGCCCGGTCGCGAAATCCATCGGAGCGTAACGTGGTCCACACGCTGCAGCTCGCCGACTGGCTGCAGAAGCCGGTAAATCCGCAACGGTTGCTCGACACGATCCGTTCCGTGCTGGCCGTGCCGCGCACTGGCCGGGCTCGCATCCTGCACGTCGAGGACGATATTTCGCTGACGCAACTGGTGCACGAGCTGCTGGAGGACGAAGCCGATGTCTTCGCCGCCAACTCGCTTGCCGAGGCGCGCCGCTCGCTCAAGGGGACCGGGTACGATCTGGTGATCCTGGATATCACGCTGGGCGACGGGTCGGGCCTGGATCTGCTGCCGCTGCTGCACCAGTCGGGCCGCAAGCCCCCTGTGATCTTGTACAGCGCCACCGAGCCAAGCCGGGAAATTTCCGATCTGGTTGAGGGCGCGTTGGTGAAATCGCGCGATTCCGTCGAGCAACTACTTGCCAGCGTGCGCTCTCTTGCCGGAAGGTAGCGCTATTGTCACAACCGGAGGCGTACTCCAGTGAATCCGAGCGACTTGCGTACAGTCATGTATGTAGACGACGAGCCGGACATCCGCGAAGTCGTGCTCATGGCGCTGGGGTTGGCGGAGAATCTCGACGTCCACAGTTGCGATTCGGGCGAGCAGGCGCTGCAATTACTGCCCCAGATCAAGCCGGACCTGGTGCTGCTCGACGTGATGATGCCCGGCACCGACGGGCCGTCGACGCTGCAGCGCATGCGTGCCGACCCGGCGCTTGCAGCGATTCCCGTGATTTTCATGACAGCGAAGGCGATGCCGCAGGAAGTCGCACGCTTTCGCGAACTCGGCGCGGTTGCCGTGATCGCGAAACCGTTCGACCCCATGCAGCTGGCGAAACAGGTGTTGAGCATCTGGGAGGGCATTGGCAATGGCTGACGAGAACAAGATGCAGCAACAGTTGGGCGAGATCGGTCTGCGCTATCTCAAGCGTACCCTGGGTGAGATCTCGACCTTGCGCGACCTGCTGGCGAAGCTGCGTGCCGGCGAGGCAGAGCGGTTGAAGGACATCGAACACCTGAGCCACAAGATCCACGGCAGCGGTGCGATGTTCGGTTTCGATCACTTGAGCAGCCAGGCGCGCGAAATCGAGATTGTGGCGGGCAGCGAGCCGGACTCCCCCGACCTGCATTCGAAGCTGGAGCTGCACATCGCTGGACTGGAGAATGCTGCCGCCGCGGCGGCCAAGGAACGCGGCGTTCAATGAGCGCGGCTTGCGATGAACGCAGTGTCGACGGCATGCTGCGTATGGGCCAGGGATTCTACCAGCCGCTCAAGTCGCTGTTGTCCAGCTATGGAATCGAGATGGTGCGGATAGCCGTCGGCGCGGATATTCCCGGATCCTACTGGGGCGAGAGCGAGGCGGGTTTGATTGGCGCCAGTCTATATGTGCGCGACGATACGCCAGTGCATTCGGCGCTTCATGAAGCCTGCCATTTCATTTGCATGGACGAAGCACGCCGCGCCGCACTGGATCGCGACGCGGGTGGCGACTACGATGAAGAGAATGCAGTGTGCTATCTGCAGATCCTGCTCGCCGGTCGCTTGCCGGATGTCGGGCGCCTGCGGCTGTGTCGCGATATGGATGAGTGGGGTTATACCTTTCGTCTCGGCTCGGCCCGCGCCTGGTTCGACAACGATGCCGACGACGCCCGCGACTGGCTGTGCCGTCGCGGATTGATCGATGCGGAGGGCGAGCCTGCCTGGCCAACGATGGCGCAATCATGATGGTAGCCGTCTGAGTCTGAATCCGCTGCCAGCAATGCGAACGTATGCGTCGGAGCTCATCCAATGGCTCGCACGCATGCAGCAGATCGGTCAATTTTCTGTCGCTCTACGATTCGCGCTGGCCGGCGTGCTCGCCGGCGTCGCGGGCTGCAGTGCGATTGCGTTGACTGCGGTGAATGTTCCCGCTGCATTCGGCGATTACACCGTCGAACGCAACCTGGCGTACGGCACCGGCCCGGCGCAGGAACTCGATGTCTATCGGCCGAAAACCGAGTCGAGCCTGCGCCCCGTGATCCTGTTCCTCTATGGCGGCCGCTGGTCCTCGGGCTCACGCAAGCAATATAGATTCGTGGCCGAAGCGCTGACCAAGCACGGCTATGTCGTGGTGATCCCGGAATATCGCCTGTATCCGGAAACACTATTCCCCGGCTTCATCGAAGATGCAGCAGCGGCGCTGGCCTGGACTCACCAGCACGCCGGCGACTACGGCGGCGATGCGGGCAAGCTGTTCGTCATGGGACATTCCGCCGGCGCCCACATCGCAGCGATGCTCAACTACGACGAGCGATTCCTGCGGGCTGCCGGCGGCGAACCGAAGTGGATCCGCGGCTTCATCGGACTCTCCGGTCCCTACGATTTCCTGCCCCTCACCGATCCGGTGCTCAAGGTAATCTTCGGCCCCGAGGACCGCTACTCCCAATCGCAACCCATCAACTTCGTCGACGGCAACGAAGCCCCCGCCTTGCTCCTGCACGGCCGCGACGACCAGGTGGTCTGGCCCCGCAACTCCGAACACCTCGCGTCCAGGATCCGAGAGAAAGGCGGGCGTGTCACGGAGAAGTATTTCGACGGCATGAGCCATACGGATATCCTTGCGGCGATGTCGGTGTACTTCAGGGGGAGGAGGACGGTGCTGCAGGAGATCGATCGGTTCATTGAGGGGTAGGGAAATGGGCAGTGGGACATAGTGCAGCAAGCTGCTCTCGCGTCCTGACGAGATAGGGCTGCTGCGACTAGATGGTTCCGGAGTGCCGAGCCGTAGCTTGGTAGGTTGCCGCTGGCACCGTTACTTCTTATTCTCCTCTGGATAGACAAATCCGATGGGCCGTCTCTTGGTCTCTGGCGGAGTCATGAGTTCACGGATGGCCTTGAGGATGCCGAGGATCGCCTGGTCATGTGTAGAGACCTTGTGTTCCAACTCCGCGAACTTCTGCGCAAGCTCTTGGTTGGACGCCAGCAAATCACGTAGTTGCACGAAGGCACGCACCACGTAGACACTCATCTCGACGGCGCGCGGGCTGCTGAGGATGGTGGCTGCCATGATCGCACCGTGTTCGGTGAAGGCAAACGGCCGCTTGCGTCGGCCGCCCCAACTTGATGTCGCAAATTGCGACTTCAAGTTGGCGATCTCCTCGTCAGTCAGCTCGAAGATGAAGTCCGCAGGGAAGCGCTCACGGTTGCGGCGGACCTGTTCGTTGAGTCGGCGAGTCTCGACGCCGTAGAGTATGCCAAGTCGCTATCGAGCAGCACGCTGACCGCGCAGGGCGAGGATCGACTGTGCGATGTGCTCGATGGCGACGAGCGCAGCGGTTTTACTCTCTGGCATTGGCTCCTCGCTTGGCAGGGAATAGCGCGGATCACGGTGCTTCTGGGAACCGGTCGCAGTTTGCGACCGGTTAGGTTGCGCTTGATCTGTTCATTGAGCCGCTTGGTCGGCGGCACCGCATAAAGCCCCGCTAGTTCGTTATCGCGCAGCAGTTTCGCGGCGAACTTCCGATGTCCAGACCGACGATACCCAAGCTTATGCCGTTAGTGGACGTCAGCGTGCTTGGATAACCGGTATCGTCTGGTAGAAATGCGTGGGTGTCGCTGAGGATCGCACTCTGGATAGACAAAATCCGATGGGCCGTCTCTTGGTCCCTGGCGGGCTCATGAGTTCACGGTGCGTAGCGACGGCCGCCACGGCTGGGCTTTGAGGTCGCAAAATGCGACCTCAAAATAGTCAGCTCTTCGGCGCTGAGCTGGAACATGAAATCCGCAGGGAATCGATCCAGCTGCGCTTGACCTGCTCATTGAAACGTTTGGTAGTCACGCAATAGAGCGCCACAAGCTCGCTGTCGGGTAGCACGCGCTGGCCGAGCAGGGCGAGGATCGACTGCACAATGTGCACGATCGGGACGAGCGCGGTGATTTTACTCTTTGGCAGCGGAACGGCGCCGTGTGAATTTCTCCGCTTCAGCCGCCGGCTTCTTGACGCGATCCAGCGGCCGTGTCACAGAGAAGTATTTCGACGGGATGAGCCACACGGACATACTTGCAGTGATGTCGGTGTACTTCAGGAAACGGCGGACGATGCAGCAGCAGATCGATCGGTTTATTGAGGGGTAGGTCGAGAGGGGCTCCCTCACTCGTTGACGAAAATAATCTCTCTCTCGTGAGGGGAAAAAATTCTTGATCCGTCGTTGCGCAGTCGCCCGCCATCGAACAATTGCCGCTTGACCCTGCAACGAAACTCCAACTACATTCGCCGTCGGCGAACAAGGAAGAAGGGAGTCGCGATGCATATCAGGAAGTTGTTTCGATTGAATGTATCGCGCGGGTTACTGGCTGCACTCACATTGTGGTGCCTCGTTGCACCGGGATTGGCGCGTGCGGAGGGTGAGCTGGTCCCTCCATATCAGTCATGGAAGCTCAGCGAGACTGCCTGTGACAATGTCCAGCATCCATTTCAATCTCCATGGTCGGGCGATGATCCCATGGCCATCATGCAACAGTACGTCGATCTGCTGAATGTGAATTGCAGCGGCTCCGCAGGAGCACTATTCGTCGTCCGGCGCCGCTCACATTCAGCCGCACTTATAACAGCGGACCGACTTTCAGCAAGAAGTGGATGACGAATTACGATCTGAGTGTCAGGTACTTCCCGAGCACTGGTTCGGAAGTGCGCACGCTGAATCGTCCGGAAGGTAGTTACTCCTTCCAAGGAAGTTCGCGCATTCCCGACGCCGATGTGGAGTATTCGCTCAACGGTAGCAGCACTTACTACACAGTGTTCACACCCGACGGACGCCGGCGCGAGTACTACGGCACACTGAACAAACTCGAGACTGTCAGAAACAGCAGCGGGACACTGCTGTACACATTGAACTACAGTACTAAATCTACGCCCGCGAGCATTGCCCCAGTTTCGGGTCTGCTCATCACAGTAAGTAACTCCTTTGGGCAGTCACTTAGCCTGACTTACGATAACCAAAGTCGCTTGAAAACGATGACCGATCCGAGCGGCTGGCTCTACCAATATAGCTACGACGCTCAAGGCAATCTCAGCGTGGTGACGTACCCAGACGGAAAGACACGCCAATATATCTACAACGAAGGCACGTACACCCAGGGCGCCAATCTTCCGACTGCATTGACAGGCATCATCGACGAGAACAACAACCGCTTCGCCAAGCTCGGCTATGACGCCAGCGGTATGGCGATCATGACCGAGCACGCTGGAGGAGCCGAGCATCACGAAGTGTCGTATGCAAGTAAGCCCGTAGTGATCTCTGAAGTCGTTCGCGACACCGCAAATGTCCCTCGCTACGTCCGATCGTATTATTCCGCGCCGACTGGAGTAGCGCTGACCGACGCATTGGGCCAAGTGCGTCAGTACTCGTTTACGTCGCTAAACGGCAGCGTGCGAGCAACGGGCAGCGACAAGCGAAGTAATGGACAATGCAGTGCCGTTCCACTGGGTCAGGCATTCGACGCGAATGGAAATGTCAGCTCGCGAACCGATTTCAACGGCATGACAACGACCTATGCGTACGATCTATCGAGGAATATCGAGACAAGTCGGACTGAAGCCAGCGGCACGCCGCAAGCACGCACGATTACGACGCAGTGGCACTATTCTTATCGATGGCCCACAGAGATGAAGACTTATGCTGGGGGCACTGCGACGGGAACGCCGAAGCTAGTGACCACGCTGGCCTATGGCACCAGCGGCAACGTGAACATGAGCACTGTCACCGATCCCGCCCTTGGTCTATCGAGAACCTCTACATTCACTCGGAATGACTATGGACAGGTGTTGACAGCCAATGGACCGCGGACCGACGTCTCGGACGTTACGACCACGACTTACTACGCCTGCACAACTGGATTTCAATGCGGTCACGTCAATACAACTACGCAAGAGATTATGATCCGAGCACAGGCAGGTATGTCGAGAGCGATCCAATCGGTATTCGCGATGACTTAAATACCTATGCATACGTCCATTCAAATCCTCTGACAGACGTAGACCCATTTGGACTTGTTCGAGCCATTGGGCTTCCTGAGAAATACAGCGGCAAGTATTGCGGATCGGGCTGGAGCTTCACGATCGTTCCCGATGGATACGGTGGACTAGTAAGCTTTACGCCAGCGTGCAAACGTCACGACGAGTGCTACGCCAAGTGTGGAGCGAACAAGGCCACTTGTGACCTCAACCTCAGAGAAGACATGCGAAATCTGTGCATAGGATCGTATCTGGCGGGTGGACTGCATTTTGGACTACCAGGATGTATGTCACGCGCAAATACCTACTATTGGTGGGTCGTCAACGCTCCATCGGCCAACGACGCTTTCGATAGAGGGCAAAGAAAATGTTCCTGCACCCAGCAATAGTCGTGGCGTTCTTTGTTTTTGTCAGAATCGCCTGCGTGTGTTTTGCGTTGGGCAGAATGTTGGGCCTTTCACTAGCCGGCGGCGGTGACATGTTCGCACCGCACATCCCTGCTTTAGCGCTCCTATACTTTGCATTCGCTCCAAAGCCGCTACCTACGTCTAGCATTTCACTGGCCATAGCGATATTCGTTTCGCTAGTGGGCATTGCACAGACAGTTACAGAGTTACGCTCGGCCTCGACGGGAAATGGGGCGCCAAACTACATCGAGATCGTGCTCATCACCCTCTCGTTGGCTTCCCACATCGCATACTTCTTCTGGAGAAGGCGTGACCCTGACTGGGGAGTTTGGGCCCGAGTGTAGGCCTGCGACGACTCGCGTCGTGCCGATCTGTCTACAACTACTTCAGGGATTATGATCCGGCGACGGGGAGGTATGTGCAGAGCGATCTGATAGGGTTAAGAGGCGGCAACAACACCTACATGTATGCGAAGCAGAACGCCGTTAGCTAAGCGATCCGTTCGGCTTGTATACGGCTGGATGGCTGGAATGCGAGGGAGGAAAGCTGGTGCCTAAGATGGCTCCTCTAAGCGAACTTGACGCGAAATGCGGTGTAGGCGGTTGTGTGCTCGAGCACGAGATGAGCCATATTCGCGACTTCAAACCATTTGAGAAACGCTTGTGCCGGGCATTTGGTCCGCACGAAGCAATACAGATGACCGCTCGGCCTCAGGCGCAATCTGAAGCGAATGCATATCAAGTCAGCGTGGATTGCCTCAACAGGCTGCTACGGGACAAGGATTGCGACCAAGGATGCAAGGCCAGATTGCGGCAACTTATTGCGGATGCGGAACGTCGGCGCGATGAGTGGAAGAGCGAAGTTGATCGACTGAGGTGATATTATGAAGCGACATCTTGTCAGCTGGATGCTTTTGGCGCTGCTCTCAGTGGCGGTGCACGCATTGGGTGGCACAGAATGCTGCGTCAAGGTTCAGCTAAACGTAAGCGAGACCGATCTACCGAACAATCGACTCGGGCTTAAGATCAGGATGACCAACACTGGCTCTGACACGCTGCGATTCTCGAACGGCGTCGGTCCTTGGGCAGGTCTTAGAAAGATCAAGCTGGTTGCAATTAGATTGCCCGGCGGCGAACCAATTGACAATCAGTTGCGGGCGATAATCGACCCGGAGTTGGGGCCGAAAGAAATCGCCCCAAAGCAATCACTAGAATATGATGTTCCGCTGGACGAGCTGTATCACGAGTTGGCGGTAGAATTGCGGAAAGGTAGCGGCGAATTCGTGCTCTTCTGGACGTATGAACTCGTCACATTGGATGAAAGGAAATCCGACAGACTCGGTGGATGGCTAATGATAAGCGCCAAGAAGAAATCGTAGATGCGTGCAATACCGCTGTGATGACGAAGCCGATCTACAACTACTTCAGGACTATGATCCGGCAACAGGGAAGTATATCGAGAGCGATCCAATTGGAATTAGGGACGATCTCAATACATATGCCTACGCGCACGGAAGTCCGGTGTCTGACATAGATCCCTTTGGGCTTGGTCGAGCCACAGGTTTGCCAGAAAAACAAAGTGGCAAGACCTGTGGTTCTGGCTGGAATTTTACAATCGTGTGGGAAGGATATCGCGGGCTAGTACCATTCACCGAGGCGTGCAGAAGGCACGACAGGTGCTACGAGACATGTGGGATGGGCAGAAAGCGATGTGACGATCAATTCTGGCAGGACGCGCGTAGCCTTTGTTCGAATGCTCATGCCCTGCTTGGAACGCGACTCGTAGGAGACTGCGTTCGACGTGCCAATTTCATGTACCGGGTCATCCGATTGTTTGGTGAAGGCCCCTATCGCGATGCGCAGGCGAGTGCAAATTGCAAGTGCAAGAATGTTGAAGGCGACTAGGGAGCAAGAGCATGCGTGATCGAGAGATCGCCGCAGTGATTGCCGGAGTGGGACTGTTATTCGCTGCGTACGTAGCTTACTACAAGCTTGGGGGGCCGGTAGACGGGGATTGGTTGCTACCGCTTATCTTGTTTCCGGGACCATGGCTCGTCGTGGGTGCGCTTGTACTTTTCGTGCGACGGCTAGATGGCGCATCGCTTGGGATTGCGCTCATGCTCGCTTATGAATTCTTGCTGTACTATGTTGTATTCACGTCCTCCAATTCTACTGCAGGACTCGAATACATGTTCAAGCCCGGTGTGCAACTACTCCTGCTCTTCCCTCTGGGTTTGGTGATCGGTTGGGTCAAGGGCAGATCTGCAAGGAAAAGGAGCAACTCACCGTCTAGTGAAATCAAGACGTCTACTCGTCAATGAGTATGGCCCTCACCGAAACCCATCCGTCGCACTCACCAACTCGTGCGTATTCCCCGCCTCCATCGCCGAGTGCCCCGCGTCCGGCACGACTTGGAATTTCGCTTCCGGCCACGCTTTGTGTAGTGCCCATGCAATCTGCATGGGGCACACGACATCGTAGCGGCCCTGCACGATGACGGCGGGGATGTGGCGGATGCGATCGACGTTGCGGAGCAGTTGGTCTTCGGTTTCGAGGAAGCCACGGTTGACGAAGTAGTGGCATTCGATCCGTGCGACAGCGACCGCGAAATCTTCTTCGCCCCAGCGGCGGACGTTGTCGTCGTTGACGAGCAGATAGCTGGTGGCTGCTTCCCATAGCGCCCAGGCACGGGCGGCGGCGACGCGGGTCGCGCGATCGTCGCTGGTCAGTCTCTTGTAGAAAGCAGCGATGAGGTCCGAGCGTTCCGCCGGTGGAATGGCGCCGATGTAGCTTTCGTAGTAATCGGGGAACAGCGCGCTGGTGCCTTTTTGATAGAACCATTGCAGTTCGAATTGCGTGAGCATGAAAATGCCGCGCAGGATGATTTCCGTGACTCGTTCCGGATGGGTTTGTGCGTAAGCGAGGCCCAAGGTGGATCCCCACGAACCGCCGAAGACGAGCCAGCGGTCGATGTCCAGGTGCTCGCGTAGCTTCTCCATGTCGGCGACGAGATGCCAGGTCGTGTTGTCGACGAGGCTGGCATGCGGGCGGCTGCGGCCGCAGCCGCGTTGATCGAACAGAACGATTCGATAGGCTTCGGGATCGAAGAAACCGCGGGCTCGAACATCCGATCCAGCTCCGGGGCCGCCGTGCACGAACACAGCAGGCTTGCCCTTGGGATTGCCGCATTCCTCGTAGTAGATCTCGTGGACATCCGACACGCGCAGCATGCCTGAGCGGAACGGTTGCACGATCGGATACAACGTACGTCGTCCGCCCGCAGCAATCGCCGGCCGCTTGCGCTTCGCTCGCACCGCGTTGCGTGAACGCGGTGAGGCTTTTTTCGCCGCCGTCTTGCGGGTGCCGCGTCGGGTGGATTTGCGTTTCACTTCGGACTGGGCCCAGTGCGGGGACCGCCCCCATGCCTGTAGCGAATCTTCGCCGTTCAGAACCAAAACCTCAATCCGGCCAGTCCCTGCAGCGTATTGCTGTCGCCGCCGCGACTTCGCGTCAGGTCCGCCGTGGTACCGAAGTTGCGCACCCAGCCGATGCCTACGTAGGGCGCGAACTCACGGCGTATTTCGTAACGCAGTCGCAACCCCATCTCCAGTTCCGAAACGCCCGAGCCGACGCCGAGATCGATGTTGTCGCGGCTGGTTACCGTGAGCTTGACTTCGGGCTGCAATACGAGCCGCTGCGTCAGCAGTAATTCGTAGTCGGCCTTGGTGTGCAACGTCACGCCGCCGTGCTCGTCCAGGTAGACCCTGGCTTCGACTTCGAACCACTGCGGCGCCAGCCCCTGCAGTCCCAACACCAGCGACTCGTCGTGCTCGCTATTGGGGCCGTCGCGGCTCTCGCGCCGCACACCGGATTGCACGCTCCACCATCTCGCGAACACATGGTCCCAGAGCAGGTCGATGTCGAAGTGCTGTCCGTCGTCGAGATCGCCTTCCGATTTGATCCATAGCTTGTCGTTGTCGGAGCCATACCACGCATCGATATCCCAGGAGAACGCGTCGTCGTGGACTTCCGCTTCGTTCACTGTGAACTTGCCATAGCGTGCCTGGTCGTCCATGGCCATGATGTCGACCATTTCGCGCGGTGACATGGGATGCATCGTTTCCGTTGGCGGGGCTGGCGGTACGTGCCCCGCGGCGGACTCGCTCGAATCCACAGGCGCTGCGGGATGATGATGCTCGTGAGTTTCCTGAGCATGCGCAGCGGCGCTGCCAAGTATCAGCAGTGACCATAGGTGCAGCCGGCTCATGATGCCGACTCCTGCATCTTGCCCTTCATGTCCATCCCGGGAGCCATCCGCGGATCCGTCTTGGGCGCCGCGTGAGACACGACCACTTCGCGGAACATGCCTGCTTCCATGTGATAGAGCAGGTGGCAGTGGTACGCCCATCGTCCGAGCGCATCGGCGGTGACTGCGTAGCTCAGGCGCTGCGCGGGTTGGACGTTCACCGTGTGCTTGCGTACCTGGAACTCGCCGTACGGCGTTTCGATTTCGCTCCACATGCCGTGCAGGTGAATGGGATGCGTCATCATCGAATCGTTGACCAGCACGATGCGCAATCGCTCGCCATGCCGGAACTGCAGCGGCTGCGCATCGGAGAATTTCTGGCCGTTGAACGACCAGAGGAATCGCTCCATGTGGCCGGTGAGATGCAGCTCGATGTCGCGTTCGGGCTCGCGGCTGTCGATGGGGCCGCCAATGGTATGCAGGTCGGCGTAGGTGAGAACGCGCCGTCCGTTGTTACGCAGGCCAACGCCGGGATCGTCCAATCGCGTGATGGGCATATTCACCGTCATGTCTACGTCCGGCCCGGATTCGGAAGGAGCGTGCCGCGGAGTTGCAGTGTCATGGCTCCCGTGATCCATGGATCCCATCTGCGCCATGTCGTGTCCGCCATGCGGATCGCCGGACATGGGCATCGCCATCGCCATCGCATGCCCCATGCCCATGTCGGCCATGGTCAACTCTTCGCGAGCGTCGAGCTTCGGTACTTCCGCTTGCAACCGTCGATCGGGCGTCAGCGTGCCGCGTGCGTAGCCGGAGCGATCCATCGATTGAGCGAAGATGGTGTAGGCGCGATCGTCCTTCGGTGTAACGATCGCGTCGTAGACTTCGGCTGCGCCGATGCGTAATTCATCGACGGTCACCGGATCGACGTCCTGGCCATCCGCCGCAACGACCGTCATTTTCAGGTCCGGAATGCGGATGTCGAAGAACGACATGGACGAGCCGTTGATGAACCGCAGGCGCACCCGTTCGCCGCGATTGAACAGCCCGGTCCAGTTCGCTTGCGGCGTGGCGCCGTTCATCAGGTAGGTATACGCATAGCCCGAGACGTCGGCGAGATCGGTGCGATCCATGCGCATCTGTCCCCACATGCGATTGTCCGCGAGCGCCTGCTTCAATCCCTGCTGGTTCGCTTCCTTGAGGAAATCGCCGGCGGTGCGCTTGCCGAAGTTGTAATAGCCGGCGTGCACCTTGAGATGGCGATAGATGGTTTCGGGATCGGTGTCGGTCCAGTCGTTGAGCATGACCACGTAGTCGCGTTCGGTGATGTGGCGTGGCTGCCGCGGTTCGACCACGATGGGACCGTACAGCCCGATCTGTTCCTGGAAGCGCGAATGGGCGTGATACCAGTAGGTGCCGGACTGATTCACTTTGAAGCGGTAAGTGAAGGTCGTGCTCGGTTCGATGCCCTGAAAGCTGATGCCGGGTACGCCATCCATGTCGGCCGGAACGATCAAGCCATGCCAATGAATCGAAGTCCGCTGCGCGAGGCGATTGGTGACGTGAATGATGACTTCCTCGCCTTCACGAAATCGCAACAGCGGCGCGGGCAGCTGGCCGTTGACCACGGTCGCGATGCGGCTTGCGCCGGTTAAATTGACCCGCAGTTCGCCGATTTCGAGCCGGAACTCCGGCCCGGTGAGTATGGAAGGGCTGGCCGCCGCCGGCGTCTGCGTTGGCGAACGGGGGAATGCAAATCGGGGCAGGGCCAGCAACGCGCCGGCCGACCCCAGGCCGTGCACGAAACGCCGGCGTGAGAACGAGGGAATGATCATGAGCGGATGCCTGCAATCGAAAGATTAGCGACGCGCTTGCCGGTGCCGGTCCCGGAGCGACGAACTCGTCAATGAATGATTGCTCGCCCGTGGACAGTGGACGAGCGGTGCAGGTCAGCGGATGGGAGGCGGCGTAGGCGGACTGTCCGAACGCGTCAGCAGCGTTGGAACGGAGGTGCGGGGAAATTCGACGCTCGCGGCGACAATCATCAGGAGGACAGGAGTCGCGGGCAGGGCGACTGCGCAATAGGAAGCACAACCGGACGATGATGTCGCGAGATCCTGGCAATGCGGACAGTGCTGCGTTTTCTCGGCCGGCGTCGACATGCCGGCGCAGTGCCCGGATGTCATGGCGGGATGCTGTCCTGAGGACGCCGCCAGGATCGTGGGAACGATAGCCAGCGCCTGCGTAGCGAACAGGAAACAAATGAATAGTGCGAGCAGGCGATGAGTCATGACACGCCGATCCTACGTGGCCGCGCCGTGCAATGCCAGCGTCGGCGTCCCACATGAACGCATCTACACCCTGTAAACTCGACCCCATGAGCCTCATTGCTACCCCAACGCCCGCATCGCCCGCTCGATGAATCCACGGCAGGTTGCGATCCTGCTGATGGTCGCCGTCATGTGCCTGTGGGGCAGCACGTTCGTAGTCACGAAGGCCACATTCGAGGAGGTCCCGCCACTGACGCTCGCGTTCCTGCGTGTCAGCATCGGCGCACTGGTCCTGCTGCCATTCGCGCTGCAACGGCGTCGCCAGGCGCCGGCGGGCCTGCCGTTGCCGTGGAAAGCCATCCTGCAACTGGGATCCATCGGCGTGGCCTTCTATTACCTGACCTTCAATCTCGGCATGTCGCTGACCTCTGCGTCGCAGGGCGCATTGGTGCAGAGCTGTATTCCGGCCATGACTGCATTGGTTGCGGTCGTCTTACTTCGCGAACGCGCTTCCAGGTTGAGGCTGCTCGGCATCGCGCTGTCCATCATCGGCGTGCTGATCATTTTCTCCGGCGCCGCAGGCGATTCCGCCGGCGCCAGCTTGCTCGGCAACACGCTGATATTTCTCAGCGTGATCGCTTGGGGTGTCTACACCTCACTCGCCAAACGCATGTCGGAACACGATCCGGTGGTCGTCACCGCCTGCATCGTCGGCTGCGGCGCGGCGATGCTGCTTCCGGCCGCTGCTTTCGAGCTGCGCAACGTTCCCCTTCCCTCCTTGAGCATGCAAGGCTGGTTCGGTGTGTTCTATCTGGGAGTGCTCGCGTCGGGCATTGCCTTCCTGGTCTACAACTATGCGCTGCGCTACATGGAGGCAGGTCACGCCGGTGTATTCGCCAATCTGATTCCGGTGATTGGCGTGCTCTCGGGAATCGTCGTGCTGCACGACCCGCTATCGTGGCGTTCCATCGCCGGGGGCATCGTGGTGATGCTCGGCGTATGGATCACCGGAGCGGATAAGGCGGCAGTGGCCGGCTAGATGCGCCTTCTATCTCGACGCCAGGTACGCCTGCTTCGGCTTCGGTATGCCCGCGTCCGACTCGCTCACCTTGTGGCCGCCGAGCCAGGTGGTCAGCACGTGGATGTCGTCGATCTCGCTGTCGGGGACGGTGAAATAGTCGCGATCGATGAGAATGAAGTCGGCCCATTTGCCGGGTTCGAGCGAGCCGATCTTGGTTTCCATGTGACCGGCGTAGGCGGCGTCGAGCGTGAAGAGTCGCAGCGCTTCTGCACGCGTGAGCTTCTCTTCGGGATACCAGCCGCCGGGCGGTTTGCCGTCGTGGTCCTGGCGGGTGACGGCTGCGTACAGGCCGTGAAAGGGATTGGGCAGTTCGACGGGGAAATCGCTGCCGCCAGCCAGGCGAGCGCCGGATTTGAGCAACTTGCGCCACGCGTAGGCGCCGTGAATGCGAGTGGATCCAACACGGGCTTCGGCCATGTTCATGTCCGAGGTCGCGTGCGTCGGCTGGATCGAGGCGATGACGCCGAGTTGAGCGAAGCGAGGAATGTCGTTGAGTGCGACAACCTGGGCATGTTCGATCCGCGGGCGCGTTGCCTGGCGCTGGGCAGCGGTATAGCTGTTCGCAAACGTGTCGAGCGCCACGCGATTGCCGGCATCGCCGATCGCATGAATGTTCAGTTGCCAGCCATGCGCCGCCGTGAGTTTCGCGAGTCCCTGCAGTTTTTCCGGCGTGTACAGCATCAGCCCGCGATGCTGCGGCTGATCGCTATAGTCCTCCAGCAACGCAGCGCCCCGGCTGCCCAATGCGCCGTCGACCCAGGCTTTCACCGCACGCAGCTGCAGTCGATCGGCAAACTCCGGCGCCTTGGGGCCGGCGACCATGACTTTGCGGGCTTCGGGACTGTCGGCGAGCATGGCGTAGATGCGCAACGGCAACGCACCCGACGCGCCGAGTTCGCGATAGATGCGGTATTGGCGTGGATCGATGCCGGCGTCGTGAGCGCCGGTCAGTCCCACTTTGACGAGTTCGCGCATCGACGCTTGCAGCCGCCGCTTGATGGTCCGGTCGTCCGCTTCGGGCACCTTCTGTTCGACCAGCGCTTTCGCTGCATCGACCAGCACGCCGGTTGGTTCGCCCGCGGTATCGCGAACGATCTGTCCGCCGGGAGGATCCGCAGTTGCCTTGGTGATGCCCGCGATCTGCAGGGCCCGCGTGTTCACCCAGATGGCATGCCCATCGACCCGCATGAGCAGCGCGGGGCGAGTGTCGACCACCGAATCCAGATCCTTCGCTGTGGGAAATGCGCCGCCGGCCCACGGCACCTGGTTCCAGCCGCGCCCTCGTAGCCAGGCATCGCGAGGATTGTCTTTCGAGAAAGCGGCAACTCGCCGCAACGCCTCCGGCAGCGAGGAGCTGCCGCGTAGATCCACTTGCTCCTGCTCCTCTCCATAGTTGGCCACATGACCGTGCGCATCGATCAATCCAGGCAGCATGGTCTTGCCGCCGCCGTCGATGACTTTCGCGCCGGCCGGCGCCTTGAGATCGTTCGTGCTCACTTGTTTGACGTGGCCGTCGACGATCAGCAGGCTGGAGAATTTCTGGATGCCCTGGTCGGCCGTGCCCTTGTCCGTGAGCCCCTTGTCCATGAGTGTGTATCCATGGACATTCTGGACCAGGACGGTCTGGGCGGAAGCCGTGAAGTTGCAGAATGCCAGCGCCAGCGCCGCGAGCGCGGCCAGCGAGGGTGAGTGCAACGACAGCTTCGATTCCATGACGCCCATGACCCGTTGAGATGACGCTCGTTACCTAGCTCGACAGGGCCGGCGCGGATGCCGTCAGGTCGCGTACCAATTCTTGCGCGTAGGCAGGCAAGTCCGCCAGTCGACGTACGCAGATTGTAAGGTTGCGCAGCGCCCACTCGTCGGTGAGTTGAATCCGATGCAGGGCCAGGGTTCGTGCTGCACGATCGGCGGTGGTCTCGGGCACGATGCCGATGCCCACATCGCATTCCACCAACCGGCAGATGGCATCGAAACTGCGCAGCTGCACACGCAGTTTCAAACGGCGGCCGATGCGGTCGGCTTTGTCCGAGAGGAACCGCTGCAGCGAACTGGTGCGGTCCAGCCCGACGAAATCGCAGTCCAGCAGGTCCGCGAAGGCGATTTTTTCAGTCCCCGCGAGCGGATGCTTGGTCGCCGTGACCAGCACGAAGCGATCGACGCGAAACGGATATTCCTCGAGACCGCTGATGTCTTCCGTGCCCGCCACGATGCCGATGTCGGCCTTGCCATCGCAGACCGCGGCGACGATCTCATCGCTCAGGCGTTCTTCCAGGTCGATGTTCACGTGCGGATGCGCAGCCAGGAAATTGCTCAGCGGTTCGGGCAGGAATTCGGTGAGCGCATTGGTGTTGGAGAGCAGGCGGATGTGGCCCTTGAGTCCGTCGGCGTATTCCCCAAGTTCGCCACGCATGCGCTCGGCCTGTTGCAGCAGCAGGCGGGCGTGATGCATCAACGTGCGTCCCGCGGGCGTCGGCTGCACGCCCTGGCGTTCGCGGTTGAGCAGGGGAGTGCCGAGTTCCAGTTCCATGTTCCGGATGCGAGTGCTGGCCGCCGCTACTGCAAGGTGCACGCGTTCGGCGCCGGCGGTGATGCTCCCGGCTTCGACGACGGTCACGAACAGCTTCAGGTCGGTCAGGTCAAAACGCATCGACATGGGGCAGCAACCCTAAATCGTAAACAGGGGTCATGAACTAGAGTCAGGCACGCGGTGCGAGGGCGATCAGGGCCATGCCGCTCAAGGCCAGGGCAGTGCCGGCGAGATCGTAGCGATCCGGCCGCACGCCGTCGACCAGCCACAGCCAGATCATGGTCACGGCAACATAAGCACAGCCATAAGCGGCGTATACCCTGCCGGATGGTGCGCTGTGCAGGGTCAGCAGCCAGACGAACACCGCGAGCGACAATGCCGCCGGCACCAGGATCCAGGCCGTCGTCCGCTGCCGCAGCCATAGCAGGGGCAGCCAGCAGCCGAGGATTTCGGCAAGCGCGGTGAGGACGAAGAGGGCGATCGATTTCCAGGCCGGCATGCGGCCAGTCTAGCAGGCGGCGGATAGCGAACGGCGATGGCGGGGATCGGATTCTTCTCTGGCGATTCGCTGTCAGCGTGCACCTGCGTCGCTTAAGCTACGTATCTGTCGTCAACTACCGGAGAAGTCTGCATGTCGCCACCCAAAGAAGCCGTGCAACCGTCGATCGATATCGGCATCGACGCCAAGGCTCGCAAGCAGATCAGCGAAGGGTTGTCGCGGCTGCTCGCGGATACCTACACGCTGTATCTCAAGACTCACTCGTTCCATTGGAACGTAGAGGGTCCCATGTTCAACACCCTGCACCTCATGTTCATGACGCAGTACACGGAGTTGTGGGGAGCGCTGGACCTGATCGCCGAACGCATCCGTTCGCTGGGTTTCCCGGCGCCCGGGACCTACTCGGAATTCGTGAAGCTGACGTCGGTGGAAGAAACCGAAGGCGTGCCGGCAGCGATGGATATGGTCGGCCTGCTGGTGAAAGGCCACGAAGCCGTGGCTCGCACCGCTCGCGGCATCTTCCCGGCTGCCGACAAGGCGAGCGACGAATCGACTGCCGACCTGCTGACGCAGCGGTTGCAGGTGCATGAGAAGACGGCCTGGATGCTGCGCAGCCTGCTGCGGTGATCTCCGTCTCCAGGGACAGGCACCTAACGGAGCCAGTCCCCGGCTCCCTCATGCTCCAGCAGCCAGCGTTTGCGTTCTATTCCGCCGCCGTAACCTGTCAGCGACGCGTCGGCGCCGATGACGCGGTGGCAGGGGACGACGATGCCGACGGGATTGCTGCCATTCGCATGGCCGACGGCGCGAACGGCGTTACCGCGGCCGATTTGCGAGGCGAGCGTTCCGTAGCTGATGGTCTTGCCGACTGGGATATTGCGCAGTGCCTGCCAGACGCTGCGTTGAAACGGCGTGCCGCCCGTTGCTG